>Ga0335075_10001070_pt1 | contig 46084 bp, 42 predicted proteins | sample Lox_Sample_24_FD_206723 | JGI IMG/M metagenome (GOLD analysis project Ga0335075, IMG submission 206723) | Soil microbial communities from Loxahatchee National Wildlife Refuge, Florida, United States - Lox_Sample_2.4 | ecosystem: Environmental > Terrestrial > Soil > Wetlands | place: USA... | reverse complement strand
CTGGCATCACCAGGTTTCTCTCCTGTCCCGGTGCCACCAGGACAGCATCAAAATTCCCCGCCAGTTATGGGACCGAGCCGCAAACGCTCTCGCCTATGCCGCGTAGTTCGATAAAGTCGAGCTCAGGAGCTGTTTTCCACGCTGTGGGGCCGTTTGGCAGACACGCTCGATGAGCCCCGCTTGGCCGAGGCGCCATTCGCGACGCCGCCCACCCCCGCAGAGCCATTGCCGGAGGCGCCGGTCGTACCGCTGCACCCGCTGGCGGAGCCATCCTCGCCCGCGCCCGGCGGGGCGACGCCCAACGCGCCGCTCGCGCCTCTACCCGATGCACACCCGGCGGACCTGGCGCATCACGCCCCGATCGCCGCCGCAACGGCGACTACGCCGGAAGCCGCTTCGCCGCCCGGACCTCTCATGCACTTCTGCTGTGCAGTCGGAAACAGCAGCCTGTCGTTCCGCGCTTGCATCAAATATGCGCTCTACAACCGCCGCCGGCTTTCCCGCGGCTGCCGCTCATTCTTCCGTCGCTTCCTGCTGCAATCCCTGCCGCCGCGGTACTGGTGTTACGCCGCCCGCGCCAGCCCCTCCTGAGTGAGTTCTACGCCAGTCCGTCCTGAGCGCGTCTCGCGCCAGTCCGTCCTGAGTGAGTTCTGCGCCCGTCCGTTCTGGACGATTCCGCGCCTGACTTGGCGCGCCTGCGAGCCAGTGAACGGGACCGCCGCCCGGCAGTCCCGCCGTACTGATTCGCCCCAACCCAATTGCTCCGTACTGCGGCCCCATGGGGCATGTGGAAAGGTTGCATCGCGCCATGCTGGCAGTTCGTCACCCATGCTGGCAGTTCGTCATTCCGGCTGAGCCACTCGGCCCGATCCGGCCGTGCCCGGCCATTGGAATGACGTGGCGCACCAGGCCCCTGATTCGCCCACCTGCACACGCCCCCCTGCACACGTCTGGCCTCTGCGCTTGACGCACCGCCCGTCGGCCCCCATAACCCGCGCCTTCCGTTCGGACCCCCGAGGTTTTCCATGTCCCGCCGCTGCCAGATCACCGGCAAGGGCGTGCTGACCGGCAACAACGTCAGCCACGCCAATAACAAGACCCGCCGCCGCTTCCTGCCCAACTTGCAGGAGACCTCCTTGCTGTCCGACACGCTGGGCACCTCGGTGCGCCTGCGCCTCTCCACCCGCGGCATCCGCACTGTGGAGCACAATGGCGGCATCGATGCCTACCTGATCGCCACGCCCAATACGAAGCTGCCCGCCGAAGCCTTGTCGCTGAAGCGGCGCATCCAGCGAGCCCGTGCGCGGAAGGAAGCCGCGGCCTGAAATGCCGCCGCTACCGCTCTCCCGTGCCTTCCTCGCGCTCGCGTTGATCCGCCAAGGCATCCAGCCGGTCGGCAAGCTTCAGCAATCCTGAAAGCGCGGTTGGCGTTCGCGCGGTTTCGGCCATGCGCCGGTACTCAACGGCCTGTGCGCGCAATTCGGCCGCCGACCGCTCGGAGAGCGGCCGCCACGTGAAGCCCCGCGGCCCGGCAGGAAACCGGTCGCCCTCCGTCATCTGGGCGATCCTTCCCGTCCACGAACCGAAAACGTTGAGTTCCTCGTAATCGCCCGAATTCGGCACACGGTCGCCGGAACTGTATTCAGTGCGCTGCATAGGGCTACCATAGGTGCACAATCCCTGCGCACTCACTGATCCATGTCAATCCCCAACCTGCCCTCGCGCGGAATGAGGTGCAAAGCGGTACCATTGACCTTGCGCAATGCCCGCTGCTCAAATCGGCGTATAGGAAGGGCAGCTCCTGATTGGAGGGGCCGCCATGCGCGATGCAACCGACCTCGTGGAACTGGCCCACGAAATAGCAAGAATTGCCAGCACAACCACCGACCCCGAAACCGCACGACTTCTGCTGGAGCTGGTTGGGCAACTGATGCAGGCTGCGGGGCTGCCGCCGGGGAAAGCGTAACCGACGACACGGCCAACCCTTCTGTTACAGGCAGTTCGCGCCCTGCGGCCCAACCAGGCGCGACTTGACAAGAATTTCTCGCGCAGCCGCCGCACGAAGTGCGCATGCTGTGACCAGCAAGGAGGCGTTGCAAACGATATCGCCAGTTGGCCGAGTGGAACTGACCTCCAAAGCCTGGATAGCACACGGTCAACGTGGGGAGCGTCCGCCTTTGGTGTTGGTTACACTATATAGAGTGCGCGCTAGGTGTTGGAGGCGCACCACTTGCTCCTCCACCGTCGCACCAGCCGTTGCGTCGCGACGCACCACTGAAAGGCGTCCAAGGTGGGCGGCGGCCGCTTCCCAGGGTGGTCGGGCGTCACGTGGGTCGAGTCCCACCATCATAGTGTGCGGGCTCTCAATCGCGCGGTCAACCTTTGAACCTGGCTCAAACGTCGTCGCCGTAATCACAAGCGGAACAATGCCCGCTCGGCTATCGTAACCGGTACCATTCATCATCAAACCACGTGAGGCTGGTAGATAGAATCTGCCGGCGACCTCGACCGCCAAATTGAGACCCCTCTTTCGCGCTTCTAACAAGTGGTCCTCGGTCAGGTCTGATGACCCCTTCCCCACAGCGCTAATGATGCCTGAATCAGGCCAATTCTCGGCGATGATACCGACAAGGCGGCGCTCCATCTTCCAGTTGCCGTCGTGGCCGCAAATGTCGATCACAAAGGCTGTACGGGTGCGAGCACAGATATAGACAAAAACTAGGATTCGGCCATTGTCGGCGTGAAAATGGACAATTCCTCACTTGTTCAGCAAGTGATCCACCACTTTGGCGTACCTGGACCAGTTTCCGTCTCTCGTCGCCTTTTTAAAAGCAGACTTTGGTTTCTTCATCGGAGAGATGTGCGGCGCTAGATCCCGTCCTTGCTTGAGCGCCGACAAAAGGGACTGGGTATGGGCCAGCATTGGGTGGCATTCTAAATGAGCGGCCAAACGCACTTGGACAGGACCAACCGCGAATGGGAAGCGCCCGACAAAATCCAGGAGATATGCATAGTCAGGCAAGGTAGTCATCGGAATGCCAGTTAGAGATGACCAGAGAATCGCTCCATGCCGCCTGTCAGCCGGCCAGTTCCCGCGACCGTGCCGTGGCCGCGGCCACCGCGCGGCTCAGGGCCGCGGGCCACGCATCAGGACTCATCAGCACCTTCAACGCCTCCGCCGTGGTCCCGCCGGGACTGGTCACCGCTTGCCGCAACGCCGCGCTGTCCTCCGTGCTCGCCGCCAGCAGAGCCCCCGATCCCGCGACCGTCTGCCGCGCCAGCAGCCGCGCCAGCTCCGCCGGAATGCCTTGCTCCACCGCCGCTTGCTCCAGCAGCTCCGCCAGCAGGAAGACATAGGCGGGGCCACTGCCGGAAACCGCGGTCACCGGATCGAGCAATGCCTCGTCCTCCGCCCAGGCGACCACGCCGATCGCCTGCAGCAGCCGTTCGCACAGCACCTGTTGCGGCGTGGAGACGCCGGGACCTGCACAGGCCACCGTCACGCCTTGCCGCACCGCAGCCGGGGTGTTGGGCATGGCACGGACGATCGCTGCCTCCGCGCCGAGCAATCCTCCGATCCCAGCGATGGCGCGTCCGGCCATAATCGACAGGAACACCGCTTTGCCGGCAAAGCGCGCATGCGGCGGTAACGCCTCGGCGGCGCTTTGCGGCTTCACCGCCAGCACCACCGCGGCGGGGGAAAAATCTGCCGGGATGATCGAGGCATCCGCCACCACCGTCAGGTCCGGGCCGGCCATGCGCGCGGCATCGGGCGCGGGATCCACCGCCATCGAGGGCGCCAGCCCCCGCTCGCGCCAGCCGGACAGCATGGCACTGCCCATTCGGCCACAGCCGACCAGCAGAATCGGCGGGATATTGCTCATGGCACGTCCCCGGTGCGGTAACGAGATGTCCGTAGCATTACCGCGCGGGGCGGGGGAGGGGCCACGCCGATCCCTTCATCGCGGCGAGCCGCGGCAAGCCGGCGATCGATGCGGGATTTCGTGCGCCGTCGTGTTGGGCGACCTCGCCCGCCGACAATCACGGCATCGCAGGCGAGCACACTCTCGATCGACCCTGCATCCACCGCGGGGCCGCATGCATCCACCGCCGGGCCGCAACAACGGCGCCGTCGGGCCAGGCAGACGCCTTTCCTGAAGATGGCGGCCGGTTCAGCCGGTCGGCTAACATGGCGCATGACCGAGTCGGTACTCGACAGTCTTCCCTTGTTTCAGCGGTTGCCCTCTCTGCCGGACCCCGGGGACAGCCAGTCCGACCGCGACTTTGATGCGCTCGTCCAGGATTTCTCCGAATTCGGCCAGCCCTCGGCCGAAATCTGGGAAGGGCCAATTCGCTACCTGGTCAACGAGTTTTGGACATCCGGTCAGCGCAAGGCCCACTCGATCCAGGAGATCAGCTACCGGGCCTGCTTCAAGCCCCAGCTTCCCGAGTTCTTCATCAGGCGTCTGACCAGTCCAGGCGACGCGGTCTATGATCCGTTCATGGGCCGGGGAACAACGCCTGTCCAGGCGGCGCTGATGGGCCGACAACCAATCGGCAACGACATCAACCCGCTGAGCATCCTGCTGACCCGGCCACGTCTCGCTCCGCCGCCGCTGCGCGACATCGCGCATCGGTTGGAGGAAATCCCCTGGGATCGCGGGCAGATCGAGAATCCAGAGCTGCTCGCCTTCTACAGTCCCGCAACGCTGAGCAAGTTAAGTGCACTGCGTACCTGGCTGTTGCAGCGGTGCCCGCTGGATCATCCGCCAGACCCGATCGACGATTGGATCAGGATGGTCGCGATCAACCGGTTGACCGGCCACTCTCCCGGGTTCTTTTCTGTCTATACGCTGCCGCCCAATCAGGCGGTGTCCGCGCAATCGCAGCGGAAGATCAATGAGCGCAGGGGGCAGACCCCACCGGACCGCGACATAAAGCAACTGATACTGCGCAAGACAGCCTCGCTCCTCAGCGACGGGCCTGTGGCGCGGCATCCGCCTGCCCTGCTTGCCACCGGCACGGCGCAATCGACTCCGGCAATCGCCGCTGCGTCGGTTCGATTGGTCGTGACCTCGCCACCCTTCCTCGACATCGTGCAATACGCTGACGACAACTGGCTGAGATGCTGGTTTGCCGGAATCGATGTCGCCGCTGTCGCAATGGCAAATCACCGCACCGAGTCCGGCTGGCAGGCCATGGTTCGCGGCACGCTCAAGGAACTGGCGCGAATTGTCCGGCCCGGAGGCCATATCGCTTTCGAGGTCGGCGAGGTGCGGAATGGCAAGGTATTGCTCGAACGCCTCGTATGGGATGCTGCGGAGGGCGTGCCGTTCGACCGATTGTTCGTGATGGTGAATCAGCAGGCGTTCACCAAGACCGCGAACTGCTGGGGCGTCGGAAACAACACCAGGGGAACAAACACGAACCGGATTGTCGTCTTGCGCCGGCACTGACTTGATGCACATCCATTGCCGTCTTTGATCGCCTCGACTAACAAAATGAGTGTTCCGTGGACGACCAGGAGAGGTTAGCGATGCTCGCGCAGGCACTGGCCCAAATGCTCAAGCCAGTGCGAGGGATACCGTTCCCGGTGACTGTCAAATCCTTGGCCGGGCAGCAGGGGCCCGGATCGACAAATCGAATGCTGCCCATTTCGAACTTTCCGAGCAAATGCACGAGCCATTCGCCTTCGCGCCCTTGAATTAAAGGCCCGCCAAATATAAGTGGTGTCCGGCCAAGCGAAGCGGACAATGAAATCGCGGCTTGCATGATGTGAGCGTTCGTGACGTGAGCACTCCTGACGCGAGCATTGCCCCACGCGGGATTCGCGGCGGCGAGGCCCACATCGAATGGCGGATCACGAGAGGCGGCCGGCTATCCGAACATGGCCGTCCCCGACCGGTGCAGTCGCGCCACTTGGCACGGGCGCACTACGCCTCGCCCGCGCACTCCAGCATCGCTGCCGCCAGCGCGTCCGCCGGGGCCTTGCCGCCCCACAGCACGAACTGGAAAGCCGGGAAGAAGCGCTCGCACTCGGTCAGGGCGATGTCCACCATGTCCTCCAGGCTCTCCGCCGAGGCGCCGGGTGCGCCGCGCAGCAAGACGGAGTGGCGGAACACAGGCATGCCTTCGTCGCCCTCCAGGCCGAAATGCCCGATCCACAGCTTTTCGTTGGCCAGCGCCAGCAGTTCATACAGCGTGCCGCGGCGCTGTGCCGGCACCTTCAGGTCGAAGGCGCAGGTGAAGTGCATGGCGCTGATCTCGCGCGACCAGTTGAAATACAGCGCATAGTCGCACCAGCGGCCGGGCGCCTCGGCAGCCATCTCGGAATCGCTTTGACGGTCGAACGCCCATTCATTGGCGGCGACAATCTGCTCCAGCACGTCGAGCGGATTGGCGGCGGCCTCGGTATAGGCGGAGAGGGACGCGGACATGCGGGGTCTCCCATCGCAAGGAAGGCCGGGCGAGGCGCCCGAGTCGGGCGCCGGACGGGCACGGGCGCGGGCGAATTTGTGTGGTTTCGTCCGGGGTTACCCGCGAGTCCTAACCTACCGGGCGAACTGGCCGCGCCGCAAGGGGAACCTGCGGCCCCGGCACGAGCCGCTATCCCGCCCCGCCGATGGTGGCGGATTGGGTAGCGCCCGAGCTTGGAACCAAACCGTCAAGACCAGGTTAACATGTGCGTCAATGCATCGATTGCGGCTCTTTGATAATTGACAGGAAAACTCACCCCAACGCGCGGGAAACGGTCCCACCGCAACGCCTACCCCGCCAACCCCATCGCCCGGCGCATGAACATTCGCTTCAGCGGCGGCGTATGATCCACCGCGGCGATGCCGATGTCCCGCACCAGCCGCGCCAGCCGGTTTTCGTTGCTGAACAGCCGGTCCAGGCCGTCGGTCATCGCGAGCATCAGCAGGTTGTCGGGCCGCCGCCGGCGCTGGTAGCGCGTCAGCAGCCCCGGCGCGCCAGGATCGTCCCCGCGTCCCACCGCCGCGATCACCAGCTCCGCCAACGCGATCACGTCGCGAAAGCCCAGGTTCAGCCCCTGGCCCGCGATCGGGTGGATGCCGTGCGCTGCGTCGCCGGCCAGCGCCAGCCGCGTATCGACATAGCGGTGCACCAGCATCGCCGACAGCGGATACGACCACCGCCGCCCCACCATGCGGATCGCCCCCAGATGCCCGCCCAGCCGCCGCGCGATCTCCTGCCCGAACCGCGCGTCGTCCAGCTTCAGCACCCGCATCGCGATCGGCGTGCGCTCGGTCCAGACGATGGCCGAGACGTTCGGCGCACCCCCCAACTCCGCATCCGGGCTCGGCCCCATCGGCAGCGCCGCAAACGGCCCCGAAGGCAGGAAATGCTCCAGCGCCAGGTTATGGTGCGGATGCTCGTGGCTGATGGCGCACACGATGCCGGTCTGGCCATAGGGCAGACGCGTCACAGGAATATTGGCGGACTCTCGCAGCGGCGACTCGCGGCCCTCGGCGGCCACCACCAGCCGACACGTCACGTCGGGGCCGCCGGAAATGCGCACCACAACGCCATTCGGCTGCCGGTCCACGCTGGCCGTCGCCGGGGCAAAGATGCGCAGTGTCGGCAGTTCCGGAAAATAGGCGTTCATCGCCATGCGCAGGCTGCGCGCTTCCACCATCCAGCCGAACGGCCCGGCATCCGGACCCGCCTCCTGGTGGTCGAAATGCAGATGCAGCCGCGACGGCCGCCCGCCCAGCCTTCCGTCGCTGACCCGGATGTCCAGGATCGGGTTGGGTGGCACCGGCAACCGGTCCCACAGCCCGGCCTCCGCCAGCAGCACGCTTGATCCGGCGGCGATCGCGTAGGCGCGGCCATCGAACGCGGGTTGCTCCATCGGCGGCAGCGCCGCGCGGTCCACCAGCACCGTGGCGACGCCCGCGGCGGCCAGCCGGCAGGCCAGCGTGCCGCCCACCGGGCCCGCACCCATGATGCAGACATCGGCCTCAATCGTATTGCTCATGCCGCCGCTCCTGCCGATGCGTTCATGACGCACAGATGCGCGCCAGCCACGATGTCGGGTGTCCCGTGCCTCGAAGCCAGGGACAACCCGCCGCCGCCGTTCCCTGTTTTCCTCTCACCGCGCCCGATCCTTTCAGCCCCATTGCGTTTCGTTCAAAGACCTGATCAGACTGCCAATTACGCCAGCCCGGCGCGGGGGCAGCAATGTCGGCGACGCAGGAATTCCACGAAGAGGAGACGGTTGCTTTTCGGCCGCCCGCCGGCTGGGCCGGCAAGCCGCAGGTCGAGGACCCCGTCCATTTCCTGCTCCTGCTCGAGGATAACAACCCACCCCGTCGCATCCCCCTCTCCACCCTGCCCGCCGTCATCGGCCGCACCGCCCCGGCTGACATCATCCTGGAAGGCGGCACCGTCTCCCGCCGCCACTGCCGTTTGGAACAAGCCGAGGACGGCATCTTGCTGGCAGACCTTGGCTCCACCAACGGCACGGTCGTCAATGGCGAGCCCATCTCCGCGCCGGTCGCTTTGCAGGACGGCGCCGTCATCGCCATCGGCGCCTATCGCTTGCGCTACCACCGTCGCAGCGTCGATGAGACCGCCGAAGTCGAAGCGCTGGAACGCGAATTGAAGGAGGCTGCTGACTACGTCACCTCCATCCTGCCGCCGCCGCTTTTGGAAGGGCCGGTGCTCGCCGAATGGCACTACCAGCCCTGCGCGCGCGTCGGCGGCGACGCGTTCGGCTACCAGATGCTCGACAGCCAGCATTTCGCGGCCTTCGTGCTGGACGTGGCAGGACATGGCACGGGAGCCGCATTGCATTCGGTATCGGTCGTCAACGTATTGCGGCAGAAGCTGCTGCCCGAGGTGGATTTTCGCGATCCCTCGGCAGTGGTCCGCGGCCTGAACCGCATGTTCCCGATGGAGCAATACAACGCATTGTTCTTTACGATCTGGTATGGCGTTTACAACATCGGCCAGCGGGTCCTGACCTTCGCGACCGGCGGCCATCACCCGGCTTGGCTGCTGCCGCCGTCCCCGCTGCATCCGGTGGCGCTGGCGACGCGCAATCCCTCGATCGGCATCGCACCGGATCGCGACGTCGCCGCAGCACGCGTCAGCATCCCGCCGGGCAGCGCGCTGTATCTTTTCTCGGACGGCGTATTCGAAATCGTCGATCGCCAGGAACGGCAATGGGGCATGGAGCAGGTGCTGAAACTGTTGCCGGATGCGTCCGGACCGGGCGGCCCGCGGCGGCTCTTTGAGCAAGTGCGTGCCGCCGCGCGCCCCGGCCCGTTCGAGGACGATGTCTCGATCCTGTTGTTGCGCTTTCCCTGAAGGGGGTCGCGATGGTCCACCTCGTCAGCGGCAGCGGAAATGCGACGCCCGTCCGCGCCAACCCGCGCCTGCTGATCGACGCCGAGGACGTGGCTCCCGGCGTCACCAAGCTGAACCTGCGCGGCCGGCTCGACGCCTATGCGATTCAGTCCATCAGCCCCACATTCGATCGCATGGCGCGGACCCAGACGCAGCTCATCGTCGACTTGTCGCGCGTCACATTCATCGCCTCGACCGGCCTGCGCACACTGATCAGCGCTGGCCGCAGCGTCGCGTCGCGCGGCGGGCGCATGGTGTTCCTGGGGCCGGAACCGTCGGTGGAATCCGTGCTCATCACCAGCGGCACCGATGTGGTGGTGCCAATCCATCGCGACCTGGCGTCAGCCGTTCTTGCCGTGAGCGCCGGCGCGGATGACGAAGACGACCGGCCGGCCACCAGCCTGCCGTTCTCGCTGCAGGTCGATCGCAGCATGCGTGGCGTCGCACGCGTCAACGCCTGGGTGGACGAGCTCGCCATCCTGCTCAACCTGTCGCAGCGCGCCGAGTATGCATTGCGGCTGAGCCTGGAGGAGGCGGTCAGCAATATCGTGACCCATGCGCGTCCGCTCCCCGGCGTGGACGCCGAGAAAGTCAGCCTGCGGCTGGTCGCCGAACCCGCGCGGCTGTTCGTTACCATACAGGACCAGTGCGAGGAGTACAACCCGCTGCAGGCCATCGGCCTGGACGCGCCGCCGGACCCCACTGGCGAGGGTGGTCTTGGCATCGGCCTGCTGCGGCAGCACGCTCACGACGTGACATGGTCGCGAGTCGGGCCGGTGAACCGGCTGATGCTGACGATCCCCCGCTAAGGAGCAAATGAGACAATGCGTATGGTGACGGAGCAAGTGGCGCCCGGAGTGACGAAGGCGAATTTGACGGGGCGGCTGGATATCGGCGGCACGCAGGAGATCGATTTGCCGTTCAATGCACTGGCCGGATCGCAGCGGGCACTGATAATCGATCTGTCGCAGGTGGACTTCATCGCATCGCTGGGCCTGCGCCTGCTGATCGTCGGTGCGCGGACGGTGCAGCGGAAGGGTGGCCGCATGGCGTTGCTGGCCCCGCCGATCGAGGTGGAGTCGGTGCTGATCAGCAGCGGCACCGATAACGTGGTGCCGATCTGGCGCACTCTGGATGACGCGATCGCCGCCGTCAGTGCCTGAATCGGACGGCGGCTTCACGCTGCGTGTCGAACGCAGCATGGCGGGCCTTGCCCGCCTGGGCGGCTGGTTGGACGGGATTGCGGCGGCGCTGCGCCTGGACACAAGGTCGGAATTGGCGCTGCGGCTGTGCGTGGAGGAAGCGGCCAGCAACGTGGTGATGCACGGCGCCCCTGGCGACGCGGATGCCGGGTTCGTGGAGCTGCGCGTGGCGCCGGAACCGGAGGCGTTGCGGGTCATCGTGGAAGACCGCTGCGGCGCCTTCGATCCGCTGACCGTGCCTGAGCCGGACCTCCCGACAAGGCTTGAGGATGCGCGAGTCGGAGGGCTGGGGATTCACCTGATGCGGCAATACGCGAAGTCGATCGATTACGAACGACGGGACGGCACGAACCGGCTGATACTTAGTATCCCGCTCACGCGAGCACTACCCCTCTCCCGCGAAGCGGGCTCGAGCCGTGAAGCGGATCGACAGGGCTGATGGGGTCGGCAGGAAAAACGATCCACCGACCCGATCGCCCTCACCCTACCGGTTGATCCACTTCGCGGCTCCGCGCGTAGCGCGAGTCCCAAAATCACGGAGACTGGATCAGCTCTTCAATGTATCGCTGTTCGCCAGACTTGCTCGGCTGATGCAGCCCCTGCTCAATCCGCTTGCGATCCCCCTGCGAAAGTCCCGTTAGGGATTGCTCGATCACAAGGGCAGCTTGACGCAGCTCGCTTTCGCTCAGAGGGCCGCCCGCGCTGCGCAGAACCAGTTGGCGCAACACCGGGTCGGTGGCGGCCCTGCTGGATAATGCGGCGTGAGCTCTCGTCTTCGCGACAAGCCCTCGCACGGCTTCGTACACACCGTTGCCGACGGCTCCCGCCGCGACAACCGTCGCTGCAACCGACAAGAACGCCGACAGTGACATTCACGGCCCCTTCAGCCAATCCGGAAAGCGACGATCCTGAACCACATGCCAGATAAACCGCTCCATAGCATGGGTAACCGCCACCAGAAGCAACAAATCTATGGCCGGGTGAGCAAAAATCCAGGCGGCAACCGGACCGTGTGGACCGTAACCGGATGCGCCACTTGCCTCCTGATCAGGGTGGAAATGTATCCCAGCGATGCCAGGAACAGTAGAATGTAGGCGGCGCGGAATAGGCTGCCTTCAGAGGTGAACCCAAACGTTGCGGCCAGGACTGCCGACGTCAGCAGATAATTTTCGCCCTTGATTTTACCCTGGTTTTTCATGGCCTCAACGAACAATGGGAACAGCGGGATGACGATCATGGCAACCAGGCTGAATGCCCAGTTGCCGATCCGGCTCCGCACATCCAGCCGAGTGCGCCGACGGTTTGCGTCCGCCGCGACCGCCGGTTCGGAGCGCTCGCGATCACCCGCCAAACGAGCCCTCCGCCAGTGAGCGCCCAGCCAGGAACTGAGCCATGGCGGGGCGCGACTTGCCTACTCCGCCGCGGCGCGCGGCTGCTCCCCTCCGACCGCGCCGGAGCCTTTGATCTCCGCCACCTTCGCCTCGTCGAACCGCAGCACCTCGCGCAGGATCTCGTCGGTATGCTCGCCCAGCAGAGGCGAGCGTTTCACCTCGGACACGCTGTCCGACAGCTTGATCGGGTTTCCCACGGTCAGGTATTTGCCGCGCGTCGGATGATCCACCTCCACCACGGTCCCGGTGGCCCGCAGCGATTGCTCTTCCGCCAGTTCCTTCATCGACAGGATCGGCCCGCAGGGAATGTCGTACTTGTTCAGGATATCCATGGCCTCGAACTTGTTCTTGGTCATGGTCCAGGCCTCGATCGTGTCGAAGATCTCCCTCAGCCGCGGCAGCCGTGCCGGCGGCTTGGCGTAGTCCGGATGGGTCTTCCATTCCGGCTTGCCGATCACGTCGCAGATCGACTCCCACACCGGCGCCTGCGTGATGAAATAGACGTAGGCGTTGGGATCCGTCTCCCAGCCCTTGCATTTCAGGATCCAGCCCGGCTGCCCGCCACCGGACGCATTGCCCGACCGCGGCACTGCATCGCCGAATTTTCCGTGCGGATACTGCGGATATTCGGTCAGCGGCCCGTGCGCCAGGCGCTGCTGGTCGCGCAACTTGACGCGGCACAGGTTCAGCACGCCGTCCTGCATCGCGACGGATACCTTCTGCCCGCGCCCTGTCGTGTTGCGCTGGAACAGCGCGGTGACGATGCCCAGCGCCAGATGCAGTCCGGTGCCGGAATCGCCGATCTGCGCACCCGTCACCAGCGGCGGGCCGTCATCGAACCCGGTGGTGGACGCCGCGCCGCCCGCGCATTGCGCGACGTTCTCGTAGACCTTGCAATCCTCGTACGGCCCCGGACCGAAGCCCTTGATCGACGCCAGGATCATGCGCGGGTTCAGCCGCTGGATATGCTCCCAGGTGAATCCCATGCGATCCAGCGCACCGGGGGCAAAATTCTCCACCATCACGTCGCAGGTCCGCACCAGCGCTTCCAGCACGTCCTTGCCCTTCGGATTGCGGGCATCGATGGTGATGGAACGCTTGTTGTGGTTCAGCATGGTGAAATACAGGCTGTCCACCTTCGGGATATCCTGCAACTGCCCGCGCGTAATGTCGCCGGTGCCGGGACGCTCCACCTTGATCACGTCGGCGCCGAACCAAGCGAGGAGCTGGGTGCAGGTTGGTCCCGATTGCACGTGAGTGAAATCGAGGATTTTAACGCCGTCGAGTGCTTTGGACATGGAGGTCTCCCAGTTCGTTCATCAAGGCCAGCGGTGGCCGCCACCACGTGTCATTACGCCGAGCATTACATGTCATTGCGAGGAGCATCACGTGTCATTGCGCCGAGCATTACATGTCATTACGAGTAGCATAACGTGTCATTGCGCCGAGCATTACATGTCATTGCGAGGAGCGCAGCGACGAGGCAATCTCGTTCGAGCCAGCGGACGGATAGTTGTGCGTCCACTCGAGCGAGATTGCTTCGGCCCCTTCGGGCCTCGCAATGACATATCAACGGAGCGGCGCGCGCCCACTGATCGTGAGTACTACACACTGTGAGCATCGAGGAAATCGCCGAACTTTTCCACGTGCGCGGCCAGGCCCAGCGTATGCTCGCGCACCAGACGCTCTGCCCCGTCCGCATCGTGCGCCCCCAGCGCGGCTATGATGTTGCGGTGGTCGCGGATCGAACGCTGCGCCCGGTTGTCCTGCGTCATCGTCACCGCGCGGACGGCGCGCATGTGAATGAACAGGGTCTCGGTGAGACTTGACATCAGCGAGACGCCGCCCAGGCGGATGATCGCCTTGTGGAACTGCATGTTGGCGTTCGAATATTCGGTGATATGCCCGGACGGATCGTCGTGGAACGCATCGACCAGGGCGCGCAGCGCGGCCACTTCCGACTCTGTGATGCGCGGCGCGGCGAGACGGGCAGCAAGGCTTTCCAGCGCCGCCCAGACGGTGATCATCTCCACCACCTCGCGCTTCGACTTGCGCACCACCACCACGCCGCGCCGCGGCACCGTGCGCACGAACCCCTCCTGCTCCAGCACTGACAGCGCCTCGCGGATCGGCGTGCGCGACACCCCGAGGTCCTGCGACAACTGGCGCTCGTCCAGGCGGATCTCGCCGGGGTGGCCGTAGATGTCCATTTCGGTGATGGCGCGCTTGATCGCCTCACAGGCCTGGCGGCGCAGGCCGAGATTGGCCTCGAGCGGCGCGACCTTCAGGCGTGGGGCAGCAGAGTCGTCCGGCAAGGCGTTCCTCCGAGGCCGTCGGTTATACATGGCCGGTATAATGTATGCCACCGGCCAGTGCAAACCGGACGCTGGCAGCGGGGCCGTCTTGTCGTCGCCAGGTCAGCATCCTAGCGCGGCAGAGGGTCAGCCGGTTGCCACGGGCGTATCGGACCGGCCGCCCCATTCGGTCCACGACCCGTCATAGACCGCGCCTTCCGGCAGCCCCGCCAGACGCAGGCCGAGCGTCAGGATGCAGGCCGTTACGCCGGAGCCGCAGCTTGTCACCGGCATTCGCGTGCCGTCCACGCCGGCCTGGGCGAACCGGGCGCGCAGTTCTGTCGGGGTTTTGAACGTGCCGTCGGCATGCAGCAGATCGGTATAGGGCAGGCTGGCGGAGCCCGGGATGTGTCCGCTGCGCATCCCCGCGCGCGGTTCCGGCGTGGCACCGGTGAAACGGCCGGCCGCGCGGGCATCCAGAACCTGTTCCGCTTGCGTTTCGACATTGTGCAGGATGTCGCCGATGGCGCGCAGGCGGGCCGCCCGGAAATCCGGACGGAAGGCGGCGGGCGCCGGCGCGGGCGGTTCGCCGGATTGCACCGCTCGCCCCTCCTTCACCCATTTCGGCAACCCGCCATCCAGCACGGCGGCATTGTCGTGCCCGAACAATGCCATCAGCCACCAGCCGCGCGCGGCCGACGCCAGGCCCTTCTGATCATAGAACACCACGCGGGACGCATTGCTGACGCCAAGCTGCGCCATCAGTTTGGCGAAGCGCCCTGGGGTGGGGACCATGTGCGGCAGATCGGTATCGGGATCGGCGATAAGATCGATGTCGAAATACCGTGCGCCGGGGATATGCGCGGCGAGGAATTCGGCGCGCCCGTCCTTGGGTTCATTCGGCAGGTATTTGGTGGCGTCGAACACCACGAGGTCCGGCTTGTCGAGTTCCTCGGCAAGCCAGCCGGTCGTCACCAGCGATTCCATGTGTCACCCCTGAAACTGCGGCAAGAAGTGTCGGCAAGCGGCGGGGAGAGTCAATTCGGAACTCTGGCGGCGTCCGGATCGCCATCGGCGGAAAGCGTGGTTGCAGCGGATGCCGGAATTCGCGGGCTATGCGGCAATCGGCAACAACGCCACCCAGAGCGCCACCAGCCCGGCCGCGATCGCCGCCGCAATGAGCATTTGTCGCATGACGGTACGTCCCCGGTGGGGCGAGCGGGCGGACGCCATGACTGTGTATTCGGCGGCAGGATCGTCCCTTCGATCGGGCATCGAAGACCGCTGCATCGGCTCCATCGCTGCCACCTCTTCTGCCGGTGTAGCTACCACGCATCGCCAGGCCGCTAGTTAGAAGGCCGGGACACTATCGACAACAGCGAAATGAGTCGGCCGGTTTGCCGGAAGTCTGAGTGGCGTTTTGCACGGGCCATGGGCGGGGAGATTCCGGAAATTTCCCTGGCGAATCCCGGCAAGGCCGCGTTGGGTGGCCAATGGCCGGGACAGGCACGATCCTGGCGATGGAAGGTTGGGTTCCTGCCAAGGAGCCGCGTACCGGTGGTTCCCGCCGTGGCGGAAACGCCGTAGCCTCCGTGCCATGCTCAACGAGGCACAACGCCGCTTTCTCGATACCGCACGCGTGGCGCATCTTGCAACGGCGGACGCGGCCGGCATCCCGCATGTGGTGCCGGTATGCTACGCCGTCAATGGTGCGGTGCTGTACATAACGATCGATGAGAAGCCGAAGCGGCAGGACGTACCGTTGAAGCGGCTCCGCAACATCATGGCGAATCCGGCGGTTGCCGTTTCCGTCGATCGCTGGGACGAGGACTGGACCCGTCTTGCCTGGGTCATGCTGCGAGGCCGTGGCGAAATCCTTGCCTCGGGCGAAGAACATGACCGCGCCCAGCAGAGGCTGCGCGATCGCTATCCTCAGTACCGGAGCATGGATCTGGCGCCGCTGCCGGTGATCGCGCTGCGGATCGAGCGGGTGACAGACTGGGGCCGGCTCTGACGGGCTTCGTTCGGCGACCGGCAGCCGCTTGCGATCCGGCGCGATTCCTGCCCAAACTCCTCCCAGAAGCACAATAACCCTGGGAGAGAAACGATGCCGTTCATGACGTCGCGGCACGGAGTCGCTGGCCTGCTCGGCCTGATGCTGGTGGCAAAGGCCGCCTGCGCCGCGCCCTTTTTGATCGTCGGCAACGACGAGAAGATCCTGTGGGATGCCCAGGGCAAGCCGATCATCTCGCCCACCGGCAAGGATAACGTGCAGATCGTCGATGTCGCCAAGCCTGAGGCACCGAAGATCGTCGCCACCCTGCCATTGGAAAACTCGATTGTCGGCCCGCCGGTCAATCTCGCGATCGCGCCCGACGACAGCATCGCGCTGGTGGCGGATTCGATGACCGTGGTGGACGATAACGGCACCCGCAAAATGGTGCCCACCAACAAGCTGTTTGTGATCGACCTGAAATCGCATCCGGCGAAGCTGGTGCAGACGCTGACGCTGGGCAAGCAGCCGTCGGGCCTATCGTTCAGCCCGGACGGCAAGATCGCGCTGGTGTGCAACCGGGCCGAAGACACCATCAGCGAGTTGAAGATCGACGGCACGCAGGTGACGCCGATCGGCACGATCAAGGTGGCGCCCGGCATCTCCACCGTGGAATTCACGCCCGACGGCAAGCACGCGCTGACGGTGGAATCGCCGGAGAACCATGTGGCGGTGCTGGACGTGGACGGCGACAAGGTCACCTACAACAAGCTCGAATTCCCCACCTACCTGTTCCCCTACAACGTGATCGTGTCACCAAATTCGAAGCTGGCGATCACGGCGGATAACGGTTTCGCGGGCACCGCCGACGGCAACCTCGACGATGTCAGCGTGATCGACCTGCAATGGCCGCATCCGCATGTCATCGGCCACATTACCATGCCGGACGCGCCGGAAGGCATGGCGATGAGCCCGAAAGGCGATCTGGCGGTGGTCGCGAGCGTGCAGGCCTCCAACAATCCGGCGGTGTGGTTCTATCACAAGACCGGCGTCGTCACGGTGTTGCGCATCCAGGGCCAGAAGGTGACGCCGATCAAGGAGATCAATGTCGGCCGCGTGCCGGAGGCGATCGCGTTCCATCCCGATGGGCGGTACATTTATGTGGGCAACTTCACCGATGAGGATTTCTCGATCCTGAAGGTGGAGAACGGTACCGTCGTCGATACCGGCAAGCGGTTCAAGGTGGGCGGCCATCCGGCGTCCGCCCGGATGAGCAAGGACTAAACTTCGCCCGCCAACCAAACGTCGCCCACGGGCGGCGAGCCTCTCCGGCGACGTGGGGTTGAGCCGTGAAGCGGATCAATCCGGCGGGCAACCCTCGCCGGATGAGGCCGATCGGGGCGGCGCGCGACTGGAGGCCCCCGTCGTCAAGAGTCCTGCGCGCCCTGTCGTCACTCGCGGCGGCGCGTGATGATCCACAGCGTGATGTCCCAGGCGTTGTGGACCGCGATTCCCAGCAGTGCGGCCACTGATATTGCCAACGCGGTGCATCCCGCCGCTGGCTCGAGGGCAAACAGCACGCCGGACGCCGCAACACCCAGATAGCCAAGGATCGGCAAGGCGAGATACCAGACGCGATCCTCAAAATCGATCGAACGGATCAGCCCCTCTTTCAGCGTATCGCGCCAGGCGAGACTGGCGTGGGCGAGTCCGAACAAGCCGCAGAGCAGGATCATCGTCCCGAGCCATTGCCCGTTCGGCAGTGGCGCAAGGACGATCAGGCTCGAGGCCAGCGTCAAACCGAAATTGACGACGCTGGCGGAGAGAAAGGTGCGCAAAGCGGCTCGGCGCCCCGAGGTGAAGACGCCGGACCCGACGCTCGCGGCAACGAACAACAGCCCGACCATTGTGGCGGATGCAGCGCCGAGCAGGCTATAGAATGGGTACCAGGCGTGCAGGAGATCGTTCGGGGACATAGTGCCTGTATTCCGGGGTGCCTCAGCGTGTTGTAGGCCGGGGAAGGGGCGCCGTGCTAACATGGTGCCAGGAGGGACAGGATGTCGGAGGCAAGGCCGGAGCAGCGCTGGACGTGGGACGCCTACCTGGACTGGGAGGCGCGCGAGCCCATCCGTTACGAGCTGGTGGACGGGCAGGTCTACGCCATGGGGGGCGGGACAGCGAAGCACGATATCATCGGCAACAATCTCCGCGGCGAGCTGCGGGCGCAGATGCGCGGCAAGCCCTGCCGGGTGCATGGCCCCGATTTCAAGGTGAAAGCGCGACAGGACGGGCGCTATCCGGACGCGCTGATCGATTGTGGCCCTCCCGCACTGGACGCACAGTACGCGCAGGAGCCGGTGGCGGTCTTCGAGGTATTGTCCAGAAGCACGGCTTGGATCGACCAGGGACTGAAGCTGCGCGACTATGACGCGACGCCGACCATCCACACCTATGCGCTGATCAGCCAGGACGAGCAGAGCGCAATGGTCTATACCCGCGATGCAGCAGGGCGGCTGAGTATTCAGAGCCTTGCCTTGCTGGAAGGTGCGGGCGCTGCGATCGAGATCCCGGCGCTCGAGGTCGTGCTGCCGTTCTCTGCCATTTATGAAGGCATCGACTTCCCGCCCGTTGCGGTGCCGCCGCGCTGACCAGCGCCGTCTGCCGCGGTTCCAATGCCTCGGTTCCAATATCCTCGCTTGTTACTGGCCGGATATAATCACCCAGCGTCCCGCAGGCATTTGGCAATCCGGTTCGCCACGTCATCCCACCGGCGCACCTCGCTTTGCCGGAACAGACGCACGGTGGGGTACCAGGGCGAGTCCTCGCGTTCCAGCAGCCAGCGCCAGTCCGGCGCCTTGGGCAGCATGATCCATACTGGCCGGCCCATCGCCCCTGCCAGGTGGGCAACCGACGTATCCACCGTCACCAGGCGTTCGATGTTCTCCAGAATCGCCATGGTGTCGTCGTAGTCCTGGATCTCCGCTCCGACATTGATCAGCGGCGCGCGGCCATAATAGGCGCCCGCCTGGCCCGTCTTCGGCCCCTTCTGCAAGGCGAGCAATGCAATTCCCGGCACGTTGGCGATCGGCAGGAAATCCGTCAGCAGGGCCGAGCGGTTGCGGTCGTTGTTGTGCGTCGGCCGTCCCGCCCAGATCACGCCGATACGGCGGAAGCCGGCAGGCACCAGCCCATCCAGCCGTTGTTTCCATAGCGCAACACGCGCGGGGTCGGCGTGCAGATAGGGGATCGGCGCAGGGACCGTTTCCACCCGCGTGCCGGCCAGCCGCGGCAGCCCGGTCAGCGCAGCAAACGCCGCGTAGTCCGGACACTCAGGCCATTTCTGGAAGATAAGCGCACGCGGCGCGACCTGGCGCAGCAGGGGTGCGAGTTCCGCGCTGCAGGCCAATGCGATGTCGGGACAGCGTTGCTCGGCCCACGGTATATAACGGCTGAACTGGATGGCATCGCCGAAGCCCTGGTCGGCGATCAGCAACAGGCGCTTGCCGCCGAGATCCTCACCCTGCCATTGCGGCTTGTCGGTGGGCGGCATCAGCGGTGCGGCACCGCCGATGCGGAAGCGCCATTCGTATTCGTCCCACCCCTCGGCCATGTCGCCACGCTGCAGCAACGCCTCGGCGCGAACGAAATGGCCGCCGGGCAGGCCTGGGTCGATTCGCAATGCACGGGCGGCGCAATCGAGGCACGCATCCAGTTCGCCGCGGTGGAAGTGGATGATCGCCTGGTTGTGCAGGCACAGCGGATCGGCAGGCGCCAGCATCGTCGCGCGCCGGGCCGTGGCCAGCGCTTCGTCCAGACGGCCCAGCGTGCGGTACACCTCGCAGATATTGCGAAGATAAAGGGGCGTGTCGATGCCGTAGCGGAGCGATGCCTCCATCAGCTCCAGCGATTTCGCCGGATCGCCCATGCGGAAAGCGACGATGCCCGACAGGTGCAGCGCGTCGCCTTGATTGGGCGAGGCCGCCAGGATGTGGTGCAACAGGCGCTTCGCCTCCTCCAGGCGGCCGGTGCGTTCGTACTCGTTCGCTATGCGCAGCACCTCGGTGAGCGGGACGGGCACGCTGCCGGGTGCCGGGGCACGCGGGGCGGGTGCAGGCGATTCCATCAGGTGGCGCCGGTGCTTATGCGGGTGGTACTGCGATGAGCGCAGCGACGGGGCGATATGGTTCGGACTGACGCATCGTGCGTCGGGGCGAACGAGGTTGCTTCGTCGCTGCGCTCCTAACAAGAAAGAAGGGAGGATTTTGCTCCGACCTCCACCAGACGAAGGAAATTCTTTCATCCAGCCGCGGGTCGGCCGCTAGGCCGGTGGGCAACTCGCAATGACATGGAGCCGCGATGACACCACGCGCAACGACGCAAGGTGCAACGGCGCAAGGCGCAATGACGCAGGGTGCAATGACGCAAGGTGCAATGATGCAGGACGCAATGACACCATGAACGTCAGTCAAGCGAATAGCCGAGCCGTTCGATCACCGGCTGCAGCACTGGGATCACCGGTTCCAGATGGGCGCGATAGTGCTTCCAGCGCCCGACCGAGCGATCGTACAGCGGTTCCGTCACCTGCGCGTAGCTGGCGGTGCGGGCGTAACGCCGGTTCTCGTGGAAGGTCAGGCAGGCCTTGTCGAATTTCTCGCCGATGAAATCCAGCATGCCGCGGATGCTTTGCTCCTGGTCGGCGACGATGTCCTCGTAGCGGATCGGCAGGTAACGCAGCGTCATTTCGCCGCGGTAGTGCTGCACCAGGTCCATCACCCGCACGTAATGCCTTGCCGCGGTCGGCAGATCGGATGCGCAATAGAAGCCATGCGTGAACGCGTTGGAAAACGCGGACACCATGATGTCCAGCGGATGCCGCAGCACGTGGATCAGCGGCGCTTCGGGGAACAGCAGAGCGATCAGGCCGAGATGCGTTTCATTCAGCGGCATCTTGTCGGTAAAGCGCGAGGCGCCGCTGCGCAGCACGCCCATCTGGCGGACCTTCTGCAGATAATAGTCGCGCAGGTTATCCAGGCCCTCGCGCTGATCGCCCATCCACAATTCGGCCAACGCCTCGGGATAGCCGAGCGGGCTGGCCAGCATGCGCGGCATGATGGCGGTGATCTCGTGGATCAGCGGCAGTTCGTCGCCCGCGGCGATGCGCGGATGCGCCGACAACGTCTGCTCCACTAACGTGGTGCCGGAGCGCGGGAAGCCGAGGATGAAGATCGGTTGCGGCGTGTCGGCACGGACGCTGGCGCGCGGAACCAGGCGCAACCGTCCGGCCGTGAAGAAATTGCGCAACCGATCGATCTGCTGTTGCGCGGCCTCGTCCAGATAAACCTGGCCGGACAGTTCGCGCGCCAGCCGCTTGCCTTCGGCGAACGCGGTCCAGGCTTCATCGTAATGGCCGGACTGGTCGAGCAATCGGCCCTTTTCCAGCAACTCGTTCGGCCCAAGCCTGGCATCGCCGGTCACAGTGGAGTCGATCAGCGCCAGCGCCTCGTCGTATTTGCGCTGCCGCCCCAACAGCACTGCCCGGGTCAGCCGCACCGCCGGATCATTGGGAAAGCGCTGCTCCATCCCATCCAGGACTTCGCCGGCGGCGCTGAAATTCCGGTCGGCCTCTTCCAGCCGGACAAAGCCCAATAAGGTCTGGCGGATATCGGGCGCGGCGGCGACGGATTCAAGATACAAAGCGCGTGCTTCCTCCATGCGCCCCTGGTTTTTCAAATTCCAGGCGAGATTGGCGAGCAGGATCGGATCCCGCTGGCCGCTGAGGTCCAGCACCCGGCGGTAGTGGTACTCGCCGATCTGGGGCCGGTTCGCCTCTGTCATGATCATGCCCATCAGGTTGTGCGCCTGCGGGTTTTCCGGGGCGATGCGGATGGCATTGCGGGCGTGGATTTCCGCGTCGGCCAGGCTGCCCTTGCCGAGCAGGATGAGGGCGAGTTCGTTGGTCGCGACGAGGTTGTTGGGGTCGAGCGCGACGATCCGGCGGATCAGCGCCTCGGCGGCGCGCGCGTTCCCCTGCGCCTTGCGAATTTCGTAAAGGACTGAGAGCGCGCCGGGCCGGTCCGGCGCCAGTTCCAGCACGTCCAGGCACAGCCGTTCGGCGGTCTCGATGGCACCCTGGCGATGCGCCTGCAAGGCGCGCTCCACCAGCGGCACGAGGTGGCGCGTCGCTTCGGGCGGCGGCAGGGCGCCGATTTGGATGGCGCAGCAGCGGACGGCGCGCAGGCCGCTGCCGCAGTCGCACAACGCGGAGACGGGGGCGTTCATGGGGCCGCGTATCACCAAAAGCGTCAGTCGAGGTCAACCTGACATGACGGATGGGGTGCGGACAAGCATTGGCTGCTGTTGGGGCGTTCAGCGGTAATCCCGCCGGCAACGGATGGTTTACCTTTGCGTGGCACTGTTCTCCGCTTGCGTGCTAACCTGGGAGGCAGTCGATGGGGACGCTCATGACGGAACGCGATCACATGCAGCGTGAGGGAACCGGCGCGGTGCCGCGCCGCCGTTCGCGCGCCCGGCGCGAGGACCCGATCCTTTGGGACGAGATGACGCCGCATCAGCGCTGGATCGTCGAGGCCGGCCGCGCGACCCCACGCGTGCAAGTGCCGGACACGATCCGCACCGCGGAGGAATACGTCGACTGGCAGATGGCGCGCCTTGCCGAACTCAAGTCGCGCGATCGTTGACGAGTCTCCCGGGTTCGCACGCGCTCTCCTCGCCCTGCCCAACCAGCTTCCCGGTATCGACCTGCGCGAGGTATGGTGGCGCGTCTTCGAGTTCCGCACCTTCAAGATCGCCCACGGCAACGTGCCGTTTCGCCGCTATGGCGAGGACAAGCCGTCCTGGCATAACGCCGATGGACGGCTGATTGCCGCATACCGTGACGACGGCTTTCACCATTGCCACCTCGGCGTGGTGCGGGCGGACCCGATCCTCGCCTATACCCAGATTGCTCCCCACCACCTGGTGATGGTCTGCGTCACCACGCACCAGGCGATGTTCAAGGGCGACCGGCGCGCCTTCGTCCGCGAATACGCAGCGCATTTCCCCAACACGCTGCGGCGCCGTCCGGCGCTGCGGGTGCGCCCGCCGGCCCCGCAAGGCGAAACCGAGTGACCCAAACGGGGCGACGCGCTACCCGCCTTCCCCCGCGCGATGCCCCATGCTACCGCGCGCCGCGCAATGAAACGACTGCTGCGGCACCCGGCCGTCCAGATACTGCTGGCCCGCGTGCTCGGCCTGTACCTGGCCTTCGCCCTCCGAACCACGCGCTGGCACCTGGAAGGCGGGGAGCATGTTGCGCCCCACGCCGCCGGTGCTCCGGCCGTGGCCGCCTTCTGGCATGAACGGCTGGCGCTGATGCCGATGTTCTGGTTGCTCGTGCGCCGCTGGCCGCAGGGCGCAGGCTCCCGGACCAGCCTGCGTGTTCATGTGCTGGTCAGCCAGCATCGCGACGGCCGGTTTATCGGTGCCGTGGTGAGCCGGTTTGCGGCGAACGTGGTGCTGGGATCGACCTCCCGTGGCGGCGCAACGGCACTGCGCGCCTTGCTCGGCCGGCTCGGCGACGGGGACCTTGTGGTGATCACGCCGGATGGGCCGCGCGGCCCGCGCCGGGTTGCCGCGCCGGGCGTGGCACAACTCGCCGCGCTGTCCGGCGTGCCGGTACTGCCCTGCGCGGCCCAGACCAGCCGGCGCTGGGTCCTGCAGAGCTGGGATCACATGGTTATCCCCCGCCCCTTCGGCCGCGGCGTGCTGGTATGCCGCCCGCCGATCGCGGTGCCACGCCATGGCTGGCAGGATGCGGTGCCGCTGATCGCCGAGGCGTTGGACGCCGCGGCCGCCCAGGCGGATCGGTTGTGCGTCCCATGAACGCGCTGGTGCGGATCTGGGCGGGGGCCGCCACGCTGGCTGCGCCGGGTCTGCGGCTGTTGCTGCGGCTCCGCCTTGCGCGCGGGAAGGAAGTGCCGGGTCGCCTGCCGGAGCGCTACGGCGTCGATCCCACCCCGCGCCGGCCGGGGCGCCTGCTGTGGCTGCACGCGGCCAGCGTCGGCGAGGCTGCCTCGGTCCTGCCGGTGCTGGCACTGCTGGTGGAGAAGGCGCCCGATCTGACCGTGTTGTTCACCACGGGCACCGTCACCGCGGCCCGGCTGCTGGAGCAGCGGCTGACCGGCGCGCAATCGGCGCGCGTCCTGCACCGCTTCGTGCCGCTCGACGTGCCGGCCTGGACGGCGCGGTTCCTGGACCATTGGCAGCCGGATGCGGGGGCCTTCCTGGAAAGCGAGTTGTGGCCCAATTTGCTGACCGCCTGCCGCGCGAGGGACATCCCGCTGATATTGCTCAATGCCCGCCTGTCGCCACGCAGCTTCGCCCGCTGGCGCCGCGTTCCCGGCTTGGCGCGCGACCTGCTTGGCGGGTTCGACCTGGTCCGTGCCCGCAGCGAAGCGGATGCGGCGCGGCTGCGTTCGCTTGGTGCGCCGCGGGTCGAGGCGCCGGGCGACCTGAAATTCGCCGCGCCGCCGCTGCCGTGCGATGCGGACGAACTGGCGCGGCTTCAGGTCATGCTGAAGGATCGGCCGGTCTGGCTGGCAGCGAGCACGCATCCCGGCGAGGAGGCGCTGGTCTTCGCGGTCCATCGGGCGCTGATGGGGCGCTATCCTGACTTGCTGACGATCCTGGCGCCGCGGCACCCCGAGCGCGGTGCTGCCATTGCCGCCGAGGCCGCACCATCGACGGTTACACGGCGGGCTGTCGGCGAGGGTCCGCCGGCTGGGCCTGGTGTTTGGCTGGCAGACACTCTCGGGGAGCTGGGATTGTGGTACCGCCTGGCGCCGATTGCGTTCGTGGGTCGCAGCCTGATTGCGCCCGGGGGCGGCCAGAATCCGCTGGAGCCGGCACGGCTCGGCTGCGCCGTTGTCGTGGGGCCGCATACCGGGAATTTCGACGCGCATGTCGGGCTGCTGCGAGAGGCCGGCGCACTGGCGGTGGTGGCGGATGGCGGCGAACTTGTGCGCTGTGTCGAGGACATGCTGGCCGAGCCCGTCCTGTGCCGCGCCATGGGTGCGCGCGCCGAGACGGCGCTGCGGCGGCAGGGCCGCCTGGTGGAGCAGACGGCGGAGGCGGTTCTGGCGTTGTTGGAGTCCCGCGCCTGCGGCGCTGAGTCGCGACGCGGATCGACGCAGTTGGGTGGCGACGCGAACCAGCCGAAGTGTCGAAGGTAGGGTCCGCGTGCCGACCCGATCACCCTCACCCTCGGCGCTGGCGCGCCTTGACCTCTCCCGCTTCGCGGGAGAGGTCGCCGTGGTCCTCTCCCCTCTCGCGACGATCACCACTGCCGTATCCGCCGTGCGCATGCGGCGAAAGGGCTGGGCCTGCCCCGTGCCGGTGATCTGCGTCGGCAATGCCACGATGGGCGGGGCCGGCAAGACCACGGTCGCGCTCGACCTTGCCGGGCGCCTGATCGCCAACGGCTGGCACCCGCACATCCTGCTGCGCGGCTACGGCGGTTCGTCGCGCGGGGTGCGCCGCGTGCAGGCGGGCGACCCTGCCGCGTTGGTCGGCGACGAGGCGTTGCTCCACGCCGCTGTCACCCCCACCTGGGTCAGTGCCGACCGGGCGCGTGGCGCGCAGGCGGCGGTCGCGGCCGGTGCCGAGGTGGTGCTGATGGATGACGGCCTGCAGAATCCCAGCTTGCAGAAGCGGCTGTCGCTGCTGGTCATCGACGGCGCGACCGGCTTCGGCAATGGCCGCGTCTTCCCGGCGGGCCCATTGCGCGAGCCGGTTGCCGCGGCGGCAAGCCGCTGCCAGGCGGCCGTGCTGATCGGCGCGGATGCCACCGGCGCACGGGCGAGAATGCCGCCCGGATTGCCGATCCACCGGGCGCGTCTGGTGCCCGGCCCGGAAGCCGCAGCGCTGGCGGGCCGTCGCGTGCTGGCGTTCGCGGGCATCGCCATCCCGGAGAAATTCTTCGCCACGCTGGCGGAGGCCGGTGCGGACGTCGTTGCACGACGCCGCTTTCCGGATCATCACCGCTACGGCCGGTCCGAACTCGACAGCGTGTTGGCGGAAGCGGAACGGCTGCAGGCCGTGCCGGTCACCACGGCGAAGGATGCCGTGCGCCTGCCGCCCGACATTCGTGCCCGGGTGCAGGTGCTGAGCGTCAGGCTGGACTGGGAAGACCCTGGCGCGCCGGAGGCGCTGCTGCGGGAGACGATCAACACTTGGGCCTCGGAAGCAACGGACCGGCGCAGCTATGCATGACCTCGTATTTCTGTTCGATGTCGACAACACGCTGCTGGACAACGACCACATCCAGCGCGACCTCGCCGTGCATCTCGAGCAACATTATGGCGAGAAGGCGCGCGACCGGTACTGGGCATTGTTCGAAGAGCAACGGGCGCAGTTCGGCTACGCCGACTACCTGGGTGCGTTGCAGCGGTACCGGTTGGAGGACCTGCACGATCCGCGCGTGCTGCGCATTGCCAACTGGCTGGCGGATTATCCGTTCGCCGCGCGGCTGTATCCGTCGGCGCTGGACGCGGTGCGGCATGTGCAGCCATGGGGCACCACCGTCATCCTGTCCGACGGCGACGCTGCGTTCCAGCCACGCAAGGTGGAACGCTCCGGCCTGTGGCGGACGTTCGACGACAACGTGCTGATCTTCGTCCACAAGGAAGAATCGCTGGACGATGTCGAGCGGCTGTTCCCGGCGCGGCATTACGTGATGATCGACGACAAGCTGTGGATCCTGCAGGCGCTGAAGGAATATTGGGGCGACCGCGTCACCACGGTGTTCCCGCGCCAGGGCCATTACGCGCTGGAGCCGGGTGTGGAGGAGAAGTACCGCAAGCCGGATATCGTGCTGGAGCGCATCGGCGATCTGCTGGGCATGGAGCGCGCGGCGTTCGGAGGATTGTAGGCTTTTCGCACCCGATCCGCACAGAACGCACGCAGCGACCGGGGATCTTGTCGCTGCGAGAAGCGATGCGACCTGGTGGGGAGGGCCCGAACACATGCGCAGCGAACGTTGCCAATTTGCCGGCTACAACGGCCAGAGCCTTGCCGCGCGGCTTGATCTGCCCGATGCGGCTCCGCTCGCCGCCGCATTGTTCGCGCACTGCTTCACCTGCGGCAAGGACGTGGTCGCGGCGAGCCGCATCGCGAGCAATCTCGCGGCGCACGGCATCGCCACGTTGCGTTTCGACTTCACCGGCCTGGGGTCCAGCGACGGCGAGTTCGCCAACACGAATTTCAGTACCAACCTGCAGGATCTTCTTGCGGCGGCGGAGGCCATGCGCGCCCGCGCCATGGCGCCGGCCTTGCTGATCGGCCACAGCCTGGGCGGTGCGGCGGTGCTGGCGGCTGCCGCCTCGATTCCCGAAGCGCGCGCCGTCGTGACGATCGGGGCTCCGTTCGATCCGGACCACGTGCTGCGTCTGATCACGGCACAACTGCCGGAGATCGAGTCGCGTGGCGAGGCCGCGGTGTCGCTTGGCGGCCGGCCGTTCACGATCAAGCGGCAGTTCGTCGAGGACCTGCGCGCGCAGAATCCGGAATCGTCGATCGGGCACCTGGGAAAAGCGCTGCTGGTGATGCACGCGCCGACCGATGCCATCGTCGGCATCGACAACGCGCGGCAGATCTTCGATGCGGCGCGCCATCCCAAGAGCTTTGTTGCCCTGCCGGATGCCAGCCATTTGCTCGACAACCGGGCCGATGCGGAATACGCGGCGGCGGTGCTTGCGGCGTGGTCCTCGCGGTATATCGGCGGGGCGCCGGCGTTGGGACAGGCACCGGCGGACGATGCCGACGTGGTGGTGGCGGAAACCGGCAACGGCAAACTGCAGCAACGCATCACCGCCGGCCCCCACCAGCTTCTGGCAGACGAGCCCGTGCCGGAAGGCGGATTGGGCACCGGCCCCAACCCCTATGATCTGCTGCTGGCGGCGCTGGGCGCCTGCACGTCGATGACGCTGCGGGTATACGCCGATCGCAAGGGGTTTCCGCTGACACGCGTCCGCGTGGCGCTGAGCCATCGCAAGATCTACGCGCAAGACTGCGCCGATTGCGAAACGCGGGAGGGGCGGGTCGATGAGATCAACCGTGGCATTGCCTTGGAGGGCGCGCTGGATACGGAACAACGGGCACGTCTCATGGAGATGGCGGAGAAATGCCCGGTGCATCGCACCCTGCAAGGCGAGGTGAAAATTCGAACCACGGGGCTTGTGTGACGCGTGGGCGCCCGTGGCGGGGTTGACCTGGCCAGCGCACGCCTTGGGGGGGCCTTGCCGCACGTGACGGGGCCCTTGCCACATAGCGCGAATCAGGACGGCGGGGCCGGCCGCTTTCGGGCCCCGTGCGTCGGACTGCGTTGTTTGTTGCGAAACTCAGGCGGCGAGCTTCATCGCCGGGCGCTGCGGGGGGCCGGTGGCCTTGGCGGCGGCGGCGATTCTATATTTCCGTACCGGAACGTCATGGTGACGGGCGGCGGGTAACGGGATTTGGCGGAGCAGATCGAACGGCGGGTGGGCGAGTCTGAACCCGGGCGCGTGAGAGCCTGGCCGGGAATCTCGCTGAACCACACTATGTTGGGGTGCAGTTCGATTGCCGACTTCCACATGCGGTGGCTGGAGAATGTTTCCGGACAGACTCTGATGCTGGCACGGAGGTCCGCTCCGTTTTAGTGCCGGATCATCCTCGGCCGTCGCCGACGCTTGCATCTGTTCTGATGGGGGATCTTCCTCCGATGTGGACTCCGGGTGCATCTGTTCTGATATCAGATCGTCCTCAGCGGACTGCTGCTGCATCTGTTCTGATGACAGTTCACCCCCGGGGGTGGCCTGCTGCGGCGTCTGATCTGATGGCAGATCATCCTCGGCCGCTGACTGTTGCCGCATCTGTTCTGATGGCAGATCGTCCTTGCGGGCCAACTGCCGCCGCATCTGTTCTGATGGCAGATTGTCTCCCTGGTCCCGCTGGAACATCTCCGGCTTGTGCTGCACGTCGTCAGAGTACTTCAGCGCGCTGTCTTCGTAGCAAGCGATTGCTTCCGTCACCGCGTCCCAGAACGCGCGCGTGCACAGGCCGGCGACAATGCCGAGATCGCGGCGGATGTGCGCGATCGTGAGGCCGATCGGACGGTCGCGGATTTCGGCCTCCATGTCCTCCAGCGTGGGCAGATGGGCGGGATCGATCGGGGCGTCATGCGCCGCACGCTCGGCGGCCAGGCGCGCGATTTGGGCACCGAGCGGTTCATGCAGCGGATCGGGCTTCGCCTCCGCGCTGTCCGTATCGGCCTCGGAGCCGGTGTGAAGCGGTGACATTGCCACGTCGCAGCCGGTGGCGGCACGCTCGCGCAGCAGGGATTCGAGTGCGGCGGCGCGCAGGATGCCGCGGTGGAGGTAAGCATGAATAACGGGCAGCCTGGGGCTGCCGAACAATGCGGCGAACAAGCCGAAGCCCGGAGCGGCGGCGCGGCGCTCGATGGTTGCGGCGAGGTGGCGGCCGTATTCGAGCAGGATGCGGACGACGGAGAGGAGCTGCGCGATGTTCGTGGGCATGGGGGTACAGAGCCGATGCTGAAGGGGCTCGGGCCGCGAAGCGGACCGGGGTGGGGGAGGCGACGGGGAAGGCACGGCGTTACTGTCCATATCGTTCATGGTGAAACCACATAACACATCCCCGGGGACGCGGTCAACCAGAAATTGTTTGGTCCGGTGGCCAGGTATGTCTGGTGAGCTAACCGGTCGCTCGGGTGTGCAATTCCGGCCATCGTGGGACCGGGGGGCTGACGCGATCTGCTTCGAGCCGGGCGTACGAACCGGCCGGGCGCTGGCCCACGCGGACAGGTTCGGCTCGGCGGCGTGCCAGGTTCGAGAGGGAAGCCGGGTGGACGGATGCGGCCGGCCAGCGGTCATCCGCCACGAGGGGAATTCCGTCGCAGCGGGAATCTCCAACGGGGCGCGGCGTCCGCCTGCCGCGTCCCCGCCCGCGCCGGTCGCCCATGAACGCGAGGACTTCTCGCGCATCACGCCAGGGACGTCAGGCGAAGTGCGGCATGATGTCCGAGACGAAAAGCTCCCGGGTCTCTTCGTCGTTTCGCTGATCGGCGTTGATCATCAGGTCAATGCCGGCGTCCTGATGTTGCCCGATCAGGTCAACGGCCTCCACCACCGTGCCGACAAAGCCGCGCAGCGGTCCGCGGGAGGCCAGCCGCTCGCGCTTCGCCGCCAGCGCGGCCCTATTGCGCGCCAGCACCCAGGGCTGAATGCGGGTCTTTTCGATCGTGCCATAATCGCGTCCCAGCGCCTCGCAATGCGCGCGCAGGACTGCCAGCTTGTGGCGCACCTCCGCGACATCGCCGTCGACGATATTGCACGCGTCGGCCAGGCGCGCGACCACGCGCAGCGTCATCTGCTCTCCGGCGCCGGCGATCAGCACGGGCGGACGCGGCTTTTGCACCGGCTTCGGCTCCAGGATCGCATCGTCGACGTGAAAGTAGCGGCCGTGGAAATTCGTCCGCTCGCCGGTCCACATCCGCAGGATCAACTGGACCGCCTCCTCCATCTGGCGGATGCGCGTCGCCGGGCGCGGCGGAAAATCCCAGCCGTATTGCCGGTATTCGTCTTCGTAAAATCCGGCGCCGATGCCAAGCGTCAGTCGGCCGCGGCTGATCAGATCGACGGTCGCGGCAATCTTGGCGAGGTGCGCGGGATTGCGGTAGCCGACGGACGTGCACAGCGTGGCGAGGCGGATACGGCCGGTCACGGCAGCCAGTGCCGCCAGGACGGTCCAGCCTTCCAGCACCGGTTCGCCGGGCGCGCCCACGCGGGGAATCTGGATCATGTGATCCAACACCGAGAACCAGGCAAAGCCGTTTTGCTCGGCCCACTGCGCCTTTGTCTTCGCCGCCTCGAATGCCTCGGCCGGATCGGGCGTGTCGCGCCAGGAAGAATTGTGAATGCCGAATTTCATCGATGGCACCTCCGCGTGCGCGTGATCGACTCACCTGGCTGGCATGGCCTTTGTCGTGCCCGCTTGCGCGGAGCCGGCGGCTTGGGAAGCGGTGCCCCGCTTGCCAGGTACACGCCGGCCGATATCAGCGCGATACCGACCCAGCCTGACGGTGCCGGCCATTCCCGGAGCAATGGAATGGCCAGCACGGCCGACAATGCCGGCACCAGCGCGCCAAAGGCCGAGCCGTTCGCGGCGCCGAGGATGAGCACCGCGCGGCCATACAGCACGAGCGAGACGATGGTTACGACAATGCGCTGGAAAATGATCTGAACAATCAGGCCGGCAGGCGGGAGCCTTGCCAGAGCTAGGCCACGGATCGCGACATAGAATGGTGCGTAGATGAGCAATGACACGCTGGACACGAGCGCCGCGGCATGCAGCGGGTCGAGTTTCGATCGACGCAGGATGACCGTGTAGCAGGCGGTGAGAAGCGATGCGGCGAGGAACAATGCGTCGCCAAAGCTCCGTGACATGCTCCATGTCGCGCCGCGCCAGGCGATGACGATGAGAGCCCCTGACAGAATCAGCGCCAGGCCGATTGTTTGGGCTGCTGACGGCTTCTCTCGCAGGATTGCCGTGCCGATCAATGCGACGAACAGGGGCATGCATCCTGGATTGAGTGCGCCGGCATCGTAAGCGGGGGCGAGATGCAGGCCGAACGCGACGACAAGGGCGTAGGGTGCGCCGGTGCCGGCGACAAGGCCGCACAACCCGAGCCATCCCAGGCGGTCGAGGGCAAGCCCGCGCCGGACGACAACCGGAAACAGCAGCACTCCGGCGACGCCGAAACGCAGGGCAGGAATGTCCCAGGCATCGAGGCCGGTCGTGACGGCAAGCCGGGTCATGGCGCTCCAACCGGCCCAGATGGAGACCGCGGCGAGGGCGTAAATTGCGCCGCGCCGGTAATTTGAATCCACCGGGCGGGCGAGCCGGGGCGCGATCGGACCGCGGCGTCGATCGCGCTATCCACTGTCATTGCTTCGGGCTTGCACGGGCACATCGATGCCGAAGGTTGCAAGAAAGCCGCGCTGGCCGGCCGGATTGACAGTGACTGCCCGGCTGTCCTTCGCCCTCTCGATCCAGCCGAGATCGAAGTAGCGCCCGGTCAGTGCCGCCCCGATTGCGCCGGAGACATGCGGCCGCCGTTCGGTCCAATCGATGCATACTTGGCAGAAGCGGCGGCGCGCTGGGCTGAGTGCGAAGAGGTCGATTCCGAACGCGTCGAGAAAGCGGATCCCGGCAGCCGTGATCTCAGCCGCGTCGTCGCACAATACGATGTGTTCGCGCGCAGCGAGTGCGTCCGTTATGGCGACGCTGAGATGGCCAGCGAGATGGGCATAGCACAGTCGTGCTGCGCTGAGCGCGCGGGCCTGGCGCGAAAGGGGACGGTGGCGGGGCCGGTTTTCCAGGGCGACGGCCACGATGCCGTCCAGCATGTCGACGATCGTGGGCGAGGCGAGACGGAAGTAGCGGTGCCGTCCATGCCGCAACGGAGTGAGCAGGCCGGCCTGCGTCAGTTTCGCCAGGTGCGTGCTGGCGGTCTGTGGCGTGATCCGGGCGGCGTAGGCGAGCTCGCTTGCGGTCAGTGCCCGCGCATCCAACAGAGCCATCAGCATTGATGCCCGAGCGGGATCACCGACCAGGCTGGCGATCTCGGCGATCAGGGGGGCGGAGGGCATGGTTCGGATATTACTACGCCGGCGCGGCGGACGGCGGGCGAACACTTCGATGCCTGTCGAAGTCAGCGCCTGGGCTTCGGGTAGCCTTTCTGGCCGCGTTCCAGGGCCTCCTCCAAAGGTCCTCTCCGAAGACCCCTCCCAAAAACCACTCCCAAGCACCACTCCCCTTGGCCGCTTCCCACAAGGGGAGGGGGAATAACAGCGCAGTCGGCCCCGGCGGCGTTTATAAAACTTTCACATGCCAGGCGCCGCGCCCAGTGTCACCTTGCCGACATTGCACCGATTCGCGGAGTTGAAATATGCCGGCTGATGCGTATGGCGCCAGACGTTACCAGGATGTCTGAAGCCGATGCGTGTGACGCCATGATGACAGACCTGGAGCGCGATACCGTCATCCAGGCCTATGGCCGCTGGGCCCCGGTCTACGATCTGGTATTCGGTCCCGTCTTCCGCACCGGCCGCCGCGCCGCGATCGAGGCCGCAGAGAAGGTCGGCGGGCGCATCCTGGAAGTGGGCGTCGGCACCGGCCTGTCCCTGCCCGGTTACTCCGGCCGCCACAAGGTGTTCGGAGTCGATATCTCGGCGCCGATGCTGCGGCGCGCGCGCAACCGCGTGGCGCGGCAGCGGCTGCGGCATGTCGAGGGCCTCGCCGTGATGGATGCCGAGGAACTCGAGTTCCCCGATGCGTCGTTCGATGTCGTGGTGGCGCAATACGTGGTGACCGCGGTGCCGCATCCGGAACGGGCGCTGGACGAGTTCGCGCGCGTGGTGCGGCCGGGTGGAGAGATCGTGATCACCAGCCGCATCGGCGCCGAGGCCGGGCTGCGGGGCACGGTGGAAAAGCGGCTGATGCCGGTGACCAGCAGGCTCGGTTTCCGCACCGAATTCGCCTGGGACCGTTACACGGGCTGGGCGGAGCGCACGCCCGGGGTACGCCTGCTCGAACGGCGCGCGCTGCCGCCGCTCGGGCATTTCTCGCTGATCCGGTTCGCCAGGCGTCCGGAGCTGAACAACTAGACGGTTCGTCCAACAGGCCGGGTAACCAGGCAGTTCGTCCATAGGCTGAGAAGCGAAACAGTTCGTCCAGGACCGGAGTGCGCGGCCCGACACGGTGTTGGGCCGCACGCGATGGCGACAAGCGATGGCAACAAGAAAGGACCGCGATGTGCAGTTTCCGTGAATGTCTGAGGGTGCAGCGCTGGGATGATCACCGCTACTACCATCACAGCCGGATCAACCAGTCCTTGCACCTGGTCAGCGCGATGACGTTCGTCTGCGCCTATGTGGTCGCGTTCAAGGACCCGGCGGTCGCGGCTCTGTTGGGCTGGCTGTTGGCCATGACCACGCGGCAGATCGGCCATATCGTGTTCGAGCCGAAAACCTATGACGTGATCAACCACGCGACGCACGAGTTCAAGGAAGCGATCAAGGTCGGCTATAACCTGAAGCGCAAGGCGGTGCTGCTGACGATCTGGGCGCTGTCGCCGCTGTTGCTGTGGTGGGATCCCACGCTGTTGCATACGCTGCGTCCGCCGCGCTCGTTCGGCGATTTCTGGCGCAATGTCGGCTATCTGTGGCTGGCGCTGGGCGGCGCGGGGCTGGCGTTCCGCACGCTGCAGCTCTTCTTGATCCGCGACGTGAAGACCGGGCTGGTGTGGGCGACCAAGATCCTGACCGACCCGTTCCACGACATCAAGCTGTACTACCGCGCGCCGGGCTATCTGCTGCGCGGCGAGATGTTCGAGCCCGCACCGTCCTAGCGCCGTGTGCCTGGCGCCTGGATCTCGCGGGCGCACGTCATCGCGAGCGAAGCGAAGCAGTCCCGGCGGGTCCGGCGTGCGCGGCCCGAACCGGATTGCTTCGCTCCGCGCGCACTGACGCCGGCGGGCGCGGCGTCACATCGCGCGTTCCGACGCTGCCGCGGTGCGGACCGGCATGCGGACCTGTCCCTCGCCGATCAGTGCGAAGGGCGCCCAGTAGAACGGATGCGCCAGTGCCGCTGGGAGCGCATGTCCCGCGCCGTCCAGCATCCCCAGTTGCGCGGCGCGCAATGCACCGGCCAGCCCGCCGTCGCTGCCTGCGGCAAAGCGGCGCAGGGTATCGGCCACCAGGAACGCCGAGGATTGGTCGCTAATCGACCAATGCGTCACCAGCATTGCCCGCGCCCCGGCAAAGAAGAAGGCGCGCGCCAGTCCCGACAGGCTGTCGCCGCCGTCGGCGCCGCCTGGCCCGCCGGAATTGCACGCCGACAGGATCACCGCGTCGGCGTCGAGATCCAGCCCCATCACGTCGCTCGTCGTCAGCAGCGCGCCGGACGCATCGACCGCGCCGGGCGGCGCCGAGGTCACGATCGCCGGCTCGCTCTGGCAGCGCAGCTCGGCGGGCAGCAGCGCGTGCGTGGCGAAATGCAGCACGCGATAGTCCTTCAGACTCGCATGCTCTACCGCGGGCACGGTGTAGGCGGCGCCCAGCATTTCGTCGGAGGGTGCCGCGCCCAGCAGCGCCCGCGCGGCTTCCAGTTCGCGCCGGGCGAAGGGCAGCGGGGGCAGCCCGGCAAACAAACGGGCGCTGTCAGCGCAGGCGGACGAGGGGAAGCTGCGCTCGGCCTGCGCCAGGGTCACCGGGTGAAAATCGCCGAAGCCGAACCACGGGCGTTGCGCGCGCGACGTGCCGGCAACCCGGCGCAGAGCGACGAAATTCGCCGCCGACGGCACGTGCGCGATCGTCATGTCCCGGATCAGCCAATGCGCCTCGGCCAGCCGGCCGGGATCGGCCGGCGCCGTCAGCAGCACGGCAAACGGCAGCGACAGCAACGGCCCTGACGGCGCCACCACCAGCGCCTTCACGCCCGAAAGCTGCGGTGCCACCGGTGCCAGCACGTCCTGGTACAAGGCATGCGCCGCGTCCGTGTCGAAGCGCGGCACGCCTGCCTCGGTCGGCTCGATGCTGGCGCGCACACGGCGCACCAGCACGCCGACCTGCCTGGTGCCGGTCCGCAGCGGTGCCGCCGCGACGGTGCCGTTGCGGAGCGCGAACACCCAGCCGGACTCGCCGGTGAGCGTGATCGCGACGAACGCCTCGTCCGGCCGCAGCGCGGCCAGGACGTCGGCCGCCGGCACGGCCTCCTGCACAAGCTGGCCGTAATTCGGCGCGGCCGCATGCAAGGCGGCGTCGGCATCAGCCAGCTCGGCTTCGGCCGCGGCGATGCGCTGGTCCAGTTCCGCTTCCGTCAGCGGCTTTGCCGGCGGCGGCACGGTACCGGGCAGGGCGCCGCGCACCAGGTCATCGCGCTGGCGCTCCAGGTCCGCCAGCGCCTGGCCGGCGTCCTGCCGCCGCCGGATCGCCACCGCGACCTTGGGATCCTTCGCGTTGGCCGCCAGCCGCGCGGCAGCCTCGGCGATCTGCCGGGTGGTCAGGCTGTCCTGCGCCAGCTCGGCGGTGGTGAACATCGCGGCGAGCAAACGTTGGGCGTCGTCGGGCCGGCGCGCCGCTTCAGCAGCGTAGGCGGCCAGACATGGCGCGAGCAGCGACGGATCGGTGCCGGAGCGCAGGGCTTGCAGCAGTTTCGCGGCGCTCGCGCACTGCGCCAGGGCGCGCTCGGTCTGGCCCTGGCGCGCGAGAGCAGCCGCTTCCAGCAACTCGGTTTCCGCCAGGGGGCGGGTCTGCGGCAGCACTTCGGAGAACGCAACGGCCGATCGCGCCAGCCCTGATTCGGCGGTCGCGATGCTGCCGGCGGCCCCGGCGGTGGTTGCGACGGTGCGGATCAGGCGCGCGGTGACCACCGGCAGCACGATCCCGTCCGCCGCGGCGAGGTTCTGTGCCGAGGCGGCCATGGCAGCGCTTTCCGCGGGTTTGTCCAGATGCCGCAGGACGATGGCCTGGTAGCGCCGCGTCTCCAGCACGCCCATCAGGGCGGATTCCACGGTGGGGTCGGTGAGCGGCTCCTGCGCCGGCGCCGGACCGGCCGACGCAAGCTGGACGCGAGCCGCCAGCAGTTCCGGCGGCACCAGCGCCGCATAGGCGGCCTCCGCCTGGCGCAGCATGGCCAGCGCTTGCTCCCGCTGCCCCTGGTTCAGCGCGTGCAAGGCGCGGTAGTGCAGCAGGCGGGCCGGCGCGACTTGGTCGTCGGCGTGCGGCGCCAGGGTCTCGGCGCGCGCGAACAAGGGATCGGCCGCGGCGAAGCGGCCCTCGTCGGAGACTTGCAGCGCCAGGTTCATCAGCGGCCCGACCGTATTCGGATTGTCCTGGCCCAGGGCCTTCTGCTGGATTGCCAGCGCGGCGCGGTAGGCTTGCTCCGCGGACGCAAAATCCTCGCCGAGGTTGGCACGGGCGCCCGCGGTCATCAGCGCCTCGAACTGCCCTACATCGCCGGCGGTGAAGGCGCGGGCGGCGAGCCGGCGTGCCAGCAGGGCGTCGGCTGCCGAAGATGGCAGAGCGGGCGCGGCCGGCGGGGTGACGCGGCCGGACAGGACGCCGATCGCGCGCTGCATCACGGGAAGCGTCGGCAGGATGCCCTGCGCCAGCCAGGTTTGTCCGCCTACCGCGGCAACCAGCGCCACTTGCGGCCAGCCGCCGATGCGGCGCGTGCAGGACAGCACCACCGCGGGCTGGTCGCCGAGGATGTCGCTTGGGGTCGGCGGCTGGCAGACCAGCCGCTGGTCCAGCGCGTCACGCCAGGCGCTGCGGGTCGCGATCTCCATCAGCGAGCCGGCGCCGCCTGGCGGGCCGGGCCGCACCTGCGCGGCCGGCTCGGTCCAGGCGCCGCAGAAGACATCCGCGGTATTCGGGCCGTCGCCCGGAAGCTGGCTGCAGCTTTCGCCGCTGGCGTCCTGGCCGAGTGGGATGCTGGCCTGCCCGCGGGGGCTGCCGCCGAGATAATCCTGCGGCGGCGGCGTGGCGCAGCCGGCAGCCAGCGCCAGCCACGCGATTGCCTGAAACAGCCTGCGCATCAGTAGTCCTCGAACGAGATGTTGGGCGGCACGACGTCCTGCGGTGCGAGCTGGTTGCCCAGCACCAGCGGGGTGGTCAGCAGGGTGATCTCGACGGCGGGAGGCAGGAACACCGGCAGAAGCCGCGGTCCCGGCAGGAAGAACGTCAGCTCCCCGAGCACGGCCGTGTCCGGCGTGGCGGCCAGTGCTGGCGGCGTGGGGAGGATCGCCACCGGGGAAGCAGGCGTCGCGGGGCTGGGGGTTACCGGCAGGGCCGGCGTCGTGGGGAGTATTGGCGGGGCGCCGCACGCCGCGAGGCCGATCGTGCAGCCGTTGAACGTATAGTTCGGGTTGATGGCAGGCGTGATCTGTCCCAGTGCCGCCGCGGCGCCCGTGGTCACGCCCGCCACGCTGCCGGCCAGCGTCGCGCCGCCGCCCTTTCCGATCACGAGCAAGCCGCCGACCTGCATCGTGCCGCTCGCGGTGCCGGTGCCGAGTGCGAGCACGAGATTGGCGCCGGTCCCGATCAAGTCGGCAAAGCTGGCACTGCCGCCGGTGGCGGGAAGCTGCACGCGCAGCGTGGTGGCGGGCGGATCGGTCAGCGTCACCGTGCCGGTCTGAACGAACTGCGCGGCTGCCCCCGGGCTCGTCGGCGACGGCACGACCTGCAACGTGCTGCCTTGGGCCGCCGGCGTGGTGCCGGATTGCTGCGCCAGCGGGGCACCGATCGTGGCGATGTTGCCGGCCACCACCATCCGTCCCGTGGCGGTGATATTGAGATAGTCCGCCGTCACCGGCCCGGCGATCGTCAGCGCGGTGCCGTCGGTAAGCGTCAGGCTGCCGGCGCTGAAATTGCCCAGCGTCGCGATCTGGTTGTTGAACGGCGAGGCGCCGGTCAGCGTCGCCGCGCCGGGGGCGCTGCCGTTGAGCGTGCCGGCCAGCAAGGTGCCGTTTTCGGTGATGGTGCCGCTGGTTGCCGTCAGCCCGGTGGTGCCGGTGCCGCCATCGCTGACGAGGCCGGTGCCGGTGATCGCGATGCTGCCGCCGATCAGGCTGACGGTGCCGCCGCTGGTATCCGCAACGCTGCCGCTCACCGTCAGCGTTCCGGTGGTGGTTATCGCGGTGCGGGTCTCGCCGCTGACCGCCCCCGTCACGGTCAGGTCGATGCCGTCGGCCAGCGACAGCCCGTCGAGCGCGGCGAAGCCGGTCACCGTCGCGATGGCGTTGCTGTCGTTCAGCGCGATGCTGGTGGCTGCGCCGCCATCCAGCGTGCCCGCGGTGATGATGCCGGCGGTCTGGGTGATCCCGCCGCCATTGACGCCGAGCGTTACCGTCTGTCCCGGCGCCGTCAGGCCGGCGGCCAGGGTCAGCCCGCCCGTGTCGCCGATCGTCAAAGCGGCGGACGTGGTAACGCCGCTCAACGGATCCGACGGCAGGCCAGTGCCGCCGGGGAGGACGGACGTGCCGGCGAAGCCGCTGGCATCCAGTGCAACACCGAGCGTGGGCAGCGCCAGGCTGCCGACGGTCAGTGGCACGCTGTTGTCGAAGCCGAGCAAGCCGCCATCGGTAAAGGCCGCGACCGTGGCGACGGAATTGCCGGAGGGCAGGGTGACGTTGGCGTCGGCGATGACTCCGACGGTGCCGCCTGGGAAGCTGATCGGCTCGCTCTGGCTGACCGTGCCGGCGCCGCCGGTCACGAGGAGCAAGGCGGGGAAGTTCGCCGTGGTCAGCGCGATGCCGGCGGTTCCGCCGATGCTGATGTCGCCGGTGAAGGATGCCGTGCCGTCAAGGGCGCGGTAGCCGACCTGCACCATCCCGGCCGTGATCGTGCCAAAATCATTGGTTTGCAGTCCCAGCGATTGGGCAGAGCTGGCCGCGCCCAGGACGATGTTCAGGCCCGATGTGGCGGGTCCCAGCACGACCGTGGCCGTACCGGCGTCGACGGCGCCCGTTTCGGTGGCCAGCGCCAGCGTGTCGCCGAGCAAGACGATGTTGCCGTCGCCGCCCGCGCCGATGCTGCTGATGGCGGCGTCGTTGGCGAAGCTGCCGCCGGGGGCGGTGGCGATGGAGATGGCGCCGCCGTTGGAGGCGATCGGCGCTTCCACCGCGATGTCGCCGGCGGTGGTGGTGGCGAGCAAGATCGGGCCTCCGGCCGAGGTGATGCCGTTGATCGTGGGGCCGCCGGTCACGGCGATGCCGCCAATGGTGAGCGCGGCCGAATCGTTACGGAAGGCAAAGCCGTTGCCCGCGCCGGTGACCGAGGCGGCGAGCGTTCCGACCGCGTTCGCCGCGGTGAGCGAGACCGGACCGAGCGAGGAGATCGCGAGATTGCCGACGATGATCGCGCCATTCGCCGGGTCCTGCGTGATCCCGCCGCCGAGGGCGTCGAGGAACAGGGTGCTGTTGTTTGGCAGGCCGTTGCTGGGGGTGCCGGTGCTGGTGATGGGCGCATCGATGATGATGTTGCCGGCCGCGTTCATCGTCAGCGTCGCGCTCGACGCCCAGGCGATCGGCGCGCCTGCATCGACCGTGATGTTGCCGAGGGCGCCGCCGGTCGTGCCCTGGGTCGTCAGGATGACATCGGTGCCACTGCCCAGCTCCCGGTCGATGACCGCGTTGAGAATCTGAGACGGGGCGCCGGTCGGCGTGACGGTGAACGGTGAGACGAATGGGTCGCTGACGTTCTCGTTCGCGCCGCTGCCGATCACGTCGAGGTCGAGCGGGTCGAGCAACCAGGTTCCGTCTTTGCCGGCCGGCCCTGGCGCGCCGGCATCCACCACCGCGGCGCTGCCGACGCTGAGTGTCGGGCCGGAGGTCTCGATGAAGCCGCCATTGCCGCCCGCGGGACCGCCGGTGGCGCTGATCGCGCCGTCCATCACGGTGGTCTGTTGCGACAGCAGCGTGACCCGCCCGCCATTGCCCTGCGCCGTTGCGTTCGCCGCGATCGTGGCGCCCGGCGCGACGACAACATTCGCCGCGGTGCGGCGCGACGGGGTTCCGGGACGAAGGGCGGCGCGTGCCAGAGTCGTCCCGATCGCGACAATGCCGCCGCCGGCCTGACCCGATGCGTCGATATGCGCAGCGGCGGCGACCGTGACGGTGCCGCTGCCGTTGACCGCGATGCGGCCCCCGGTGGTCCTCGGCGCTGCTCCGGTCGCAACAAGCTGCCCTGCCACGGTGATGTTGCCGCCGACTCCGTTCAGCACCAAGGTGCCGGTGCGGCTGCCGACACTGTCCGCCTGGATCCGGCCGCCGGCACTCACGAGCGTCTGCACGACGCCATCGACCGCCCGCGCACTAAGCTGCACCGTGCCGCCGTCGGCGCGCACGAGGCCCGTGTTCGTGACCAGGGCGGTCGCACCGTTGGGCGCCTGCACCACCTGGCCGGTGACGTCGATCGCGACCAGCCCGTCGCCGTAGAGATCGAGCGTGGCGGTCTGCGCGCCGGCCAGCACCACATGCCCGAGACGCGCGGTGATCACACCGGAATTGGCCACCTGCGGCGCGACCAGCGCGGCCAGCCCGGCATCCCGCACGGTGATCCGACCCTGGTTGACGACGGCGGCGTTGGGGTTCGGTGCCTGGTCGAACACCATGCGGCCGGCCATGAAATTGCCGTTGCTGATGCCGGCCGCGGTCACCATCAGGCCCGCGGTGTTCACCTGCGCCCCGCGATAGAAGGTGACGCCGGACTGGTTGGTGATCACCACCTGGCCGTTGGCGTCGATGCGGCCGGCGATCTGGGACGGATTCGGTCCCACCACGCGATTGAGCGCGACCGCGGCAGCGGACGGCTGCTGGAACTGCACTGTCTGCTGACTGCCAATATCGAAGCTTTGCCAGTTGATGGCGGCGCGCTGGGTCGCCTGCTGGATTGTTGTCTTCGTGGCGGTCTGGCTGATGGCGGCCCTGCCGGCGACCACGCTGCCGCCGGAAGGTTGCGCGTTTGGCGCCGGCTGCGCCCGGGCCAGGCCGGCCCAAGCCAGTATTGCGATCACCGAAACGATCGCGCGCGGTGGGCCAGTACGCCGCATGGCAAACGTCCCCTCCATGGTTGGGGAAACGGTAGCGACCTAAGCTTGATGAACGGCAATAGTTTGTCGCAAAAAATGCTCACATTTCCGTGATCGAAGCCAACGACTGTTTCTGCGAAGGCGTGCGGTAAATGAGATGCGGTAGATGAGATGTTGAAAAGCACGTCGCCTCGTCGCTTCGACGGCTTGATCGCTGCGATACTCAAACCAGTTTCCGCGGCTACCTCCCAAGCGGCTGTGCCAGGTGCACGCACCGCAGCCCTGGAGCGCCTGGCAACTCGTTTCCCTCTGCTGCCGGTTCCGGTAATCACGGTGCCCGTCGCCGTCACAACCGCCCCGCCGATGCCAGCACAGACCGCCACGATCCTTCACTTTACCATGCTGCTGGTCGGCTTCCTTGGCCTGCTGCAGCTCTGGCTTTGGCGCCGCGACCGGACCCTGGTGGCGCTGGCCATCTGGGGCGTCGCCGAATTGCTCGGAGTCGTGGCAACGGCCCTGGTCCTGGGGCGCGACGTTCTGCCGCACTGGGCTTCGGTGCAGATTGCCGGCGCGATCCTGATCCTTGGGGCCGGCATTGCCTGGGCCGGCGCGCGCCGCTTCGAGCGCCGGCCTGTCTCGATCGTTGCCACCATGGCGGGCGCATGCGTCTGGCTGGCCGCCTGCCAGGTCCCCGCGTTCTACGGGAATCTGCTGTATCGCGTGGCCAGCGGCTCCGCGCTTCTCGGCAGCTACCACTTCCTGTGCATGCGCGAGTTCCTGCGCCGCCGCCCGGGCGCCGACCTGCCCTCGCGCGGAGCCCTGGCGGCTCTGTTTGGCGCCGACGCCACGATGCAGCTTCTTCGCGTAGCCATCGCGCTGTCGGCCGGGTTGAACAGGATCGCGTTCGACCTGCCTGCCTCGCCGTGGTTCAGAGTGACAACGATGATTGGCGTCGTGCTCCTGGCCGGCACCTCGCTGCTGCTGATCGCGGTCGTCAAGGAGGAGGCGGAGCAAACCTCCGTCGCCATTGTCGCCGCGGCACGCGACGAGGCCGAGCGGGTCAACCAGGCCAAATCTCGCTTCCTGGCCCGGATGAGCCACGAGCTGCGCACGCCGCTGAACGGCATGCTCGGCATGGCCCAGGCGCTGACCCGCGATCCGCGGGTCGACGGCGAACCGCACGAACGGGCCGTCGTGCTGGAGCAATCCGGCAGGCACCTGCTTGCCATCATCAACGACATCCTGGACCTTGCCAGCGTCGAGGCCGGCACATTCCAGCTCAACCCGCAGCCGACGGCGTTGGCCAAGATCCTGCGGGACACTGTCGAATTGCTCTCGGACACAGCGGCGGCGAAAGGTGTCGCCTTGAGGCTCGACCAGGCGCCGGGCCTGCCTGGCTTCGTGCGCGCCGACCCGCTGCGCGTGCGCCAGATCCTGCTGAACCTGCTCGGCAATGCGGTGAAATTCACCCCGTCGGGCGGCAGGGTGACGCTGTCGGTGTCCTGGCACGGGAGTCCTGGCCTGCTGTGCCTGGACGTCAGCGATACCGGCCGCGGCGTTCCCGCCGCCCTGCGCCCGCATCTGTTCCAGGACATTGCACGGCGGCCGCTGGACACCGCGGCAACGGAGGGCACCGGCCTGGGGCTGGCCATCAGCGCCTCGCTGGCGCAGGCGATGGGCGGCAGCTTGCGGTATCGGCCGGGACCGGATGATGTGGGCAGCGTGTTCACCGCGGCGCTGCCGCTGCCGGTTGCGGATCCGCCCCGGGAAAGGCCGCCCGTCCGGTTCGAGCCGCGGCCGGTGACCGGGCTGTCCGTGCTGGTGGTGGACGATATTGCGTCCAACCGCAAACTCGCCGCGGCACTGCTGCGGCAGGCTGGCTGCGAGGTGCAGCTTGCCGAAGACGGAGCAGCGGCGGTGGCCGCCCTGGCGGCGGGGGAGGTGCCTGACGTCGTGTTGATGGACATCTTCATGCCGGAGCTGGACGGAATCGAGGCCACCCGGCGGATCCGGGCGCTGCCCGGGCGTGCCGGAAAAGTACCGATCATTGGCCTGACGGCCGATGCCAGCCCCGAGCGGGTGCCGGTCTATCAGGCGGCCGGCATGAACGACTGCATCACCAAGCCGTTCGCGGTGGATGACTTGCTGTATGCCATCGGCAGGGCGGTATCGCCGGCACATGTCCCGCCGCTTCTTGACGCGGCGGCTTCGGCATCCGACGTACGGTTCCGGCCAGGGTAGGTCTGGGCCGGGGCAGGTCAGGTCTGGGGCCAGGGCAGGCCGGGGACCACGGTAGGCCAGGGGCATTCGGCGGGAGCATTCGCATCAATGGCCGACACGGTTTCCAGTGCGGCGATCACTGGTTCGCTCGATGGCACCGGCTGGACGTTCCTGATGCCGGCCGACGCTGCGTCGCCGGACGCGCTGCACGTCAGCGGGGCGGCATTCGCCGATCCCGCCGCGCCGTCGCTGCTGGTTGAATTCAGCACGCTGTCGCCGGACTGGCAGACGGTGCTGCCCGCCGCTGCGCCCTTGGATCCTTCGCCGAGCGTGTCCGGGAGCTACATGGTCCTGCAACCGGACGTGGAGCCCACCATCATCGCCGGTGCGCTGCAGCAATCCAATTGACCTTACGCATCCATGCCGACTTCGCATAGAATGGGGCGGTAACCTGTCACCCCGACGGGAGGGGAGCGATGTCCGTCATCAAAGTCTGCGATCTCGCCTATGGCCGCCTGCGGGCGCCGGACCTGGACGCGGAGGAGGAATTCCTGACCGCGTTCGGCATGGTGCGCGCCGAACGCACGCCGCACGCGCTGTATATGCGCGGCACCGATCCGAACCACCATATCCACGTGACGGAGAAAGGCGATCCGGCGTTCCTCGGCTTCGCCTGGTACGTGGCCGACGAGGACGACCTGAAAGCAGTGGCGAAGCTGCCCGGCGCGTCCGGCATCGAGACCATCGATGAACCGGGCGGCGGCAAGCGCGTACGGCTGACCGAACCGAACGGCTACACGATCGAGGTGGTGTACGGGATCGAGCCGTCGGCGCCGATTGCTGCGCCGCGGCAGGCGGTGAACTCGGGCCAGGAGCCGCTGAACCGCGCCGGCGAGGTGATGCGCATCGATGACGGCCCGTCGCGCGTCAAGCGCATCGGGCACGCGGTGATGGGCACGCCGCGCAACCAGGAGACGGTGCGCTGGTTCCGTGAGACCCTGGGGCTGGTATGCTCCGACGATGTCTATGCGGGGTCGCCCGACAACATCATCGGCCAGTTCAGCCGGCTGGATTGCGGCGACGAGTACGTGGACCACCACGCGTTCTTCTGCATGAGGAACGAGCGGACGGGGTTGAACCATTTCTCGTTCGAAGTGCAGGACATCGACGACGTCTTCATGGGCCATGAACATCTGGCGCGCATGGGCAAGTACGAACACATGTGGGGCATCGGGCGGCATCTGCTGGGCAGCCAGGTGTACGACTACTGGGCCGATCCGTGGCGGCGCGTGCACGAGCACTGGGCCGATACGGATCGGTTGAACGTTGGGAACGGCGGGAATCTGGTGTCGGCGGAGGAGGGGCTGCGCTCGCAATGGGGCACGCGGCCGCCGGAGAAGTTCATCGGGCACGTGACGCCCTGACGCCTCGTCATGGCCGGGGCTTGACCCGGCCGTCGTGCGTCCGTGAGCGTGCCTTGTCGGGATGGTGCAAGTCCATCTCGGGCGTACCGACCAAGCCTGTAGCTGAAGGTAACTGCGTCATCGCGAGGTGGGGTGGAGAGCAACTGGAAGCGAAGCAGCAATCCGTAGGAGACGAACGCGATTCGGCCGGGCCGTATGGCGAGCCTCCGGTGGAATGGCGAAGCCCGGAGCCGTGCGAACGGCGAGCCCACGACGCCGAGGATCGGTGCCAAAAGCGATCGCGAGGAGCGGCAAGGTGGTTGGAGACAGAGAGCTGCGAAGGCAGGGCAGGTGAAGCGGAGAGACCTGCGTGGCAGCAGGGTTTGGTGCGCCAGTGATAGAAAAGCCGCCGGACACCGCGCAGGAGTCAGAGCCCCCTAGTAGCGCCGAAGCCGGGTAATGCCGGTGGAGCGAAGGGGGGCAGGAAGGTGGAGACGTGATGTCCGGAGCGGACGGAAAGACACCGGTGGCAGTCCCGGAAGCGCAAGCCGAGGGTAGACGTGCC
>Ga0335075_10001068_pt1 | contig 46151 bp, 42 predicted proteins | sample Lox_Sample_24_FD_206723 | JGI IMG/M metagenome (GOLD analysis project Ga0335075, IMG submission 206723) | Soil microbial communities from Loxahatchee National Wildlife Refuge, Florida, United States - Lox_Sample_2.4 | ecosystem: Environmental > Terrestrial > Soil > Wetlands | place: USA... | reverse complement strand
CGATCGCAAAGTCTGCTCGCAAAATTCGGACAGCTGCCGAGCCTTGCGTAAAAAATAAATTCTAAATTCGACGCCCGGGGTGAACTTTTTGTTTTTCTCGAGCGTATCTAATTCTGAACGGGAATGGACGCATCGAAAGCGCCGGGCCGTTCAAAGATTTCCAGCCCAGCAGAATTCCCAAGGAGGGATCGAAGATGTTTAAAAGGCAACGTGTGTTTGCATGCTTAACTCTTACGGCGTGTGTTTTAGCAATTTCGGCGCGGCCAGCCAGCGCGAAGAACACCAAGGACATCAGCGTCACCATGGACGTGCCTGCCGCTACGTCGCTTGGCGGCAAGCCTCTGAAACCCGGCACCTACAAAGTGATCGTGGACGGATCCACCGTAACCATGAAGAGCGGCAATAAGGTTGCCGCCGAAGCGCCTGCGACATGGAAGCAAGGAAGCTCCAAACCTCAATACTCTTCGATCGTGACGGATGCAAAAGGTATCGAGGAGATTCACTTCGAAGGGAAGACCGATTACGTCCAAGTGCAGGAGTAAATTCTGGAGTGGCAAGTGCTTCGGATCAGCCGCGCGCACCGCAACACCGGCGGTTCAGCGGTGCGCGCGGTCCCGCTGGACGGCTTCCTCGATAAGCGAATCGAGTTCGTGCCGCGTCAGCGAGACACGCTCATCTCCGTTGCCGTTCGAATGCGCAGTCTGCAACCCAGCCGCAGGCGCGTTCGAACCGGCAGCGTAACGCGCGCGTGCTGCCACCAGTTTTTCCACATCGGCACTGGAGAGCAGTTGCTGCCTTCCCAAAAGCTCGGTCACCAGAGCAACGTGCGCGAAGTGTTCGGTGGTTTCCATGCGCAGAAAGGCCGTGAGCAAGTCTGGTCCGTAGGTCACTACGCCGTGGTTGGCCATCAAAATCGCGTCGTGCTCTGGGACATACGGGGCGATCGCGTCGCTGAGCTCCGGCGTGCCGGGCGTTCCATAACTGGCCACCGGCACCCGCCCCAGTCCAATGACCAACTCGCACAAAATAGGTTTATCCAGAGCGATTCCCGCGGCAGCGAAACCTGTTGCGGTGGGCGGATGGGCGTGGCAAACGGCATTCACGTCCGGGCGCAAGCGGTAAATCAGCAAGTGCATGGCAATTTCGGACGATGCCTTGCGAGAGCCGCAAAGGCGGCTCCCCTGCGTATCGGTGATGACGAGATCTTCCGGCGTCATCATGCCCTTGCTCATGCAGGTGGGAGTGGTCAGGATGCGTTCTGAGCCGAGGCGTACGGAGATGTTGCCATCGGTGGAAGCCACGAAGCCGCGATCGTGAATCCAGCGGCCCACCGCGCAAATATCGCGCCGGTGCTGCTCCTCCGGTTTCTCGGCGCCGGGAGAAATGGATTCGGGAACCAGGTCCGCCTCCTCTCCCCGGCATTCGCACTTTCCGGCTATGCGTAAAATCCGCGCAGCTTCAATGCTCGGGCCACTCGGTCGATCGCCAGAATATAGGCGGCGATGCGGTTATCGACAGCGTGAGATTCGGCGTAGCGTACCACTTGATCGAAGCTTTGTTCCATCACATCTTGCAGGCGCTCGTTCACTTCTCGTTCGCGCCAGAAAAAGCCCTGCCGGTCCTGCACCCACTCGAAATAGCTGACGGTCACGCCGCCGGCGTTGGCCAGAATATCCGGGATGATGAAAATTCCTTTTTGGCCGATGGTGGCATCGGCGTGCGACGTGGTCGGGCCGTTGGCTCCCTCGCAGAGAATCCTGCAATCCACACGGTTCGCGTTCGCCGCGGTGATCTGGTTTTCCGTTGCCGCCGGGACAAGAATGTCGCAGGGGCGGAACAGCAGTTCCTGCGCGCTGACTTTTTCGCCGCCGCCCGGAAATTCCGGTACCGGCTTGGCCTGTCCGTAAACCCAATCATGCAGCTTGGGAATGTCCAGGCCGGCTTCGTTGTACAAGCCCCCATGAATATCGGCCACTCCGATCATCTTGTAACCGGCCTCGTGCATTAGCAGCGCGGCATTCGATCCTACGTTGCCGAAGCCCTGCACGATGACGCGGCATTGCTCGCGCTTCAACTTGAATTTTGCGACGGCCTTGTCGCAGCAGATCATCAAGCCTCGCCCGGTGGCTTCCCGGCGTCCTTGCGACCCGCCCAGTTCCAGAGGCTTGCCGGTTACGACGGCGGTGGTTGCCTTGCGCACATGCATTGCGTAGGTGTCCATCACCCACGCCATGGTTTGTTCGTTGGTGCCGATATCGGGCGCGGGAACATCCTGTTCCGGGCCGAACCAGTCGGCCAGTTGAGCGGTGTAGCGCCGCGTCAGCCGCTCCAGTTCCGGCTTGGAGAGTTTCTCTGGATCGCAGATCACCCCGCCCTTGGCTCCGCCGAACGGCACGTTGACAACCGCGCATTTCCAGGTCATCCACGCAGCCAAGGCGCGCACTTCGTCCAGGCTGACTGCCGGGGAGAAGCGGATGCCGCCCTTGCCCGGTCCGCGCACCGACGAGTGCAGCACGCGATATCCGGTGAAAATTTGCATGTGGCCGTTGTCCAGAGCGACCGGGATATAGACGGTGATCTCGCGTTCGGGATATTTCATGTATTGATACAAACCGGATTCGAGTCCGAGCTTACGTGCCGCAATTTCGAACCGCGCTTCCGCGGATTCGTAGACGCTTAATTCGCCGGTGGGCGTAGGCATATCAGTTCCTCTCCTCAATCGGATTGGAAGGGGGAAGGTGCATCGAGCTGCCCGGGAATCCGGCGCGGGCGACATCTCCCTGTTTGATCTGCGTAGGGGCCGAGCAATGTGCGAGAGGGGATGTTGCCGGCCGGGACATTTAGTGCTGCGCTCCGCTGCTGCGAAGGTCGTTGCCGGTCATCTCGCGCGGTTCGGACGTGCCGACCATTCCGAGTATCGTGGGCGCGATATCGCGCAGCGAACCGCCAGGCTTTAACGTCGCGTGACCATCTTCGCTGACCAGCACGAATGGGACGGGATTCGTAGTGTGATACGTGTGCGGCCCGCCGGTGACCGGATCGATCATTGTTTCAGCATTGCCGTGATCGGCGGTGATCATCCAGGCTCCTCCGCGCGGCTGCAGCGTTTGATAGATTCTGCCGAGGCACTCGTCGATGGTCTCCACGGCTTTAATCGTGGCTTCCAGCTTGCCGGAATGCCCCACCATATCGGCATTGGCGAAATTCATGACAATCGCGTCGAATTCGCCCTTTTCGATGGCGTGAATCACGGCATCGGTAATACCCGCCGCGGACATTTCCGGTTTCAAGTCGTAGGTGGGTACTTTTGGAGAAGCGACCAGCAAACGCTCCTCGCCCGGAAACGGTTTTTCCACTCCGCCGTTGAAGAAATAGGTGACGTGCGCGTACTTTTCCGTTTCCGCCACGCGCAAATTTTTGTAACTCAGGTCGGCGAAGACGTTGGCGAGAATATGCTCCAGCTTTTCGGGAGCCAGAAGGTAACGCAGCCACGGCCATGTTTTTTCGTACTGCGTCATGGCCACGTAGCAGAGATTCTTCGGACGCGCGGGATCGAGGAACTTATCGAAGCCGGGCTCGATCAGCGCGCGGGTCATTTGCCGGGCGCGGTCGGCGCGGAAATTGAAAAAGATCACCGCGTCATCGTCGCGAATCACGCCGCGCGGAACGGCTGGCCTGCCTGGCGCGGCAGCTGTAGTAATCGCCACCGGCACAACGAATTCGTCGGTGACGCCCTTTTCGTAACTTGCACGCATCACCGCGATGGGGTCGCTCGATTTTGTTTCCGATACGCCATGCACGACGGCTTGGTAGGCGAGCTCGACGCGCTCCCATCGGTTATCGCGGTCCATGGCGTAGTACCGCCCGCTGATGCTCGCGATCTGCCCGACGCCGTACTCGCGCATCTTCTGTTCCAGCGCGCGGAGGAAATCGATGCCGCTCTCCGGCGGCGTGTCGCGGCCGTCCGTGAAACAGTGGACGAAAACCTTTTCCACTTTGTTCTCGCGCGCCATTCGCAAGAGCGCGTAGAGGTGTTCGACGTGCGAATGTACGCCGCCGTCGCTCACCAGCCCCATCAAGTGCAGCTGCCGGGTGCGTCCGCGATGCATTGCTTCGAGCAGCAGCGGGTGGCGCAGGAAATTTCCACTGGAGATCAGTTGATCCACGCGGGTGATGTCCATTTGTACGATTCGGCCCGCGCCGATATTTAGATGGCCGACTTCGCTATTGCCCATCTGACCTTGGGGCAGGCCAACGAATGGCCCCGAGGCTTGAATCAACGTATTGGGATATTCTTTCAGCAGGCGGTCGTAGTTGGGCTTGCGTGCTAGGGCAATCGCGTTGCCCGTTGTTTCGGGCCGGTAACCCCAGCCATCGAGCACCGTCAGCACAATGGGACGCGGACGCTTACTCATCGGCGCGCCCCCGTGGTTTGGATGTGTGTTTCAGGCACTTGGGAGAGACGTGGGCGCAAACAGATGCCCTGAATAGGTGGGGGCGCATAACCAGCCCACACTAGCCGACTGGGAGTGCTACTTCAAGCCCCTGTTGACGTAAAGGAAATCGTCTGGCGCGTTCACCGGCCAGCTCGCAGCGACCCCGCCGTGCGCCGGCGATGGCACACGCTTCGAAGAAGAACCGCTCACCACACGTGAAGGACGTTGGCGACCGCGGCAACCAGAAAAGCGACCGTGCATGTTCCCGCGGCAGCCGCCGCAATCACCGACCACGAGGTGAGCGGGTCGATGGGGAAGACGCGCGTGCGGAAAAACACGATCATCGCGAACACTTCCGATACCAGCGCGGTGACGCAAAAGACAGCCAGAGGCAAGCGGTCGGCTGACAGCATACTCACGTCCAGACTGGCGAACACTTGCGTCGGAACGAACGCCGCGACCACTACGGGCCAAAGTGCGAGAAACAGACCAATGCTAAACCGGAACTTGCGACTGAGCTTTTGCATGGCCTACTTCATAACCTCCTGCAAACCATTTCGGTGGTACAAACGTGTACTTATTACCTTTTATTTGATTGAACGGACCAGCCAATCGGTTGGCCACCCTTATTCCAACTTGTAAATGGGAACCAGGAAAATCGCATCGTAACCCCTGCCGCGCGCCTTCCCGTTGACTTCGATCTCCCAGTACGTCGCTGGTGTGGCTGAAAGATTGGTGGACGGCTGGCGCTCGGGTACCTGGAATTCGAGTGGTATCCCAGACTGGCCGACCCCCGCGAGCTGGCCTGCATTTAGTTGGATGGCGTTCCTATATCTTTCGTAACAGACAATCGTAACGGTCCGGCCGTCCCGGCTGGGGACGAATCTCTCTTGGACACAGCGCAGCGCGATCGTCAGTTCATACATTCCGCAAAGGCGGCGCGGGACGCGGAGCGTCGCCTGTAAACTTCCTCCCAGTCTGAAAGGGAAGTCGCCGTAGGAAAGACTCCCATCCCCGTAACGGATTAATTGCACAATGCCAACCGCCCAACGAGCCCACAGCATCAGGCAGCACACGCTAAAAAGGCATAGCGCGGCCCAAATGGGCCAGCCGTCCGGATTCAGGATCCCCACCCAGGCGAAAAGCCACAAGATCAACGTCCAGGAGAGCGCCGCCAACAGCCGGCCGAGCATCTCATCCCCTTCGGAAAAGCCGATTCCTTCGTGCTGCCAGGGGTAATCCGCCAACCAGGGTTTCCCCGGCCGCGCCGCAGCGCTTCGTTGCCAATCCGCGCGACGGCGCAGGTCGCCGAGGCCATGGATCACGTACACCGAGCCCCCGCCAAGAAATAGTCCGCTAGCGGCCCACATCAACCAATCTGGCGCGGGATGGCGCACCGTGATTTCATTGAGAGCCGTTAGCGCAATCAACGTGCCTGCAAAGCCAAATGGCAACCCCCAAAAAACCGATTTCCAGCCGCTGATGGGCACTTCGGTTTGCGTTCGGTGGTTGCGCAGAACTGGGAACGCGGCCGAGTCCCGAACCTCGGGGCGCGCTTCGGCAACCGGAGATGTAGTATCCGTGGGCATGGCCATCCGGCTATTCGAAACAGATTGGCGCGACGGGTGGTCTACGGCAATGGGACTTTAGTTAAAAGGTAACTGCGGGCCCACGCCGCAGGGATTCGACTTATCGACTGCCGGGGGTGATGCGGATGATGTCGTGGCGCAGTTCCACGCGCCGGCCGGGGAATCGGGTGGCAATGCGCGTGCGCAGTTGGTCGAAGGTAGGTGCTCCGTTGCGGCCGTCCAGCATGCGCGCGTCGTCCATCAGCACCACATGTGCTTTCAGCGGGTGCGAAAGCGCCGCTTCCACTTCCACGGACAGCCTTTCCGGATCGCGCGCCAGGTCGGCCCATCCCCAGTAGCCCGCATCCAGCCAGAAAAGCGCCGGCTCCGATATCGATTTCAGCAGCTCTGGCAGGACTTTGGCACTGTCACCCTCCAGAATACGGACGCGCGCATCACGCGCGAATCTGTGGGCGGCGCGGCGCGCCAGCTCCGGGTCGAATTCAATCGAGAAGATGTGGTCAAAATCGTCTTTCACCGCGGCGATCATTTCGCCGTAGTACGTGCCCGTCTCGATCAGTGTTCGCAGCTGGTACCGGCGAGAGTATTCGCGTACGGCGCGTTGCTTTATCAGATGCGGTGAGCGCACCGGCTCGCCTCGCAGCTTCCAATACCAGTAGTCGGGATGGTGTCCGAGCGCTTTGTAAGCGCCGTAAAACGGCAAGTTACGCAGCAATTTTCGAAACGGCGCCAATCACCCTCGCAGAAATGCTCTATGGAAGATTCGGAGCGTAGCGTCCGCTGGAGAAGCTGTCAAGGCCTCGCGGCTGGGACCAACGAATCTGAACGCGTGCGCCGGCGAAATATTTGCGCGCGCGGCGCGTAAAAATAATAGCAAGCAGGCGAAGCACAACTACGCCGGACGCGCGTCCGGTGCTTAAGAGTCGTTGCAGGAGAAAAGGCATGCAGCCGACGAAGGGCTACAAAGGAGTGGGAATGGAGGGCGGCATCGCCCGCTGGTATGCCAAGCTGACGCGCAAAAGCCTGTCGGATTTTCAGGCCCTGGCGCAACGCATGGCGGCGAGCCTCGCTCCAGGAGCGCGCGTGCTGGAAATCGCGCCTGGCCCCGGCTACTTCGCGATCGAGCTCGCGAAACTCGGCAAGTTCGAAATCACCGGCCTGGACATCAGCAACACTTTCGTTGAAATCGCGCGTCGCGAGGCGCAAAAGCAGAACCTCTCGGTCGATTTCCGGCAGGGCAACGCATCGCAAATGCCGTTTGCTGATGAAAGCTTCGATTTGATGCTTTGCCGCGCGGCCTTCAAAAACTTTTCCGAGCCGGTCCGCGCCCTGGCCGAGATGCGCCGCGTGCTGCGTCCGGGCGGCAAGGCGCTGATTATCGACCTGCGCCGCGACACCCCGCAGCAGGAAATCGACAAATATATCGACGCCATGAACACCGGCTCGGTCAACTCGATTCTTATGAAATGGACGTTCCGCTTCATGCTCCTGAAGCGCGCCTATACCCGCGAAGAATTCGAAAAAATGATCGCCGAAAGCGGCTGGAAAAACGCACAGATCAACGAAGCGCCGCTCGGTTTCGAGATCACTTTGACGAAGTGAACTCGCGAGCGAAATGATCGGCGCGCCAATTCTCGCGCCGCCGATTAATGCCGCGAAAGCGCCGCGCGCCCCAGGAATTTCGCGGACGAGCCCAGCTCCTCTTCAATGCGCAGCAGCTGATTGTATTTGGCGATGCGGTCGCTGCGCGAGGCCGAGCCGGTCTTGATCTGCCCGCTGCCCATGGCCACGGCGAAATCGGCGATGAACGCATCTTCCGTCTCGCCCGAGCGATGCGAAATAACCGCGGCATATTTCGCCTTGCGCGCCATCTCGACGGTTTCGATCGTCTCTGTCACGCTGCCGATCTGATTTAGCTTGACCAAAATCGCGTTCGCCACACCCTCGGAAATGCCGCGTGCGAAAATTTTCGGATTGGTCACGAAATTATCGTCGCCCACGAGCTGCAGTCCGCCGCCCAATTCCTTGGTCAGCAGCTTCCATCCATGTTCATCATCCTCGGCCATGCCGTCCTCGAGCGACACGATGGGATATTGCCGCACCCAGTATTTCCAGAATTCGACCATCTCTTCGGATGTTCGCGCGGAACGGTCCGATTTCTTGAAGATGTAACGTTTCGTGGAGCGTTCGTAAAATTCGCTGGCGGCCGGATCGATTGCGATGCCGATTTGCTGGCCGGGCTTGAATCCGGCAGCGGTGATGGCCTCAAGCACCCGTTCCAGCGCCTCCTCATTCGACTTCAAATTGGGAGCGAAGCCTCCTTCGTCTCCCACCGCCGTCGAGTAACCATTCTTCTTGAGCACCGCTTTCAGATGATGAAAAACTTCCACGCCCCAGCGCAGCGCTTCGTGAAAGCTGGGCGCGCCCACCGGCATCACCATGAACTCCTGCACGTCCACGGAATTGTCCGCGTGCGCGCCGCCATTCAGGATGTTCATCATCGGCAGGGGCAGCACGCCACTTGGCGCGCCGCTTGTATGCCGAGCCAGATATTTGTAAAGCGGCTGCCCGGAGGCGGCTGCCGCCGCGCGCGCCGCCGCCATCGAAACAGCCAAAATCGCGTTGGCGCCGAATTTCGATTTGTTGGGCGTGCCGTCGGCGTCAATCATCTTTCGATCGAGCGCTTTCTGGTCTGCTGCGTCCATTCCTGTAACGAGCTTGGCAATCGCGGTGTTCACATGGGCCACGGCCTTTAGCACGCCTTTGCCCAGATAATGCGACTTGTCGCCGTCGCGCAATTCGATGGCCTCGTTTTCACCGGTCGATGCGCCGGAGGGCACTGCCCCACGACCTATTGCGCCGCCCTCGAGCGTCACATCCGCTTCCACCGTGGGATTGCCACGCGAATCCAGAATCTCTCGGCCGTGAACGCTCGCAATTTTTGTCGACATTTTCCCCTCTGGAGTCTGTGTGAATTTGAAGTGCTACTCGGGTTCCTCGATCATCGATTCAGGCCGCACGACGATGGCCACGCCATTTTCCGAGATGGCATAGCGCGCCCGGTCCGCTTCGGGATCGTGGCCGATCACTGTGCCGGTGGGCAAATCCACGTGGCGGTCGATGATGGCTCGGCGGATGCGGCAGTGGCGCCCGATATTCACGTGGTTGAAAATAATCGAGTCCTCCACTTCCGCGTAGCTGTTCACGCGCACATCGTAACCGAGAATCGACCGCTCGACGCGCCCGCCGGAAACGATCGATCCTCCCGCCACCATGGAATCCATGGCCACGCCCATGCGCCCTGGATCGGCAAACACAAATTTTGCCGGAGGATATTGATGCTGCCAGGTGTAAATCGGCCAGCTCTTGTCGTACAGATTGAACACCGGGCTCACCGACACCAGGTCCATATTCGCTTCGTGGTAGGCATCCACGGTGCCCACGTCGCGCCAGTAGGCGTACTCCTTCTTGTTTTCATCGCGGAAGTTGTAGGCGAACACGCGGTATTTGTCGATGATACGCGGCAGAATGTCGCGGCCGAAATCGTGCGAGGACGATGGGCTCTCGGCATCCGCGATCAGGATGGGCACCAGCAGTTGCGTATTGAAAAGGTACACGCCCATCGACACATTGCATTTATCCGTATGGGCGGTGGAAGGTTTCGGATTCGCAGGTTTTTCCTCAAATCCGACGATTCTCCATTGCGCGTCCGTCTCGATTATGCCGAACTGCCGCGCCGCGCTGGCGCGGTCCATTTCCACGGTCGCAACGGTCACATCCGCTCCGGCGGCGACGTGCTGCTCCAGCATCGTCTGATAATTCATCTTGTAGATGTGGTCGCCCGAAAGAATGAAAACGTAGCTGGATTGCTCGCTGCCGATCGAATAGATATTTTGATAAACGGCGTCCGCCGTGCCTTGATACCACTGCTGCGACACGCGCATCTGCGGAGGCAGCACCTCGATGAAATCGCCATAACCCATCAGCGGCGACCATCCCCGGCGGATATGCCGGTTCAGGCTCAGCGCCTTGTATTGGGTCAGAACGAATACGCGGTTCAGGTCGCTATTCAGGCAATTTGAAAGCGTCACGTCGATGATGCGGTAGACGGCGCCGAATGGAACGGCGGGCTTGGCCCGGTCACGGGTGAGCGGCCAGAGCCGCTCGCCCTGGCCGCCGGCCAGGAGGACTGCGATCGCTTTGCGCATCAAAGGCATCGTTTGCACCTGTGAACCCGGCCTGCGGTCCGACCCATTCTATATTACCGCCCCTATTTTTCCAGTCGCGCGCTCCGGAGCGACACGCCGGCGCAGCCGCCTGCGTGAGCCTGCGCCGGCTGGCCGCCAGGAGCTTACCAGTTCGTCAGCTACCGCCACCGCATACCCCGTTGCTACAATTTTAACCTTGACTTATGGGATAGCCTCCGATAAGAAGCAGTGAGAATTTGCCGGTTCGCAACGATTCCGGATAGAATCAAGCATCTGTCGAATCACAATTTACAACAGGGGAACGGGGGTGAATACGCGTGGCAGAAGTTGTTATTCAAGAGGGTGAATCTTTGGAGAACGCACTTCGCCGATTCAAAAGAAAGGTCCAGGCTGAGGACATCATCAAGGAAATCAAAAAACACAGCTACTACATGAAACCCGGCGAAAGGCGCCGCGCCAAGGAAGCCCTATCGCGTAAGCGTCTCCGTAAGAAGCAGCGGCGTGAGCAAGACTAGGCGGCCATCTCACAGGCATCTTTCCCTCAAGCTTGGTGCCCACGAACCGGAATGTACCCGTGGTTACTCACGGGTACGTTCCGGCCGTCTCGTAACCTGCCCTCTGCCTGCGTCCCCCGTGCGAACACGGCCCGGGAGCGGCGTATGGAATATCATGACAAAGTCCTGAAGTGTTCGGAGTGTGGCGCGGAGTTTGTATTCACCGCCGGCGAGCAGATGTTTTTCGCCGACAAAGGCTTCAAAAACGAGCCGAAGCGCTGCAAGGCCTGCAAGGTCGTGCGCTCTCAAGGCCATGATTCGGCACCGATAGCGGTCCAGCGCGTGGAAACGAAGACGGTCTGCTCGCAATGCGGGAAAGAGACGACCGTTCCGTTTAAGCCCACGCAGGGACGCCCGGTCTATTGCCGTGAATGCTTCCAGCAGCGGCGCTCGATCGGCGCGAACGCGGCGATGTAACCGGCTGCGCGCCGGGAGCATTGAACGCGCAAACGCGGCGACTCGGGTGCATTCGAGCTTCGCGGAGATGTCGCCGTTTGCGCGAGAGGCGCATTTTTCCTCGACGGGCGAGGATTGCGAAGATCGCCAGATCCTATTGCTGCTGTTGGGGAGGTTGTTGCGGCCGCTCCACGATGACCGGAGCGACCGGGGGCGGCGAGGAAGTTTTGTTGAGCTGTTCCCGGCCCTCGTCATCGAGCACTGGACGCACGCGCACATCGACGGCCAGGCTTTGGCCTGCGTGTCCCTTGTACACGCCTCGAACCGGCGCCGCGTCGCCATAGTCGCGTCCGTAAGCCACGCGCACGTGCCGGAGACCCACCGGGCCTCCGAGCGTCGGGTCCAACGCCATCCATCCATTGCTCGGCGTCAGCACCTCCGTCCACGCGTGTGACGCTTGCCCGCCGATTACTTCTTCCTGCTTCGCGTTAGGCGAGCCAGCGTCTCCGGGAACCAAATAGCCAGAGACGTAGCGTCCCGGAATGCCGCGCATTCTCAGCACACCGAGCAATAAGTGCGCGAAATCCTGGCACACGCCGGCGCCCACCGTCAGCGAATCCTCGATCGAAGAATGCACGTGGGTGGCGCCCTTCACGTATCGAAACCGCTGGTGAATCAAGTCGGAAGCCGCCAGCGCGAATCCTTCCACCGTTCCGTCGCACATGCATTCCGCCGCCCGGATGATCTCACGCAGGGCCCCCAGATGCGGCACGTATGCGGTGGGTGCAACGAAGTCAAAGTTCTCTTCGTCCATCTCGTTTTTGTGCGCGTCAAACTCGGCGAGCGTGGTTGGATCGTGAACGCCATTGGTGGCCTCGTGCACCAGCACTACCGACTCGGCCTCCACCTTCAGCTGCCGGTGTTCCGCCAGCACGTTGAACTGGTGCGCCCAATTCCCGAGCGCATCGCGATATGCCGTGCCGCGCGAGGCGGGCGCGGTGGTCAGCCGGAACGAAAGGCAGCTCTGCCGGTCGTCATGAATCGGACGCAGCCGCACTTCGTTGTAGCTCTCCGAAACCGGCCCGTCGTAGAGAAACTCCGTCGTATGCTTCAAGTGATACCGGTTCATGCCACCACCGCGTAGTAGAAGTAAGTTCGCGCGATATCGTCGCCGATCGCGCCGCACAAATTCAGGACGTCGTTTAAGTACCCGTGCAGGCCATGCTCGAAAATATCGCCGATGCGGTCGTAGCTCAGCCGCTCCACCAGCTTGCCCGCCAGGCGCTCGGCTTCATTGGCGTAGGAGCCTCGCCCCGATCCGCTCAGCGCGCGCAATCCGGACTGCACTTCCGTGGCGCTGAAACGAATCGAGCGCGGATGCTGCGCGTGCAGGATCAGCATCTCGGCCACGCGTTCTGGTTCGATCGGCGGATGGTATTCCCGGTGATAGGCCTCGTACGCGCCCACCGAGCGCAGCACCGCCATCCACTGGTGGTTGTCGAGAGCCGCCGCCGCTGGAGGTCCTTCGAGCAGGTTGTGATACTGGACGTCCACCAACCGCGCCGTCATTTCCGCGCGCTCGAGAGCCCATCCGATTCGCAGCAACTCCCAGCCTTCATCGTGGGGCAGCGTCGCGTCCGTTACGCCGTGGAACCGGTGCGCGCCGAATTTGATGCTGTCGCAAAAGCGGTGCGGCCCGGCCCTCACTTCATCGCGCGGCACGAAGCGGCTCACCATGTGATACAGGCCGTTGATGTCTTCCCACATCTCGCGCGAAATCCGGTCGCGGATGGTGCGGGCGTTCTCCCGCCCTTTCGAAATGCACTGGACGATCGAGCTCGGATTGTCGTCACTAAAGGCCAGAAATTCGAAAACGTTTTCGCCGTTCACTTCCGGATACAGCTTTCGGAAACGGTCCTCTTCGCCGGCCATCACCAGCAGCGGCTCCCAACGCAGACGATAAGCGTGCTGTGATTGCTCGAGCAGCATGTGATAGTTCACGTCGAGAATCCGCGCCGTTCCTTCGGCGCGCTCGATGTAGCGCGCCAGCCAGAAAAGCGATTCTGCGATTCGCGAAAGCATCTCAGCCCTCGTCCCGCAAAACCCACGTATCTTTGCTGCCGCCGCCCTGCGACGAGTTCACCACCAGAGATCCGCTCTGCAGCGCCACGCGCGTCAGGCCGCCCGGCACGATGGTCACTTTTTCGCCGTCATAGAGGCAGTACGGTCGCAAGTCCACGTGACGCCCGGCGACACGCTGCTCGGTTGCGTCGTATGCCGGCACGCGCGAGAGCGGCACCACCGGCTGGGCGATGTAGTTTCTGGGCTGTTCCTGGATGCGCCGCCGGAATTCCTCGATGCGCTTCGAATCCGACGCCGGGCCGATCAGCATCCCGTAGCCGCCCGATTCGCCCACGGCTTTCACCACAAGCTCGGCCAAATGCTCCAGCACGTATGCCAGATCGGCCGGCTTCGCGCATACGTACGTTTCGACCGTGCGCAGCACCGGTTCTTCGCCCAGGTAGTAGCGAATAAATTCCGGAACATACGCGTAGATCGCCTTATCATCCGCCACGCCGTTGCCGACCGCGTTCGCGAGCGCCACGTTTCCGGCGCGGTACGCCGCCATCAGCCCCGGCACTCCCAAAATCGAATCAGCGCGAAACGTCAGTGGATCGATGAAGTCGTCGTCCACGCGCCGGTAGATCACGTCGACGCGCTGCAATCCGCGAATCGTCTTCATGTACACGATTCCGCCGTCGACGATCAGGTCGCTTCCTTCCACCAGCTCGATGCCCATCTGCTGCGCCAAGAAGCTGTGCTCGAAATACGCGCTGTTGTAAATCCCCGGCGTTAACAGAACGATTTGCGCGTCATGTTCGCCACGCGGGGAAAGGCTGCGCAAAATGCGCGATAGTTCCGACGGATAATGATTCACCGGCAACACTTCGTATTCCTGGAACGCGTCCGGAAGCGTGCGGGTCATCACCAGGCGGTTTTCCAGCACGTATGAAACGCCGCTCGGAGTGCGCACGTTGTCTTCCAGCACGCAGAACTCGCCTGTTTTCGAATCCCGCACCAGGTCGATCCCGCAAATGTGCGTGTGAATTCCGCGCGGCACCTCGACGCCGATCATTTCGCGCCGGAAGTGCGGGCACGAATAGACCAGGGAGCGGGGAATCCGGCGGTCCTTGAAAATCAGCTGCTGGCCGTAAACGTCCTGCAAAAATAAGTTCAGCGCCACCACGCGCTGCGAGAGGCCGCGGTCCACGTGTTCCCACTCGGAGCTCGGCAGAATGCGGGGTATCAGATCGAACGGGAACAGGCGCTCGGTGCCGCGGCCGTCGCTGTAGACCGTAAAGGTGATTCCCTGGATCAGGAACGACAGGTCGGCGAGTTTGCGGCGCTCCTCAAACTGAGACGGGGCCATATTGGCCATGCGGTGAAAGAGCTTGGCGTACTGCATCCGCGGCTCGCCCTTCGGGGAGAACATCTCGTCGTAGAAGTTCCCCGTGTCGTAGCCTTCGAAAAGGCCGGCCTTCACCATGTGCGCCGATGGAACCCCCATGGCCACCTACTGTATCAATCGGGTATCTGCCTGAGCACACGCAAAGAATCTATCCAACTCATCAATGTTTTCGCGATTTTCGCTCCACGACCGCCGCAGGGGGCGGCGAGAAATCGAGCGGCTAGAAAAGCCCTGGCTGGCGAGTGGGCTGTTCCATGCCGAAGTGTTTGTAGGCAAGGGCGGTAGCCACGCGGCCACGCGGGGTGCGGTCGAGGAGGCCAAGCTGCATCAGGTAGGGCTCGTAGATTTCCTCGATGGCGTCTTCTTCCTCGCTCAGAGACGCGGCGATGGTGTTCAGACCCACCGGGCCGCCGGAATATTTCTGGAGGATGGTGAGCATCAGGTTGCGATCCACTTCATCGAGGCCGTGCTCGTCCACGCCCAGCATTTTGAGGGCTTCGCGCGCGACGGCGAGGGTGACGTGGCCCTCGGCGCGGACTTCCGCAAAATCGCGGACGCGCCGCAGCAGGCGATTGGCCACGCGCGGTGTGCCGCGGCAGCGGCGCGCGATTTCGCTCGCGCCGTCCGCATCGATGGCGATGCCCAGGATTTGCGCCGAGCGCGTGATGATCTTTTCCAGATCGGCCGGGGTGTAGAAATCGAGGCGATGCACGATGCCAAAGCGCGAGCGTAGCGGCGCCATCACCAGTCCCGCGCGCGTGGTGGCGCCCACCAGCGTGAAGCGATTCAACTGATAGGGATGGACGCGCGCGCCGGGCCCCTGCCCTATGATCAGATCGACGCGGAAATCCTCCATGGCGGGGTAGAGAATTTCTTCGAGCGCGGGTTGGAGGCGATGGATTTCGTCGAGGAACAGAAAATCGCGCGGATCGAGAGACGTGAGCACAGCGGTCAGGTCGCCCTTTTTCTCAAGCAGCGGCCCGGAGCTGATTTTGATCGACGAGCCCATCTCGCGGGCCAGGATTTGCGCCAGCGTGGTTTTGCCGAGCCCCGGCGGGCCGTAGAGCAGCACGTGGTCGAGGGCCTCGCCGCGGTTGCGCGCCGCTTCCACGGCGATCTGCAAATTTTCCTTCACGCGGTCCTGGCCGATGTAGTCGCTGAAGTTGGCGGGACGGACGGTGGCCTCGATGCGGGCGTCCTCGTCCATCGGGCGACCGGAGACCAGCTGCCGCGCTTCGGTCATCTCAGCCATGCGTTACCTTAGCCACAGGACATTTCGCTCATTGGCACGGGACAGCATACCCCATTTCGGGATTTTCCAATCGCGGAGAGCCTCAGGTGGCCACCGATCCCCAATTTCCGGCAGAAATGCGGAAAAGAAAATGCACCGGGAAGTTCCGCCTTTGGGGATGAGCGATCTTTTGTTTTCAGCGGTTTACATGTGCCACAGGTCGATAGACCGTTCCGCCCTATCGCGGGTGGTTCGTGTGCCGCGAAAGCGAACAGCAGGCGAATGGATGGAGGGTGCCGACGAGCGAGCCTCCGTGGGCCCGTCATTCGCTGCGAGTTGTGGATGCCTGGCTGCATTTTCCCCGGGAGAAATAAAACCCCTACTCACGCTACAGGAATCACCGTCAGAAAGATATTAGGTGAACACCCTCCGCAAATCCGCGTACCCCGGCGAGCGGTGCGAAACTCGTTGCAGGATTGACGAGCGACAGGCGGAGTCGTACCATCGCGCACCCGTTCCCGGTGCTCAACGCGAACGCGAAAGGAAATCCGCATATGAGAAGAGATCTTGCTGCCGCGATGGGAAGTTCGGCACTGCTGCTGGCCGCTTTGGCGCTGATTTTGGGCGCCGCCGCGCCCGCGCTGGCTCGCAACTCGACCGGCAAAGCCGCTCCTGATTCAGCGACGAGCGATCGGGCGGCGATTGAAGCGCTCGAAACGCGTTACGTGGAGGCGTTCGACACCAGAGACGTGGACGGGATCATGGCCAGCTATGCGCGCGGCAGGCAGTTATTCGTGTTCGACGCCATTCCGCCGCGGGATTATCCCAGCTGGGACGATTACAAACGGGATTGGGAAACGCTGTTTTCCCAGTTTCCCGGGCCCGCCAGCGACAAGATGTCCGAACTGAGCATCACCGTGGTCGGCACGGTGGCCTACGGGCATCACATCGAAGACTCGCAGTTCACTCAGAAAGACGGAACCAAGAAAGAGTTCGTCGTGCGCGTCACCGACGTATACCGCAAATTCAAGGACAAATGGCTGATCGTGCAGGAGCACGTTTCGTTTCCCGTGGACATAAGCACCGGCCAAGCGGATTTGATGTCGAAGCCGTGAGTCGGATGAGAGCCGTCCGCCCGGCGGTCGCCGAGATTCTTTGTCATCGCCACTGCACGCTATTTCTGGCGGCCAAAGGTGGATGGGAGCGGGAATCGCGCTACTCGTCCCCGGTACGACGCGCTCGGCTGGAGCATCACGTGAACGGCAGCCGATCTGCTCAAAGTGAGGCTAGGACCGTTAAGGAAATCCGATTTGGGATCGGGGCCTCTTAAGTGCTTGCAAATTCGGCAAACATGCTGCAGTGTTGCACCGTGGAGCACGGTGTAGCACCGTGTTCCACTTTGGCCACCGAGCCCGCAGCAGATGCCGACGACGAAGCACCGGATAACCTCTAATCTGACCGACGCCGAATTCGAGGAACTTGCGGCGATGGCCGAGAAGTACGACGTGTCGCTGTCCTGGCTGTCGCGGAAGGCAATTCTCGAATTTATCGACCGCTATCGGGTAGACCAGTTGCAGTTGCCGTTGCGCGCTGAGCCGCGGCGGCAGGCCGGGACTTCGAGGATTCCGCCGCGGAACGTGAGCGCATGAAGACGCACCTCGTTAAAACAAAAGGCGCATCCGGCGGCACCCGCCGCAAGCCCCGGCTGCTCGACCTCTTCTGCTGCGCAGGCGGAGCGGGAGTGGGCTACGCCAGGTCTGGGTTCGAGGTGGTGGGCGTGGACATCGGCCCGCAACCGCATTACCCCCTGCCGTTCGTTCAAGCCGACGCCATGGACCTAGATCCGAGGTTCGTCGCCACGTTCGACGCGATTCACGCGTCGCCGCCCTGCCAGTCCTACTCGGATTTGGCGAAACGTAACAAGAACGGCCACGAATGGCCACGCCTCATCGAGCCTGTGCGCGATATGCTGATCCGCAGCGGGTTACCATACGTTATCGAGAACGTGGATGGCGCGCCGCTACTGAACCCTGCGGTACTGTGCGGGACGATGTTCAGGGGCCTGCGCGTGATCCGGCACCGATTGTTCGAGACGAACTTCCCAGTACTCACGCCGCCGCACGGCAGGCACCCGATTTGCCACACCTTCGACAAGCGCAAGGGGCAATTCGGCAAGACCGACGAGATGCGCGACTTCGTCTCGGTGAACGGCGGAGGCAATTGTAGCGTCGCCGCCGCCCGCGACGCGATGGGCATCGACTGGATGACTAAAAACGAACTCAACGAGGCTATTCCGCCTGCGTACACGCAATTGATCGGAACGCAGTTGCTGGCGTACATGGCCGACCGAGACGGCAGCGCCTCTGAAACATACGGCATCGATGCAACGGAGGCGCTGACTGCGTCGGTCGCAACCTGACAACGAGCCGGAAGATCTCAGGCAATCGCTGGTCGAGCTCCTGACCGATTTCGCGCAGGAGCTGCGCAAGCCGGACCTGCGCGCCAAGGTCATCGCGCTCATTCCGGCGTTTCACAAGCTGCGCGACCTTGGGAGCTCCCTAATTCCCAAGAACGAGGCGGCTTCCGCCCGCGAGCGAGTCATCGCCTATTTCCTGCGCTATCCTCGTACCATCATCGATGGGGACGAGCTTATGGTGGTTTCGGGCATTGCCGAATGGGCGCGCCGCGTCCGAGAGTTGCGCGTCCAGTTCGGCTGGTCGATTTATTCCGGCGTGACATTTCATCACATGGCCGAGGAGGCTAGCGATGCTGGGGACGCGGGCGAAATCGCCGAGCTGGAAGCTGCGCTCGGGATGTATCCTTCAAAGATCAAGCCGGACCAGTATGTACTGATGCAGACCGAGGAGGACCGCCACGCGGCGCATCGCTGGAACGTGCTCAACGAAGTGCGGCGCAAAAAAATCTCGGTGATGGATAAGATCATCGAGTATTTTAGGAAAAACGTCGGGGAGGAAATCACCGGCGAGGAACTGAAATACCTTGCCAAGGACAAGAAGGAGTGGGCGAGGCGCGTGCGGGAGTTGCGAACCGAGCAGGGCTGGCCCATTGTCACCAAGAACAGCGGGCGCGACGACCTGGCTGTGGGCGTCTACGTCCTAGAGAAGGACCGGCAGACGTACGAGCACGACCGCGCGATTCCCGATTCGGTGCGGGTGAAGGTGCTGCAGCGGGACGGGTTCAAATGCGTCCGCTGCGGCTGGACGCGCCTGATGCTGTCGCCCGACGACCCGAGAAAGATGCTGGAGCTGCACCACGTCCGGCATCACAAGGACAAGGGCGAGAACACGGTGGAGAACCTCATCACTCTTTGTAATGTGCACCACGACGAAGAGCACCGCCACGACAAGTCGTAAGTCGGCGTACAATGCGGCCGAGGGCGTGTTGCCGTGGACGCACTGACGCCGCAGCAGCGAAGCGCCGCAATGGCCGCAGTCAGGGGCAAGGATACCGCCCCCGAACTGTCGGTCAGGAAACTTCTGTACGGCCTCGGTTACCGCTACCGGCTCCATGCGAAAGATCTGCCCGGCCACCCGGACATCGTGTTTCGGAGACGGCGTTGCGTTGTTTTCGTAAACGGGTGCTTCTGGCACGGTCATGATTGCCCGCGTGGGAGCGCGCCGTCGTCCAACGTCGAATTCTGGCAGACAAAGATCGGTAAGAATCGCGAGCGGGATCGCCGCGTGCGGGGCGAATTGCGCAAGGGCGGATGGCGGGTCCTGACCGTGTGGCAGTGTGAGACCAAAGGCGTAGCTCAACTCCGTCGCCGATTGTTTCGCTTCCTTGGCGAACCGAGGTGAAGGACAGGGCAGGCGGACTTGATGTCGAAGCCGTGAGTCGGAAGTGCGGAACCCGTAAGGTGCGCCGCCCGTTGAAAGCAGATTCTTCAGCGATCCTTGCCTCCACCCCAGCGCGGAGGACCGCGCCGGGGACCCCGGGCCGGATCGCTTCAGAATGACACGCGGCTTTCTGTCAACCGTGCGCGAGGCGATGAACGCGAGCGACATGGGGAAATGAGGGGCGAATGAATCGATTCGAGCGGGCGGTGTACGAATGCATGGGGCCGACAGCGCGGCTTCTGGAGCGGACTACGAAGCCGCTGCACCGGGCTATTCTGCTCAACTTTTGGCGGCACGTGCATTTGGAGGGCGCAGGAGAGTACGACAAGATTCTGGCGCCGGACATGATTGTGGATCATCCGGTGTACCGGGTGACATGGGGCAAGAATCCGGCGGTGATCGAGGGCAAAGAGGGCGTGCGCGCGTTTTACAACAGCGTGGGAGAAGCGGTGCTGTGGCATTCGGACGATCGCCTGGCGGTGGAGGACTGGGGAATCTGCGACGAGATCACTTTCCATCAACTCGCCGCCGGCTCGGACCTGAAGGCCATCGGCTACGAAGTGGAGGACGCGCAGAAGCTCTATCACGTTTATAGCCGGCAGGCGTTCATCTGGCCGTATGACGAGCGGGCGCGCCTGATTGGCGAGCACCTGTACGAAGACAAGACCAGCCTCAAGATCGAAGAAGTGGAACGGTCCGAAGCGATCACTCCGGCGCGCGTCCGCGAGATTCACCGAGAGCTGTTGGGCAAGCTGGAAGCGGAGCGCGGGCCGAATTTCTGGGTGCTAGGGAAGGCTCGGGCGCAGGCGTGAGCGGCGTCCGCCACGCACAGAAGTAGATTCTTCAGCGATCCTCACCTCCAACCCAGCGCGGAGGACCGCGCCGGAGACCCCGGCCGGATCACTTCAGAATAACGCGTCGCCCAGTAAGCCGAAGGTGCGCCCATTCTTCAGGCGGGGAAGAGATAGGAGGCGAGCAGGCGCTTGAGTTCGGCGATTACGGCGGCGCGGGAGGGGGCGTCCGGCTGCTCGAAGGCGTAGGCGAAGAGGCGCTCGCCGGTTTCGATGGCGATGCGCAGCTTGAGGTCGAGGCTGGCGAGGTCGTTCATGCCGAGCGACTCGATCATGAAGCGCTTGACGAGGCCGCCGCCGGTGGCGTTGGGATCGGTTTGGCGCTGGCGCGTGGCGGGGCTGATTTGGCCGAAGGCGATGGCGCGGAAGTCGGGACGCGATTCGAGGAAGGCGACGAAGGCGTCGATGACGGTGGAGAGGAATGCCGGGCCGTCACTGAAATTGAGCGAGGCGAGGCGGGATTCGAATGCGGCGCGGAATTCGTCCATGTGGCGGACGGCGATGGCGTCGATGATCGATTGCTTGTCAGGGAAGAAGCGGTAGAGTGCGCCGATGGAAAGTCCGGCGGCGTGGGCGATGCGGCTGGTGGTGATTTCGTCGGTGGGCACGGAGGCGAGAAGGTTGCTGGCGGCGCGGAAGATGCGCTGGACGGTGTCCTGGCTGCGCTCCTGGAGTGGTTTGCGGCGGGCAGAGGACTTGGCGGGCGGCTGTGAATGCTCGATTTGGGTGGCTGGGTCGGGCATGGGTTTTGTCGTTTTGGGCGCAGAACGCGAAAGAGAGTTCGCGTTCGCGTAAGTTATGATAGGCTATTAGAGGCGGGAGAGGAAAGCGGAAAGTGCACTGCCTCAAAGATGCGGCGAGCGGAGTTAGTAGACAGCAGAGGAAAAGCAGATTCTTCAGCGATCCTCGACGGATCGCTTCAGAATGACACGCGTTATTTGTGGGCGTCGCGGTGAGTTTGGCGGGGATCGCGCGGCAGGGCTCGCGTGGCAGGGCTCGCGTTTGAGCCGAGATTGATTCGAGCGGGAGGCAAGGAAATGGGAGTGCCGGTATCGCAGATGTGGACGGTGGCGAGCTACGTCATCGGGCAAAAAGTGAAGGGGCGGAAGCGGTATCCGCTGGTGCTGATGCTGGAGCCGCTGTTCCGCTGCAACTTGGCGTGCGCGGGATGCGGGAAGATTCAGTATCCGGCGCACGTGCTGAAGAAGAATCTTTCGCCGGAGGAATGCTTTCACGCGGTGGAGGAGTGCGGCGCGCCGATGGTGTCGATACCGGGTGGTGAGCCGTTGATGCACCCGCAGATCGACAAGATCGTTGAGGGGCTGGTGGCGCGGAAGAAATATATTTATTTGTGCACCAACGCGCTGCTGCTGAAGGAGAAGATCGACCTGTTCAAGCCCAGCAAGTATTTGACGTTCTCCGTTCACCTGGATGGGCAGCGCGAGCACCACGATTTTTCGGTGTGCCGCGAAGGCGGGTTCGATCAGGCGCTGGAAGGCGTGAAGGAAGCGGTGAAGCGCGGATTTCGCGTGACGACCAATACGACGCTCTTCGACGGCACCGATCCCAATTCCGTGCGCGCGTTTTTCGACGAGATGATGGAGATCGGCGTCGAGGGCATGATGCTTTCGCCCGGATATTCGTACGAGAAAGCGCCGGACCAGCAGCACTTTTTGGGGCGCGCGCGGACGCGGCGGCTTTTCTCCGCGATTCTTTCCAACCGCAAGCCGAACTGGGTGTTCAACCAGTCGCCGCTATTTTTGGAATTCCTGATGGGCAAGCGCACGTACGCGTGCACGCCCTGGGGCATGCCCACCTACAACATTTTCGGCTGGCAAAAGCCGTGCTATCTGCTGCAGGACGGCTACGCGGAAACCTTCGCGGAGCTGATGGAAGCGACGGAGTGGCAGAACTACGGCACCGAGTCCGGCAATCCGAAGTGTGCGAACTGCATGGTGCACAGCGGGTATGAAGCGTCGGCGGTGAACGACACGTTTGGATCGCTGAGCGGATTCATCGGCACGGTGCGGGCCACGTTCTCGAGTCGCTATGAGGATGCGAAAGCTCTCGAGACGCTGCGCGAGCCGGTGCGGCCGGTGCATGCGTTCGTGCCGATGGAGCAGATTCAAAACGCGGCTTCACAACACGTAGCTTCGCAGCAGGAGACGCGGGTATGAGCGGCACAAGTTCAGCGGACCGCCCGGCGACTTTGCGAGGGGAGCCTGGCGCGACGAGCAACGCAGACGCGCTGGAAGTGGCGCCGGGAGCGGCGCGGGCGCAGATGGAAGGATGGGCGCCGGAGTTGGCGACGCCCGATGAGCTAAGAGCGGCGCTCGACAAGGCGTTCGACTATCGCGGGGATGTGACCATCACGCGCAGAGATGGAACGAAAATCGAGGGCTTCGTTTTTGACCGGCGCAAGGGCCCGACGTTGGAACAGTCGTTCGTGAAGCTGATGCCCAAAGATTCGGACGAAAAGCTGGCGATTGCTTATGCCGATATCGCCGCGCTGGCATTCACCGGGCGGGACACGGCTGCGGGGAAAAGCTGGGAAGCGTGGATGAAGAAGTATTGGGAAAAACGCGCGGCTGGGGAGAAGGGCATCGGCCTGCAACCCGAGGCGCTCGAATAGGCCCGGTTTCGATTGGTTCGGCGCGTTAGTCGGAAAGAGAGACGGCCGGCCCATTCACTTCGAGTTCGTCGTAGCGGCGCCATTTGTAAATCACAAACGACACAATCCAGCTGGCGGCGAACAGCGTGACGATGAAATAGCCCAATGCGCCGAAATTGTTGTTGAGTTGAACGACTCCCGCCCAGAATTTCCCCGAAAAATGAAATTGCCCGGCCAGCAGGCCGAGCGCTTCGATCCCTCCCACGACTAGAGCCACCAGAACGGAAACGCTGGTGATGGTGATGTTGTAGTAGAGCTTGCGCACTGGTTTAACGAAAGCCCAGCCATAGGCGCCGAGCATTAAGATGTTGTCGGTGGTGTCGATCAGCGACATTCCCGCCGCGAACAGAACCGGAAACACGAGAATCGCCCAGAAAGAGAGGCCCTTGGCGGCTTCGGCGGCGGAAATTCCGAGAACGCCGATTTCCGTGGCGGTGTCAAATCCCAAACCGAAAAGAACGCCCAGCGGATACATGTGCCAGCTGCGGCGAATCATGCGAAACATGGGGCGGAACAGTTTCGCCAGGAAACCGCGGTTGGCGAGCAGCATGTCCAAATCTTCTTCGACGTATGGCTGACCGCGGCGGACGCGCGAGAACACCGCATAGATCGACCGCAGGACGATCCAGTTGACGATGGCGATGGCAAAGAGGAAGAAAGCGGAGACGAGCGTGCCGATCACGCCGCCAATGATGCGGAACTGATCCATGCGGTGCTGCAGGACGAGAGCCGTGCCCGCAATGGCGGCCGCGCCGATGAGCACCACCGTGGAATGGCCGAGCGAAAACATAAAACCGACGGCGACGGGACGCTTGCCCTCTTGCATCAGCTTGCGGGTGACGTTGTCGATGGCGGCGATGTGATCGGCGTCCACGGCATGGCGCAGGCCAAAACTGTAGGCCAGCAGCGCCGTACCGAGAAGCACAGGGAAGTGGCGAAACGCAAAGACGGCCCAGACCCACGCGGCGACATTGAAAACCAGCAGGATTCCGTAAACGCCGGCGATGCGGGCGCGGAGGCCCTCGGCGCGATCGTCGAAGAGAGCCAGCAAACGAAAACGCGCCGATGATTCGGCGGCAGCTGCTCCGAGCGATTTGGCGCGCGGTTTGGACATGAGTATCTGCGTCAGAACCGGAACTTGGCGGCGGCTTGCACCAGTCGCGGGGCCGCGGCGCTTACAACCTGACCGAAATTGGGATCGTTGATTTCGCCATCGACGGAACCTGCCCCGTAAAACTGTGCGTGATTAAAGACGTTAAAGGCTTCGAGCCGGAATTCGAAGGTTTTTGATTCGGTTACCCGCAGAGTTTTCTCGAGAGCCATATCGAAGTTATTGATGCCGGGGCCGTAGAAAAAGCGTCGCTTGGCATTGCCGAGCTGGCCGAGCGTTTCGACGCTGAAGGCGGCGGTGTTGAATTCCGGGCGGCCATTGCGCGGATTGGTGTTGATTTCCAGGGGACCGCCGTCGTAATTGGGCGTGTCCAGCAAATTGTTGTTCACGCCGTTGCCGAGCGTGCCGAGCAGCGAATTATCGGAGTCATCGTAGAGCGTGACGGGAAAGCCGGAGCTGAAGCGGGTGGTGCCGGAAAGGCTCCAGCCTTCGGTAAGGCGACTGCGCCCGAACCAGGTATCGAACGGTATCTCCACTTTATAGCTCGCCACAAAATTATGCCGCATATCGAATGCGGAAAGCGCGCGGGTTGCGCGCAAGTCCAGAGGATCGAGCTCTTCGCCCAGATTGGAAGAGTCGTCGATCGACTTGCTGTAAGTGTAGCCCAGCAGGAAGTCGGAGCGCTTGCCGACGTAACGGAGATTGGTTTCCAGCGCGTTGTAATTGGAGTCGCCGATGGTGCGCTGCGCGGTCACCTCTCCATAGTTCGAACCGAGGCCGACGCGCGTGCCTTGATAGACTTGGCCGGAAGCGCTGGTGTACGTGCCGTCTTCGCCAAAGGGCCCGCATGTAGCGGATCCGGGCGCCACTTCGCTGGGTTGGCTCAGGCTCAGGCATAGCGCCGGGTCGCCAGGATTCGTGGGCAACAGCACCAGCAAATGGTGGCCCTCATTACCGACGTAGCTCATGGTGAGCAGAAGGCTGGGGGTGATTTGGCGTTCGTAGGAAAGCATGTAGTTTTCCGTATAGGGCACGGAGTTGCGGTAATAGAAGTAGGGATCGCCGGAAATGGGAAGAGCGTTCGCGAAATTGAACGACGTGTTCGGATTTTTCGCGGACACGCCATGCGGCGGGAACGTGAGGGGGAAAGGATCGACGTTCTGTGCGCCGTCGTTGGCATTGATAAAGGGAGTGGCGAAAAGCGGCGGCTCGGGGCTCAGGTAGTTGTAACCGAATGGCGGAACGGCGTACATGATGCCGGCGGAGAGGCCGGGGAACGCGGTGTAGAAGATGCCGTAGCTGGCGCGGATGCTGCTTTTTCCGCCGTCACCGAAAAGCGCACGCATGATACCGTGATCGAATTTCGGCGCGTAAGCGAGCCCAAGACGCGGAGCGAAATTATCGGGCTTCGATGGCGAAATAGTGCTAGGGATTCCCGGATCGCCGGGCACCACGAGTCCCGGCGGCGCATTGGGATATAGAACTGACTGGCGGCCGGGGATGATGGTTTGCAGCTGGTTGTATTTCTCCCAGAAGGGCATGATGTAGTCCCAGCGCACTCCGAGATTCAACGTGAGATCGCTGCGCGCGTGCCAGCTATCTTGCGCGAAAAGGCCGGCGTAGCGGTCGCGGAGGTAGAATGGCTCTCCTGAAGATTGCGTGAAATTGCTGGGGACGCCGATCAGAAAATCCGCGAAGGCCGAGCCGGTTTCGGTGCCGTTGATATTGAAGGTGCCGTTGAAAGTGGCGTTGGGGTGCTCGTTGACCTGGTCGGCGTGAAATTCGGCGCCAAATTTGAGGGTGTGCAAACCGACGACGCGCGAGACGTTGTCGCTCAGATAGAGAGTGTTATTCACTTGCGCGACGTTGGTGATGGGAACGCCCATTGTGAAGGTGGGGAAGGTAATGTTTTCGACGCCTTCGAATTGAGGCGCCTGCACGACGATACCGGGTGTGCCCACGCCGGTGACGAATCCTTGAGACGCCATGCTCACGCCGAGGCCGCCGTGGGGTTGTCCGATCACGTTGGAATTGCGCAATAGGCCGATGTGAAATTCGTTGACCGTGCCGGCGCCAAACATTTTGGCGTCGCCGAGGCTGAAAAGCTGCGCGCGGCCGAAAGTGAGCGCGTCAAATCCGGGAATGCTGGCGCCGCCTTGCTGGCCGGGATAGGGGTTATCGAGGCTGTAGTCATCAACGAAATAGTAGGCGGTGAGTTCGCCCCATGGGATCGCGGCGTCGAAGCGCGCCGAGCCCTTGTCGTCACGAACAGTTTCCGGATAAGCGGAAGTGGAAAATTGATTGGCGCCCACATTGGGCGGCGGAATGTAGGGCAAGAGGTTGATGGCCGGAGCAGACCATGCGGCTTGAGGAATGATGCCGCCCGGGAACACTTCTGAGTACGGCTCGCCGGCAGTAACCGCATAGCCGAGCTTCTGAGAAAGCACGCTTGCGAGGTAGGGTCCGCTGACCGAGCCAGTGAGCGCTGCGGCTCCCAGATCGCCGAGCCGGTCTTGGACGGAGGGAACGGTGATCAGGCCGGTTTCGATGCCTTGGTTGGTGCGCGTGCCCTGATAGTCCGTGAAGAAATAGACTTTGTCGCGAACGACGGGTCCACCGAGCGTTCCTCCGAATTGGTTTTGACGGAAGGCGGGACGACTGGGATCGAAGTAGCCGCGAGCGTCGAGCGCCGTATTACGCAGAAATTCGAATCCGTCGCCGTGGAAGCTGTTGCTGCCCGATTTGGTGATGACGGTGACCATCCCTCCGTTGTAATTGCCATATTCGGGGTCGAAGTTGTTGGTGAGCACGCGGAACTCATCGATGGAATCGAGATTGGGAACGATCGAGGTACCGCCATTCATGTGCTCCTGCACGTCAATGCCATTCACCAGAAAACCATTGGCCGATTCGCGTTGGCCGTCGATGGAAAGATTGCCGGGATTCAGATCGCCAGAAGGATCGATTGCACCGGTCACTCCGGCCATGATTACCGAATTGGGCTGCAGAGTGGTCACCGGGATCACTCCTGGCTGAATCGGCAGCAGATCGGTATAGCTGCGGCCATTCAGAGGGAGGGCGCGCATCTGCTGGCCGGTCACCAGTTCGCCCAGATGAGTGGAGACGGTATCGACTTGAGCTTCGGTGGTGGCGGCGTTCGCAGCTACGGTGACCGTCTGCGATCCTTCGCCCATTTGCAGGGAGATATCGACGGTGAGAGCCGAGTCGGTATCGATGGCGAGTCCGGTTTTCTGTTGGGTTTTGAATCCGGTGGATTGTACGGTCAGGTCGTAAGTGCCCACGGGAAGAGTGGGGAAGCTATAGAAACCCTGTGCGTCGGTGGTGGTTTTGTACTGCGTCTTCAGAGCGCTATTGACGAGAGTTACGCTGGCTCCCGGCACCACGGCGCCGCTGGGATCGCGAATGGTGCCGGAAAGGCTGCCATTGGCTGCCGCCCAAACTGTTGCGGTTATAGCTGCCAAAAAAAAGGCGGCCGCTGCCAATCGACTCAGTATGCAAGTTGTAGAAGTGCTCCCTAGGGCTGCAGCTCGCGTCTCACGTAAAAGTCTCAATGTTACTCCTATATGAAAAACGTTTGCATCTAGAAGAACCGGACCATAGCGTAGATGAAAGTCGTTGTCAACTAATTCGTCCAGTCCGGCTCCCGACAAAAGAAAGACCGCGAGCCGCAGGTACGGCGGGCAAAAAGTAACACGACTGTAAAGTTCGTGCTATTGGTTTCTGGGAATTTTCGCCGCGGAACGAGTCTGGCTACGCGAATAAAATAGCTGCGATATCATCAATCACATGACGGCGGAGGGGAGATGGCAAATCTGGCGCGGACGGGCGTGTCTTTGGAGCAGGAATTACTGAACAAGTTCGACGATTCGATCGCAAAAAAAGGATATCAAAATCGGTCCGAGGCGATCCGCGATTTGATACGTGAGCGTCTAGTCGCTGAGGAGTTGGACGAAAACAAGACGGTGGTGGGCACACTTACATTTATCTACGACCATCACCGCCCCAATCTGACCGAAAAGCTCGTCGCCGCGCAGCACAATGCGGGTGACACGGTGCTGGCAGCTACGCACGTGCACTTGGATCATCACAACTGTCTAGAGGTGATCATTATGAAAGGCCGAGGGGGCGATCTGAGAAACTTGGCCAATGGAATTTTGACTCTTCGCGGGGTGAAGCACGGGCAGTTAGTGATTACTTCGACGGGCAAGGATTTCAAGTAGACGAAATGCGAACATATCTGTGCTCGTTGGGGCGCGCTGGGCATTCTGTATGAGCACTGCCTACCTATCGCTCGGTTCGAATTTGGGCGATCGCGCCGAGAACATTGCGCGGGCGGTTGCGATGCTCGGCGAGCGAGGCATCCGCGTGACGCGAGAATCTTCGCTCTACGAGACGGAGCCGATCGACGTTCGGAATGGAGGATGGTTTCTGAATGGCGCGATCGAGGCGGAAACGGAGCTGGCACCCGCGGAGCTGATCAAAGTGTTGCTCGAAATCGAGCGTGCGCTGGGGAGAGAGCGCACTGCGCGCAGGGTTGCCGGGCCGAAAGAGTCGCGCACCATCGATCTCGACGTTTTGCTCTACGGCTCGCGCGCCGTCCACGAGCCGCAGATCGAAATTCCGCACCCGCGAATGGCAGAGCGCAAATTCGTGTTGGTTCCGCTGGCGGAAATTGCGCCCGAAGTGCGGCATCCAGGGCTCAACCGGACGATTGCCGAGCTTCTCGCGGAAACTCCCGATACGAGTGTGGTTCGTCGTTTTACCGCAGCAAGCTGAGCGGTGCCGCAATCAGAGGCGTTCGCGGTCTTTCCTCTCTTTTTCCCGCTTTTTGCGATCTTCCTCTTCCTGGCGCTCGTATTCGACCATCTCTTCCTCGGTCATCTGGTAATCCTCGCGCGAGGCGAACATCGCACCCCGCCGCGAATGGCGGCTGCTACGCTGCATGAAGGAGGGAGTTCTTTTCACCGCAAAATTTCCGAGCGTGCGGATAGGCTCTTCGAGAGCGCCGGAGTCAACCAGGAGATCGCTGACCTTTTCAAAAAACTCGTGCAGGTGATAGGGCTTCAGAGAGTAGGGCAGCGCTTCGCGTTCGAGAAACGGCTGGACAGTGGAAGCCAGCCGCAAGGGAACGAGAAACAGCACGCGAAGCTGCTTGCGCGGAGTTTCCGGATCTTCGGCTGACGAGGGAGTGGCTGCATCGGAAAGCTCCCGCAGGATAGCGAACAGCGGGCCAGCGATGTCAGCGACGGCGACGTTGACGATGGCCAGATTCCAGGCGCCGCTGGCCAGTTCGGTGAGCGCCTGGGAGGCTTGGGGAACGATGCGCACGCGCCAGCCCTCTGACTCGAGCACGCTTTTCAGGGCGTGCTGGGTGGCCGCATCATCATCGACGATCAGGATTCCGATTTCGGACACAACACGGTCTCCGAGAGGCTGGCAACGAGTATATCGGCGGAGTCCGCAGCTGATTTGCGGCCTCGCCGAGGGTTTCCAGGGCAGTCCTTGTCCCGGCGTACAGGCGAACAGAAAGCGAATAAAATATCTTGACAGGCGAAACAAAGGCGAATACATTCGGGGCGTGCGGCGAGGCTGCCAATGGCCACTTATCCCATCCTTCAACCGGCACCAGCGACGCTTCGGCGCCGCACGGCTCGTGCGAAGGAAACCAGCCTCACCTTATTCCCCCTAGCCGTCCGCCACGGCGACTGTGAGCCGTCTGGCGGAGCTTCCGCGCCCCCTCCGGGCGAAACCCGGAGAACGAAGCCCGCCACGGAACTGGTCGGCATTGCGCGACTCGCCGCCTCCTCCCCTCGCGCCGAAGCGAAGCGCGGGGCGGAGTATTTCCTGCTGCCGGTCCGCTCGATTTTGAATGAGTGCCATTCGGAGCGGGTGCCGTTTCGTTGGACGGTGAACCCCTATCGAGGGTGCGAATTCGGCTGCCGCTATTGCTACGCCCGCTATACGCACGAATACATGGAGCTGGACGGCGGGGATTTTGAATCGAAAATTTATGTAAAGCAGAATGCCGGAGCGCTGGTGGAGCGCGACTTGGATAACGAGAAAATCTGGGGAGAGCATATCGCCATAGGGACGGCGACCGATCCTTACCAGCCGGCCGAGCGCGAATTCGGGGCTACGCGCGCGATTCTGGAGAAAATGGCGCAGCGCGAAGGGCTGAGCCTTTCGATTACGACGAAGTCCGACCAGGTGGCGAAGGATATCGATCTGCTGAAGCGCATCGGCGAGCGGTCGTCGTTGAGCGTGAACGTGACGATCACCACGGTTCGGACACGGTTAGCGCGGCTGCTGGAACCGAGGGCGCCACGTCCGGACCTGCGGCTCGCGGCGGTTCGCAAGCTGCGTGACGGCGGAGTTTCGGCCGGCGTGTTCGCGATGCCGATCCTGCCGGGACTCACGGATCGCGAAGAGGATTTGGATGCGCTGGCAAAGGCGGCTCGTGATGCCGGAGCGCAATGGTTCGGAGCCAATGTACTGTTTCTGATGCCGTCGTCGTGGAAGCCATTCCTCGAGTTTCTGGAATCGCGGTTTCCGCGGCTGGCGAAACGATACCGAGAGTGGTACCGGGGCTACGGATACGCGCCGGAAGAATATCGAAAGCAGATTGCCGAGCGCGTGGCGAAACTGCGCAGGAAGTATGGCTTGGCTTCGCGGCCGAGTGGAGGGAACGCGCACTCCTGGCGTTCACCGCAACTCCAGCTGGCGTGGGGAAAGGGAGAGTAGATATGGCAACGACGAGACGAGCGACGGAACGAACGATACGACGCAGGCGAACGGGAACGGATCGACGCCGGGGAATTTCGCGCCCGGCGTTTGCGCCTTTGGCGGCTTCCGCTGCCATGGAGCTGAGGCCGGCACGTGGCGTGAAGCTGAAAACCGTGTCGCGGCTTACGCTGCTGTTCGTGCTAGTGTGCCTCGGCGCATTCGTGGCTGGGCGGCCACCGATTGCGGTGGGCGGACATGCCGAAGCTATTGCCAGTCACGGACAACGGATTCGCGGGCGGCGTACGGCGCTAGGGCATGATAATGCGCGGCGCATCCTTTTCAGTTTGAGCCGGTAAGGGAAAGCGCTGGCGCAGGAAACCGAGAAACGCTCGCGAGCGCGGGCGGCTGTTGGTTTCCTGTTTCGCGAGGCGCAAGAGAAACACGAGAATGTGAAATACGTCGGAGTCCTTCAGCGTGGCGAATCCGGCGCGCGAGGCCTCGGATTTTCGGAACTCGAGGAGGAACTGGTTGATGGTCCCGTAGAGTGCGCGGGCGTCGGGGATTTCCGGAGGCCGCTCGTAGTAGAGTCCGCTGCCCAGTGTGCGATAGGTTTCGGCGAGAGCCTCGATTGCCGACATCGCGTCGGAATCGCGCAGCTCACGGCGCTCGCGCTGCAGATTCAGGATGGTGGTGGCTACGCCGGAGACGACGGGCCAATGTTCGTAGACAAAGTCGACGGGGACGAACGCGTCGCGATAGGGAACTTCGTCGGAGGTCATCGGCCTGCGATGCTCGGCTTCATAGCGATGCGCGGCGGTCAGATAGGAGCAGTCGAGCGGGCAGTCGATGGTGACTTCACGCTCCTGCCCGCAGCATACGGGGCAAATCTTTTCGCCTTTGGCCGGGCAGAACCGCTTCGGCGGGCGCTTTTCACAGATGGGACAGATCATTCACACTCCTGAGGGGACGCAATGGCGCCGCGGATCAACCACCCAGAGCACGGGCAGCCAGAGTACGGGAAGCAAGGCCGACTGGCAAGGAGGGGAGCCGCAGCGACTTACGCGGAAGATGCGGCCACTGCGCGGGGGGCGACGCTTTCGGCAATGGAGACGTGCTGTAGAACCGTCTCGACCACGTGTTCATCGCCCAGTTTAGAGTTGATCATCAAGTTGTAGAGCGGTCGATGCGGCCATTCAATGCCGAAGTAGTGGCGGATGAAAGCGGCGCGGTCGCGATCGATTTCCTCGATCAGCTGGCGGGCCTCTTTTTCAGTCTTCCCCATGGATCTCAGCCTGCGGAGCTTTTCTTCCACCGGGGCGTAGATGAAAACGTGAAAGGCATCCGGGCGGCCGCGCAGAAAATAGGTGGAACCGCGGCCGACGATTACGCAGGGTTCGCGGGAGGTAACATTGCGGACCACCTTTTCGAGCGTGGCGAACATGTGGTCGGTATCGCAAGGGCGTGCTTCAGCGATGGGCAATGCGCGCTCGTAGCTACCGCGGGCGTAGACCTTGAAGAGGCGGTAGAGCAGCGAATCCACCCGTTCATCGCAGCAGGCCGCAACCTTGTGGTCAACCTGGGCCACGCGCGCGATTTCGGCGGTGAGTTCCTCGTCCCAAAGCTTCCAGCCAAGGCGCTCAGCGATCTCCCGGGCGATGACGGCGCCACCGCTACCGTACTCACGCTCTAACGTAATTACGCGGATAGGCATGGTGAAACAATCCCCCAACGCCAGAATGTAGCATAGATATGCCAGTGGACGGTTTGCAGGTCAACGGAAATTTGCGCCGCTGCGGGACACGACGGCAGCATGGCCCGGTAGTAATAGCAGAGTTGTGACGGCCGAGAAGTCCGATTACTTCAAGAAGACTTTGGGCTCCACGGACATTCCGATACGAAGCCGGTGATTCTGATTTTGTCCGGGATCGATCAGGATTTTAACCGGAATGCGCTGCACCACTTTGACGTAGTTGCCGGTGGCATTCTCCGGTGGAAGCAGGCTAAGACGCGCGCCGGTAGATCCGGCGATGCTGTTGACGTGGCCCTTATAGGTGCGGTCGTTGGCATCCACGCTGATTTCCGCGGGCTGGCCGGGACGCATATATTTGAGCTGCGTTTCCTTAAAGTTGGCGGTGACCCACAGGCCTTCGATAGGCGCCACGGTGATGAGTTGCTGCCCTGGCTGGACGTTCATGCCCACTTCCACATTGCGAATCACTTCCCCGTCGATAGGCGCAACGATTTTCGTGTATTGCAGGTTGAGTAGGGCTTGTTCGAGCGCTGCCTGGCGTTCGGCAACAGTAGCCAGAGCGGCCTGGGCGCGCGCTTGGGTGGTGCGAACCTGCTGGGGGCCGGTCTCGGCGGCACGGACATCTGCCTCTGCCTGCGCCAGGCGGGCCTTGGCTTGGGTTACGCCTTGCTGGGCTGCTGAGACGCCGGCACGTGCAGCTTGCACGGAAGCGGCCGTTGATGCTGCTGTTGCCACGGCCTGATCGTACTGCTGCTCGGAAATCTCCTTCTTGGCCACGAGTTCTTTGTAGCGTTGAAGGTCACGCTGCGCCCGGGTGTTGTCGGCTTGCGCGGAGAGAAGATCGGCGCGTTGCGCGTTCAATTGCTGTTCCGCGGCGGAGATAGCCGCCTGCGCGTTGTCCACTTCGGCTTGCGAAGTGGAGATTTGGCTCCGGGTATTGATGTTGGTCACCGGGACGGTAATGCCCGCAGCGCGCGCGGTGGCTTCGGCATCCGCAAGCGCGGCCTTTGCCTGATCGACGGCTACTTGGTAATCGCGAGGATCGATCTCGACGAGGACCTGGCCGGCTTTGACGACCTGGTTGTCGGTGACGTTAACGCTCGACACGTAGCCCGAGATGCGGGCGCTGACGGGGTAGAGATAGCCGTCGATCTGCGCGTCGTCGGTGGATTCGTAGCTCGAGAAGTATCTCCACGCGAAATAGCCGCCTACCGCGAGCGCAATTAAGCCGAGAATCAGCAGCCAGCGCGCGGCGGGGCGATCGTGGAAAAACCGCGAGGCGCGCGACCTTGGAGGAGGCGCGGAGGAACGCTCTTCTCCGTGTGACGGACCGTGGGTAGGAGCCGCGGGCGGGGTTTCGACTTCGGTAGGCTGTGGCATATCTTATTTTTCCTCGAAGAATTGCTTGACGCCGTTTTCGGCCAGGCCGAGAGCGCGCGCCAGAGAAATTTTGGCGTAGTTATCGAGATACAAGCTAGAGATGTACTGTTGGTTGGCGCTGGCAACCTGCTCCTGCGCCTGGACTACTTCCACGGTGTTGGTGACGCCCGCGCGGAAGCGGTCGCGCGCTTGGGAGAGCGTTTCGTTGGCCAAGCCGACGTTGCTTTGCGCGACGGTAACGCGCTGCTCGGCCGACTGCAGATTCAAAAGCGCGGTGCGAACTTCCGAGTCAATCTGCGCGCGCAGGTTATCAAGCTGGTCGCGGCTTTGCTGCAATTGAGCATCGGCCTGCATCACAGCACCGTGGACCCGGCCACCCTGAAAAATAGGAACAGTGAGCGTGCCGCGCACATCAAAAATACCATTGGCGGAGACGTTAGGATAGGTTCCCGCGACCCCATAATCCGCGCTAAACGAAAGTGACGGCAAGTAGCCGGCCCAGGCGGCCTTTCGAGAGTCTTCCGCGGCGCGGACGCTGGCGAGCGCGGACTGATAATCCGAACGATGAGCGTAGGCTTGGCTCAGCGCGTCGTCTACCGTCAAATGGGCAAGAGGCTGGTAGGGAGTGTTGTCGGTTAGTTCGAACTGCTGCCCGGGAGCGAGACCGATGGTGCGGGCCAGAGTGAGCATTTGAATGGCAAGATCGTTCTTCGCCTGGATGAGTTGCTGTTGCTCCGTCTGCAATTCCACTTTTGCGCGCAAGCCGTCGATCGAAGGAGAGGTGCCGGCGTTGACTTGATCGGATGCCTGCTGATACAGGGCCTGCGCCGTGTTCACTTGCGCCTGCGTAGCGCTGACGGTGGCCAGATCCGCGATGGCTTGCACGTACGCGTAGCCGACCGAGAGGACGACCAGGTCGCGCGCATCCTTATAGGTATATTGCGCTACCTTTGCGTTCTCGCTGGCGGCACGTTCATTGCTCAGAGCCTGCCAATCAAACACCGGTTGCGTCACATACGCGCGCGCGTCGAAGTAAGCGAATGGCCCGACCACAGCCGGAATCCCCGGAAAACCGGTGAAGCCGTATTCGGCAACGTCCACCTTCGAGTCATTCATGAACGAGGACGTGGTCAGATTCGGCAGCAAACGGCTAAGTTCCTGCCAGCGCTGGCCGCGCGCAATGCGACTATTTTGATCCGCCAACAGCAATCCGAGATTCGTGCGAAGGCCGCGCTGAATGGCGTCCTCCAAAGAAATCTTTAGAACGCCCGGAACAAGTTTCTCCGGCACGCTGCCGGAGTATGCGTTGCCCGATGGGGGCATTGCGGCGGCCGGAACCATGGCCTGTTGTGAAGCAGAATTCTGCGAGGTCGCCGCGGACGCGGGGCCGGTCTGCGCGCGAGCCGGCGCGGTTGCCAGCAAAGGCACCGCCAGTGAGGCGGCGCATAGCGCGATCGAACGACGGTTCAAACAGCCTCCTTGATTACTGAAAAGATTACTGAGAATCTTTTGGATGAAAACTGGGCACGAAAGACTCAACCGAATCACTTGTTTTTAATTGTCCTGGCAGCTGGCCTGACCGCAGCGCGAACTTGGCGCCCCGGCGCGGGCTTGCGCGTCTTATCGGCAACCAGGGACGGCGACAATAAGCGCCACACGTCCGCCGCGGTGCTGCGCAGGGAATCATCCGGACTCAAGGCCCAGCCGACCGCGACGCCAAGGAGAATCAATTGCGTGAGCCGCGCCAGTTCCGAAGCGGGAACATCGCGTCGAACTTCTCCGCGCTGCTGTGCCAATTCGAAAATCCGCACGAGCAGTTGGCGGCTAGCTTTCAATCTCTGCTGAAGTTCGGCGCGTACCGGCGCGCACGATGCGTGTGCGGCGTAAATAGCGCGCAAGAGCGCTGGGCTTTCTCTCGATTGGCCGGCCAGATCGACGGCCAGCTCTTCGAGCACCGGCAGGACGGGACCGGTGCGCGCTCGTTCCAAGCCGCGTTCCACGGCGGCGATGCGCTGCGCGCCGAACGTGGCGAGAACGTGCTCCTTGGTCGGAAAATAGTTGAAGAAAGTGCCCTTGCCAACGTCAGCCGCTTCGGTGATGTCCTCGACCGTGGTTTCCATGAATCCGCGCCGCGCAAAAAGATCGAGCGCAGCGCGAAACAGACGCTCGCGCGTTTCCGCCCGGCGGCGCTCGCGGCGGCCGGTATTGGGAACAGCTTTCTGCGGAATGGAAGCTGATCGTGAAGCCATGAAGATTATCGAGTCCGGTGACTCAGCACCAAAATCGACTTTAAGTCATTTTTGAGGCTGAGTCAACTCTGCAGAGGGCAACTGTACGTAGTACGGAATGGCGCGGCCGCGTGGAGTGTGGCGAAACAAGAGCTGGGCCGGAGCAATTCGCCCCGGCCCACAACGAAATACTTAGTTGGAGAGATTCTTGGGGCTGTGCTGGTCGAGCGTTTTGATAAGCAGTTGCGCCGAAGCGGGAACGGGCACAGCTCCGTGCAGCACAATGTCCTTCGCGGAGAGTTTGCGTCCGTAAATGCGGGCGTTGGCATTATTGTCCGGACGAAGCGTGGAGCCCTCCAGCGAGATCCCGGCAAAAAGCCCGCGGGACCGGGAGTAGGTGAGAATCTCGGCTCGCATCGCCGCATCGGTATCCGCTTCCGCAGCTCGCCCCTTGGGACCGGCCGCCGCGGAGGCACCCGCGCCGAGCTTCACTTTGCTGCTGAGAATGGAACGCGCCCCCGATTGGTTCATTACCAGAAGCACGAAATCAGTCGCCTGGCCGCCCAACTGAAATCCGAAGCTACCGCCTTCGAGCGCCATCATCGTGGGAGCGCCCCAAGGACCTTGGAAATTGTCGCCGGTGCGGCAAGTCATCGCGCCGCGGCCGTAGCTTCCTCCAAAGCCAAAGGCGAATTTGATCACGGAGGGAATCACGATCACGCAATCGGCTTTGTCGATTAAGTTCTGCGGGATATCGTCAGGAATATTCAGAATTTCTTTCATCACTTCGCCGGCATTCTGCAGGCGATTCTGGTCGGTCTCCTTGTTGTCCGCCCGAGCGGGAGCGGAATCCAAAAGCGCGGGCAGGCCAAGAAGGGACAACCCTAGTGCCAATAGCAGTATCTTCTTCATCCCCTACCTCCAGTCGATGCTTTGAGATGATAAGTGTTCCACGAGAGAAAGCGCAAGCGCGTGCCGGATCGCGCCGCAAAGAAGTTGCCGATGGCCTATAATTGCGATTCACGAGTCTGCAATCTATGCACCGATTTACGATTTACCGGGTTGGTTGGCGTGGCGCTATGTTTGCTGCCGCAGTAGCACTCGGTTTGCTGATCGCAGGTCCAAAGTCTTTGCGTGCGGGGAATGCGGCGGCGCAAACGACGTCGCGGGCGGATGTGGCGCGGTTCGCCGCACGCGTGGACGCGATCCTCGCGGGACCGCAGGCGCACCGAGCCTACTGGGGAATTCTGGTGGCCGACCGAGACACGGGCGAGACGCTCTATTCCTTGAATGACGATCACTTGTTTACGCCCGCGTCAAACGCCAAGCTGATTGTGACCTCAATGGCGCTGGCAACGCTCGGACCGAACTACACCTTTCGAACCACGCTGGAATCGGATGGCACGCTCGGCCCGGACGGAAAGCTGACCGGGAATTTGATTCTGGCGGGGCGCGGCGATCCGGATTTGTCCAACCGGATCTTTCCATATGCCGGCGAATTCGCGCGCCAAGGTCCGCTGGACAAGATTTTCTCCGAGATGGTCGATGCGGCGGTCGCCAAGGGGCTGCGCGAAGTCGATGGGAATCTGATCGCGGATGACAGCTATTTTCCCTACGATCCCTATCCGGCGGGATGGAGCGTGGGCGACCTGTTTTTTGATTTTGGCGTGCCGGTGAGCGCGATCACTTTCAACGACAATGTGGTTTCCATCGAGGTTGGGCCGGGCGCGCTCCCCGGCGATCCGGCGGTGATCAGCACGCAGCCCGCGGCATCGCTGGAAACGCTGGCACACCAGGTGACCACTTCGCCGGCCGGTGGAACGCCGCAGATCGCCGTAGTGCGCCAGCCGGGAACAAATTTTCTGTTGCTGCGGGGTACGATTCCCGCGGGTCACGAGCCGGTGCGATTGGATTTGGCGATGATCGACCCGGCGGAAACGGCTGCGCGGGCGATCAAGGATCTGCTGGCGGCGCGAGGCGTGCGGGTGACTGGCGACATTCTCGTGCGGCACTCCGCGCCGCCAGAAACGCTCGCTAACGGAGAACCTGTTCTGCCAGGTGCGAAGCGGCAGCCGCAAGTCCGGCGGCTGGTGCTCGCCGAGCATATATCTCCGCCGCTGCTGCAAAGTATTCAGCTGACGAATAAAATCAGCCAAAACCTGCACGCGGAAATCTTTCTGCGCACGGTGGGCCTGGAAAAACTTGGGCTGGCTTCAACGGCTTCGGGCTTGGAAGTCGAGCGCGGATTTCTGGAAGCGGCGGGAGTGCCGGATGAAGATGTGGTAATGACCGATGGCTCGGGGCTTGCGCGCGACGACTTAGTAACGCCGCGCGCCATGGCCGACTTGTTGCGCTACGCCGCGCGCGCGTCATGGGGCCGCGATTTTATTTCCACTTTGCCGGTCTCCGGAGAAGACGGCACGCTGGATGACCGGATGCGCAACTCGCCGGCAGCGGGGCGAATCGAAGCGAAAACGGGATCGACGGAGCACGTTCACTCTCTTACGGGATACGCGACCACCGAGCGCGGTGAATCGCTGGTGTTCTCGATTTTCTGCAACAACGACGCGCAGCATGGTCCCGGCGCCACGAAGCCGCTGGACGATATCGCCACGGCGATGATTGAGACGCTTGGGGCTGAGCGTGCGGCCAAGAAACCCGCCATCAAAAAGCCCGCAACCGCGAAAGGCAGCGGAGCGCTGTGAAACGCGCGGCGCGTGTGATCACGGTGTTTGGCAGCGCGCGTCCGAAACCGAATCATGCGCAATATGAATCGGCGCGCGTTCTGGGAGCGGAGCTTGCAGAAAAGGGCTGGACGGTGTGCAGCGGCGGCTATGCCGGAGTGATGGAAGCGGTTTCACGCGGGGCGAAGGAAGCGGGCGGACGAACCATCGGCGTGACCGCGCGCGCGTTTTCCCGTCGCGCCAACGCGTGGATCGACGAGGAAATTCGCGTGGGCAGCTGGCAGGCGCGGCTTTTCGAGCTGATCGCGAGAGGGCACGGGTACGTGGTCTGTCCGGGCGGCACCGGCACACTGGCGGAACTCGCGTTGGTTTGGGAGATGCTGAACAAAGGTGTGATGCGCGATAAGCCGGTGGCTCTGTTAGGAGAATTCTGGCAGCCGGTAATCCGGTGCGTCCGGGAAATGGAACTCGGTTACGATGCAGGCTCGGGCGCACGCAGCGGGCAGATCATCTATTCCGCCGCAAGCGCCAAGGACGCGGCCGATTTTCTTTCCGCTCGGCTCGCGGCCAGGACCGGCGCAAAGATGAAAACCGCGTCCAAGCGCAAGTTTTTGCTCGTCTGATTTACCGGCGATAACCGCGCTAGAATTCAATGACGAGGCACGTGTGTCGCGACCTGCCGAAGAACTGCTGGAATTCGACAAGCTGAAAGAAATCGTCAGCCGGTTGACGACGTGTGCTCCGGGCCAACGCGCCGTGGAAGCGCTCGCGCCTGGGCGCGATACGCTCGCGCTAGAAACGGAATTCGCGCTGGTCGGCGAGGCGGTTGCCTATTTGCGCGAGGGCGCGGAGCTTGGTTTTGGTTCGCTGTCCGATCCGGAGGCGTGGCTGGCGCGATTGATGGTGCCCGGAGCCGTCCTCGAACCAGCGGAACTTTTGCAGGTTGCTACGCTGATGGAGAGCGCTGCGTCAGTCCGCCAAGTATTCCGCGGCGAGGACGACGCGAAGCACCGCCGACTCGCGGATTTGGCGGCAACTTTGGCGGATTTTCGTCCGCTGCTGTTGGCCATCCGCCGCGCGGTACTGCCCAATGGTGAAATCAGCGACGACGCTTCGCCCAAGTTGAAGCGCATCCGCGCGACGATCGGCGAATCGCGGCAGAAAATCCGCCATTCACTCGAAAGCATTCTGCGGGCGCGCGGCGAACCGGCCGGAGAGGACTACGTCACGCTGCGCAACGAACGGTTCGTGATTCCGGTGCGCGCGTCGGAGCGACGGTCCGTGCCGGGAGTGGTTCACGCGGCGAGCGCTACGGGGCAGACGGTGTTCGTGGAACCGCTCGACACGATTGATCTGAACAACCGCCTGGTGCAGTTATCCGAGGAAGAGGCGGTGGAAATCGCGCGGATTCTCGACGAGCTAACCTCGCGGGTTCGGGAACAGCGCGAGCCGCTGGCGCGAGCTTCGGAGACCATCGCACATTTCGATTCGATTTTCGCTCGAGCGCGTTTTGCACGGCAACTGGATTGCGTGGCGCCGCGGTTTGACGCCGGGAATGGGTTGAATTTGGTCGCGGCGCGGAATCCCGTGCTGGAAGCCACGCTTCGCCCGCAGGGGCGGAAAGCCGTGCCGATGTCGCTGGCGCTGGGTGGTGCGGCTGGGGATTCGAATACGGGCACTGGAACCGTGCTGGTGATCAGCGGTCCGAACACCGGCGGGAAAACGGTAGCGCTGAAAACTGTGGGACTGGCGGCGCTTTCGGCGCAATCCGGCATTCCTGTGGCAGCCGACCGCGCCGAGCTGCCGGTTTTCGATCGCGTGCTCGCGGATATTGGCGACGAGCAGTCGATTGCCGCTGATCTATCCACCTTTTCGGCGCACATGCTGAATTTAAAATCGATGCTCGACGTGGCAACGGCTGAGTCGCTGATTCTGGTCGACGAAATGGGCACCGGAACCGCTCCAGAGGAAGGCGCGGCGCTGGCGGTGGCGCTGCTCGAGGAATTTCGCGAGCGGCGGGCGCTGACGCTGGCCACCACGCATCATGACCGGTTGAAGGCGTATGCGTCGACCACACCTGGAATCGTCAACGCGGCAATGGAGTTTGATGAAGAGCATCTGCGGCCGACGTATCGGCTGCTGGTTGGCGTGCCGGGAACTTCCAGCGGTATCGAAATTGCGCGAAGGCTGGGACTGCCGGCGAGGGTGATCGAACGAGCGCGCGCCGGGCTTTCTCCGGAATCGCGCGAAGCACGCGAGCTGATTGCGTATCTGCATCGCGCTCGGGACGAAATGGAGTCGGAGAAAGTGCGGCTTCGCGAGGAAACCGCTCTGCTTGAGGCCGAGCGCCAATCGTTGCGCGGCGAATGGATCGAGAGGCAGAAGAAACGCATCGCCGAGCTGGAGCGGAATTTCGCGGAGACGCAGAAGCGCTTGCAGGGCGAGATCGAGCGCGTGGCCGCGGACGTGAAAGACCGCGCTCTGCGCGCGCAAATCGAAAAGCAGGCGGGGCGGCGCAGCGGCAAGCTGTTTTCCGAAGCGCGCGCCGACGCAGACGCGGCTGTGGTCGAAACGCTCGCTTCGTCGCAAGCCGATTTGGGGATCTCTGACGAAGCCGCGGCGAAACCAGTGCCGCTGGAAAGGCTTACGGCTGGGCAGCGCGTCACGGTGAAGGGGTTCAAGCAGCCGGTCGTGTTTCGCCGCCATGACGGGCGGACCGCGGAAGTGGAAGCAGGGCCGCTGCGAATGAAAATTCCGCTTGCGGACATCGTTGGCGTGGAAGGCGATGCGCCCTCCGCGAATCAGCGCCCGGAGCCGCAGCGCGCGGCGACACCAGCAAACGCGCGCGCAGGCGTGACTGTTCACGCCCGGTCCAGCGGAGAAGCCGCGGAGGAAATAAACGTGATCGGCTGCACGGTGGAAGAGGCTTCCGAGCGGGTGGACAAATTCCTGGACGAAGCGGCGCTGGCGGGAAGGCCCAGCGTCCGCATCATCCACGGCTACGGAACCGGCGCGCTGCGCCGCGGACTGGCGGAATTTCTGTCCGCGCACCCGCTGGTCGAGAGAATTCATGCGGAAGCCGAAGACCGCGGCGGCAACGCGATTACGGTTGCGGAGTTGCAAAGTTAAACTGCCGATGCTAAACGTAGCGTCACCGAATCATGGCTGAGGCCGGATCGTTTGCCGAGAAGGTGAAACAGCAGGCGGACATCGTCCGCGTAATTGGCGAATACGTGCGCCTGCGCAAAACCGGGCAGAATTTCACCGGCTTGTGCCCATTTCATCAGGAAAAAACGCCGTCATTCAGCGTGCATCCGGTGAAGCAGATGTACTACTGCTTCGGCTGCCATGAAGGCGGAGATGTCTTCAAGTTCGTCATGAAAATGGACCGCTGCGAATTCCCGGACGCGGTGCGCACCGTGGCGGAAAAAAGCGGCATTGCCATTCCCCGTTCCGGCGAACGCTCGCCCGAAGAGCGCAAGCAGAATCAGCAGCGAACTTCGCTGGTGGATATGCATCGCGAGGCGGCGGCCTTTTTCGCTCGACAGCTTCATCAAAGCCCGGAAGGAAAAGTCGCGTTCGGGTACCTCGAGGATCGCGGTCTCGACCGCGAGGCGATGATGCGTTTCGGGCTGGGCTACGCGCCGGGATCAGGCGATGCATTGCTCCGCACGCTGAAACAGAAGTATCCGGAGAAAATGCTGGATGCTTCCGGCTTGTTCTCGCGCGACCAGAGCGGGCGCATGTACGACCGCTTTCGGCGGCGCATCATGTTCCCGATCGCCAACGACTCCGGAAAGATCATCGCGTTTGGCGGCCGCAGCATGGGCGACGACATGCCGAAATATCTAAACTCGCCCGAAACGCCGATCTACTCGAAGAGCAATGTCCTGTATCATCTCGACCGCGCCAAAGAGGGAATTCGCCAGAACGATTTTGCGATTCTCGTGGAAGGTTACATGGACGCGATCGCCGTGGCTCGCGCCGGAATCACCAATGTAGTGGCGAGCTGCGGCACCAGCCTTGCCGAGCCGCAGATCAAGCTGCTGGGCCGTTTCACGCGCCGCGTGGTGGTGAACTACGATGCGGATAACGCCGGGCAGATGGCCGCGGAACGTTCGCTGGCGCTGCTGCTCGAAAAAGAATTCGACGTTCGAGTGCTCACGCTGCCCGGCGGCGCCGATCCCGATCAATTCCTGAAAGAAAAAGGCGCGGAGGCGTATCGCAAACTCCTGGGGCAGGCGCCCACGTATCTCGATTATTTGATCGCGCGCGCGCGGCAGATGAACCGCTCCACGGCTTCCGGAAAGCTTGCGGCCCTTAATTTTCTGATGCCCTACGTGCAGCGAGTTCCGAGCGCGTTATTGCGCTCCGAATGGGCCTCGCGAATTTCAGCGGAGCTGCGCGTGGATGAGCCCGTTCTGCGCGAGGCGCTTCGCCGCGCTGCCGCGGAACGTCGGGGAGAAGTTCGTCCCAAAGCGGAGTTGCTCACGCCGGCCATCGCGCCCGCGGAAAGGCGCTTGATGCAAATGCTTGCGGAGCCGAATTCCATTCGTGAACGCCTGGCTCGCGAAATTAGCGAAAACCAGCTTCATCACGGCATCGAGTCTGAAAAGATTTTTGAGATTCTGATCGCCAGCGCGGAATCAGGACAGGCTCTCGACGCATCGGCGCTCGCCGAGGTTTTGAACGAGCCCGACCGCCAAATGCTTTTTGAGGCGCTGTTCGAGAACTCGCAGGCCGTCAATTGGGATGAGGCGGAAAGCTGCCTTTCGGTGCTGCGGCAACGCACGATGAGCCGCGAACTCGTCGAGGAGCTTGTGGACCTACAGAAGAAGATCGAGTCGAAGCTGCCATTGGACGAATTGAAGGACTTGCTGGCGCGGCGGCAAGAGCTGCAACGGAAGCTGGTCGGCCGCTGACATGCCCGAAAATCTTCCCTCCATCGTAATCGTGGGGCGTCCCAATGTGGGCAAATCCACGCTATTTAACCGGCTGACCGGCACGCGGCGTTCGATTGTGACCAACGAGCCGGGCATCACGCGCGACCGAATCTACGGTGAGGCGAACTGGGACGGCCGATCATTCGAAGTGGTCGATACCGGCGGAATCGTGCCGGAGGATAAAGCGGGAATTCCCGGCGAAATTTTGCGGCAGGCGCATGTGGCGATCGCTAAGGCAGCGTGCGTGGTGCAGGTGGTGGATGGCCGCTCGGGGCTTATCCCGCTCGACGCCGAACTCGCGCAGTTGCTGCGTCGCGCCGGAAAAACGCCGGTGATCGCCGTCAATAAAGTGGATTCGCCGAAGCACACGGAGCTGGTCGCGCCATTTTACGAGCTTGGCAGCGAAGTGTTTCCGGTTTCCGCCGAGCACGGCTTCGGCGTGGACGCGCTGCTGGACGCCATCACGCGCGACATGCCGGCGGGTGAATCGGCGGCGCGCGAGCCGGACATCAACATCGCCATCATTGGGCGGCCGAATGTGGGCAAATCCACGCTGCTCAATCAAATGGTCGGCGCGGAGCGGTCCATTGTGTCGGACGTTCCGGGCACCACGCGCGATATGGTCGATACGGTGATCGAGCACAACGGAAAAACCTACCGTTTTCTCGACACCGCCGGCATTCGACGCAAGGGAAAAACGAAACTGATTGCAGAAAAACTGAGCGTGATTATGGCGCGCCGGCATTTGGAACGAGCGGACATCGCGCTGCTCGTGGCGGATGCCTCCGTGGGCGTCACTTCGCACGACGCTACCATCGCGAGCTACGCTGAGCAATCGGGGCGCTCGGTGATCATCGTGATGAATAAGTGGGATTTGGCGCTGAAAGCCGCGCAGGAGAACGCCGCGAAGAAAAAGCCCTCGGGCGGAAAAGCGCAGGTGGTCACCCCGCCGAAGCTGCTGTCTGATTACGAGCCGATGGTGCGCGAGAAGTTCAAATTTTTGCCGTTTGCGCCGATTGTGTTTGTCTCTGCACTCACCGGCGAACGAACCGGGAAGCTTTTTGCCACCATCGATCAGGTAGCCGCGGCTCGCGAACGCCGCATCTCCACGGGCGAACTGAACCGCTGGCTTGCGAGTGTGGACTTGGACCGCGGCACGTCCCCAGCCAGCCGCAAGGTGAAGATTTACTATGTGACGCAGGCGTCCGCCGCGCCGCCCACGTTCGTGCTATTCACCAATCAGACCAAGCCGCTGCACTTCAGCTATCAACGATTTTTGGAGAACCGCCTGCGGGCAGCTTTTGATTTCACCGGCACGCCGATTCGATTCACGCAGCGTCTGAAAAAGCGCGAACCTCGTCGGGAAGGGCGCGAGAAGCGAGAGCGGCGGTAGCGCGATGGTCATACATCGCGATTCGGGCACGCAGATTGCAGTTCTCGAATCGGTGCCGCGCGGACTTTCCACAGGCACGGGCGAGGAGGGGTTGACATAGGCTGAAATCCGCCTAGGATACAAACGAGACATGGCCAGCGCCGCTCAACCCACGCCGGATATTCCTGACAAGAGCCTTTTTCGCATCGGTGAAGTCAGCCGCCTGACCGGGACGAAGGCTTTCGTTTTGCGCTTTTGGGAGTCCGAATTCCCCGCGTTGCAGCCGGTGAAGAGTCCCACCGGACAGCGACTTTATCGCCGCGAGGATATCGAGACCGTCTTCGAAATCAAGCGCCTGCTTTACGAAGAGGGCTTCACCATCGCGGGCGCGCGCAAGCACCTTGCCGAGCGAAACGGCGCAGAGAGCGGCGATCCGGGCAGCGCGGAGATATCGCCGCGGCCCGTGTCTGAAATATCCGCATCGATGCCTGCGCGTCGCGAACCGGCATCGCGCTCGCACCGAAAATTCCTCCTCGATCTTCATGAAGAGCTCCGCGCCGTCTTGACCCTTCTCGAACGCGAGTGATACGCTGGCATTGCTCCTGTAGGTCGAAGCGGTCGGGACGTGGCGCAGCCTGGTAGCGCGCACGCTTGGGGTGCGTGAGGTCGCTGGTTCA
>Ga0335075_10001067_pt1 | contig 46174 bp, 52 predicted proteins | sample Lox_Sample_24_FD_206723 | JGI IMG/M metagenome (GOLD analysis project Ga0335075, IMG submission 206723) | Soil microbial communities from Loxahatchee National Wildlife Refuge, Florida, United States - Lox_Sample_2.4 | ecosystem: Environmental > Terrestrial > Soil > Wetlands | place: USA... | reverse complement strand
CGTGCAATGGAACTTCGACCCATTCGATAGAGACGACAGGTCGCCCCAGCCGCTCTCGTGGTCTCACTCGCACCGGGTGTCTTCGGTCTGAGCAGTCAGTATATCGGCCCAGGGCCTCGCACGGGCATGTGGGTTCGCTGGTACGGCCCGATCGTGGAAAGGTTTCGTGGATGGGCCGCAACCGAGCCTTCCGTCCGTGCGGCGATGATCGTCGGCTCGCAAGCCCGTACTATCGAGCCGGCGGACGAGTGGTCCGACCTGGATGTGGTGATCTTTCACACGTCACCGGAGAAACTCATCAGCTCGCCGGATTGGGTTGGACAATTCGGAACGGTGGTTTTGACCTTTGTCGAGCCCACGGCAGTATTGCAAAGTCGCGAGCGGCGAGTGCTGTACGCAGACGGTAAGGACGTCGATTTCGCGGTGTTTCCATCGAGCGCGCTGGGGACCTTTGCCCATAGTGCCGAAGCGGGGGCTGTCCTGGCACGGGGCTGTGAGGTGCTCGTTGACAAGGACCTACAGCTGGCCACTCTGAAGGATGCGGTCACTCAACAGACCGCCGGTCAATCCCGTTCGCCGAGTGAGGAGCAGTTCCAGGTAGCAGTAGCAGACTTCTGGTACCACGTGCTGTGGGCGGCCAAGAAACTTCGTCGGGGGGAGCTCTGGACAGCGAAACTGGCAATCGACTGCTACCTCAAACGACTGCTCATAGAAATGATCGAGTGGCAGGCTTGGGTCCGGCACGGCAAGGAGGTGGATGTCTGGCATTCGGGGCGGTTCTTCGATCGTTGGTCGGACCCGGATGTACGCGCCCGCATACCAGCCACGTTCTCTCGCTACGAGCTTAGCGATCTCACCCGCGGTCTTAACGAGACGTCACAAGTATTCTCCGAAATAGCGCACGAGGTTGCGCGCGGACACAGATGGAACCACCCCGACGAGACTGAGACGGCCGTTCGCAGACTTACCGATCTTACCCTTAGAGAGAACACAGCGAATCAGTAAGTCGGGGTGCACTGAAATTTACAGCCAGGCTGGCGTCGGTAAGGGGCCAAGAATTGGTTGCGCTGTTCGAGTCCGGGACTCACTTCCTGCTGTGAAGTTCCTTGTGAAGGGCGTCCACGACTTCGTGAAGCTTGTCCACCTCGGCGTGAATTTTCTTGTGGATGTTGTCGACCTCCTTATGGAGCGAGTCGAGCTCTCGATGCAATGCAGTTAGTTCTTTGTGTTCTCCGCTCATGGGCGCCTCGCGTCGGCCAAGGCCGAGGCTCCTCTTGAAGTCGAGGGCTAATTCTTAGGGACAAGCCCAGATTAGCAAGTCTGCTCACGACACGAAAGCCGTGCCAGGGAGCTGGCAATCCGCATCGCACCTACTCACCCGGACGAGTTCGGTGCCTCATGGACCCGTCGGTCCTTAGTCGGGGAAGGCTAGTTCGATTCGCTTGGGGCTTGAAGGGGCTGAATGATCCGGTCGACCGGCGACACGAAGCGATCCCATTTCCGTCGGTTCGCCGGCTCGGAGGGCTTGCCAAGTTGGCGCCGGCTCAAACTGTCTTCGTACAGGCGCGGAGATCTAAGCTTCAATCGAACCGTAGCCAGCTTGGCCACAAGCGATTTCGAGGCCACCGCCCGATACAACGACGCCACTTCCTCTGAGTGTAGCGCTCCAGTAGGGCCGTCCACGCGGGAACGGGCTCGCTCTCGGCTCCTCGAAGGTCGGGCTCGAGCGCGTGCCCAAACCCCCGTCGGGATTCTGATAGGCGCTGAGGGCTCGCAGCGCCGGCGCGGGCGACCCCTGATCAAAGAGCGACTCGAATCGCAGCCTCTCCAACAGCCGGGCGCTCTGGCTCAGAAACAGTCCGGCGCGGGCGAGGCGATCTCCGTCTACGACACGGCGCGCACGTCGGGTCAAGGCCCGACACCCGCCCAAGCGAGAGGGGTGGGACCTCGGCTTTGTGCTGGGATCAGGACGTGCAGCTCCGTCATGCTGCGGTAGAACTCGATCTCGGGTCGGGTTCGATCTACGTCGTAATACCCCACCATGCCCTGGAAGATCGAGGGAAGCTTACCGTCGGCAATCACCTTCGACCAGCCGAACACCTTACGCCGAACGTAGAGTCCTCCCGGAATCGCGCCCTCCTCGAGGCCCATCGCGACCGGGTCGTCCGTGGCCACCTTCTCTACGCAGGCAAAGTACTGCTCGCCTTCCGGGAGGATTCGGAACACACCGTAGAACCTACGACTCTTGATGGAGGGTAGTTTGGACTCGAGCTTCTGCATCGCCTCCGCGGGTCCTCCCCCGTTGAGGTCAGCGAGTACGCGGAGAACTTGGACCTCGGCCCGATCTACGTACGCGTCCATCACCATCCAGCGGACATCGCGTCCTCATGGACTTCGGCGAGCCGGTGGGGTCGCGAAACGGTCGACCTCTCGGTCGACTCAAGGCACCGAGGGCCAGAACCGGAACGGAGCCGCCTAGATCATCGGACCATCCGCAACTGCGATCAGCAACTGTGACGGCTCGGCCCGATGGGTGGAGCGCGCGCGGCACTTTGAGTCGGGTCGCGGCGGTGGGGGCAAGGATGGAGGCACCTTCTTCGAACGAGAGCGTGGGTTAGGTGGGAAAGAGCTTCTCTCCCATGATCCACACCCGGAACTGCCGAAACCCTTGTTTCTGATTGATGGACCATATCTGCTCGTTCTCGGAATCGTTGTCGGTCTCGATGTAACGGTACCCGTGGTTCCGGGCGAAGTCGATCGACCGACGCTTCAGTTCGTTCGCGAGACCCCGCCCGCGATACGGGGCGAGCGTGCCGGTGAAGGAGATGTAGAGCGCGCCGGGCTCCGCGACTCGACGGTTCAGGGCCGTGAACGAGACATATGCGTCGCCCACGCGCGCTAGGAATATCGCCTCGGGTAAGAAGCCGGCATCTTCAAAGATCATCCTGACGAACTCCTCGAACGTGGAGTCGGTGAGACCGCCGAGCCGAGGGACTTCCTTGATCGTGTCGAGATAGAGCCGGTAGAGCCACTCTCGAACTTCGGGTCGCCCGGGGCCCTCCTCCTCGACGGTTGTAAAGGCGATCCCATCCGCGGCCCACCGACCGGGGGCCCGGGGGTCCAGCTCTACCTGCGCATCTTTCACTTCGAGCCGGGAGACCCACTGCCGTCGCTTCTCGCGAAAGCCGGCCCTTTCAAAGAATCGAACGCTCCGGGGATCTTGGGTGCGCACCCCGGCCCACAGCCCCTTCAGTCCTTGGGCTCGGGCGGCGGCCTCGAGGTCTTCGAAGAGCCGACGGCCCAGCCCTTGATGCTGGTGGGCCGGGTCGACCGTGACGGCCGCCCGGGCAAATTCGGGATCGAACGTGATTCCGTCCTGCCGGAGGAAACCGACGGCGACGACCTCGTCGGAGCCGATCTCGACGATGGAGCGGCGATGCCGGACAAACCGAGGTCCGTCCATTCGCTGGAACAGGTGTCGGACCTCCTCTTCCGAAAAGGGACTCTGCGGATCGTTTTCCGTCCAGATCCTGGCCACCGATTTGTAGTCGGTGTCGACGAGCTCTCGGAGGTGATACTTTGCCTCGTCCATCGACCGAGGACTCCGATGCAACCAGAGGCGTAAGAGCGTACCCGAGTCGAGTTCGCCACCGGTCCGTTCGTGCTCCCACGCGGATTGCGGCCCTCGACCCGCCGCGCGCGGTGTAGAAGAGGGTGCTCTCGAACGTGCGCCTCCCGAAACGAGCGTTCCGGTCGCTGAGTCGGGGCGTCTGGAAGAGCAGTCGAGTGCGGCGACTTGGCTGCAAGGAGACTCGCGCCCACACTTCAGAGGGGAGGCTGGTGCGGCTCGCCACGAAGGCCCGCGTCGCGGGCAACCTGGGTTCCGCGCCGAGCCCGTCGGGTCGCCGCGAATGCCCGAGCTTCGATCCCTCCGCCCCGACCTTTTATCGTACGGGAGCGGTCGGGGGCCATGCCGATTTCCCGAGACGACTTCGAGCGAGGGCGCACGCAGGATACCGACGAGGCGAAGGTCGTTCAACTGCTACAGGCCCATCGGGGCCAGGCGTACTCCTGCGTCGAAATCCTCGAGGAGATCGGGCACGGTTCCGATCGCCCCGAAACGCCGTCGCCGACCGGCGGGAGCCCGCGCGGGGCGATGCGCAAGCTTGCGGTGTCGGTGCACGCGATCGAATTCTCCGTCTTCCTGGATCACTTGGTCAACCGAGGGGTCATCGAAAAGCGGATGGTCCACGTCGGCTCGTCGAGCGAGTGGTACTACAGCGCCAAGCTGTGAGTCCCCCGCCGGGGCTCATCGACGACCATCGTTTGGGTCGTCTCGTGACCCTCTCGGCGGCCGGGCGTGGCGGGGCACGATGACTTGGGTCGATTTGACAGGGGGCGAACGGAGCCGAGTCCCGTGGATCGGTGCCGCAACGCGGGCCGGCCGGATCCGGAAGCTCGCGCGAACTCTCCGCCACATCGGATTCGGCCCCTGAACCCCCGCTGTGACGCCCGCGCTTTGAGGTGGAGGGCCGCCGACCCTCCTTCGGCCCCCGCAGGTCCGGGTTAAGAGGCCCGTGGGAAGTCACCGAAGCGATGCAGCTGCTCCACAAGGACTACCCCGACGCGATCGGACATGCCTTGGACGTGGCCGTGGTTCGGGCCCGTGATCACACCATGGACCATCCGCTCACGCCGGAACTGTTCTGGGAAGCGCTCGAGGAGGACGGTTTCTACTTCGCGCACAAGCCACCGGAGTCGGACGACTACGGTCTGTTCTTCGCGCACCTGGTGCTCGACCACGCGGTCGCCCTGCAACGCATTACGGGCAACACCGCCCTGCACCACTACTGGTCGATCCCGTAGACCCGCACCCCGTCCGCCACCGCCAGCGACGCCCTCCCGACCGTCGGGCCGACTCGGTCCGCGGTTGGTACGCAGTTGCCGGTTCCGAGGCACCTCGACGCCGTCGCCCTCACCGCGCGAGCGCGTTGATCTCGCGAGTGCCGAGCCGCACCGTCGGTGCGCCCGCCTGGGCGGCATGGATCATCGCACGCCCCATCCGCTCCGTGGTCGTGATCGAGTTCGGCGCCACGAGCGCCAGCAGGAAGACGAACGGCTCCAGCGCCGCGTAGAGCACTCGGTAGCTCCTCGTCTTCGAGCGAGCGCCGTGCATCGGTCGGATGATGCCCGGCCGGAACATGTAGGCGGCCTTGAACGGCAGGCGCAGCAGCGCATTCTCCGTCTGGCCCTTCACCCGCGCCCACATGGTTCGACCGCGCTCGGTGCTGTCGGTGCCGGCGCCGGAGACGTATATGAACGTCATCCCCGGGTCGAGTCCGGCCAAGGTCCGCCCGACCGACACGGTCAGGTCGTACGTCACGTGACGGTACGCCCCCTCGCTCAGTCCCGCGGACGAGACCCCGAGACAGAAGAAGCAGGCGTCGTAGCCTCGGAGCTGGTCTTCGAGGGCCGCCAGATCGGCGAGGTTCCCGCGAACGACCTCGTGGAGCTTGGGGTGGTGCTGGCCGGTCGCACTCCGCCCGACCGACAGGACCGTTTCGACGCGCGGATCCAGAAGACACTCCCGAAGGACGCCCTGTCCCACCATTCCCGTGGCGCCGAAGAGCAGGACCTTCATGCCGGGGTTGGGTAGGCGAGACGTCTCGCATCTACCCTCGGTCCGTCTCGGTCGCACCGCGCCGGGCGGCTCACGGGATGCGGGCGGGACCGAGGCTCGGTCGCTCCCGGCTGACACTCGGCGTCCGGATCGGGGAGGACGCGCACTCGCTTGCGCCCCGGTCGCTCCGGGTGGGCTCGCACCCCCGCGTCCGGCTCAGGGGGGCGGCGCCGAAGGGGCGTGGGTCGTGGGGTCGGTACGGCCGGCCTTCTTGGGGAAGTATCGGTAGAGAAGGTAGACGAGGATCGCCACGTAGAGCACCACCCCTCCGACGATCGCAAGGGCGACGTTCTCCCATACACGGGAGGTTCCGACGTCCTGGATGTATCCCAGCAGCCCGGAGAGGACCACCGTAAAGGCGAGACCGAGGCCGATCTGGAGTGGGCCGGGGCGACGCCGATAGAATGCCGCGGAGATCAGACCCGGTAGGATCATTCGAGGCGATACCCGCTCTGGGCTACTAAACGGGGTTGGGCCGATGCCCGGACGCGCTCCCCGACGGGGCGAGAGCGACTACTCGGGCCCCGACCGGAGGAGAACCGCGCGGTAGCCGCACGGGCCGTCCCCGAGGGTCACGGGCTCCGAACCCCCCCATCGGGCGGGATCGACCGTCAGCTCGAGGTGCAGGCGGACGGCCAACCGCTCGAGGCCGGCTCTCAGCTCTTCTGCGAAGTGGGCCAAGTGGCGAGAACGGCCCTTGGGGGGTAGCAGGCGGAGCTGGACCTCGCTCAGGGACGCGTTCACGTCGACGTACCCGGAGTAGACGTTGACCGCGATCTCGGGTTCGTGGAGCTGAAAATTGGAGCGGAACAGCTCCGTCCCCAGCACGAGGTCCCGGGTCGCGGAATAGACGCGGAACTTGAGCCGCTCCCGGTCCCGGAGGATCCGGTCCTGTTCTCGCCGTCCCCGCTCCTCAGCCTCCACGGTTCCTCGCGGCGATCGCTCCGACGCCCGACCGCATAGGCACGGGGGTCGAAAAGGAGCGGTCTCGGCGACGCCGGACGAAACGGAGGGGGTCCGCCGCCGGGCGCCTCGCGGCCCTCCGGCGGGGAGACGGGGGGCCGTCGGCCGAGGATCGGGATCCGGAGGTCTCGGCGGCACGCCAGGCGACCACCGGGCGCGGCGCCACCCGTTCCTCGAGAGTCCCGCCCCTCGACCCCCGCGAAAGTTGATAGGACGGCCGCGGCTGGCGGAGCCGAGGGATCCATCGATGGCGTCGCCCGTGGCGGTCTACGAGATCCGACGCGTCTTCCGAGTACCGGCGGACTTTGCCTATTCGTGGTGTACCGACTACACCGAGTCGGATCGGAAGCTTCAGCGAGAGAAGGGATCCCGACAGATCCTTCGGAAGAACGCCCGGGGCGCGGTCTACGAGGATCTGACCCCGACCCCGGACGGATGGATGTGGAGCCGACAGACCGTCACGTTTCACCCCCCCGACCGCTGGACGGCCCTCGCCGACGGGAATTACCGGAAGTGGGACCTGGTGTACACCGTGCGGCCCCTGTCGAGCGGGCGGACCGAGTTCGTCATGCGCGGGAAGCGACGCGCCACTCGCCTCGGAGTCCGGAACCCGCCCCAGGCCGTCCTCGAGAAGGAGCTCCACACGATGTGGCGCAACCTGGGAAGTGCCATGGAACGCGACTATCGTAAGACGGGGCGCCGACCCTCCCCCGAGTAACCGGCGATCCCCCACCGCGGAGCCTTCGGGACGGCCGTCCCTCCGCCTCGATCCCCAACCGATAACACCGAGCCGCGCGTGGACTCCCCGGAGGGAGAGACGAAATGCCGAACGAGCAGAGCCGTGCCGTGAGCCACCAGTACTTCATCCGGGCGACCCCCGCGCGCACCTTTGATGCCCTCACCCACCCGGCCCTGCTGGTGAAGTGGCTCGCCGATACCGCGGAGCTCGAGCCCTCGACGGGCGGCCGCTACCGCCTCGGGTGGACCGACGGGCCGACGCACACCGGTACGGTCCTCGCGTTCGACCCGGGTCGGAGCCTCACCCTCTCGTGGGAGTGGCCGGGAATCAAGCTGCAGGGGACGACGTTCACGCTCTCCGTGGAACCCAAGGACGAAGGATCGCTCCTCCGCGTCGAGCATGCCGGTTTTCCCCGGCTCGAGGAGTGGACGGATCTCTACGGGGGCGCCGAGTGGGGGTGGACGTACTTCGCCCTGAACCTGAAATCGGTGCTGGAGACCGGGCGCGACCTTCGATCGAAGTTCGACGGCTGACCCGAGGCCCTGCTCCGCTCGCGTGCGAGGGGCCCAAGCCCGGCCGCCGCGGGCTCCCCGCGTAGGGGAAGGCGCGGGACGGCGGGATTGGGAAGCCGCATAAGCGGGAACTCCCATGCGGTCGCATGCACCCGTCCGGGCAGCCCCGGGTCGTGATCCCGGGCTTCTCGCCCCCGCCCGACGGTAAGAGCGTTCTGGTGGACGTCGACGGGAAGTCGGTCGTGGTGTTCAACGTTCGGGGCCGATTGTTCGCCATCGGCTCGAAGTGCACGCACATGGGGGGCCCGCTCGAGAAGGGCCAGGTCGGCGACCGTCGCGTCGTGTGCCCCTGGCACGGTTCCGAGTTCGACCTCGAGACCGGGAAGGTGCTGAAGGGACCGGCCCAGACGCCGGTGACCGCCTATCGGGCGACCGTCGAACCGGAAGGGCTCGTCCTCGAAGCCCGCCCACTCGCCTCGGGCGCGTCCGGCGATCCCTGAGTCGCCCGGGCGCCGGTGCGCCGCGATCCGATCCCGCCGGGCGGTGCTCAGCGCTTCGGCCCCTCGACCGTGACGACGGCCTTGGTCGTCGCCCCCTCGCGGCGGAGCTTCAGCACGGGAGCGAACTCGGGGGAGGCGTACCAGGCCCGGAACGCCTCGGACGTGGGAAACTCGAGGATGACGACCCGGGCGGGGTCCCAGCTCCCCTCGATCACTTCGGGAGGACCGGCACAGAGGGTCTTGCCCCCGTACTTCTCGAGGGCCGGACCGAACTTCTCCCGGTACTCCTGGGCCTTGGCCGGATCGTGCCAGTCGATCTCGAAGAGCGCGTAGGTCGTCATCGTCGATCCCCGAACGCCCACGGAAGGGGCGATTATACCGTACGACCCGCTCCGGGGGCCACCCCGCGGCCCCGTCGGAGACCAAGGCCCACCCCGGCGTCTCGGGGCGACAGCGGGCGCGACGGTCCGACTCCCTCCACCGGAACCGGGGACTCTATCGCACGAATCGGTTGAAGAAGCTCTGGGGGTTCCAAGTCGGCCGGGCGTCCGCATTCGCGATGCGGAGCACCAGCCGGCGCTGCAGATCGTTGAATCGCGCGGCGGCCGCCGGATCGACCGGTTGCGTTGCGTCGTCGGCGGGGCTGTGGTAGCGCTCCCGCGTCCACTCGTGGGCCAGCTTCTCTTCGGGCGACCCTCGAGCGTAACCGATCTGGGGGAACAGCGCCGGGACCCCGCGCTTGATGAAGTTGTACTGGTCGCTCCGGATGAACAGCACCCGGTCGGGCTCGTAGGCCGTATGGACGTCGACGCCCGCCTCGGCGGCGAGCGCCCGGATATCGTCCCCGAGGGTCGACTCCTCCACCCCCAGCACCTCGAGCGCCCGGAACGGGAACATCGCCCAGACGCCGTCGAGGTTGACGTTCGCCACCAACGGGCCCGGCACGGTGGGATGGGCGGCGAAATGCGCGGAGCCGAGCAGGTACTTCTCCTCCCCCGTGACCGCGAGGAACAGGATCGACCGTCGCGGGGTCGCGCCCGAGTCGTGGATGGCCCGCGCGATCTCGAGGATCGAGGCGACCCCGGACCCATTGTCGATCGCCCCGTGGTAGACCGGGTCCCCGTTGATCGGCGTGCCGATGCCGAGGTGATCGAGGTGCGCGCTCACGACGACGTATTCGTGCTTCCGTTGGGGGTCGGCGCCGGGCAGCACCCCCACGACGTTGTGGCACGACGCCGTTCGCCGGCTGACGCCCGCGCGCGTCCGGATCCGGACCGCTAGCGGGAACCGGGGCAGCGGGCCCTTCGCGCCGAGCCGCGCCGAGACCTCGCTCCAGGTGTGCCCGCTCCCCTCGAAGAGCGGCGCGGCCGAAGCGGAATCGAAGGCGATCGCCACGGGCAGCGGTCGAAAGCCCCCCGGTCCGGGGTCCGCGAGCTCCATCCTCGGCATCAAGAGTCCTGTGACGGCCCGCGCCCACGGGAGCTCGGGGATGGTGGGATTCTGGATGCTGATCGATCCGACCGCCCCGACGCGCCGCAGCGCATCGACCCGCTCCTCCGGTGACTGGAAGTGCGCCTTGAGGGCACTCGGCATCTCGGGCGGTCCGCCCCCGACCCGGACGGCGATCTTGCCCGTCAGATCGAGCCCGTGAAGGTCGTCGTACCCGAGCTCGGGGATCGACAGCCCGTAGCCGACGAACACGGCGTCGGCCTCCACCTGCTCGGCCGTCGCCGAGGTCACGATGTGGCTGGCCTCCTTTCCGAGCTCGACCGGACGCACCGTTCCGTTCCGCACCAGCTCGAGGGAACTGCGCGTGGGATCGAGCTGGGTCACGCGGAAGTCGATCGGCTGCCGGTAGCCCTCGGACCCGGCGGGCTGGAGACCGGCCGCCCGGAACTGCTCGATCACGTAGTCCGACGCCCGGGCGAACCCGGGGCTCCCGGTCTCGCGCCCCTCCATCCGGTCGTCGGCGAGCACCTCCACGTGCGACCACCAGCGCCGTCCGAGCGCCTCCCACTCGGGTCCGCTCGGAGCGCCCGAACCGGTCGACACCATCGCGGCGAGCCACGGCAGCGAGGACAACCTACGCGGCATGATCCTTCGACCGAAGCTCGCGCTCCGGGTCCACTGGGCCACGGTGGTCGGGTAGAAAGGCCTGACCTTCGCGCCCCGTCGGTCCCGGAACGGGGACCGGGTTCCGCGACCGGGGGCTCGCCGCCGCCTCCGGGTCCGCCCGACGCCTTATCCTCCCCACGCCGTTCGCGGTGCCGCGGTCGAGGCGATGAGGCGTACGACGTCCGAGGCCGCCCGGATCCATCGGTCGGCACTCGTCATCGACACCCATGCGGATACCCCGCAACGGTTCCTGGACGAGCAGTACGACCTCGCCGGCCCTCGGGGCCGCGGAGACCTCGACCTCGCGACCGTCCGAAGGGGCCACCTGGGCGCGGAGTTCTTTTCGATCTGGGTGGAGCCGCAACGGTTCCGCGGGCAGTATGCCCGGCGCACGCTCGAGCTGATCGACGCCGTGCGGCGCCAGGTGGCGGCCCATCCCGATCGGGTCGCGCTCGCCACATCTCCCGACGGGATCGCGTCGGCCCGCTCCGCCCGCAAGCTCGCCGCGCTGATGGGGATCGAGGGCGGCCACTCGATCGAGAACTCGCTCGCCCTCCTTCGGCTGTACTACGCCCTCGGCGTCCGCTACATGACGCTCACCTGGTCGAACTCGAACGACTGGGCCGACTCCTCGGGTGACCTCCGGCGCAAGGGCGTCCCGCACACCCGCCACGGGCTCACCGCCTTCGGCGAGTCGGTCGTCCGGGAGATGAACCGCCTCGGCATGATGGTGGACCTCTCGCACGTCGCCGATCGCACCTTCTACCGGGCTCGTGCGATCAGCCGCGCCCCGGTGATCGCGTCGCACTCCGGGGCGCGCGCCCTCTGCGACCACCCGCGCAACATGACGGACGACATGCTGCGCGCCGTCGCGCGGTCGGGGGGACCCCGCTCGAAGGGCGGCGTCGTGCAGGTGATCTTCTTCTCCGGCTTCTTGTCCCAGGCGTACTGCGGCGCGCGACGCGCGATCTGGCCCGAGGCGAACCGGGCGGTCGCGAGGGCCGCTCGGCGCGCCCGGGCCCACGGACGCGTCCTCCGCTACCTCGAGGAGGAGAAGATCCGGCGCGGCTTCATGGACCGGCTCCCCCGGCCGCCGTTCTCGGTGCTCATCGATCACATCGATCACGTCGCCCGGGTGGCCGGCGTCGATCACGTGGGTCTCGGCTCCGACTTCGACGGAATGAGCGGCCAGATGCCGCAGGGCCTCGACTCCCCGGCGGATCTACCGAAGATCACCCACGCCTTGCTCGATCGCGGGTACACGGCCGAGGAGTGCCGGAAGATATTGGGCGGCAATCTCCTGCGGGTCTTCCGCGAGATCGAGGCGGTGTCGCGATCGCTCGATCGCGGGTGAGGTCGGGGACCCCGCGAGCGCGCAGGGGGCCCGCCGTCCGGGTCGGGCCGTTCCGCGGGGCACGGGGCGGCCGAGGACGCTACGGCGAGAGCTTCGCCCCGCAGGCGGAACAGAACGTGGCTTGGATCGGGTTCACGGCCCCGCAGGAAGCGCACGCGAGGTGGGTGCGACCGCCCGCACTCGCACCGGTCCCCGGACCGGGAGGCGTTCGCGCCCACGTCCGCCGTGGAGCGGACCCGGCCGGGGCGGTCCGTCCGAGCAGCGCCTTCAACCGTGGCGAGAGGAGCTCGTCGGGGCCGAAGACGATCGAGCCGGTCCCCCCCAGGACGGCGAGCAGGAAGCCGAAACCGACCGACGCTACGATGCTGCCCACCGCAAAGCAGAGCACGAGGACGCCCAGGGCGACATGCGACTGCGGGACGAGGAGTCCCAGGATCGCCAGGAGAACGATCGCCAGGCCGCAGAGGATCCCCGTCGCGGCGAGCGCCGCGGGCTGACCGCCCCAAGTCCCGGCGGCTCCGAAGATGACGATCACGACTCCGCCCACCAGGCTCAGGATCGGACCCGCCATCGCCTTGTCATCGGACACGGTGGGAGGGCTCGAATCGTCCGCGGGTAAAATGTTTACAGTGCCAGCCTCGCCCGGCGCGCCCTCGGGCGACGCGCCGGTCGCCGCCCACGGCCCCTGGGTCGAAGACGCCTCCTCGCGGGCCCCGGGCGGGGACCTCCCGCGGGTTCGGGGTCCGAAGCGGGCCGGAGGTGGGACGGGGGTCGCCCGTGCGAGCCGAACACCGCCGAGATCCCGCGGAGTCCGACCCGGCTCGCCCGCCCGTCCCCGCGTCGGCCCGGCCCGATGCGGGCGGATGTGCCGTGATATGCGTGCGGGGGGTCTCCCCCGCCGATGCGCGTCGATCCGAAGATCCGTCAGTGGCTGACGGGCCCCAAGTCGGACCCCAGCGTCCGACTTCGATTCCTGGCGGAGGTCGAAGGTAAGGGTCCGACGGACGCGGGGGTGCGAAGGGCCAAGGAGTCCATCGGACGGACGGGCTGGGCGTCCTGGCTGCTCGGCTTTCAGTATCCGGACGGTCACTGGGTCACTCCGGGCACGTCCACGCGGGAGTTGATGCGCCCGCGCCTCGTTTCCACCTACTGGGTCGCGAACGTCCTGGCGGACCTCGGCATGGAGCGCTCGGACCCCCGGATCCGCCGCACCGGCGAGCTGATCCTGGGTCTCCAGGAGCAGGTCCTCGCCGATCCGGGCTCCGACCACTGCATCGGGGCGAACGCGACCCGGACCCTGATCCAGTTCGGTTACCTCGATCATCCGGTGGTGCAGCGATCCCTCGAGTGGCTGATCCGGTCCCAAAAGCCGGACGGGGGTTGGCACTGCTTCCCCTCGCGTTCGGGGACGCTGGACTGCTGGGAGGGGCTGGCGGCCCTGGCGGCGATCCCCGAGGGTGCGCGCGACGCGGCGACCCGCCGGGCGATCGAGCGGAACGCGGAGTTCTACCTGGAACGACGGCTCATGCGGGAGGGGAAGCAGCGGTACGAACCGTGGTTTCGGATCCACTTCCCGAACCACTACCACTACGATCTGCTCGTCGGTCTGCGACTCCTCGCCCGCCTCGGGTACGGGAGCGACCCGCGGCTCCGCCCCGCGCTGGAGTGGCTCGCATCGAAGCGCCGACCCGACGGGAGCTGGGCGCTCGATGCGGTGCACCCGGACGAGGAGTTTGGTAACTTCACCTGGCCGCAGGTCATGCTGCCCGTCATGTTCGAGCCGCTGCACGAACGGAGCCAGTGGGCGACCGCAGCGGCCCTCGGCGTCCTCGCGGGGGTCGCGTCGAAGTAGGCGGCGGGGAATGCCGGGGCGCTCGAGCGCCCAGCCGCGGTCCGGGAAACGGTCGGCCCCGCCCCGGACCCCGGAACGTGCGGCCTAGGCGCTCCGGTGCACTTCGACGTTCTCGGGACGCGTGTCGAACCGCAGGCGGCGGAGGTTCTCGAGGGTGCGGGCGAGCGGCTCCTCGGACGGCCGGAGCATCACGAGGTCGACATGCGGGATTCGGACGTGGTTGCGCCAGACATGTACTTGTTTCATACGCCGTAACAGCGCCGGCGGAGCATATGAGCGAGACCTACGAGTCGAGAGCGAGGGACCCGGCCGACCGGACCGTCCCCGACCGAACCTCGCCGGCTTCGCACACCCCCCGGAACGTAGTTCTCGCCGTTCGGCGTTCCGAGGGGTGATGGCGAAGTGGGGCTGGGAGACCTACCTCGGCGTAGGGGCGGCCTTGCTGACCATCGGCCTTCCGATGGCGTTCGCGATCACGGTGTACTTGGCCCAGTACGCCCACGGCGGTGCCGGCGGGACCGGTCTCGCGCTCGTGTACGTCCCGGCCGCCGTGGCGCTGATCGCCGTCGGGTTCTACTGCATCTGGGCCGCGTCGGTCGGGTACCGGGGGAGCCCGCGCAGCCCGCCCCGGGCCGCCGAAAGCCCCCACGGACGTACGTAACCACCCCGCGGCACGGATCTCCCGCGCCCCCGCGCCGGATCCGGCCGGCCCTAGAGGCTCCGGGGCGACGACCGGTTCGCGGCGGGCTTCTTCGGGTCCTCGGTCGACCGTTTCTGCCCGACGGACGCCGCGCGTCGCGCCGTTGGCTCGAGCTCGCGGCGAGGCCGCGTCGCCGCCGGGCAGCGCCGCGCCCGGCGGCGTCAACCGCCCGCCGGCCCCGAAGGCGTCCGCCCGCCCGGACCTCCGAGGTACCGCGAGAACCGCTCGAGGCCCTCGCGCATCCGCTCCGAGTCGAGCCCGATGTAGTGGACGCTCATCTCCACCGACGCGTGGCCGAGCAGGTTCTTGAGCTGCACGAGGTCCATGCCGGCCTCGTGCGCGAGGCGGCCGAAGCTCCGGCGGAGGTCGTGGTGGGAGACCCGCACCCCGGGCCCCAGCCCGGCCCGTTGGACCGCCCGTTGCAGCACGAGGTCGGCGGAGGACCGGGCCAGCGGGAGGACCCGTTCCTCGGGCCGTTGGGTCGTCACCCAGTGCCGGAGGTCGCGATGGACGTCGGGGTGCATCGGGATCCGTCGCCACTTGCCGCCCTGGCTCCCCTTCCCGCGGACCAGCAGACAGTCTTCGTCGAAGAGGACGTCCGCGGGTCGGAGGCGGAGGACCTCCACCCGCCTAAGTCCGTTCAGCCCCTCGAGCCCGACGAGGATCCGCCCGGCTCCCTCCGAGCGTCGGTACAGGCGGGTGAGCTGCTCCTTGCTGAGCCAGCGACGGTGGGTCGGCGCGCCGGACGGCAGGCTCCACGTCGGCCCGTGGTCGGCGACCGGGTTCCCGGACCAGCGCAGAAGCTGCCGCAGGGCGGCGAAGTGGATCATGAAGGTCGGACGCGCCCACGGTAGCCGGGTCCGCAGCAGCGCGATCTGCTCGGCCCGCACGGTCCGGGGGCCGCCCACGGGCCCCGCGCCCCCCACCCGGCGCTGCAGGGCCGGAAAGCGTCGCAGCTCCCAGGCCATGCGGCGGATCCAGTCGTCGCCGACGCTGCTCTGCGCGCGTTTCCAGGTCAGGAACCGGGCCACCTCGCTCGCCCAGGGGTCGCGGGTCGCGGTAGCGGAGCGCGCCGTCGGCCGGCCCCGGCGGCTCGTGCGGTGGGAGCGTGCGGGAGACCGACGGGCCACCTCCGCGAGATCGACCGACCGAGGGAGTGCGCTTCGGGAGCCGCGAACGGTGAACGGTGGGCGGACCCGCGCGGTCCGGCACGTCGGCGGCTACGTGAACAGGTCCTCGAGCGGATTCTCCATCTCGCGGACCTCCCGGATCTGGACGCCCTTCGCCTCGAGGTCCCGGATGAGGGCGGGGACCTCTTCCGGGCCGTGCAGCTCGCGCAGGTAGTAGTCCCCCTGCCGGGTGAACGCCGCAAGCGCATCGGTCGGCGCGAGGACGCGCACGCCGACCACGAACCGGACGCCCCGCAAGCTCTCGAGTCGGTCGAACAGCGCGAGCTGGCCCGCCCGGATCGCGAGGACGTAGCGGCCGATCTCGCGGGCCTCGAACAGGTTGTGCGAGGAGTAGAGGACGATCTTCTCCTTGCTCAGCTCGAGGATCAGCGCCCGGATCTCCCGGGCGAGCTTGGGGTCGAGGTTCGCGGTCGGTTCGTCCAGGAGATAGATGTCGCGCTCCTTGAGGAAGATCCGGGCGACCGAGACGCGCTTTTTCTGTCCCGCGCTCAGCTGGGAGAGGAACTGGCCGCTGAGCCCGCGGAGATCGAGCAGGTCGAGCACCCGGTCGACGTCCGCCGACGTCGCGCCCTCGACCGCGGCGTAGAACTCGAGCGCTTCCTTGACCTCGAGACCGTCCGGGATCCCGTCCATGTGCGACAGATAGTGCATCTGGTCGCGCGAGCGCTGGCTCTCGATCGACTCGCCGGCGATCGTCACCTCGCCCCGCATCGGCTTGAGGATGCCCGCCATCGTCCGGAACAGCGTGGTCTTCCCGGCCCCGTTGGGTCCGAGCACGACGTAGACCGCCGGCTCGTCGATGGAGAACGAGATGTCCTTCAGCACCGGCGTGCTCCCGTACCCCGAGGTCAGCGACCGGCAGGCGACCCGTGCCCCTCCGTGGGACCCGGCCGACCCGGGGTTCAGCAGAGCGCTACCGTCCATCCGACCCTCCCTAGGCCGGCGAGAGGAACCGCTCGCGCGGCATGAGGCGGTCGACCGCCCGGATCAGCCCCAGGACGATCACCACGAGGAGGAGGACCGCGCCGAGCGCGATGGTCACCGCCTCCGAGGAGCCCACGGCGACCGCGGCGATGAGGACGAGGCCCGGCGTCGCGACCCCCACCAACGGCAGGAGCCCGAGAGGGCTCGACATCCCCGTCCGGGGCGACGAGAGCGAGGTCCAGTACATCCCGATGATCACCGTGAACGCCACGTCGGCGTATCCCATGGGCACGGAGTAGAGGGTCAGGGCGAGCACGAGGAAGGTCGTGAGGTGGTGGCCGAGCAGCAGGTAGACCCCGACCCCGCCGGCCATCGTCGCCGCGACCACGACCGTCGCGAGCACCAGGCTCGACAGGACGACGTTCGCGAAGATCCGGCGCGGCGTCACCCCGTAGGCGATCAGGTACTCGAGCACGCCCTTCAGCCGGTCGTTCGTGAAGACGAGCATGCCGCCCGTCGCCCCGGACGTCGTCAGGATCGGGGCGATGAGGGGGAACACCGTGGTGAACACGGTCGCCGACGCGCCCAGAACGACCGCGTAGAAGACCGAGAGCCCGGTGCCGATCGCGAGGTACATCTTTCCCGTCGTGAAGCCTCGGCGGATCGTGATCCCGAGGAGCGACGGAGGTCCACCGGACGTCGGGGGGCGGCTCGATCGCATGGCGCGGCCAGCCGAGCGGTCCATTTGACGCTTGAGCCGGCTCCGGCGGCGCGACGGCGCATGCAGAAGGCGGTGCCGGGGTCACGGCCGGCGTTCGGTGCGTTGGCCGAACGCCCATCCGCGCGTGTCGATGACATCGAACGGACTTCCGTCCGGGTCCCGCAGCGTGACGAAGTCCCGGTCCGCTCGGGCGGGCTCGACCACCCGCGCGCCCAGCGCGATCAGGCGTTCGACCTCGCGCTCGGGATCCGAGGAGTAGAGGTCGAGGTGGAACCGATAGTCGGGGGACGGGGGGTCGGGCACCTTCTGGAGCGAGAGGTTCGGCCCGCTCCCGTGCGGGTCCGTCAGCACCACCCAATCGTCGGACGCCGGCTGCCGCGCCTCGTACCCCAGGGCCGCGCACCAGAAGTCGATCGACTGCGCGAACTCCCTGACCTCCACGACGATCGATCCGACCCAGAGTCGGCCCGGCGGCGACATGGTCGGTTCAGGCGCGCCCGATATGTAGCGCGAGGGGCCGGTCCGGGGGAGGGATCGCACCGACCGCCGCGAGGCGTGCGGCGCTGAGGCTAAGTACTCGCCGATCCCCGGGGGGTTAGGCGGAGGCGTCCGCCCGCCGGCCCCCCGGCAAACAGCCCCCAGGCCAATGACGCCTGCTCCCCGGAAACGGAGTAGGCAACGTGGACCTGAACGCGCAGATCGTCAACCTTCTGCAGGCCGCGACCGTCCTGCTGCTTTCGCCGCTCCTGGCCGGCGTATCGGGCCGGTGGAAGGCGTGGACGGAGTCCCGGTCGGGGCCATCGATCTTCCAACCGTACCGGGACCTCGCGAAGTATCTCCGCAAGGAGACGATCGTCCCCGAGGGCGCGTCGCGGCTGTTCCTCGCGGCCCCGTTCGTGGCGTTCGGCGCGTACCTGCTGATCTCGATCGTCGTCCCGATCATCACCCCGTATCCGATCCCGTTCGCCTCGACCGTCGACTTCCTCGGCGGAGGGCTTCTGTTCGGGCTCGCGGGGGCGCTCACGCTGCTGGTCGCCCTCGACTCGGGCAGCAACTACGCCGCGCTGGGGGCGAGCCGGACCGTCTCGTTCGCCGCGTTCGGGGAGCCAACGCTCATCGTCGTCTTCTTCGCGGTCGCCGTGATCACCGGGACGAACAACCCGTACGTCACCAACAACCTGCTGACCGCGTCGACGTCGGCGTACCTCTCCCCGACCCACCTGCTCGTCACCGGGGCGTTCTTCCTGCTGCTGCTCGCCGAGATCGGCCGGCTCCCGGTCGAGAGCGCCGGCCTCATGGAGCTCGGCATGCTCGAGGAGGGTCGGCTGTACGAGCACTCGGGTCGGGCCCTGGGCGTCCTTCGGTGGAACGGCTGGATGAAGCAGTTCCTCCTGTGCTCGGTGTTCCTCAACGTCTTCGCGGTGCCGTGGGGCATGTTCGCCGAACCGACCGTCTGGGCGGCGGTCGCGAACATCGGCGTGCTGTTGGTCAAGCTTCTGCTGCTGATCGGGGGGCTCGCCCTCATCGAGGCGACGATCGCCAAGGTCCGGTTGTTCAAGATCCGGGACTACCTCGCGCTCTCCTTCTCGCTCGCGATCCTGTCGGTGTTCGCGTTCGCCGTGCTGGGGGTGCCGTAGATGGACCCCTCGAACGAAGTGGTCGCGCTGGTGGGCGTGGGGATCCTGCTCACGGCGCTCTTCCTGCAGTCGGAGTCGTTCATCGACCCGCTGATCCGCGGCGTGGCGCTGCAGTCGCTGCTGCTCGGCGTGCTGCTCGGTTGGCTCGCCTGGACCGAGCGAAGCCCCGACATCGCGATCCTGGCGGGGCTCACCGTCGTCGTGCGCGCGATCGTCATCCCGTACGTGCTGCGCCGCCAGATCCGCGCGTTCCGCTGGCGGAGCCGCGAGGTCCACGCGGCGAACCGCGTGACCGGCCACGCGCTCGCCGCGGTCGCCGCGGCGATCGTCGCCTGGTTCGTCTTCCAACAGACCCTCGCGTCGGTCTTCCCGCAGCCCGGGGCGGCGCTGCCGTTCGTCCTGCTCGTCCAGGGACTGCTCATGCTCGCCACCCGGTCGAACACCCTCGTGCAGGTGATCGGGTACCTCGAGGAGGAGAACGCGATCGTCTACGCGGGCGCCCTCCTCGCCGCGGCCTTCCCGCTGTTCGTTGAGATCGTCGTCTTCCTCGACGTGCTCGGCGTCGTCCTGGTCGGGGTCATCCTGTCGATCCAGCGCGACGTCACGGGGACCCCGGAGGAAGCGGCGCTGGAGGAGCTCGCCGGATGATCGCGGCCGACGGATCGACCGGGATCTTCGTCGTCCTCCTGGCGCCGCTGGGCGCGACCGTGCTCTCCCTGGTGCCGTACCCGGGCGTCAGCCGCACCGCCACCCGCATCGGGGCGCTCGTCGCCCTCGGCGCGGCGCTCGTGCTCCTGGCCACGGGCGCCAGCGGCCGATGGGGGAGCTACCTCGGGCTCGACGCGCTCAGCGACGTCTTCCTCGTCATGGTCACGGCGATCTTCGCCACGTCCGCGTGGTACTCCGAGCGGTACCTCCGCGGCGTCCACCGCCCGTTCCTGACGCCCCAGGTCTACTACGCGCTCCTCGGCGCGTTCGCGTTCGCGATGATCGCCACGCTCGTGGTGACCGACCTCGGGCTCATGTGGATCGGGATCGAGGGGACGACGGTGGCGAGCGCGCTCCTGGTCGTGCTCGAGCGCAAGCCCACGAGCGTGGAGGCCGCGTGGCGCTACACGCTGATCGCCTCGGCGGGCCTCACGATCGCCCTCTTCGCGCTCCTCCTGGTCTACGCCACGACCGGCACGCTCGACGCGTTCGCGCTGGCCGCGAACCGCCCGGCCGTCTCGCTGCCGATCGAGATGGCGGTCGCGCTGGCGCTCGTCGGCTACGGGACGAAGGTCGGGCTGTTCCCGATGCACACCTGGCTGCCGGATGCGCACTCGGAGGCGCCCTCGCCGGTCTCGGCGCTGTTCTCGGGCGTGCTCCTGCCGACCGCGCTCTACGCCTTCCTGCGGGTGTACGCCATCCTTCCGACGCCCGCCCCGGGGCTGATCACGGACCTGCTGGTCGCGTTCGGCCTCGGGACCGCGCTCGTCGGGGCGTTCCTCCTCCAGCGGCAGCGGTCGTTCAAGCGGCTGCTCGCGTACTCGAGCATGGAGGTGATGGGGATCGCCGTCGTCGGCGTGGCGCTCGGGGGCGTCGCGCTCTACGGCGCGCTGCTCCTCCTCTTCGCCCACGCCTTCGCGAAGTCGTCGGCGTTCTACTGCGCCGGCAACGTCCTCCGAGCGAAGGGGACGACCCGGATCGACAAGATCCGCGACCTGCGCCACGGGCTCCCCCGCACGAGCGCCGCCTGGCTGCTCTCCGCGTTCGCGGTCACCGGGGCTCCTCCGTTCGGGACCTTCCTCGGGGAGCTGCTGATCGTCGTGGGGGCGATCGCGGCCGGCTGGTACTGGGTGGCGCTGCTGCTCGTGCTCGCGATCCTCGTCGCGTTCCTGGGGGTCAACTCGCAGATCGGTCGGATGGTCTTCCGGACCGCCGCGCCCGAGGCCGGGGCGACGCCCGTCGGGGCGGACGAGGGGACCGGGATCGCCTTCCTCAATCTCGCGGTCGCGCTGGCGGTCGGGGTCGCGTCGCTCCCCTACCTGTCGGGCGCGCTGCGCGCCGCGGCCGCCCTCCTGGGAGGCGCGTCCCCGTGATGCCCCGCGCGACCGCCGGTCCGCCGGTCGAGAGCGCCGCCCGCGGTCCGTCCGAGGTCGCCCTGGCCTACCTCGCGTCGGACGGCCGGGTCGCGATCGTCAACGACTACGGCTCGGGCCGGTCCGAGGCCCGATGGGACCCCGATCCGGCCTCCCTGCCCGAAGTCGCCTCGGCGTGGCGCGCCTCCCCCGCTCGCACCGGCGTCGGTCCGCTCGACGCGGAGGAGGCGGTGGAAGGGTACGGCGTCTTCACCTTCCCGTACGGCCCGATCTCGATGGGCGTGCCCGAGAGCGGCCGGTTCGACCTCCGCACGTACGGCGAGCGGATCCTCGCGCTGACCCCCTTCGTGGGCTACAAGTCGCGCCGCATCGTCGCGAGCGTGGTCGGCCAGCGCCCCGAGGACGCGGCGCTGCGGATCGAGCGGCTGGCCGGGAACTTCGCGGCGGCGCACGCGAGCGCCTTCCTCGCCGCGGTGGAGAGCGCGCGGCGATCGGCGGTACCGCGCGGCGAGCTGTGGGTCCGGGCGCTGGCGCAGGAGCTCCAGCGCATCTACAACCACCTCCACGTGATCGCCCGCGTCGCCGAGGCGGCCAGCCAGAACGTCGGCGCCGCCCAGACGCACGCCCTCGCGGAGGAGCTGCTGCGCCTCGAGGGGTCCGTCTTCGGGCACCGGTGGTTGTTCGGGGCGCTGCTCCCGGAGGGACCGGCGCGTCGGCTCGAGCGGAGCCAGCGGCGCGAGCTCGCGGTGCGCTGCGGCGAGCTCTCGGACCGTTTCGACCGGCTCTGGGAGCTGTTCCTCGAGAGCCGCACGTTCATCGACCGGATCCAGTCGACCGCTCCCGTGCCGCGGGACCTCGCGGTGCGCTGGGGCGGGGTCGGCCCGACCCTGCGCGCGAGCGGGGTTCCGTGGGACGACCGGTTGCGGGTCCCCGTCGCTCCGTACACCGATCTGTTCCTCGATCTCCCGCACGAGTCGGGCGGCGACGCGCTCGCCCGGCTGCTGGTGCGCGCCCACGAGATCCGGGCGAGCCACCTCCTGGTCGAGCAGATGCTCGACCGATGGCCCGGGGACCCGAGCGTCCCGGAGGACCCGGGGCCGGCGATCGCTCCGGGGCGGGGGCTCGGTCGGGTCGAGAGCCCGAGCGGGGACCTCGTCTACGACGTGTCGATGGAGGACGACCGCATCGTCGCGGTCGGCCTGCGCACGGCGAGCCGCGCGAACTTTCCGCTCTTCGCGCGGGGCCTGCGCGACGGGGTGTTCACCGACTTCCACTTCGCCTGGGAGAGCTTCGGCCTCGTCTTCGCGGAGGTCGACGCCTAGGGCGTGGCCATGCCGAGCTGGATCGGGCAGGCCGTGCGGTACGGCATCGTCACGAGCCGGTATCCGGAGGCCGCAGCGACGGACGCGGAGGTTCCCGCGACGGGTCGGCCCCCGGCGGCGACCGACGGGACCGTGGACGTGGCCGCCGCGGCCGCCCGCTGCCCGGTCGGGGCGATCCGGGAGGGAGAGCTCGATCGGGGCCGGTGCGTCCGATGCGCGCGGTGCCTTCCCAACGGCTTCGCGTTCTCCGGACCGGTCGAGGCGGCGACCCGCCACCGTTCCGAGCTGCGCGTCGGCACCCCCGCCCCCCACGGTCCGGGGCTCGCCGCGGCCGAACCTCCGCTCGCGAACTTCCCTCGGTCGCTGCACGTGTTCCTCGTCGACGTGGGCAGCTGCAATGCCTGCAATCTCGAGGTGATGGCCCTCGCGAACCCGTTCTACGACGCGAGCCGTCTCGGCATCTTCTTCACGAACTCGCCGCGCCACGCGGACGTACTGCTCGTGGTGGGCGTACCGACCGAAGAGATGGTCGAGCCGCTCCGCCGCGCGTATGAGGCCCTGCCGGCCCCCAAGGCCGTCGTCGCCGTGGGCGTCTGCCCGATCAGCGGGGGCGCCTTCCGCGGATCCCCCGGGCTCAAGGGGTCGCTCGACGAGATCGTGCCGGTCGACCTCTACGTGCCGGGCTGCCCGCCCAGCCCGGTCAACGTGCTGGACGGTCTCCTCCGGGTGATCGGGCGCGGGCGGGCCGGAGGGGAGCGGTGACCCCGGACCCCCTCGGCACGCTGCTGACCCTCGCGGTGGCGGCGTTCTTCGTCGGCGCCGCGCTCACCCCGATCCGCCGGTCGCTCGGCTACGCCGCCTCGGTCGCGGGGGCGGCCGGGCTGGTCGTCGTCGCCGTCGCGGTCCTGCTCGGCGGCCCCGTGACGGGCGCGTCCTGGACGGGGCCGCTCAACGACCCCGAGGCGCTGCGGCTCGACGCCCTCTCCGCCTTCTTCGCGCTCGCGTGCGCGATCGTCTGGCTCGCCACCTCCGTCTACTCGCTCGCGTACGACGAGCGCCGGTCCCCGCTGCTCGCGCTCACCTACTGTCTCACGCTCGGCTCGATCGCGCTGCTCCTGAGCGCCTCCGATCAGGTGCTGTTCCTCCTCGGGTGGGAGACGATGACGCTGGCCTCCTACGGGATGATCCTGCAGGCGGAGGGCCGAAGCGACCGGGTCTACTCGGCCGCGTTCGTCTTCCTCGCCTTCGGGGAGGCGAGCACGCTGTTCGTCTTCCTCGCCGTGGCCGGCCTCCGGGTCGGGACCGGGACGTTCGCGTTCGGCCCCACGGTCGGTCCGGGGTCGCTCGCGACCCTCGTCTTCGTCGCCGGGCTGATCGGCTTTGGCCTCAAGATGGGGATCGCGCCGTTCCACCTGAGCGAGTGGCTCCCGATCGCCCACGCGTCGGCCCCCTCGAACGCCTCGGCGGTCCTCAGCTCGACGCTCACGCTAGCCGGGGTCTACGGGCTGTTCCGTCTCGTCAGCCTGCTCGAGTCCCCTCCGCTCTGGTGGGGGGCGATGGTGCTCGGGATCGGCGCCGTCTCGGTGCTGCTCGGGGCGCTGTTCGCCGCCGTCAGCGAGCACACGAAGGGGCTCCCCGCCTACAGCACGATCGAGAACAACGGCCTCATCCTCGTGGCCCTCGGCATCGCGCTCCTCGCCTCGGCCGACGGGCTCACCACGCTGTTCGTCTTCGCCGTCTTCGCGGCCTTCTACCAGGCGCTGGCCCACGCGGTCGCGAAGACCGGCCTCTTCCTGAGCGCCGGCTACGTCGAGCATACCGCCCACACGTTCGACCTCAATTCGGTCGGCGGCGCCGCGAAGGAGGGGGATCCGGGCGAGTACGCGGGCACGCTCGCCGCGACGCTCAGCCTCGCGGCCGGCCCGCCGCTCGCCGGCTTCGTCAGCGAGTGGATGGTGCTCGAGGCGCTGTTCCAGTCGTACCAGTTCGGGCAGTCCTGGGTGCAGTTCGTCGGACTGCTCGCGGGGGCCGCGGTCGCCCTCGCGGCCGGGCTGATCGTCGTCGCGATGGTGAAGTTCGTCGGCTTCTCGATCCTCTGGCGGCCCCGGCCGGTGCGCCCCGCGCGGGGGGGCGCCACGCTCGGCGGGGTCGTCGGGGTCGTCGGGGGGATCGTGCTCGCCCTCGGCGTGCTCGCGCCGTGGACCCTCGTGCTGGTCGCCCCGTCCGCGTCCGTCCTCATCGGCCATGGGGTGGCCGCGCCGGTCGGCCAGTTGCTCTCCGTGCCCGCCGGGTGGTCGATCCTCTCCGGGTCGCCGTTCGGCATCCTGTCGCCCCCGATGATCCCGATCGCCCTCGCGGTCGGCGCGGCGGTGGGGGTCGGGTACTACGCCCTGGGCCGCCGATCGCCGCGCCGTCGCGCCCCCGTCTGGATGGCCGGCAGCGAGCCCGGCCGTCCCGGCGAGACGTACACATCGTTCGCGTACAGCACGGGGATACGGATCATGATGAGCTCGGTGCTCGGGACCCGCGAGGTGCGGGCGAGCGCCGGCCCGGTCTCGGTCGCGGCCGTGGACTCGGTCGAGCCGTACAGCGTCGATCTCGAGGTGTTCGACGCGTTCAAGCTGTTCTACGAGTCGCTCGTACGCGTCGGCGACGCGCTCGCCGCCGCGCTCAAGGCCGCGATCATGCCGGGGCGCCTCGGCCGATACCTCGCCTACATCCTCATCGTCGTGCTCGTGGTGGTCGCGCTCGTGGCCGCGCTGTACTGAGCCGGACGGCCCGGGGGAACGCGCGTCCCGCCGCCCCGGGGGCTCGGCCGGCCGGTCCGCGGCCGTTCGCGCCCGCGGCCGACGTTCGCGCCCGGGATCACGGCACCACGACGACAGGCACCTTGGCCCCGGCGACCACGTGGGCCGACACCGACCCGAGGAGGAGACGGCTCGCGTCCCCGGGGCCCCGGGTCCCCACCACGATCATCTCGGCCCCCGCCTCGCGGGCGGCGGCCAGGATCGTCTCGGCGGCCGGTCCCTCCCGCGACCACGCCTCGGCGGCCACGCCCCGCGCGCGGGCCTCCGCCACGAGCACCCCCATCGCCCGAGCGATGGCCCGGGCGGGCGCCTCCCGTTCCTCGTCGGGAAGAGGTTCGGCCATCCGTCGGTCCGGTTCGGCGGCGTGGACGAACCAGATCCGCCCCCCGGGCGGAGGGACCAGCGTCAGCGCGAGCCGAGCGGCGCGTCCCGCGGCCGGCGAAGAATCGAACCCGACCACCACGCACCGGTCCCCGGAGGCTCGCGATCGCGGCTCCTCCCCCGGGCGGGCGGCGGACGAATGCTCGGTCACAGCTCCGCCCCTCCTCCGCCGGGGAGGTACCGGTCGGCCGCACGATCGACCTCGGGGTCCGCCGGCACCCCCGGTCCGTCGGCGGGGGACGAGGCGGCCGTGCGGAGGGCGGCTTCGAGCGCCCGGACCCGACGGGCGAGCGCCTGGTTCTCCCGGAAGTAGATCATCGCCTGGAAGTGGACCTTCGCCCGGTCCGCCGCGCACTCGACGAGCGCGGCCGCGAGCTCCCGTACCCGGGTGGCCGGATCGGGCGCCCTCGCCCTCGGGAAGCCGGGGGCGGGAGGGGGCAGCAGCTCCACGATCGACCGCAGCCACGCATCGAGTCCCTCCAAGCCGACCTCGTCGATATCGACCCAGGGCCGGACGGCGTCCCGGGTCTCGCGGGAGATCGCCGCCACGCGAGGGTCGGGGGTCGACCCGCGGGTCGGGTCGGTGTTCGACGGCGGCTCGGACCTTCGATCGGGTTCCCCGGGCATCGGTGCTCCCAGGGGTCATCGGCAGCGCGCTGCGGTTCGGCCCCGAGGGGGCGCGGCTGACCCCACAGCCGGTCGGACCACCCCGCGCGGATATTTGGCCCCTGTGGCGCGCCACGGGTCCGCGGCCTTATGGAGGGCGACCGATGCCCGGCCGAGGCGCGCCGATGCCGAACCGAACGATCGTGCACTTCGAGATCCCGGCCCAGGACCTCCGACGACGGTCGACCTTCTACGCGAAGGCGTTCGGCTGGAAGTTCGTCGACGCCGGGATGCCCGGTTTCCGGTATCTGCGAATCCAGACCGGCCCCCGCGGGCGCTCGGTCCCGGGCGGCAGATACGCCCGGAGGGGTCCGGACGACCGACCGCGGAGCTTCGTCGGCGTGCCGAAGATCGACCCCGCGATCCGCGCCTTCACGGCGGCAGGCGTCACGGTGCTCGTGCCGAAGACGGAGGTCCCGGGCGTGGGCGGGACGTTCCTCGGCGAGGATCCGGAAGGCAACCCCCTCGCGCTCTTCCAGCCCCGCCGGTAGGGCCGCGGGGGCGGCACGTACCGCCCGGTTCACCCGGAGCGAAGCGGCTGCGCCGACTCCGGCGCCGGCTGCCGGGCGTTGAACGCCGCGCGGATCGCGAGCCCGCGTCCGATCAGCAGTCCGATGCTGATCCCGTAGAGCAGGTCGAAGGCGATCAGGATCTCGAGCGCCCCGCTCGACAGCGAGGTCGGGATCGCGAACGTCGCGATCGAGTCGAGCCCGAACAGCCAGATCTCGACGGCGACGCGGACGATGAACAGCACGAGGGTGAGGACCGGCACGATAAGGGGCAGCAGATAGTACGTCCGGCCGTCCGCCCGCTCCTCGAACTTCACGAGCCGGCGCACCCTCGGCTCGGCGACGAACACCGAGCCGACGACGATCGCCACGTACGGGGCGAGCAGGGCGTAGCCGACCGTCCCCCACGTACCGACCGCGACGTAGATCGTCGTCGCGGCGAAGACGGCGAACAGGAGCATGGAAAAGCCGCCGTAGGAAAAGACCCGGCCCGGGCTGTAGACGCTGCCGCGCGAGAGCATGTACGTGCGGCGGACCATGATCAGCACGATGATGGCGAGGAACACCAGCGCGGAGGTCCCCGCCGACCCGAGCGAGCCGCTCATCGGCGCGGCGAGCCGGCACCCCTTAAAAGAGTTGTAGCTCCGTAGGGCCCGGGGACCGCGCGTCCGTGCCCCCGACGACCGTTCCCGTGCGGCTCGGCCGTCCACTCGCGGCGCCCCTCGGAGGTCCCGCGGGGCCCGATCGCTTCAGCCGAGCCGGAAGTCCAGCCACTCGACGTACGGGGGCCGGACGTCCAACTGCCAGAGCAGCGCGATGAGCTCCCCGACGTGCGCGAGCTCGTCGAAGAACGCGTGCTGCCAGATCCGCTCGACGGTCCGCGTGAGCGGGAGGTCGGCGAGGAACTCGACGGGGCGTGCGAGGGCCGCGTCGTCGAGCCCGGCGAGGCGGGTCCGGGTGAGCTCGGTCACCCGGACGTTGTCCGCGGCGACCGCCTCGAAGCCCGGGTACGCCGCGGGCTTCCGATCGGGGGTCTCCGCGAGCGCGCCGCCCCGGACCGCGATCTGCCCCCAACCCTCCTCGACGTCCAACAGGTGGAGGAAGATCGCGAGCATCGAGTCCCAGGAAGCCCCGCGGGGCTTCGCGAACGCCTCCCAGCCGATCTCCCGGAACCGATCGAGGAAGACCGCCCGGGTCTCGAACAGGTACTCGTAGAATCCCCGGACCTCCGTCGCGCGCATGCGATCGGCAACGGGTCGACCGTTATCAGGACGAACGGCCCCGGGGCGCCCCCGGTAGCCCCGCGGGCGGCGCGCGCGGTCAGGCGGCCTGCTCGACCCGCCGCAGGACCCTGAGGGCGGTGAGCGTGATCCACTTGCTCGGACGCCCCGGCGTCTCGAGCTGGAGCGGCCGCACCTTCCGGACGTGCAGGTGGAGGAGCGAGGCCGGAGCGTCCGGGTTCGGTCGGTCGATGACCCAGGTGCCGTCGCGGCGCTGCTTTCGGAGGAGTACGTTCAGCGCGGGGCGCAACCGCCGGTCGTCCGCGTAGCCGAGCTGCGTCAGGAGGTCGAGCCCGACGAGGACGTCGTAGAAGTAGTGGTTCGGGTAGTGGAGTCGGGACCAGGGAGCGTAGCGGGGGCCCTCGTGGAGGAGCCGCCGCTTCAGGTAGAACTCGGCCCCCCGCTCGATCGCCCGCTCCATCCGGTGGGAGCGCTTCGCCTTCGGCCGGGCCGCGAGGGCCGCGAGCGGCTCCCAGCGTTCCAGCGTGCCCGGGGTCCCCTGGCTGCAGTTCCACCCGCCGTCGGCCCGCTGATCGTCGAGGATCCAGTCGTACAACCGTCGGACCCGGGGGTCGTCACCGTAGCCGAAACGGGCCAGGGTCCGGGTGGCGTTCCCCACGGCGCACATCTCCTCGTGGTAGAGGTTGATCATCGAGCTCAGGCCGAGCTTGTAATCGAACAGCCGCTCCGCCGTGCGCCGGAGGCGGGGGTCGGCCGAGGTGAGCCCGAGGTCCGCGAGCACGATCGCGTTCCAGATCGTCGAGGAGAACTCCGGGAACCAGAGGAAGAACAGGTACTCGCGGACGGTGCGGGGTTCCCGACGCTCCCAGAACCCGTCGGGACCTTGCCGGGCGAGGATCTCGCTGGCCCAGCCGGTGCGGGGGATCTGCGCCCGAGCCGCCCGGACGTCGGGGTCGTGGGGGCTCCGGTCGAGGAGGTCGGTGAGCGCATAGTACCGGACCGAGGGCTGATCCGGCTCGAGCAGCCAAGCCACCACCGATCGGTCCGCCCGCGACCGCCCCGCGCGGCCGGCCCGAACCGCTCGGGCCGTCACGTCCGCCGGATCGGCCGCGCGGCCATCTTCCCCCGGCCCCCCCAACGTCCGGTACGGGGGCTCGGCCCATAAGGGAAGGGGCGGCCGTTCCCCGTTCACGGCCCCGACGGGAGAACCCGCGGCGCGGCCCGGACCTCGCATCAACTATATCCCGAGTCGAAGGTCGAAGGGAGTGCCGCTCCCTCCCGGGGGCGCCGCCGACGTCCATGCCGAGCTCCGTCAACCGCCGCTGGCTCCTCGCCCGACCGGTCACCGACGGGATCTCGGCCGCGAACTTCCGGTGGGACGAGGGTCCGATCCCCGCGCCGGGCCCGGGTCAATTCCTCGTACAGAACCTCTGGTTCTCGTTCGACCCCACCCAGCGGTTCATGATCGCGCGCGGGGAGCACGAGGCCGCGGCCGAGGGCGCGCTCCCCGTCGGGGAGGCGATGGGCACGATCGCCGTGTCGAAGGTGATCGAGTCCCGCCATCCGGGCTTCGCGCCGGGCGACGTCGTCCACGGCCACACCGCCTGGGAGGACTACTCGGTCACGGACGGCACCGCGTTCACGCCGACGTACCGGATCCCGGACGGCGTCCCGCCGAACTGGGCGCTCGGAGCGCTCGGGCTCACCGGGATCGTGGCGTACTTCGGGGTCCACGAGGTGGCGCATCCTCGCCCGGGCGAGACGTTCGTGATCTCGGGGGCGGCGGGCGGGGTCGGCTCGATCGCCTCCCAGCTGGCGAAGATCCACGGGCTGCGCGTGATCGCGATCGCCGGCGGCCCGGCGAAGTGCGAGTGGCTGTCCCGTGGGGCGGGGGTCGACGCGACGATCGACCGCCGATCGGAGGACGTGGCGGCCCGGCTCACCGAGCTGTGTCCGGACGGGATCGACATCTTCTTCGACAACGACGGCGGCCCGACCCTCGACCTCGCGCTCGAGCGGCTGCGGCCGGGCGGCCGCGTGGTCCTCGTCGGCGCCACCGCCCGGTACGCCGACCCTCGGCCCGCGGGTCCCACGAACTACCTGCAGCTGGTCATGGTGAACGGCCGGATGGAAGGGCTCCTGGGCCGGGACCTCCTGCCCCGACGCGACGAGGCGTACGCGGCGATGCTTCCGCTGCTCCGCTCGGGCCGGCTCACGTCGAAGGAAGACGTGCTGGTCGGCCTCGCCGAGGCCCCGCGGGGACTCGCCCGGCTCTACTCGGGAGAGAACGTCGGCAAGCAGCTGCTGCGGATGGACGAGCCGGCGACGCGCTGATCGGGCGATCCCGCGCCCCGGTCCCGGGCGGGGTCGGGTCGCCGATCGATCCGTAGGAGAGCCGCAGCACGCGGCAGTTCCGGCCGCGGAACCCGTCGACGTACACCGCCCCGCCGAGGGGCTTGCTCACGATCGTCTCCCCGTGCCGCATGGCGACCGAACGATCGGCGTACCAGCCCGCGCCCCCGACGTACGTGACCATTCCGAGCGACCCCGGCTCCCTCGGGCGCCCGCACTGCGGACAGGGCGGCCCGGCTCCCGCGGACCCCGCCCCGGCCGACGTCGCGCCGCCTCCGTCGCCCGCCGCGCGGCCGTCCTTCTGAGCTTCGCGCGCCGGCGCCGGGCCGGGCGCCGCCCGGCGGTCCGAGGGTAGATAACGCCCGCCCGCCGTCCCGGGCCCGATGGGCCACGCCCGACCGATCGCCTTTCTCGCCGCGCTCACTCCGTGCGTCGAGTTCCTCACGGGCTCCACCTCGGCGATCGCCGTCCTGACCAACCCCGCCGTGGCCCTGACGTTCGTCCTCCTGACCCTGCCCGGATACATCCTGCCGGTCCTCCTGATCCGGGAGGCGCTCGTGGTCTGGCGCAAGGGGCTCTCCTCGCTGCTCGCCCTCGGGATCATGTACGGGGCCATCAACGAGGGGCTCCTCGCGAAGACGTACTTCACCGTCAACCCCCTCTCGCCCCCGCTCGGCAGCCCGGCGGGGGTCGGAGCCTGGCTCGGGATCAACTGGCCCTGGGTGACGGGGATCACCCTGTTCCACATGGTCGTGAGCATCTCCGTCCCGGTCGTGCTCGGCTTCCTCATCTTCCCCGAGACCCGGACGGTCCGGTTCCTGAGCGCGCGGCAGGTCCGGGTGCTGGTCGGGCTCGTCCTCGTCGAAGTGCTCGGGCTCATCGCGATCCAGTCGACCTTCAGCACGACGTTTCGCGACCTGCTGCCGCTCCTGCTCCTCCCGGCGGCGATCGTGCTGGGCGGCATCTACCTGGCCCGGCGGCTCGGCGTGGCCGACGCGACCCGAACGCTCGCGGGCCGCTTCGGGCGTCCCGCCGGGCTGGTCGTCGCGTCGCTCGTCCTCTTCGTGGTCCTGTTCCTGCCGATCCTTCGGTTCTTTCCCGTCGCGTTCGTCCCGGACGTCCTGCTGTCGACCGCGCTCGCCCCCCTCGGCGCGGTGCAGGGCGTCGTCCTGACCGTCTATCCGTGGATCGTGGCGGCGTGCGTCGTGCGGTTCTTCTACCGGCGGACGATCACGGACCTCCAGCTCGCCGCGATCGCGACCGGGGCGATGCTGATCCCGCTCGCCACGGCGATCTCGATCCACGACGTCCCCCAGGGCGACTGGGCGGCCGCGATCGCGTACATCGCCGCGCTGGTCGTCGCGTGGCGCCGGGCCCGCGCGCACGGGGGCCGCTGGGGATCGCTGGGGCCGACGGCGGGGTCGGGTCTCGCGGCCGGAACCGGAACCTGAGCGCGCGCCGCAGTCGGCCGCGTCGGGACGCGAGGGGACGGGTTCGGGCGCGCGCTCGAACCCCACCGCGCGGGACCTCCTAGCGGCGTGGGGACCGCCCGGGTTCGTCCGGCACTCCCCGCGGGAGACCCCCCGCCCTAACTAGCCGCCTGCCCTGCCCCGGGCCGATGACCGCGCTGATCGAGGGCCTCGAGGCCGTGACCGTCCATGTGCGCGACATTCGAACCGCCCGCAGCTTCTACGGCGAGGTCCTGGGTCTCCCCGAGGTCCAGTTCGACGGAACGGTCGGCCGGGCGGTCTTCTCGATCCCGGGCACGAGCGTCACGCTCCGCATGCACGTCTACGACCCCGACGAGGGCGGTCGGGAGCCCGGCACCGTCTCGGGGATCGTGTTCTCGCACCGCGACCCGGTCGCGGCGTGCGCCGAGATCGCCCGCCGCGGGGGCCGGGTGGTCGACCCGCCCCACCGGATCCATCCACCGGGGTTCACGGCCACGCTCGCCGTGATCGCCGATCCCGACGGCAACGAGTTCGTACTGCGGTCCCCTCCGACTCCCGTGGGCTAGGCGTCGCGCGGCGGCGGAGGAGCGCCGGGGCGTACCGGCCGGGGGTCTCGGCGCGACCCGGGGGGCGTCGCCCGAGGCGACGCGGAACGGAACGGCCCCGGTCGGCCGGGCCCCTCGCGAGCGGTGGGGCGGACCTTCCGCCTTCAGGCGCCGGCCTTCGGCGGGGCGATCTTCCCGGACGCTCCCCCGACGACGATGACGACCAACGAGGCGAGGATCCCGATCCCCGCGAGTCCCTCCATCGCGTAGAGGGCGCCGTTGCTCTGGCCGCCCACGAGGAAGACGGTGCCCGCGATCGTCGCGCCCAGCGCGCTCAGGGCGGCGAGTCCCGCAAAGCCCTGCGGAACCGCCCGGTACGCTCGGCCGACGAAGGCGACCGCGTAGACCGACACGCCCAGCGTGACGAGGGCGAGGCCGATGTGGCTCGCAAGGGTGACGAACAGGTAGCTGCTCTCGAGCGCCAGCGAGCCCCCGACCGTAGAGGTCACGAGGAACAGGACCAGCAAAAGGACGCCCCAGAGCCGCAGCGAGCCCCCCGTCGATGAGACTTCCGGGGCCGGGTTCGCCGGGGGGGCAGGGTTCGTCGATGCCATCGTTCGTCCGGCAGACCCCGGCGCGCGAGAGCAGATAACCGTGACCGGCGGCGGGCCGATCGCCGACGCGATCGGGGGTCGCTCCGCCGGGGCCCCGGGCGTCCGGCTCCCGACGGCCGGACGGGCTCACGCCCGGTTCGGTACGGCGGGCACCCGCCGCGCGATCCAGGGATACCCGATCGCGAGGGCCGGGAGGGCCGGCAGCATGAGGATCCCCCACGTCACGGGCGGGCTGAGGCCGAGCGAGAGCACGAGGCCGCCGAAGGTCGTGGCCAGCGTGAGGCCGATCCCCGAGATCGCGAAGAACGCCCCGTTGTACGCCCCGATCTCCCCCGAGGGCGCGAGGTTCGACGGCAGCGTGGAGTACGGGATCGACATGACGTTCTCGCCCATCGTCAGCACGACGACGGCGGCCAGGAAGCCGACGAGCACGAGCCCGGGCACCAGCGCGGCGGTCCCGAACAACAGGAACCCGCCCACGTAGAGCAGCGCGCCCACCAACAGCAGCGTCGTGTGCCGGTGCCCGATCGCCGCCCGCGTCGTGGGCGCCTGGGCGACGACGACGAGCACGCCGTTGAGCGCGAGCCCGATCCCCACGACGGCGTACGGCAGGCCCAGCACGGTGTTGGCGTACAGCGGGAACGTCGTCGACCACTGGTTGACCGAGAGGTACGCGACGGCGAACGTGAGGCTCACGACGAGGAAGACCCGGTCGTGGGCGATCGTCCGCCACGTGGCGCGGGTGGGGACCGCGGGATCGGTCGAGGCGGAGGGACGCGGGCGCCCCGCGGCCCGGTCCCGGTCGTACGGGCTCGCCTGAAGGCGCCCGACCAGCAGCGCGGTGCTCCCGACCAGCACGGCGCCCGCGAGGAACCCGACCATGGAGAAGCCGAGGAACCCGATGAGCGCCCCGCCCGAGAAGGCGCCGACGGTGAACCCTAGGTTCCAGCCGATCCTCAGCCACGTGAACCCCCGCGTCCGGTCCGACCCGACCGTAAGGTCGGCCACGTACGCGGAGAGCGCGGGCCCGCCGAGCGCGCCCGCGAGGGAGACCAGGAGGGCGAAGCCGAGGACCCCCGCGAGCAGGCCGGCGCGCATCGCCGCCCCCGTGCCGATCACGCTGCCGGCCTCCAGCATCAACGACCCGAGGAACAGCCAGCGGCGCCCGAGCCGGTCCGCGATCGCCCCCCCGAACGGATAGATCGCGATCGGCAGGATGCCGAGGAGCGCGACGAGGACGCCGATCTCCACGTAGCCGAGGCCGAGGATGTTCCGCAGGTACAGCGCGAGGAACGGGAGGATGAGGCTGATGCCGGTCGCGCGCACCGCCGCGCCGACGCCGAGCCACCGGACGTTGGGGTCCATCGTGCACCGGTCCGGCCGTCGACCCCGCGGTCAGCGGAAAGAGTTGACGCACCCCGGCGACTATCCCGCGGGACCGGGCGGGAACTCCCGCCCCGCCGCTCCCCGGCCTCCGCGCGGGTCGAGGATCGGGAAGGGGGCCGGTCCGAGCGGGCACGGGAAAGGGTTCGGGCCGCCGGCGAGCGCCGGCCGTCCGGTCGTCGGCCCGTCCGCCTTACGCGGAGGCGGGGCCCGTCACGATCCTCTTCGCCGGCTCGATCAGGAAGAGGAGGCCTCCGAGGAACGCGAAGAGCGCTCCGATCAGGGCCACCACGTTCGCGCCGAGGCCGAGGAAGGCCCAGCCGATGACCGCGAGGGTCACCAGCAGGATCCCGCTCGCGAGCGGCCGGTCGGACCAGTCGCGGTGCCCGAGGTAGGCGAACAGCAGGACGAGCGCGCCCACGACGAGGAGGACGACCCCGAGCGACACCGAGTTGGCGGCGCTCACGGCGTGTCCCAGCAGGAGGTCCACCGCGCCGAAGACGAACGTCACCACGGCGCCGAGGAGGATCAGCCCCCCTCCCAGGAGCCCGAAGCCGTACGCGAGGGTCCGTTCGGTCAGGTTGGTCATGTTTCCGTATTCACCCCCTGAGAATTGGCTCCGCACCGCGGCCCCGGGCGATGGGGGGGGCCGGGAGCGGGCGGCTCGGGTCCCGTCTCGCCGGGACGCTACATGAAGGCTTGTCCCGTACGCCCGCCGCGGGCCGACGAAAGTTCGACAATCGAGGAACTGCGACCCTGCCGGCGCCCGAACCTACGGCGATCGCCGGGGGGGCCGGCCGTACGGCGCTATACGGGCGGGCGGGTGACGGACCTCGGGGCGCGGGGCGCGGGCCCGGCCCCTCGGGGGCGGGGGTCGATCGATGGTCGCACGCGCGGCGCGGGACGGTCCGGCCCCCGTCCGCACGACGGTGGGGCGGGCCCGCCGCCTCAACGTCACGAAGCAGCACCTGGCGGGCGCGCGGCCCGCGCGCGCGCGGTCGGACGCGATCGTCGACGTCGTACGGGAGATCGGCTACGTCCAGTGGGACCCGGTGAGCGTCGTCGCCCCGTCGCATCTGCTCGCGCTCTGGAACCGGATCGATCGCTTCCGCCCGGCGGACCTCGAACGGCTGCTCTGGCACGAGCGGCGGTTGTTCCAGTACTTCGTGCACGCCGCCGGGCTCGTGCCGGTGGACGACTACCCGCTCTTCGCGTCGTACATGTCGCGGTACCCGGAGTCGCTGTCGAGCGGGTGGGGATCCTGGCGGGCCCGCGCCCGCCGATGGATCCCGGCGCACGCCGCCCTGCGGAGGAGGGTCCTCCGCGCGCTCGCGAACGGCCCGCGCCGGGTCGGCGACTTCGAAGAGCACCGCGCGGGGCGCCGCGACACGGGGGGCTGGGGGTCGGGCAGCGACGTCTCGGAGATGCTGTTCCACCTCCAGATGCGCGGCGAGGTGACCCTGGTCGGCCAGGACGGCCATCAGAACCTCTGGGGCCTCACGAAGCGGTTCTTCCCCCAGTGGACCGGGGCGCGGCCGATGCCGCTCGAGGAGGCCGAGGAGGCGGCCGCGACCCGGGCCATCGGGGCCCTCGGCGTGGCCACCCCGCGGGAGATCCGTCTCTATTTCATGCGCGGGCAGTACCAGGACCTAAAGGGGGCCCTCGCGCGGCTCGTCCGGGCGGGGACCATCCGGCGGGTCGCGATCGAGGGGTGGGGCCCGACGGACGAGCGGTACGTCCTCAGCGCCGACGTGCCGCGGTTGGAGGCGATGGAGACGGAGGACTGGGTGCCGCGGGTCTCGCTGCTGCCCCCGTTCGACTCGCTCACCTCCGACCGGGCTCGGACGGCGAAGCTGTTCGGGTTCGATCACTTCACCGAGATGTACGTGCCCGCGGCGAAGCGCCGGTGGGGCTACTACGTGCTCCCGATCCTGCGCGGGGAGACGTTCGTCGGGCGGATCGATCCCCGCTTCGACCGGGCGCGCGAGACCCTGGTCGTGGAGGCCGTCCATGCCGAACCCGGCGTCCCCCGAACGAAGGAGCTCGGACGCGACGTGCGCGACGCGATCGACCGTCTCGCCGAGTTCCTGGGCGCACGCCGACTCGAGTTCACGGGCCGAGTGCCGTCCGAGTGGAGCGGCCCGCTCCGTTGACCCCGGGCCCGCCCCGGCGCGGCGACCGGGCCCCGAACGAAGCCTCAAGAACCCGGCCCCGCCTTATCCACCGGGCATGCGGCCCCGATCGCCTCCGCGCGCCGACGGCCGCCCCTCGGCCCGGGCCGCGGTGATCTTCGCGGCGATCGCGGTCCTCGCGCTGGGGGTCCCGGCGACGATGGGGGCCGGAGGCTCCGGGGATCGGTCGCCCCTCGCTCTGCCGCCGACCGGGGACCTGATCCCGGGACCGCCGGGCACCCCCGGGTCCGCGGGCAGCGCCCCGACCGTGCCCCCGGTCGAGATCTGCGGGAACGCGTCCGAGCTCACCGGTCCGGCCACGCCCCCCGCGGGGGCCGTGACGATCCCCGCGGGGAACGACAGCGACCTGACCGCGAGCTACCAGCTCGCCCCGAACACGACCTACTGGCTCGCGCCGGGCGTGCACACGCTCGGGGGCGGGCCGTACGCGCAGTTCCAGCCGGACGGCGGCGACACGTTCGTGGGGGCGCCCGGGGCGGTAATCGACGGGCAGGGCGAGAACCAGTTCGCTTTCACGGCGAACCCGAACGTCGGCGCCCCGAACGTCACCGTCGAGTACCTGACGATCGTCAACTTCACCTCGGGCGAGGGGGAGGGGGTCGTGAACCAGGCCGACCAGCCCGGCTGGCAGATCGTGCACGACACCGTGGGGCCGAACGAGTTCAACGGTTCGGACCCCGGCGGGGCCGGGGTGATGCTCGGGACGGACGATGCGGCCGAGTTCGACTGCCTCGCCCACAACGGGGAGTACGGCTTCAGCTCGTTCGGCGGCTCGACGCAGATCACCCTCTCGGACGACGAGATCGCGTACAACGACGCGTACGGCGGGTACGACCAGCCGGGGAGCGCGATCCAGTGCGGGTGCTCCGGCGGCGGGAAGTTCTGGATCTCGACCGACGTCTCGGTGACCGACGACTACGTGCACGACAACGGGGGCGTCGGGATCTGGGTCGACACCGACAACGCGGGGGTCGAGATCGCCCACAACTACATCGCCGACAACTACGACGAAGGGATCGTCTACGAGATCAGCTACAACGGGCTCATCGAGAACAACACGCTCGTCGGCAATGCCGTCGCCAGCGGACCGCAGTTGGGCGGGTTCCCCGACTCCGCGGTGTACATCTCGGAGTCCGGCTTCGACGCCCGGGTCGCGAACCCGTTCGACGCGAGCGCGTTCCTCGTGGAGGACAACGTCCTGACCAACAATTGGGGCGGGGTCGTGATCTGGGAGAACGCGAACCGCTACTGCTCCGACGGGAGCGATCAGGTCTGCACGCTCGTCGATCCCGCCGTGTTCACCCTCACGAGCTGCGCGGCCCACTTGGGCGAGCGGTCGCCCGTCGACTACTACGACGGCTGCCGGTGGAAGGCGCAGAACGTGACCGTGGAGGGGAACCGGTTCTCGTTCTCGCCCGCCGCGGTCGGCGCCGACTGCACGGCCGCGAACTATTGCGGCGAGAACGGGCTGTTCAGCGACTACGGCGAGCCGCCGTACGCCGGACCGGCGGTGCCGACCAACATCACGTTCGGCCAGAACAACCACTTCCGGGACAACCAGTACGTCGGCCCGTGGGGGTTCGAAGCGTGGAGCCAGGGGAACCTCGACAACCCGGTCAACTGGACCGTCTGGCGGGCGAACGTGACGGATGCCTGCGAGACCGCCGGCGACAACCAATCGGGGACGTGCGACAGCGGCTTTGCGCAGGACTCGGGCAGCACCCTCGGGGCCGCGAGCGCCCCGTTCGTCGCCTCGTTCGCGGCGAGCCCGTCGACGATCCCGCTGGGCGGGTCGTCGTACCTCAACGTCTCCGCCGAGGGAGGGGTCGGAACGCTGGGCTACGCGTACTCCGGGCTCCCCCCGGGGTGCGCCTCGGCGGACACCGCCGATCTGCTCTGCCGCCCGACGGCCCCGGGCGCGTACTCGGTGACGGTCTACGTGAACGACTCGGTCGGCGGCTCCGCGAACGCGTCGGCGTCGCTGGGGGTCGAGGGCGCGCCGGCCTCCTCCGCCCCGGCCCCCGACTCCGACCTCTGGATCTACCTCGGCGGCGGGGCGGCCGCGGTGGCCGTCGCCGGGACGGTCCTCGCGCTCCGTCGCCGTCGCGCGGGCCCGCCCACCTCTTAGCCGCGCCGCGCCTTCCCCGACGGCGATGGCGTACTTCGTCGTGAGCTCCTACCACGGACCCGCGTGGGTCTCGGGACGGCCGATGCGCGAACAACCGGGGTGGCCCGCGCACCGAGAGTTCATGAACGCGCTCCCCGACGGGTTCGTGATCCTCGGGGGCCCGGTGGACGGACACCGCCATCGCGCGATGCTCGTCGTGAAGGCCGACGACCTCGACACGGTCCACCGGATCCTCGACCCCGACCCGTGGGTGGCGACGGGGGTCCTCGTCGAACTGATCGAGCCCTGGGAGATCCTCGTCGGGCAGCCGCCGTAGTGCGCCCCTCCGGCCGGGGCGCGCCGGAAGCGGCTTTGTGCGCGCGCGCGCTGGTCCGTCCGATGCCGCCGACCCGCACCCCTCAACTGGCCCCGTACATCGCCGCCCACGACGCTCCGGGACTGATCCGGTTCATCGAGACCGGGATCGGCGGGCGGACCGGCTATCTGGAAACGGACGACTCGGGCGCGGTCCGGCACGCCGAGCTCTTGGTCGCGGACGGCGTCGTCATGGTCGGCGAGGTGCCGACGGGCCGGAGCCCGTTCCCGGCCATGGTCCATCTGTACGTGCCCGACGCGGACGCGGCCTACTCCCGGGCGCTCTCGGCCGGAGCGACCCCGGTCCGTCCCCCGACCGACGCCGACGACGGCGATCGACGCGGCGGGGTCCGGGACGCGTGGGGCAACGAGTGGTGGTTCACCCGGGCGCGGAGCTGAGTCGCCCTCGAGGGGCGGCCCGCCCTTTCGCGGGGGTCGGACCGATCGGATCCGACCCGTTTCGCTCCCTCGGCGGCACAGCGGTATAGCGCCCGAAGCGGTGCCCGGCCCGATGGCACGGGACCCCGTGATCGACTGGCTGCTCGAGGAGGAGCAACCCGCGGTCCGGTACCGGACCCTTACCGAGCTCCTCGGGCGTCGGTCGTCCGACCGGGACGTCCGGGCGGCCCGGGCCGATCTTGCGAAGCGCGGCTGGGTCGCGGAGATCCTGGCGCGCCGAGATCCGGACGATTGGTGGGACAACCCGAAGCGGGACTATTGGCCCAAGTACGTCGCCACGAACTGGCAGATGCTCGCCCTCTCCGACCTCGGGGCCACGCGGGCGATCCCCGAGGTGCGGGCGTCGTGCGAACGCTGGATGGCGCGCGCTCCGCTCCGCGAGGGCGGCGTCGGGGGCAACTCGGCGGGGAAGGGCCACCACTGCTTCACCGGGAACATGGCCCGGGCGCTCGTCCGGTTCGGCTACGGGAACGACCCCCGGGTCCGGATCGCCTTCGAGTGGCTCGCCGACACGGCGAATCCCCGGGGCGGCTGGAGCTGCTTCTCGTACGCGGACGGCCCGTCGCCGTCGCGCACGCTCGACTCGTGGGAGGGGCTGAGCGCCTTCGCGGTGTACCCGCGCGCCCGCTGGTCCCCGGCGATGCGGGTCGCCGCGGCACGCGGCGCGGAGTACTACCTCGAGCGGGAGCTCTTCCGGCAGGGGGAGCGGTACGAGCCGTGGTTCCGCTTCCACTGGCCCGAGCACTACTACTACGACCTCCTGGTCGGCCTCGACACGCTGACCCGGCTCGGGTACGGCGGCGACCCCCGGCTCGGTCCCGCGCTCGCCCACCTGCGCCGAAAGCGGCGGGCGGACGGCCGGTGGAACCTCGACGCGGTGCACCCGGACGGCCCGCCGCACTACGAGGCGTACTTCCGGGCGCACCCCAAGGAGCGTCCGATCCCGCTCGAGTTCGAGACCCCGGGCCGACCGAGCAAGATGATCACCCTCCGGGCCCTCGGGGTCCTCGGGCGCGTGGGCGCGGCCGCCCCGGCTCCGCGGGACGCCCGACCGGCGGGGCGCCGTCGGCCCGAGGCGCGGGACCGAGCTGCCGCGCCGGCCGAGGGTCAGATCCGATCCAGCGCCCGCCGGTGAAGGGTCGCGTACTCCGCGTCGCTCAAGGCCCCGGCGACGTGCATCGACCGCAGCTGGACCAGCTCCTCTTCGGGGGAGAGGGGGCTCACCGGCGAGCCCGGATCGATCCGGGGCCCCTCGCCGAGCAGGAGGCGTCCCTTCACCTCCTCGAACTCGGCCGCGGTGATCGTTCCGCTGTCGGCGAGCGCCTTGAGGCGCGTCACCCGGTCGAGCACGGCGGCCGGCGGACCCGAGCGAGCGGCCCCCATGGGGGTGGGACCGGTCGGGCGGGGAGTGTCCGACCACGGTTCCCCGGCGCCCGTGCGCCACAGGAGAAGGGCGAGAACTCCCGCCCCGATCACCCCGAGGTCGAGGTACCAGCCGGCGTCCCCGCCCCACGTCGCGGTCTCGCCGTTCGTCTGGGCGGTCCCCCAGAACGAGTTGCACGGCGTCGATCCGGTCGTGGCGGTACAGAACGAGCCGGGATTCGCCTGGTGGAAGAGGGACGGTTGGACGCCGGGGGCCACCACCGCGAGGACGACCGCGACGGCGGTCACGGCGAGGAGCAGGTACGTCACGGCGCCGAGGGTCGGGTGCGACCGCACCTTCGCCGCACCCGCCAACAGCGCGAGGAGCCCGGCGATCGCCGCGGCGACCACCACCGCGAGGAGGCCGGCGAGCAGACCGTTGTACAGTCCGGCGAGCGGTCCGAGACCGCCCGACGCGTAGGTGGCTTGACCGGTGAGACCGGACGCGGTGACCGTGTACATGTTCCCCGGCAGGAATCCGAGGCTCGCCGTGCCGATCCCGCCGCCGGACTCGGTGAGCGTCCACCAGGAACTGATCGAGGAGACGCCGGCGAGCGCCGCCGCCGCGAACGAGAGCGCCGCGGCGGCGAATCGGCGGGGCCCGTACCGGCCGGGGGCATGGGGAACGGGGGATCCGCCGGCGCGGGGCGCGGGCGGAAAGGGAGGGGCGGCCGATGCAGGTCCCGGGCCGGTCATCGGGCCTCCGTCGGGGACGTGGTCGTCGCGCCGTATTTAGACCTGCCGAACCGTGCTCCGCGCGCGACCTACCGGGGCGAACGGACGCGGCCCGCGTCGAGCCGGAGCGGCGCCCCCCGGTCCGGCCCCTCCGCCCCGCGCAAGCGTCTAAGCCCGGGCCCGGGTCTCGGAGGTCGTCCCATGAGCCCCCCGATCGAGCCCGGCCCGCACGACCCCGCACGTCGGGCCCGGCTCCACGCGAGCCTCCGACGCGCGCTGATCGAGGCCTATCCGCACATCGGCCTTCGCCAGGCGGACGCCCTCGATCACCAGGCCGGTCTCGGCTACTTCGACGAGGTGCTATGGACCTCGGGGAGCGACGGCCGGGAGGGGTTCGCGTGGGTGCAGCGGCAGCCGTCGGGGCTGCGCGTGCTCGGTCTCTGGCTGGATCCGATGGACGGCGTCGGGCTCGCCGCGATGCTGGCGGACCTCGAACGCGCGGAGCGGCTGCCGATCGCGACCGTCACGGACCTGCTCCCCGGCCTCGACGACCGTACCCAGGCCGCGGAGTTCCCGCCGAACGGCTACTGGCACCGGTCCAAGGTCGGGATGCGGCGGCCGTCGACCGCCTCGGCGGTGGCCCGTCCGGACCGTCCCGAGATCCGACCGGTCCGGCGCGCCGACCTCGAGGCGCTGGTCGGCGTGTACGCGCGCGCATATTCCCACCGGCCCGACGAGTTCTGGACGTGGACGATCCCGCACCCGTGGGAGGAGGCGCGACGCGACGTCCTCGCCCACTGGGACCCGGCGGGGCGCTGGAGCGACGACTTCGTCCCGGAGGCGTCGATGGTCTGGGATTCCGGTGGGCAGGTTCTCGGCGGACTCCTCACGACCCGAGGGACCGAGGGGGAGCCGCACGTCGACGACCTGATCGTCGAACCGGCCCACCACCGCCGCGGGATCGGACGGGCGCTGCTCGAACGGTCGATCTTCGAGACCGGTCGCCGCGGCCCGACCTCGATCACGCTCGCCGCGATCGGGAACGGTGCGCCGTATCGGCTGTACCGGAGCGTCGGGTTCGAGGACGTGCCGGGCCCCGAGGGGCGGCTCGACGGCCACTGGGTCCGCGGGCCGTCGCCGTTCTGATCGGCCGCGCGGGCACGGCCGCGTCCCGAGGATGCGGTCCCGGGGCGGATCGCCGGTCCGCCCGCCCGTTCGGCCGGCGCGGCTCGGCGGTCCGGTCGGGCTTATGGGCCGTCGGGCGTCTCCGCGCCGATGGTCCGCCGCTGCCCCTGGGGCTCCGTGGAGTCGGATCCCGAGATGCGGGCCTACCACGACCACGAGTGGGGCGTCCCGGTCCACGACGACCGGAGGCATTTCGAGTTCCTCGTCCTCGAAGGCGCGCAGGCCGGGCTCAGCTGGTCGACGATCCTCCACCGCAGGGCCGGCTACGCCCGGGCGTTCGACGGATTCGACCCGGCGAAGGTCGCCCGCTTCTCGGCGGCGCGCCGGCGGGCGCTCGTGCAGGATCCCGGGATCGTGCGCAACCGGCGGAAGATCGCATCGGCGGTCGAGAACGCGCGGGCGTTCCTCGAGGTCCAGCGGGAGTTCGGCAGCTTCGACGCGTACTGCTGGCCGTTCGTCGGGGGCCGCCCGCGGCAGAACCGGTGGGGGCCGGCGCGCCCGGTCCCGGCGACGACGCCAGAGTCGGATGCCCTGAGCCGGGACCTTCGGCAGCGGGGGTTCAGCTTCGTCGGCTCGACGATCGTCTACGCCCACATGCAGGCGGTCGGCATGGTCAACGACCACGTGACCGACTGCTTCCGCCACGCGGAGGTCCGGCGCCTCGGAGCGGGACCCGGCGGAACGAGCGGCCGCCGGATCAGGTCGACCGAAGGCGCTTGAGCAGGGCGCTCGGGGTCTCGGAGAGCACCCGTTCGAGCCGGTCGTCCGGGACGCCCGCGCCGAGGGCGATCCGGCGGGCCCGCTCCGCCGGCACGATCTGGCCGGGGTCGTGCGCGTCCGAGTCGACCACGAGCTCCGCACCGGCCGCGAGCGCGAGCCGAACGACCCGCCCGTTGCACAGGCCGTGGCCGAGCCGGGCGGAGATCTCGAGCACGACCGAGTTCGCCCGGGCGAGCTCGGCGTCCTTCGGGTCGAGGAGACCCGGGTGGGCCAGGATGTCGACGGCGCCCGACTCGAGCGCGGCGCGGTTCGTCCCCGCGGGCACGTGCTCCATGATCGTCTCGCCGTGGACGAGCACGATCTGCGCACCGGCCCGACGCGCCGCCCGGGCGGCGTCGGCGATCCGACGCGGCGGCACCTTGGTCAGTTCGACGCCGACCACGGGCACGAACGCCTCCCCGTCCCACGCCCGCGACTCCGCGAACAAGCGGTCGAGGAGCGGCTTCGGGTCCTCGAGGGAGAGGTGGTCGGTCAGCGCCAGCGCGCGGTGCTCGAGGGCGACGGCCTCGTTCCACATGTCCGTGGGCGAGGTGCTCCCATCGGTCAGGTACGAATGGGCGTGGAAGTCGGCGCGCCGGACCCCGGGCCCCTGCGTGGCCGCCATGCACCGCCACCGCGGCGGCCCAGATAGGGTTGCGCTCGGAACGGGCCGCGCGGCGGAGCCCGTCGGGGGCGCGGGTGACGTACGGTTAGTTATACCGGCGGGCCATCCGAGCGCGATGACGGCGGCCAACAGCACCTCGAACAGCGCCTCGATGGTCCGATGCGCCACGTGCGGAACCAGCTTCTCCGCGAACGATGCCGCCCAGCTGGCCGCGCACGCCGGCCACCCGCTCGAGCACATCCAACAGGGCTGAGATCGGCCGGCCGGTTCCGACCGACCTCGCGTCGCTCGCGCCCGTCGCGGCGTCCGGCGAGTGGGCGGCCGGCGCCGTGAGCCCGACGGCGTCGCGGCCCCGGGTCGACGGCGGAAGCTTCTTAGTGGTTCATCGGTCTAAATCCGGCCGGTTCACCGCCACCGATGATCCTGCAGCCCGGGGAACAGGGAATCGCGTCGCAGCCGGTCAAGTCGGTCGTCGGCGCCGACGTCCGGTCGGGCCAGCTGTACCTGACGAACGCGCGGCTCGTCTTCGAGGGGATGTTCAAGGAGGAGCGGGTCGGCTGGGTGCCGCGGACGCTCCTCGACCTTCACCTCGGCCTGATCACGAACGCGGTCGCGGTCCCCGGCCGCGGGAACCGCCACACGCTGCGCATCGAGGCGGGTCGGGGGTACGTCTACACGTTCCTGACCGCCAGCGCGCCCGAGTGGGTCGCCTCCATCGTGCAGGCGAAGGCGCGCGTGCCGCCCACGGCCTACGCGCCCCCGCCGCCGCCGGGAGGCGCCGGGCCGGTCGTCGTCAACGTGCACTCGGCCCCGACCGCCCCGACGGTCTACCTCCACTGCACGCACTGCGGCACGCTCGCGCCGGGTGGTTCGGTGCGCTGCCCCAGCTGCGGCGCCGCGCTGTAGCGCCGCCGCGGCGGGGTCGCGCCGTCACGCCGGCCGAGGGACGAACGAGACGTACGGGGCGCGGCGCGCGCGGTCGACCGCGACGACGTGGCTCGGGAACGCGGGCCGGATCCCCCGCACGACGAGCCCCATCTCCTCGCGGCGGAGCTCGAACTCCGTGTCGACCATGCGGCGCACCGCGGCGGCGCAGCCGAGCCCCGGGCCGAGGAGCCCGACCCCCAGGTTGCCGATCTCCCGCGTCCGCTTGATCCCGAAGTAGAACAGCCGGGTCGCCGGCTCGGCCCCGAGCAGCGTCTCGAAGACCTCGAACGCCGTGATCTCGGTGAACGGCTTTCCGCGCTGGCCCTGGACCGCCTTCTCGGCGTTCACCATCTTGGCGAGCGCGGCGCGCCGCTCCCGTGCGGTCGGGGGTTGTCGGGTCGGATCGTGCCGCAGGGTCTCCATCGTGACCACGTACGGCGCCCCCGCGTCCTCCCCGACGTAATCGACGAGCCGGACCCGACTGTCGAACCGACGACGGGTGACGTACCGCGCGAGTCGGGCCCGGAATGCGCTCGGTCCGTCCCGGGCCGGCAGGACCGCGACGATCCCGCGCGAGTGGTAGAGCATGTTGAGGTACGTCGGGAAGAGGAGGAGGTCGAGGTCGTCGGGGGTCACCGTCTCGTCCCAGGCGAAGAGCGCGGTCGAGCCCCGGGCGAAGCCGCCGCCGAGCAGCCGATCGAAGTCGGGGATCCCCGACGAGAATCGTCCGTCCGGATCCGGGACCGGGCTCCACTCGCTCGACCTCACCGCGGCCTTCTTCGACGCGGGCACGACCGGACATGGCGGTCCCGGGTTCTTAGAGTGATGGCCGCCGGACCGGCGATCTCTGACGGTGAAAACCCCCCGCGTTCGCGTACGGGATCGGACCGGCCCGGTACGCGGGTCGAACGAACCGGTCGTTCCGGGCCCCGGGCCGGGATCCCCCGATCGGTTACCCAAGTACATCGGGACGCCCTGCCGGGGCGCCCCCACGGCCCGCGCTACGGACGCGCTCGGCGGCGACGGGCCCGCGCGGCCTTCGCGACCTCGGCGAGCGTCGCGCGCGTGTCCCGCTCGTCGGTCCGCACGAGCCGGCCGAGCTCTCGGACCGGGTCCGGGTGCCGGTCGACGCGCAGGTTCACCCAGTGATCGGGCCAGACGGCCTTCATCCACCGCTCGCGGTGCGCGACGAAGAGCGCGGCGGATTCC
>Ga0335075_10001066_pt1 | contig 46193 bp, 47 predicted proteins | sample Lox_Sample_24_FD_206723 | JGI IMG/M metagenome (GOLD analysis project Ga0335075, IMG submission 206723) | Soil microbial communities from Loxahatchee National Wildlife Refuge, Florida, United States - Lox_Sample_2.4 | ecosystem: Environmental > Terrestrial > Soil > Wetlands | place: USA... | reverse complement strand
GGCGGCGGTGTTCCGCGGGCGAAAACCAGCGGTCGCGCAAAACGATACCGGTTCGCGGTCGATTGTTAGCACCGGCCCGCGCCCGTATGTTCCCCGCCAATTCACGGCGGAGAACGAACATGGGGAATTCGAAGTGGTTAGTGGTGGCGGCGGCTCTTCTCGCCGCGGGCACGTGGACGGACGCAGCTCGGGCCGAGAACCGCGCCGAGCTGCAGATCACGCCGTATGTCGGCTACGCGCACGTGCGCGTCGATTCGCCGTACCTGCGTGACGGGCAGACCGACCGCTTCGACATGGCCATGGGCGGCGCCACGGTCGGGTTCCTCACGCCGTTCGGGCTGGTGATCGAGGCCGGCGGCTCGTTCGGCTTCCACGAGGAGATCTTCAGCAACGACACCGACCTCGGTCTCGACCAGGACTACGCCGCCATCGGCTACCAGATCGATTTCGCCGACGGCTGGCGCTTCGTGCCGAAGGTCGGCCGCGTGAAGTGGAAGCTGGAGTCCGACGATCGCGATCTGCTCGATCTCGGCGGAGTGCGGCACGAAACCCTGCGCGGGTATGACAATTTCTACGAAGCCTCGCTGATGCACCACGTGAGCCGGTCGATCGCGATGGGGCTGAATTTCCGCGATATCGATACGCAGTTCGGGCACGACCGGTCGGGGGCGTTCGTGGTCACGTTCGGGTTCTGACAGCGGCGCCGGGTGCGGAGCCCGCACCCGGCACCCAGGCCTCAATCGCCGTACAGGCGGATCCCGTAGAAGTACGTCGCGTAGTCGGTCATCGCCACCGTCCCCCGCGACCCGAAGTGCAGCGTCATCGGCTTTTTGAAGAACTGCGTCGCCTGCGCGTCCGACAATCCATAACTATCCACCAGCGCCCGCTTGCTGATCAGGCCGGCGATGCAGCTGCGCGACTGCGTCGTGCCGGTCTGCTCGAACGCGCCGGGCTGGATGCTCTTCGCGGTGCGGAAGGTGGAGAGCCCGGTCGTGAGACTGCCGCCGTACGGCAGGCCGGTGCCCGGATCGATCAACGACGGGTCGTTAAGCACCTCGTTGTCGATCGTGATGATCGCCGAGCCGGTGTACCGCGCCGTCTGCTGCGTGGCCGTGAAATTCACCCACGACACGTCGATGAACGGCGTGATCGCGAAACACAGCAGCGACTTCGTGGCCTTCGCCGGCAGCTTCATCGTCACCTGGTCGGGCAGGTTGAACGACGTCGGGGCCGGCGCGGCGTTCTGCACGATGCACGGTCCGAACGTCGTATCCCAGCCGGTGCAGTCGTCCAGCAGCGCGACCTGCGGCGTCTGCGCGAGACCGAGATACGTGACGTTCTTGCCGAACGAGTCGGCGTCGCCGACGTCGTCCACCGTCGGCGCGGCGGCCGCGGTGACGAGGCCGGGCGCGAGCACCAGCGGAGCCAGCACTCGCGGCGACTTCTTCGCCACGGGAGCCAGCACATCGGCGGATTTTTCCAGCACGGCCATCCTGGGTGCGGCGCCGGCAGTCAGTGACGCGAACGCGAGCCACACGCTCGCGCAGAGAACATTCCATTTCATCGAGATCCTCCTGTTGATGCGGCTCTCGGGCCGCGACGACAGGAGACGCCTTCCGGCGCGCGTCATCGCCCCGGGGAAAACCCGGGGCGTGAAAAGTTGAGACTTATTTCCGCAGAAAGACCGGCGCTCAGGTGAGCGCCCAGCCTTCGCGGTACTTCCGCTTCAGCAGCGCGTCCGAATCCGCGACGTTCGTCACCTTCATGTTCGCGCCGTCGTAGCGGATCTTCTTGCCCGCGTTCAGCGCGGCGACGCCGAGCAGCATGATCTCGGTGAGCTTCGCCGAATACTCGAACGGACTCGTCGTCTTCTGCGTGCCGCGGATCGCATCGACCCAGTTCATCTCGTGGCTGGTCTTGATGCGCGCGTACGTCTCCGCCGGTTTGCCGGTCGAGTCGTGCAGCGATTTCGGCAACAGGCGCGGATTGAACGCGTAGGTGTCGTGCAGCAGCTTGCCCTTCGTGCCGATGAACAACACGCCGCCGCCCTTGTTCAGCTCCTCGTCGCCGAGCTCCTCGGGCTTCGGCGGCGTCTGGCCGCCGTCGTACCAGGTCATCTTCACGGCGGGGCGCGCGCCCTTCGCCGGGAACTCGTAGTACGTGGTGCACGACATCGGGTAGGTGTCGTGGTTGTACGGCGTCGACGTCGTCTCGATGCTGGTCGGGTAGTCGAGATCCAGCGCCCAGAACGAGCTGTCGATGAGATGCGCGCCCATGTCGCCGATGGCGCCGACGCCCCAGTCGGTCCAGCCGCGCCAGTTGAACGGGTGGTAGATAGGGTGATAGTCGACCCAGCGCGAGGGGCCGAGGAACAGGTCCCACGCGATCCGGTCGCCCGGCGGCGGATACGAGCCGAACGAACCGGCGGCACGTGTCATCACGCCGTTCATGTTCCACGGCAGCTTGTTCGCGTCGGGCGGCAGCGGGGCGGGGCGCGGGATGCCCTGCGGCCAGTACGCGAGCGGCCGATTCGTCCAGACGTGCACCTCGGTCACCGTGCCGATGGCGCCGGACTGGATGTATTCGTTGACCAGGCGCGCGTCGTCGGAGCTGTGGCCCTGGTTGCCCATCTGCGTCTGCAGCTTGCTCGAAGTCGCCTTAGCCGCGAGCCGGCGGCATTCCTCGACCGACCAGGCCAGCGGCTTCTGCACGTACACGTGTTTGCCGAGATCCATCGCGGCCAGCGCGATCAGCGCGTGCGTGTGGTCGGGCGTCGCGACGACCACCGCGTCGATGTCCTTCTGCTTCGCCAGCATCTCGCGGTAGTCGGTCCAGCGCTTGGACTTCGGGATCTGCGCCTGAAGCGCCTGCCAGTCCTTCACCGCCTGCAGCGCGCGGTCCTTCTGCGCCGGATCGGTGGCCTCGGTGGCGCGCTTGTTGGCGTTCGCGATCTGGTTGGTGATGTCCGCGAACTTCGCGTCGACATAGCCCCAGTCGACGTCGCACATCGCGACCAGGTTCATGCCGGACAACGCCGCCAGGTTCGAGCGGCCCATGCCGCCGCAACCGACGGTCGCGATGTTCACCTTGTCGTTGGCGGAGATGCGGCGTTGCTTGCCGTAGCTGCCGGAGGGCAGGATCGTGAAGGCGGCGGCGGTGACCGCGGCGTTGCGCATGAAGTCGCGACGCGGAAGCGTTTTCGAGGGCATGACGTCGTCCTGTTCTGGGCCCGGAAGGGGGACTCGCGGACGATACTCGCTTTGTGCGCCGTCAGGGCGCGGCGAAACCCGGACCGAGATGTTTGCCGACAAAACTCTCGATCGAGGTGAGCACGAGGCGGGCGTTGTCCTCGCTGAAACCCGAGTGGCCCTCGTCCTCGAGCGTGATCAGCTGCGTGTTGCGGCCGGACTTGTCCAGCGCCTTCTTCAGGATCTTCGACTGCTCGTAGGGGACGGTGTCGTCCTTGTCGCCGTGGATCAGCAGGATCGGCACCTTGATGCGGTCGACGTGCAGTGCGGGCGACACCGCATCGATGCGCGCGGCGTCCGCGTCCGGATCGCCGATCTGCTTCACCCAGTACGCGTAGATGTCCGAGTCCTTGCCATAGATCCGGCCGCGCGACTTCAGCATCTCGCGCAGGTCGCTGACGCCCGAAACCGAGACGGCGCAGCGGTACAGGTCCGGCGTCAGCGTGGCGCCGGCCAATGCGGCATAACCGCCGTACGACGCGCCGACGATGCAGACCCGCTTCGGGTCGACGATCTTCCGCTCGACGAGCATCTGCACGCCGTCGCTGACGTCGTCCTGCATGCGCCGTCCCCACTCGCGGTAACCCTTCTCGATGAAGGCGAGACCGAAGCCGTCCGAGCCGCGGAAGTTGGGCTGGAACACGGCGTAGCCGCGCGCGGCCAGGTACTGCACCTGCATGTCGTACGTGAGCTGGTCGCGCGCCTCGGGGCCACCGTGCGGCATGACGACCAGCGGCAGACCGGTGGCGTCGGCCGCGCCGGGCGGGCGGGTCAGGTAGCCCTGCAGCTCGAGGCCGTCGCGCGCGGTGTACGGCATCACGCTGGCCGTGGGCATCCGCTTCGAATCCATCGCGTCCTGCATCAGGCCGACGAGCTGGATCTTCTTCGTCGCCACCTGGTAGTGGTAATACGCCGGCGGATCGCTCGGTCCCTCGACGAACAGCAGCAGCACGTCGCCGTCGTCGGACGCGTCGGAGACGTAGACGTTGGCGGAGTCCTCGAAGTACTGGCGCACGCCCTTCATGTGCGCGTCGAGCTTCGGGTCCGTCGATTCACAGATGCGCACGTGGGCGACGTAGCAGAAGCGCGCGACGCTCCTGCCGTCGCGGCTGATCACCGCGGAAGAGAGGTCATATCGCGGGTTCTCGGCCACCGGCGGGCCGAAGCTCTCGTTGCGCAGGTCGTATAGATAGACGCCGCGGCGTTGCGCGCCGGCCGGCCGCGCCAGCACGTAGAACTTGCCGTCCTGGTCGGACGGGCCGAGCGGTTCGTATTCGTCCTGCTGCTTCAGGTCGCGGATGCGCACGCTGTAGAACTTCTTCCAGCGGCCGACGGAATCGCGCCGCGAGAACCGCAGCGTGCCGCGGCTGGCTTCCACCTGGACCACCGGCTGCCCGTCGAGGTCGAGCCACCAGTCGATCACCGCGTCGCGCGCGCGTTCGACGACGTCTCCTTCGCCGGTCCTGACGTCGACCTTGAACAGGCTGCGGCCGTCCATGCCGTCTACGGTCATCAGGATGTGCGCATCGTCGCGCGGCAGCAGGCTGCGGATCGCGCCGAGGTTGTAGGCGTTGTCGAGCTCGGAGTTGCGGTTCTTCGCCAGCATGCGCACGAGGTTCTTGCCCTCGCGGTCGATCGAGAACAGCCGCGCGCCGAGTTTGCGGTAGTCGCTGTTCATCAGCTGCGACCAGCGCACGCCCTTCGCCGGGAAGATGTGCACGGTGAACAGCAGGCGGCCGTCGGTTTTCCAGACGACGGTGGAGATGCGCGTGTCCAGCATCTTGCCGGCGTCGCGGCGGCCGATGCGGGCGATGGCTTCGGTCTTGCCATCCGACAGGTCCTGCACCGCGAGCAGGTCGCTGTCCTTGCCGCGCACGACGGCCGCGAGGTAACGGCCGGACGGCGCCACCGAGACGTCGGCGGCGCCTTCGACGGAGAAGAGGTCGTCGAGGGAGAGGTTGGCGGCGTGGCCCGGGATCGCCGCGCCGAGACTCGAGAGCCAGGCAGCGGCCAGCAGCGTGCGCGACGCGCGGATCAGCGCATTGAACATGGTGACGCCTCCCGATCCAGTCCGTCTCAGCCCGCGGCGACCGGCCGGGTCAGCGCGATTTTCGCGATCTCGAACCCGCGGCGGAAATCGCGGATGTGCTTCGACATCCAGTCGGCCGCGGCGGTGGCGTCGGCGGCGCGGATCGCGCCGACGATCTTCTTCTGGGCGTCGGCGATGCGCGCGCGCGCCTGCGGCACCTCGTCGATCATCGCGCCCAACGAGGGGACCAGCAGCTCGACCAGCGGCTCGTGCGCCAGCATGAAGACGCCGTTGTGCGTGGCCTCGCCGATCGCGCGGAAGAAGGCCGCGGCCTGGTCGACGGCGGCGCCGGTGGTGGACCTGGTCACTTTCGCATCGAGTTGCGCGAGCAGATCGTCGAATCGCGCCAGGTCCTTCGCCTTGCGGCCGCGCGCGGCGGCGGCGGCCATCGGCGGCTCGAGCGCGGTCAGCGCTTCCCAGACGTCGTGGTAGCTGACGTCGTGCAGCGACAGCGCGCGCGACACGCTGGCGGCGACGCTGCCGCGCGACGGGCGCGTGACCATCATCAGCTTGGAGCCGCGCTCGCGCTTCAGCACGCCGTTGGTCTCGAGCTCGCGCAGCGCCTCGCGCACGGTGCCGCGGTGTACGCCGAACTGCCGCGCCAGCTCCATCTCGGGCGGCAGCCGGTCGCCGGGCGCGATGGCCCGCGCGGTGATGCGGTCGAGCAGGGCGGCGGCCACCTTGCGGTAGGCAGGCTCGACGCGGATGGGAGCGAACTCAGGCCGTGGTTTCATAGATCTCGCGGCCGATCAGCATGCGGCGGATTTCCTGCGTGCCGGCGCCGATCTCGTAGAGCTTGGCGTCGCGCAGCAGTCGGCCGGCGGCGTAGTCGTTGATGTAGCCGTTGCCGCCCAGCGCCTGGATGGCCTGCAGGCAGTTCTGCGTGGCGTGATCGGCGCCGAACAGGATCGCGGCGGCCGCGTCCTGGCGCGAGCAGCGGCCCGCGTCGCAGGCGCGGCCGATCGCGTACGAGTAGGCGCGCGCGGCATTCAGGGACGCGTACATGTCGGCAACCTTGGCCTGCATCAGCTCGAACGTGCCGACGGCCTGGCCGAACTGCTTGCGTTCGTGGATGTACGGCAGCACGAGGTCGAGCGCGGCCGCCATGAGGCCGAGCGGCCCGCCACCGAGCACTGCGCGTTCGTAGTCGAGGCCCTTCATCAGCACCTTCACGCCGCCGTTGACCTCGCCGAGCACGTTGTCCGCGGGCACGAGGCAGTTCTCGAACACCAGTTCGCAGGTGGACGAGCCGCGCATGCCGAGCTTGTCGAGTTTCTGCGCGGTCGAGAAACCGGCGTAGCCCTTCTCGACGATGAACGCCGTGATGCCGCGCGGGCCGGCGGCCGGATCGGTCTTCGCGTAGACGACCAGCGTGTCGGCGTCCGGGCCGTTGGTGATCCACATCTTGCGGCCGGTGAGGGCGTAGTCATCGCCCTGTTTCACCGCGCGCAGCTGCATGCCGACGACGTCGGAGCCCGCACCGGGCTCGCTCATCGCCAGCGCGCCGACGTGTTCGCCGCTGACGAGCTTCGGTAGATAGCGGTCGCGCTGCGCATCGGTGCCGTTCAGCGCGATCTGGTTCATGCAGAGGTTCGAGTGCGCGCCGTAGGAGAGGCCGACGGAACCCGAGGCGCGCGAGATCTCCTCCATGCAGATGATGTGCGCGAGGTAGCCGAGATTCGCGCCGCCCCAGCGGTCCGGCACCGTGATGCCCAGCAGGCCGGCGTCGCCGAGCCCGGGCCACAGGTCGCGGGGGAATTCGTTGGTGCGGTCTATCTCTTCCGCGCGCGGCGCGATGCGCTCGCGGGCGAAGCGGCGGACCTGGTCGCGGACCTGGTCCAGCTCTTCGCCGAGACCGAAGTCGAAATCGCAGCGATCGAGGACTGACATGTCGCTTGCCTTGAAATGTCGGGTTGTACTATTGTCCGACAATCATGCCGGTGCTGGATACCAAAGTCGATAGGAGAAGCGCGGAATTCCGCGCCAACGACACGGCGCTGCGCGGGCTCGTCGCGGAATTGCGCGAGCGGCAGGCGAAGGTGGCGACCGGCGGCGGCGAGGCGGCGCGCGCCAAGCACGTGGCCCGCGGGAAATTGCTGCCGCGCGATCGCGTCGAGATGCTGCTCGATCCGGGCAGTCCGTTCCTCGAGCTGTCGCCGCTGGCGGCGGCCGGCATGTACGGCGACGAATCGCCGGGCGCCGGCATCATCACGGGCGTCGGCCGCGTATCCGGACGGCAATGCGTCATCGTCTGCAACGATCCGACGGTGAAGGGCGGCACTTACTACCCGATCACCATCAAGAAACACCTGCGCGCGCAGAAGGTGGCCGAGGAGAACCGGCTGCCCTGCATCTATCTCGTGGATTCCGGCGGCGCGCACCTGCCGAGCCAGGACGAGGTGTTCCCGGACCAGGAGCACTTCGGCCGCATCTTCTTCAACCAGGCCAACCTGTCGGCGGCGGGGATCCCGCAGATCGCGGTGGTCATGGGTTCGTGCACGGCGGGCGGTGCCTACGTGCCGGCGATGAGCGACGAATCCATCATCGTGCGCAACCAGGGCACGATCTTCCTCGGCGGCCCGCCGCTGGTGAAGGCGGCGACCGGCGAGGTCGTCAGCGCGGAGGAGCTCGGCGGCGGCGACGTGCACACGCGGCTGTCGGGCGTCGCGGACCATCTCGCGGAGAACGACGGGCATGCGCTCGGCATTGCGCGCGGCATCGTCGGAAATTTGGGCCACTTGGGGAGTGGCCCCAACGGGCCCTTTGGGGCCACTCCCCAATACAGCGAACCTCTTTACCCGGCCGACGACCTCTACGGCATCGTCAACGCCGACACGCGCAAACCGTTCGACGTGCGCGAGATCATCGCGCGCCTCGTCGACGGCAGCGAGCTCGACGAGTGGAAGGCGCGTTACGGCACCACGCTGGTCACCGGCTTCGCGCGCATCAGCGGCATGCTCGTCGGCATCCTCGCCAACAACGGCATCCTGTTCTCCGAGTCCGCGCAGAAAGGCGCACACTTCATCGAGCTGTGCTGCCAGCGGCGCGTGCCGCTGGTCTTCCTGCAGAACATCACGGGCTTCATGGTCGGCCAGAAGTACGAGAACGAGGGCATCGCGCGCCACGGCGCCAAGATGGTGACGGCCGTGGCCTGCGCGCGCGTGCCGAAGTTCACCGTCATCGTCGGCGGCAGCTTCGGTGCCGGCAACTACGGCATGTGCGGCCGCGCGTATTCGCCGCGGTTCCTGTGGACCTGGCCGAATTCGCGCATCTCGGTGATGGGCGGCGAGCAGGCCGCGAACGTGCTTGCCACGGTGCGCCGCGACGCGATCGAGGCGAAGGGCGGCACGTGGAGCGCGGACGAAGAGGCCGCGTTCAAGGCGCCGATCCGCGCGCAATACGAAGAACAGGGCAATCCGTATTACGCCACCGCGCGCTTGTGGGACGACGGTGTCATCGACCCCGTCGACACGCGCCGCTGCCTCGCGCTGGGCCTGGCGCTGTCGCTGCAGCAGCCGATCCCCGAGACGCGCTTCGGCGTCTTCCGCATGTGAGCCCGCATGTCTAGCTACCCCAACCTCGAAATCGAACAACGCGGTGCCGTGCGCTGGATCTGGCTGAACCGCCCCGACGTGCGCAACGCGTTCAACGACGCGCTGATCGCGGACATCGCGCAGGCGTTCGCCGAGGTCGAGGCGGCGGCGGACACGCGCGTGGTCGTCGTCGCCGGCCGCGGGCCGGCTTTCTGCGCCGGCGCGGATCTCAACTACATGCGCGCGATGTCGGGTTACAGCCACGCCGACAACCACGCCGACGCGCTCAAGGTCGCACGCATGTTCAACGCCGTGCATTCGAGCTCGAAGCCGGTGATCGCGCGCGTGCACGGCGACGCGTTCGGCGGCGGCGTCGGTCTCGCGGCCGCCTGCGACATCGTCATCGCGGCGGACCCCGTGTCCTTCGCGTTGTCCGAGGTGAAACTGGGCCTCGTCGCCGCGACGATCTCGCCGCACTTGGTGCGCGCGATGGGCGCGCGCCAGGCCGCACGCTACATGCTGACGGCCGAGCGTTTCGGCGCACGGCGTGCGTTCGAGATCGGGCTCGTGCACGAGGTCGCGACCGCGGCGACGCTCGATTCCACCGTTGATTCCACCTGCCAGGCGCTGCTCGCCGGCAGTCCCGCGGCGCTCGCCGCCACGAAGCGGCTGATGGCCGACGTGGTCGAGGCGCCGCTCGACGACGTGTTGCTGGCTGCCACCGCCAAGTGCATCGCCGATGCACGCGTGTCCGAGGAAGGGCGCGAAGGCATCGCCGCATTCCTCGGCAAGCGCCCGCCGTCCTGGGCGCCGCCGAAGTAAGGTGTTCTCGACACTGCTCATCGCGAATCGCGGCGAGATCGCCTGCCGCGTCGCGCGCACCGCGCGGCGGCTCGGCATCCGCACCGTCGCCGTGTATTCGGATGCCGATGCGAATGCCGCGCACGTCGCGGCCTGCGACGAGGCCGTGCGCATCGGCGGTCCGCTGCCGAAGGACAGCTATCTGCTCGGCGACGCGATCCTCGCAGCGGCGCGCCGCACCGGCGCGCAGGCCATCCACCCGGGTTACGGCTTCCTCTCCGAAAATGCAGCGTTCGCCGCGGACTGCGCCCGCGCCGGCATCGTGTTCGTCGGTCCGTCGCCGGCCGCCATCGAGGCGATGGGCTCGAAGTCGGCAGCGAAGGCGCTGATGGAGAAGGCCGGCGTGCCGTTGACGCCCGGCTATCACGGCGACCGGCAGGAGCCGGAGTTCCTGCGCGAGCAGGCGGAGCGCATCGGCTTCCCGGTGTTGATCAAGGCGGTAGCCGGCGGCGGCGGCAAAGGCATGCGCCGGGTGGATGCGTCCGCGGATTTCGTCGCCGCGCTCGCGAGCTGCCGGCGCGAGGCGGCCGCGAGCTTCAAGGACGACCGCGTACTGGTCGAGAAATACCTGACGACCGCGCGGCACATCGAAGTGCAGGTGTTCGGCGACGGCCGCGGCGGTGCCGTCTATCTATTCGAGCGCGACTGCTCCGTGCAGCGGCGCCACCAGAAGGTCCTCGAGGAGGCGCCGGCGCCGGGCATGACGACCGGGCGTCGCCGGCAGATGGGCGAGGCGGCCGTCGCCGCCGCGCGCGCGGTGAGCTACGCCGGCGCGGGCACCGTCGAGTTCATCGCGGCACCGGACGGCGCGTTCTACTTCATGGAGATGAACACGCGGCTGCAGGTCGAGCATCCCGTGACCGAGATGATCACCGGCGTCGATCTCGTCGAATGGCAGTTGCGCGTCGCCGCCGGCGAGCCGCTGCCGTTGCGGCAGGAGCAGCTGGCGATCCGCGGACACGCCATCGAGGCGCGGGTCTACGCGGAGGATCCGTCGCGGGATTTCCTGCCGTCGATCGGCCGGCTCGAACATCTCGCGACCCCGCGCACCGCCGACGACGTGCGCATCGACACGGGCGTGCGCGCGGGCGACGAGATCACGCCGTACTATGACCCGATGATCGCCAAGCTGATCGTGCACGGCGATACGCGCGCCGCGGCGATCGAGCAGATGCGCTGGGCGCTGGCCGCTTACGAGATCGCCGGCGTGACGACGAACGTCGAGTTCCTCGGTCGGCTGATGACCGCGCCGTCGTACGTGAACGCGGATCTCGACACGGCGCTGATCGAGCGCGAGCGTGCGCACCTGTTTCCACCGCGCGCGCCGGCGGCGCCCGACACGTGGGACGTCGCGGCGCGCGCGTTCGCGCAGTCGCGTCGCATGGCGCGTCCCGACGGGGACGATTCGCCGTGGGCGAGGACGGATGGCTGGCGGCTCGTCGGCCACGCGCGGCGGCGTCACACGTTAACCGAAGGCGAGGAAACGCGCGGCATCGACGTCGCCCTCGATGACTCCGACGCCGCGCCGCTCCCCGGCGTCTTCGTGAGTGGCGACGCCATCCACGTCTGGCGCGACGGCGAACACCGCGTGTTCCGCTGGCTCGATCCCTATCTGCCACGCGACGAACACGCCGATGCTCACGGCGGCCTGCGCGCGCCGATGCCGGGCCGCATCCTCGCCGTGCTGGCCGAGGCGGGCGCCGTCGTGAAGAAAGGTGCGCCGCTGATCGTCATGGAAGCGATGAAGATGGAACACACCGTCGTGGCGCCGGCGGCCGGCGTCGTCGAAGCGGTCATGGTCGCCACCGGCGAGCAGGTCAGGGAAGGCGTCGAGCTGCTGCGACTGCAGGACGTGCAACCCGAATCCTCCGTCGCCCGTCTATAACCAATCGCCGGCGGCACGCGGGATACACTCGCGCGCCAGGGCATCGAACAACTTCCGGGGAAACCATGAAATACGTCTGGTTCGCGGCGCTGGCCGCCTCGATCGCAGTGACCGCCGGCGCCGCCGAGACCACGCGCTACGTCGCGCTGGTGAATGGCGGCAAGGACAAGGCCGGCCACCAATGGGTCACGCGCGACGGCAACAAGGTGAAGGTGGACTTCATCTTCAAGGACAACGGCCGCGGCCCCGAGCAGAAGGAAGAGTTCACGCTCGACGAGAACGGCGTGTTCACGCGGTACCACGTCACGGGCACCACGACGTTCGGCAGCAAGATCGACGAGACGTTCACGCGCACCGGCAACACCGCGCGCTGGAAGTCGACGTCCGACCGGGGCGAGCAGCAGGTCGACGGCGCGCCGCTCTATCAGCCGCTCAACGGCACGCCCGAGAGCTTCACCGTCGCGCTGGCCGCGCTCGCGAAGCGGCCCGACGGCAAACTGCCGATGATCCCGAGCGGCACGCTGACGGCGCGCAAGCTGCTCGAGCACGTCGCGGTGAAAGGCGGCGAGAAGCAGACGGTGCAGCTGCTGGCGCTGACCGGTGTCGGCTTCACACCCATCACCGTGTGGGCGACGACGGGCGCGTCCCCGAAGCTGTTCGCGTTCATCTACCCGGGCTCGTTCCATCTCATGCTCGAGGGCTGGGAGGCGAACGCCGCCGCGCTCGAGGCCGAGCAGATCGTCGCCGAGAAGGAGATGCTGGTCGATCTCAACAAGCGCGTCTCGCACCCGCTGACGGCCAGCACGCTGATCCGCAACGCGCGCGTCTTCGACAGCGAGAAGGCGCAGCTCGGCGGGCCGAGCGACGTGTTCATCGAGGACGGCCGAATCATCTCCGTCGTGCCGACGGGCACGGAGACGCGCAAGCCGTCGCGCACCGTGGACGCCGGCGGCCGCGTGCTGCTGCCCGGCATGTTCGACATGCACACGCACCTCGGCTTCTGGGATGGCGGCATGCATCTCGCGGTCGGCGTCACGTCCGTGCGCGACATGGGCAACGACAACGAAACGCTGCTCAAGCTCATGGACCAGGAAAAGGCCGGCACGCTGCTGATGCCGCGCGTCACGCCTGCGGGTTTCATCGAGGGCGAGAGCACGAACGCCTCACGCAGCGGTTTCGTGATCAAGAACCTCGACGAGGCGAAACACGCCATCGACTGGTACCACGAGCACGGCTGGCCGCAGATCAAGATCTACAACTCGTTCCCGAAGGACATCCTGCCGGCCACCACCGAGTACGCCCACGCGCGCGGCATGCGCGTCAGCGGCCACATCCCGGCGTTCCTGCGCGCGCAGGACGCGGTGCTGGCCGGTTACGACGAGATCCAGCACATCAACCAGGTGCTGCTGAACTTCCTCGTCGACGAGAAGACCGACACACGCACGCTGCAGCGGTTCTATCTACCTGCCGAGAAGGTCGCGGATCTGGATTTCGACAGCAAGCCCGTGCAGGACTTCATCGCGCTGCTCGTGCAGCGCAAGACGGTCATCGACCCGACGCTCGCGACGTTCAACTTCATCCGCCAGAAGGACGGCGTGTTGTCGCAGGAATTCGCTGCGGTCGCCGATCACGTGCCGCCGGACGTGCGGCGCGGGTTCTATTCCGGCCAGATCAACATCCCCGACGACAAGACCTGGCAGCGCTACGAGAAGTCGTACGCGAAGATGATCGAGTTCACCGGCCGCATGGTGCGTGCGGGCATCCCGATCGTCGCCGGCACCGACGACCTGCCGGGTTTCACGTACCAGCGAGAGCTCGAGTTGTACGTCGAGGCGGGACTGACGCCGTCGCAGGCGCTGCAGGTGGCGACGTGGAACGGCGCGCGTTATGCGCGCGTGCTCGACGACCGCGGCGCGATCACGCCCGGGCGCCGCGCGGACCTGATCCTCGTCGATGGCGAGCCGACGACGAACATCTCGGACATCCGCAAGGTGGCGCTGGTGATCAAGGGCGACGTGGCTTACTACCCGAGCGAGATGTTCGAGGCGCTGGGCGTGAAGGCGTTCACGCCGGCGCTGCGCGTCGACTGATCAGGGGCGCGTGGCGCGCGGCGGCGCCTTGCCAAACGCCTTGCGCAGTTCGCCCTTGGCCGCGTTCAGGACGCGGCGGCGCTCGGCGGTCAGCCCGCGGCCGCCGCGATTGATGTGGAAGGTGAGCATCGACATCGCCGAGCGGTAGGGATCCGACTTGCGTCGCTTGCTCCGCTGCGCGGAGCGTTTGAGCGACATCGCGATGCTCCGCGCGCTGCCCTTGGTGAACACGCCGCGCTCCAGATCGAGCGCATTGCTGGTCCGCATCACGCGGCCTGACCAGCGTTTCGAGGGGGCGGGGCGTCGCGCGCGTCGGGTAGCCATGCGGCGAGTGTCGCGATTCGTGCTGGCCGGCGCGGCCGGTCCGCGATGGCATCGGTCGTGCGGTTCGGCCGACGCGGAGTAGGCCGGCGGCGAAGCGTCGCTGCCCGGGCCGGCGTCAGCCCGGGAAATCCAGCATCGCGTCCTGCACGCTCGCGGTCTTCCCGGGCGCGACGCTCGCGCCGACACCGCCGCCCGCGTACACGAACCCGATGATGTGATCGTCGACCGCGAGCCCCAGCGCCTTCTTCACCTCGGCGTCGTACGCGGCTTCGCCGGTCTTCCACGCCGTCGCATAACCCTGGGCGTGCAGCGCCAGCAACAGGTTCTGCGCGGCGGCGCCGGCGGCGAGGATCTGCTCGACGGCGGGCACCTTCGTTCCCGGCACGACGCGACAGGCCACGACGATGATCAGCGGCGCGCGCATCGCCTTGTCGCGCTCGCGCTGCAGATCGCCCTCGGACAGCCCCGGCACGCGCCGCGCCGCGGAGGCCGCGAGCAGCTCGCCGAACTTCCGGCGCTGCGCGCCCTCGATCAGCATGAAGCGCCACGGGCGCAGGCGGCCGTGATCCGGCGCGCGCACCGCGGCCTGCAGTGCGATGGCGAGATGTTCCTTCGTCGGCGCGTCCGCGCCGTAGGTCTTCGCGGTGGCCCGCGAGTTCAGGCCTTCTATCAGTTCCATGATGTGCGGAGGTAGCTAGATCAGCGAGTGGTAGACGTTCTGCACGTCGTCGTTCTGCTCGAGCGTGTCGACCAGCGTCAGCACTTCCGTGGCCTGCGCCTCGGGTAGTTCGATCGGCGTCGTGCAGATGTATTCGTGCGTGGCGGACAGCGGGTGGATGCCGCGTTTCTCGAGCGCTTCCTGCATGTGGCCGAACTGGTTGAACTCGCAGCGCGCGACGATCTGGGGCTCGCCCTTGTCGCCGGTGCTGTCGCCCATCTCGTCGAGGCCGAAATCGATGAGGTACAGCTCGAGATCGTCGTGGTCGATGCCTTCCGGGTTCAGGCGGAACACGCCCATCTTCCGGAACTGGAACGCGACGCTGCCCGTGCTGCCGAGATTGCCGCCGCCCTTCGAGAGGATGGCGCGCACCTGCGCGACGGTGCGCGTCGGATTGTCGGTGGCGGCTTCGACGATCAGCGCGACGCCGTGCGGCGCGTAACCCTCGTAGATGATCTGTTCGTAGGCGGCCGCGTCCTTGCCGCTGGCGCGCTTGATGGCGGCCTCGACCTTGTCCTTCGGCATGTTGAACGCGCGGCTGTTCTGGATCGCGCGGCGCAACGCCGGGTTCGAATTGGGGTCGCTGCCGCCGGCCTTGACGGCGATGTTGATGTCTTTCGAGACGCGCGCGAATTGCTTCGCCATGCGGTCCCAGCGGGCAAACATCGTGTGTTTGCGTACTTCGAATATGCGTCCCATAAGGGCGCGGATTCTACCGGACGTCGCGGACCGGGATGGTCACATTGCACACGTCGATGTGGCCGGCCTTGTGGAGGTACCAGTCGTCGCTGCGATTGCGCCGGGCCTCGACGAACCTGGCGAAGACCGGCCGGTCGTCGCGCAAGACCTCGAGGTTCGTGCGCTCGGCTTCCGGCACCTCGGCGGCGAGGCGGATCGACCGGATCGGCACGCGCTGTTCCGGTTTTTCGTACATGCCGAGGCCGTCGCCCGTGCCGCGTGGCAACGAGGCCAGCAGCTCGATGCCGCGCCACACCTTGCCGACGATGGCGACATTGCGGTCGAGCTGCCGCGGCGACTGGCCGATCACGACGTAGAGCTCGTTGCCCGTGCCGCTGTCGGGCGCGTTGTCGCGCCCGACGCCGACCGCGCCGTAGCAGTGGGCGAGCCAGTAGTCGGAACCGGTGCGGGCGGCCGCCATGCTCGCGGTGAAGCCGGCCTGGTCCGACCAGCCGTCCCGGTCCGGCAGCGCGGTGAACACCAGGTCCTTGCCGGCGCCGCGCGAGAACTCGGGCGGCATCGGCGCGATCTTCGGCAGCGGTTTGCTGTTGTCCGGGTCGCCCCATTGCGCGACGAAGTTGTCCTGCAGGCGCGTGATCGCGAGGCCGTCCCAGTAGTGAGCCTTGGCCAGCGTCTTGATCGCGGCGACGTGCTGCGACGCGTACGCGCGCGACAGCTCGATGATCACTCGACCGCTGGCGAGATCGAGATACAGCGTGTCGGCGGGATCGAGGCGGCGCCAGTCGTCCGGCTGCGCGGAGGCGAGGATCTCGGCGCTGGTCGGGGCTTTCGGCGTCGACTTCGCCGGCGGTGCGTCGGCGGCCAGCGCCGTGACGGCGAGGGCGGCGCCGGCCATGGCGAACAGCAGGGCGGTGCGGGTGGCGGTGTTCATGTCAGTGCCGGTGCGTCCCGATGCGCAGCGTCCGGGTCGCGATGCGCACCTCGATCAGGAACATGATGAAGGAGAAGGACAGCGACAACATCGACGCGATGAACATGCCGGCGATGACACCGCCGACCGCGAGGCGCGTGAACTCGCTGGCGAAGAGCAGCGTGACGACGATGGTGGTCGTGAAGGCGGAGACGGTGGACAGGGCGATGGCCGCGTTGATGTACCGCGTGCGCTTCCAGATGGCGCGCAGGTCCTTGTCGATGTGCTTGAGCCGCTCCGCGTCGGTGGTGCGTTCGCGCTGGTCCTCGAGCGTGCGCGCGCGGTCGACGATGCGCGCCAGCCGCTGCGTCAGCATGCTCAGCGTGATGCCGACGGCGGACAGCAGGAATACCGGGCCGAGCGCCAGCTGGATGAGCTTGGCGACGTTTTCGGTTTGCAGATCGACCCCGGCCATGGGCGGGGAGTTTGCCACAATTGATCGGGATCCCGTGCCGACCGTGCGGAATGGACGGTGAGGGCGCGCTACGGCAAGGAGACGCCGGACTCGACCTTGAGGCGATCTTCGTTGATCGCCACGGTGAGTCGACGCAGTAGTTCGATCCGCTCGTCGCCGCGCATGTCGGCGGCGGCCACCCTGAACTCGTCGGTGTCGTGCCGGCTCCACGTCCCCGCGGCGATCGCGCGATCGATGACGACGCTGCTGGCCTGCGCGGCGCGCAACTCGGCGGAGGTCGGCGGCCCTACTGGCGTTGCCGCCACGACTTCCGTGCCGGAATCCTCGCGCGCGGCGGGTGATGCGCCACGCGCCTCCATCGCAGCCAGGCGCCGATCGATCTGATCCAGTCGTTGCGCGATCTCCCGGGAATCCGTCGTGGGTGCCGCCGGCCCACCGACGGCCGCGGACCGCCCCGGAAGCAACAAAAGGACGGCACCGACGGCTGCGCCCAGTGCGAAGAACAAGGATCGTTCGAGGAAGCGCATGGGCCGTGTTACCTCGGGTTCTAAGGCCGGAAAACTTTCGGCTCGTATCCGGAATTCTGCGTCACGTTGACCACCGTGCAGCGGCCGGCCGCGTCGTACTGGATCGATACTTGTGAATCGCCCTGGATCGTGTCCGCCGTCGCGATGATGACGGGGTTGGTGCTCACACAGCTGCGCTGAACGCCGGCGGCGTTGCGAATCAGGATCGAGACGGAGCGGGCGCCGGTGCTCACGTAGCCACCGAGGTTGACCGAAATCATCTGTTTGTCGTCGGCGGAATTGTGGGCGCCGCCCATGTAGCCGTAAGCCAGTTTGACTTCATCGACGATGAAGACGCCGGCGCCATTGAATGATGTGCCTGCATACGCTGCGATCGCAACGCTCGCCGCCGCCGCGCACAGCAGCGCGGCCTTCCTGGATCCTTGCATCTGGTTCGCTCCCTGGATGAGCCGCGACCAAACTAGTCGCGGGGGCGAGCGTTGTAGCGCAGCGGGTCGCGCGCGGCAATGTCTCCGGGTACGTACACCCGGCTGGCTTAAGTCAGAAGGAAGATGGGACGCGGCGAGGCCACCGCGCCCCGGAGTCGTCAGGCCAGAAGCGCTTCTTCGACGCGCGATGCCCGCTTGCGCTCGTGCTCCTGCAGCAGGCGCTTGCGGATGCGGATGTTCTTCGGCGTCACTTCGACCAGCTCGTCGTCGGCGATGAACTCCACCGCGTATTCGAGCGTCAGCTCGATCGGCGGAGTGAGGATCAGCGCGTCGTCCTTGCCGGCGGCACGGATGTTCGTGAGCTTTTTCGTCTTGATCGGGTTCACGACGAGATCGTTCTCGCGCGAATGGATGCCGATGATCATACCCTCGTACACGGCTTCACCGTGCGACACGAACATGCGGCCGCGTTCCTGCAGCGAGAACAGCGAGTACGCCACGGCCGAGCCGGGTTCGCTGGAGATCAGCACGCCGTTGTGGCGATCCGGGATGTCACCCGCGAGCGGCGCGTAGCCGTCGAAGATGTGGCTCTGCAGGCCTGTGCCGCGGGTCGCGTTCATGAACTCGCTCTGGAAGCCGATGAGCCCGCGCGCGGAGACGCGGTACTCGATGCGCACGCGGCCGCGGCCGTCGTTCTGCATGTCCTTCATCTCGGCCTTGCGGCGGCCGAGCGCTTCCATGACGGCGCCCTGGTGGCTTTCGTCGATGTCGACGGTCAGCGCTTCGTACGGCTCGTTCACGACGCCGTCGATGGTCTTGGTCAACACGCGCGGCTTGCCGACGGCCAGCTCGTAGCCTTCGCGGCGCATGTTCTCGATGAGGATCGTGAGGTGCAGTTCGCCGCGACCGGAGACGCGGAACACGTCGGCGTTCTCCGTGTCCTCGACGCGAAGCGCCACGTTGCTCTCCAGCTCGCGCATCAGGCGCTCGCGGATCTGGCGGCTGGTGACGAACTTGCCTTCCTTGCCGGCGAGCGGCGAGGTGTTGACCTGGAAGCTCATGACGAGCGTCGGCTCGTCGACGGAGATCGGCGGCAGCGCGTCGGCGTGGTCGACGTCGCAGATCGTGTAGCCGATGTGCACGTCCTCGATGCCGGTCACCGCGACGATGTCGCCCGCGACGGCTTCGTTCACCGATTCACGGGCCAGGCCCTTGAAGGTGAGCACCTGCTGGATCTTCGCCTTGCCCTTGTCCTCTCTGCCGTTCCACAGCTGGATGGTTTCGCCGGCCTTGACCGTGCCGCGGCGGATGCGGCCGATGCCGATGCGGCCGACGTAGGAGTTGTAGTCGAGCGTCGAGATCTGGAACTGCAGCGGCGCGTCCGGCTCGCTCTTCGGCGCCGGGACGTGGTGCAGGATCGCTTCGTACATGGCGCGCATGTCGGGTTCGCGGCGCGTGTGGTCCGTGCTGGCCCAGCCTTCGAGCGCCGAGGCGTAGATCACCGGGAAGTCGAGCTGCTTGTCGGTGGCGCCGAGCTTGTCGAAGAGCTCGAACGTCTGGTCGATGACCCAGTCGGGGCGCGCGCCCGGACGGTCGATCTTGTTGACGACGACGATGGCGTTGAGGCCGAGCGCGAGCGCCTTGCGCGTGACGAAGCGCGTCTGCGGCATCGGGCCTTCGACGGCGTCGACGACCAGCAGCACGGTGTCGACCATCGAGAGAACGCGTTCGACTTCACCGCCGAAGTCGGCATGTCCGGGCGTGTCGACGATATTGATGCGGGTGCCGCCGTACTCGATGGCGCAGTTCTTCGCGAGGATCGTGATGCCACGTTCCTTTTCGATGTCGTTCGAGTCCATCACGCGCTCGGCCACTTTTTCGTGGGCGGCGAAGGTGCCGGACTGGCGCAGCAGGCAATCGACCAGCGTGGTCTTGCCATGGTCGACGTGCGCGATGATCGCGATGTTTCGAATCGGACGATTTGCCATAGAACTCATGGGCTTGAGCGGGAAGGGAGGGGCTCAGGCCGGGCTTTGGGGGCGCGCAGGGTACCAGAAGGGCGGTTAAACGCCAAAGACAGCCCGGAGCTGCGGCACCGAACCGTGAAATGGGGTCAGACCCCGTCTTCTAGGAAATGGGGTCTGACCCCATTACGCGGGCTGGGGCTTCCAGTCGGGGAAGGCTTTCGCGACGTGCGCCTGCTCGCGGATGACGTCGTAGCAGTTGATGCCGCCGTCGACCTTCACGATGAACGAGTTGTCGTCGATGCGCAGGACGCTGCCCTGGATCGTGCAGCGGCGGCCGTTCACGAGGACCAGCGTGCCCTGGACCACCGCGGCGACCGGCAGTCGGCCGACGCCGGTGACCACGCGCAGTCCGCACTCGGACAGCTCGTCGACCTTGTAGCTAGTCCCGTCCACGGTCAGCACGGCGCCGCTCGTGATCGGATACGGCAGCCGGAAGTATTCGCGGCGGCTCGACAACTTGGGTACGCGGTAAGTGGTCACGGCTCCAAGATAAGGGGTAACCCCGAGCGCGCCAACGGGGAGTTCAAAACGGACTTCACGCTTTGGAAAAGCCGCGCTTGCCTCGCGCCGGGAAGCCGTTTTCGACTGCGAAACGCGTCAAATAATGCGGCCGTCCGCGGCCGTGTTTCCGCCGCCGCGACGCGGTCGATTTACCAGTTGTCCGGGCCGTAGAATCCGGGCCCCATGCGCTTCTTCAAATCCGACAACACGGCCGCGGTCAGCCGCGAAATCCTCGACGCGATCGCGGCGGCGAACACCGGGCCCGCGGTGGCCTACGGCACGGACCGCTGGTCCGAACGTCTCGACGGTGTGGTCGGCGAGTTCTTCGGCACGAAGGTGCGCGTCTACATGGTGTCGTCGGGCACCGCGGCGAATTCGCTGGCGCTGGCGACGCTGTGTCCGCCGTGGGGCACGGTGCTGACGCACGCCGAGGCGCACATCGAGCGCGACGAATGCGGTGCGCCCGAGTTCTTCACCGGTGGCGCGAAGCTGTCGCTGGTCGGCGGCGCCGGCGCGAAGATCGCGCCGGCCGATCTGGCCGCGCGGCTGACGTGGTTCGACGCTCACGTGCACGGCGTGCAGCCGCGCGCGCTGTCGATCACGCAGGCGACCGAGCGCGGCGCCCTCTACACGCCGGCGGAGATCGCGGCGCTGGCGACGATCGCGCGCGCGAAAGGCATGCGCGTGCACATGGACGGCGCGCGGTTCGCCAACGCGCTGGTCGCGCAGGACGTGACGCCCGCGGAGCTGACGTGGCAGTCGGGCGTCGACGTGTTGTCGTTCGGCGTGATCAAGAACGGCGGGATGAACGCGGAAGCCGTCGTGTTCTTCCGCCCGGAGCAGGTCGCGGATTTCGAGTTCCGGCGCAAGCGGGCGGGGCAGCTGTTCTGCAAGGGCCGTTACGCGGCGGTCCAACTACTCGCGTATCTCGAGACCGGTTTGTGGAAGCGCAATGCCGAGCATGCGAACCGTCTCGCGGCGCGCATCGCCGCGGCGGCGCCGAAGTATCTCAGCGAGCCGGTCGCGACGAACCAGGTGTTCATGAAGCTCGGCGACGAGCGCATCGCGGCGCTGTCGAAGGAGTTCGGATTCTACGGCTGGCCGCCGGAAGGGTCCGGCGAGTGCCGGTTCGTGTGTTCGTGGGATACGCCCGAGGAAGATGTCGACGCGTTGTGCGCGGCGTTGTCGCGTCTCTAATGGGGACATTCCTGATTTCCTGGGAAACGGGGACAGGGCTGCCGACGGTGGTGGGCCGGTCCGCGCTTACCTCGAGCCCTGTCCCCGTTTCCCAGGAAATCAGGAATGTCCCCATTACCGCCGGAACATGAAGTACGCGGCAGCGACCAGGCACAACCCCGCCCACAGGAAGTCCAGCTTCAGCGGCTGCTTCATATAAAAGAGCGCGAACGGCACGAACACCGCCAGCGTGATCACTTCCTGCATCACCTTCAGCTGGCCGAGCGACAGCGTCGTGTAGCCGATGCGATTCGCCGGCACCTGCACCAGGTATTCGAACAACGCGATGCCCCAGCTCGCCAGCGCGGCGACCACCCACGGCTTTGCCGCCATGTTCTTGAGATGCGCGTACCAGGCGAACGTCATGAAGACGTTCGAGATCACCAGCAGGCCGGCGCTCTGCGCCCAGGCCGGCAGGTTCACCACTTCACCCGGAGCTTGTCGATCTCGGCGCGCAGGGACGCCACCTCGGCTTCGAGCGCCGCGACGCGCGCGACGAGGTCGCCGCCACCGGCGGTCGAACTACCCGCCGCCGCAGCTGCAGGCGCGGGCGCGGGCGCGACCGCGCGCGGCGCGCTGTCCCGCACCGGCGTCTCGTTCACGGTGACCGTTTCCGGCAACTCGCCGAACAGATGCGCCCAGCGCGAATCGCGCCGGCCGGCTTCGCGCGCGAGCTGCGCCACCAGCGCGCCTTCGGGCCGGGCCGCCAGTCCCTCGAGCAGGCCTTCGATCACCGACGGATCCGGCAACTCCGCCATGCGCGGCACGCGCGAGCGCAACTCGCCCGGCGTCTGCGGTCCGCGCAGCAGCAGCTCGCAGATGATCCCGGTCTCCGGCGGCGTGAACTTGAGGCTGCCGAACTCGGTGTTGCAGAAGATCTGCTGATACTTCGGCACGCGGCTGCCGAATCCGGATTTCTCCACCACGAAATGCCGCCGCGCGAGCCCATCGACCACGAACTTCACGGTCGGTTCGTCGAGCTGCATGAGCGGCTCGCGATTGCTCTTCTGGTTGCAGGCGTTCACGAGCGCGTTCAGCGACAGCGGATACTGGTCGGGCGTCGTGATCTGCTTTTCGATGAGCGAGCCGATGATGCGGGCTTCGATCGCGGTCAGGCGGATGTTCATGGGGCCAGTATACTGACGACCAGTGTCCCACCGGCTGCTCATCCTCGTCGGTTTGTTCGTGGTCGTGGCCACGCTGCTGTTCATGCAGCTGCCCATCCCGCCGACGTACGCCGGGCGCACGATCGAGAACGCCGGCCACATGCCGGTGTTCATGCTGGTCACGCTCGGCCTGCTGATCGTGTTGCGCGGCGATTTCAGATTCGAAGGCGTGCGGCTGTATGCGCTGGCGGGCATGCTCGGCGTCGGGCTCGGCTTCCTCTCCGAGGTCATCCAGCGGCCGCTGGCGCGCGACGCGTCGTGGGAGGACGTGTTCTCGGACACGGTCGGCGCGGTGTGCGCGCTCGCTGTGTATGCGTTGTTCGACCGCCGCACGCCGATGCCGCGCGCCACGCGCTGGGTCGCGCTGGTCGTCGCGCTGGCCTGCGCCACGTTCTACGTCACGCCGCTAGTTAGGATGACGATGGCCTACGTGCACCGCAACGCGCAGTTCCCGGTGCTCGCCGACTACCGGCACGGCATCGAGCTCTTCTGGACGGTGGGCTACGGCATCAACCGCTCGATCGAGGACGGCGCGCTCGACGTCGAGTTCGTGCGCGGGCGTTTCCCCGGCATCTCGCTGCACGAGCCGGTGCCGGACTGGACCGCGTACAAGACGCTGGTGATCGACCTCGAGAATCCCGACACCGTGAAGCTCGACCTGACCGTGCGCGTGCACGATCGCGGCCACGCCACGATGTACAGCGACCGCTTCAATCGCCATTTCGAAGTGTCCGCGGGCCAGCGGCGCACGTTGCGGATCGATCTCGCCGAGGTGCAGCGCGCACCGAAGGGGCGGCTCATGAACATGGGCCATATATCGGACATCCGGCTGTTCCGCGATGCACCGGAAGGCGCGCGGCGGGTGCGAATCTACTCATTGCGGCTCGAATAGCCGCTGCGTTGAACATAGGCCCGTTTCGGGCCGGATTCAGTCGTTCCGGTTCCCCGCCCGCGTGCCTATACTGCGGCCATGGAACCGATCGCTGACACCTTCGATGCCGCCTTCTCCAAGACCGTGGATCTCGCCAACAAGATGGCGGACAAGGACAAGGACGCGGATCTCTGGGACATCGCGGACGGCCTGCTCGCGGGCGCGATCCAGTACTGGCTGTATTCGCGCCAGCCCTGTGGCGATTCGCGTTGCCAGGACTGCATGCCGATCAGCACGGCCGAGGGTCGCATGTCGGAGCTGAAGCGGCTGATCGAGCAGCTCGCGTCGGAGAGCGAGTACTTCCATACGCCGACCGACTCGAACGCCGGCCGCGCGTAATGGGGACAGTCCCCGTTTCCTAGCAAAAGGGGACAGTCATCGCGCGTCCCAAGACCATCGCTGAGTACATCGCGGCACAGCCGAAACCGGTGCGTACCAGGCTGCTCGAGATGCGTTCGCTGATCCTCGCGGCCGCGCCGAAGTCGAAGCAGTCCCTCAAGTGGAACATGCCGGCGTTTTCCTACGACCGGATCCTCGTGATGTTCGCGGGCTTCAAGAAACACATCGGCTTCTTCCCGACGCCGTCCGCGATCGCCGAGTTCAAGAAGGATCTCGCGAAAGCGGGTTACAAATTCTCCCGCGCCACGATCCAGTTCCCGCTCGACAAGCCGCTGCCGAAAGCGCTGATCCGCCGCATCACGAAATTTCGCGTCGCCGAGAGCAAGTCGCGCGACGCGAAGTGGATGGGGTGACGGATCTGCATCGGGATGCGGAATAAGCCGCCCAGCGTCCCGGCCGACCGTCCGCCGTAATATCAGTCGTAAATCTCGTCTACGACTGAAAAGAATTCGATTCCATCGATGTTGCAAAAGCGGCGGCCATTGCCGCCACGTGTTTCCCACTGCACGCGCTTGATGGTCACGGGATCGAACTTGTCATTGAGTTCGTCCGTCCGCGAGCCGCTCTCGTGCGTTGGCCAAAAATCGACCGCAGCGCGGCCGGCATCGAGGAGTTTCGCAACCCTATAACTGAGTTGCGCGGCGAACTCGAGGTCGTGGACGCCGTACTTGTACAGATCGGTGTCTTCTTTCAGCGGCAAGTCCCGCCGAATTCGTTCGACTACCGCCGCGATTCGTTCGTGATTCGAGCTGTCGTCAGCCGCTTCGGCCTCGATCACACCCACGACATCTTCGGGTCTGAAGAACAGCAGGGTCCACGACTGACGGAGATAGAAGGCGGGCCGCAGACGGACGTCGGGCTCGAGCGAGATCGTCGCGGTGCTCTTCGCTCGCAGTTCCCGCTTTGAGCACTCGGCAACCGCGGCGTGTGCACAAAACAGCAGACTCGCCACGACGAGGCCCGCGCGGAGCTGGACGACCACGAAGTTACGCGACGGCCGTTGCAGAGGCACCAGTTGCTTCCGCGAGCGACTGCTCCAGCAACTGCAGCCCCTCATCCAGCAACGCCTCGCTGATCGTCAGCGGCGCCAGTATCCGGATCACGTTCGAATACAACCCGCACGACAGCAGGATCAACCCGCGCCGTCCCGCCGCCTGCACCGCGGCCTTCGTCAGCTCCGCATCCGGCGCATCCGCGCGGCGGTTCTTCACCAGCTCCACCGCCACCATCATGCCGAGCGCGCGCACCTCGCCGATGCACGGGAACTTCGCCTGCAGCGTCTTCAACTTCGCGGTCAATTTCCCGCCGAGCTCCACCGCGCGCAGGTTCAGCTTCTCCTTCTCCAGCACCTCGAGCACCGCCAGCCCCGCCGCGCACGCCAGCGGCGAACCCGCGAACGTCCCGCCCAGGCCGCCGACCACCGGCGCATCCATGATCTCCGCCTTGCCGATCACCGCCGACAGCGGCACGCCGCCCGCGATGCTCTTCGCCACCGTCATCAGGTCCGGCTCGACGCCGGCATGTTCGATCGCGAACGTCTTGCCCGTGCGCGCGAAGCCCGTCTGGATCTCGTCGGCGATCAGCAGGATGCCGTGCTTGTCGCACAGCGCGCGCAATGCGCGCAGGAATTCCGGCGGCGCCACGTAGAACCCGCCTTCACCCTGCACCGGCTCGATGATGATCGCGGCGACGCGCGCCGGATCGACGTCCGCCTTGAACAGGTTGTCGATGGCCGCCAGCGACTGCTCGGGCGTCACGCCGTGGTAGGCCATCGGGTAGGGCACGTGGAACACCTCGGGCAACATCGGCCCGAAGCCCGCCTTGTACGGCTGCACCTTGCCGGTCAGCGCGATGCACGCCAGCGTGCGGCCGTGGAATCCGCCGGTGAAGGCGATCACCGCGCTGCGCTTGGTCGCATACCGCGCGATCTTGATCGCGTTCTCGACGGCCTCGGCGCCGGTCGAGAGAAAAATGGTCTTCTTCGGCGTCGGCCCCGGCGCGAGCTGATTCAGCTTCTCGGCCAGCGCGACGTAACTCTCGTACGGCGTCACCTGGAAACAGCCGTGCGTCAGCTTCTCGAGCTGCGCGGCCATCGCCGCTTTCACGTGCGGATGCACGTGACCCGTGTTCAGCACGGCGATGCCGCTCGCGAAGTCGACGTAGCGGCGGCCTTCGACGTCCCACAGCTCCGCGTTCTGCGCGCGGTCGGCGTACACGGCGAGGGAGTTGCCCACGCCCCGCGGAATGGCGGCGGCGCGTCGCTTGTGGAGATCGGCGTTGCTCATGATGGGCCTATGCGAGTTGATGCCGGGCGAGCGGCAGGGACCGCAGTCTACGCCCGGTCGCCGCCCAGATCGCATTACAGACGGCGGGTGCCACCAGTGCGGTGGCCGGTTCGCCGATGCCGCCGGGCGCCTCGGTACTTTCCACGACGAACGTGTCGATGCGCGCCGCGTCCGTCATGCGCACGACGCGGTAGTCGTGGAAGTTCGTCTGCTGCACGACGCCGTTCTTCAGCGTGATGTCGCCCCAGAACGCGGCCGACAGTCCGAAGTTGATCGAGCTCTCGATCTGCGCGAGCACCGTGTCCGGATTCACCTGCTGGCCGCAATCCGCGGCGCAGTACGTGCGGCGGATGTTCACCTTGCCGCCTTCGAGGAAGATCTCGGCGACCATCGCCATGTACGTGCCGTAACCCTCCATGCAGGCGAGGCCGTGGAAGCAGCCCTGCGGCGCCGCGCCCCAGCGCGCCTCGCGCGTCACGATGTCGAGCACCTTCAGCATGCGCGGCTGCTTCTGCAGCAGCGCCTTGCGGAACGCGAGCGGATCCTGGCGCGCGCCCACCGCCAGCTCGTCCATGAAGCTCTCGGCGACGAAGCAGTTCAGCGCGTGACTGACCGAGCGCCAGTAGCCGACGTTGAAGCCGATCTCCTGCCGCTGGAAGTCGACGTGCACGTTCGGCACGTCGTAAAGGTAGTTAGCCGCGGCCTCGACGGCGAACGGATCGACCATCTTCTCGGTGGCGCCGGGGAACATGCGCTCCGTGATCGACGGCCCCGTCAGGTGCAGGTGCCACGCGACGAGCTTGCCGCCCTCGTCGAAACCGGCGGCCACCTGGTCGAACGCGGGCGGACGGTACGCGTCGTGCGTCATGTCGTCCTCTCGCGTCCACACCAGCTTCACCGGCTTGCCGACCGCCTTCGAGCACTCGACCGCGGCCGGGATGAAGTCCACCTCGAGCCGCCGGCCGAAACCGCCGCCGAGGAACGTCGTGTGCACCTTCACCTTCGCCACGTCGACGCCGGCGGCCTTGGCCGCCGCGGCCTGCGCCATCTGCTGGACCTGCGTCGGCGCGTGGATCTCCACGCCGTCGGCGCGCACGTCGGCCGTGCAGTTCTGCGGCTCCAGCGTCGCGTGCGCGAGCATCGGCAGCTCGTAGTCGGCGCGCACCACCTTCGCGGCCGTCTTCAACGCGGCCGCCGCGTCGCCGTCGCTGCGCGCGACGCGGCCCGGTGTCTTCGCGCCCTGCTTGAGCGTCTGGAGGATCTTCGCGTTGTCGAGCGCGCCGTTCGGGCCGGCGTTCCACTCGATCTTCAGCACGTCGCGCGCCTTGCGCGCGCGCCACCAGGAGTCCGCGATCACCGCGACACCGGATGACGTCTGCACGACCGCGGTCACGCCGGGCATCGCCTTCGCCGCCGCGTCATCGACGGCCTTCACCGAGCCGCCCAATGCCGGCGGCTGCGCCAGCGCCGCGTAGAGCATGCCGGGCAGGCGGATGTCGATGCCGTAGATGCAGGTGCCGTCGACCTTGCTCGGCGTGTCCTTGCGCTTCTGCGCGCGACCGACGAGCGTGAATTCGCCGGGCGGTTTCGGCGCGACGTCCTTCGGCGGCGCGAGCTTCGCGGCCGCGTCGGCGAGTTTGCCGAAGCTCAGCCGCTTCGCGTCGGGCGAGATCACCATGCCGTCCCGCACCGTGCAGCGCGCGGCGTCGACGCCCCATTTCGCGGCCGCGGCGTTCACCAGCATCTGCCGCGCCGTCGCGCCGGCCAGCCGCAGTTTGTCCCAGCCTTCGCGGATGCTGGTGCTGCCGCCCGTGACCTGGCCGCCGATCAGCTTGTTGATGAACGCGTCGCCGGGCGGCGCGAACTCGGTGCGGATGCGGTCGATGCCGACGCCCAGTTCCTCGGCGACCAGCATCGTCAGCGAGGTGTAGACGCCCTGGCCCATCTCGGACTTGTCGCAGTAGAACGTGATGCTGTCGTCGCTGCCGATGCGCAGGAACGCGTTGGGCTCGAGGAACGCGGTGGGCCCCGGCGGCGCGCCGGCACCGGGCTTGCCGCAGCCGGGCAGCGCGATCGCGATCAGCAGTCCGCCCGTGACGGCGGCGCCGGATTTCAGGAAGGCGCGACGGGAGAGATCCTTCAATTCGGCGGACATGGCGTCTCCTCCCCGGAAACGGTCGTTCCGGTTTTTTCTGGGCGAATCAGCTGCCGGACTTGATCTCCGCGGCGCGGTGGATGGCGCTGCGAATGCGCTGGTACGTGCCGCAGCGGCAGATGTTGCCGGCCATGGCGGCGTCGATGTCGCTGTCCGAGGGCTTCGGCGTCGTCGCCAGCAGCGCCGAGGCGGACATGATCTGGCCCGACTGGCAGTAGCCGCACTGCGGCACGTCGTGCTCGATCCAGGCCTGCTGGACGGGATGGCTGCGGTCGGTCGACAGACCTTCGATGGTGGTCACGGCCTGCTCGCCGATCGCGCTCACCGGTACCTGGCAGGAGCGCACGGCCTGGCCGTTCAGGTGGACCGTGCACGCACCGCACAGCGCCATGCCGCAGCCGAACTTCGTGCCCGTGAGGCCGAGCGTGTCGCGCAGCACCCAGAGCAGCGGTGTGTCGGGATCGACGTCGACATCCACCGATTTGCCGTTCACGTTGAGCTTGGTCACGGGCGTCTCCCTGGCGATGGCTGGGGTTGGCGAGAGGGCTGGCCGGACTATAGGCCCGTGCGCCGATTTGTAGGAGGGGGCCGGCGCCGGAAGGCCCTCGTTCAGGTTCGCCGGGTTATGATTCGCGGCCCGTTTTGGCCCCGAAGGATCCGAGTTTGTCCGAGATGTCCCCGAAGCCGCCGATCGTCACCGAGGTCGTGATCATCGGCGCCGGCCCCTGCGGGCTGTTCCAGGTATTCGAGCTCGGACTCCTCGGCATCGGCTGCCATCTCGTGGATTCGCTCGGCGCGCCGGGCGGCCAATGCACCGAGCTCTACCCGGACAAGCCGATCTACGACATCCCGGCGCTGCCGACCTGCGGCGCGCAGGAGCTGATCGACCGGCTGATGCAGCAGATCGCGCCGTTCAACGCGCCGCTGCACCTGGGGCAGGAAGTCACGAAGGTCCACAAGCGCGAGGACGGCCGCTTCGACGTGGAGACCATCCTCGGCACGCGGTTCGACGCGGGCGCCGTGGTCATTGCCGGCGGCGTCGGCTCGTTCCAGCCGCGGCGCATCGGGGTGCCGGGCGCGGAAGTCTTCGAGAACCGGAGCATCCACTACCGCGTGCGCGAGGCGGCGCAGTACCACGGGCAGAAGCTCGCGATCTTCGGCGGCGGCGACTCCGCGCTCGACTGGGTCATCGACTTCGCCGGCAAGGCGGCGTCGGTCACGCACATCCATCGTCGCCCCGAGTTCCGCGCGGCGCCGGCGTCGGTCGCGAAGATGCAGTCGCTCGTTGCCGCGGGCCAGGTGCGTTACATCGAAGGCCTCGCCGACACGCTGATCGCCGAGGGCGACGCGCTGAAGGGCATCAACGTGAAGGCCGGCGACGGCACGATCCACGCCGTCGAGGCCGACCACGTGTTTGCGTTCTTCGGCCTGCATCCCAAGCTCGGGCCCATCGCCGAGTGGGGCATGGAGCTCGAGAAGAAGGCGCTGAAGGTCGACACCGAGAAATTCCAGACCAGCGTCCCCGGCATCTTCGCCGTGGGCGACATCAACACGTACCCGGGCAAGAAGAAGCTGATCCTGTCCGGGTTCCACGAGGCGGCGCTCGCGGCGTTCGCCATCCAGCATCACCTGTTCCCGGCCAAGAAGCAGTTCCTGCAGTACACGACCACGAGCCCGGTCATGCAGAAACGCCTCGGCGTGCCGCACTAACTACCGTAGGAGAGACCATGAAAGTCATTCGCAACATCGCCATCGCCTCGCTGCTGCTCGCCTCGAGCGGCGCCTTCGCCGCCGGCAAGACCTGCAAGGTCGAGATCACGGGCGGCGACAACATGCAGTTCGACAAGAAGGAATTGGCCGTCGCGGCCGATTGCACCGACGTCGAGATCACGCTGCATCACTCCGGCAAGCTGCCGGCGCAGGCCATGGGCCACAACGTCGTGATCGCGAAGACGGCGGACATCGCCGGCATCGCCGGTGACGGCGCGGGCGCGGGCTTCGCGAACGACCACATCAAGCCGGGCGACGCGCGCGTCATCGCGCACACGAAGATCGTCGGCGGCGGCCAGACGACCACCGTGACGTTCCCGACGTCGAAGCTGAAGAAGGGCGAGGCGTACAGCTTCTTCTGCAGCTTCCCCGGACACTGGTCGATCATGAAGGGCGCGTTCAAGTTCGGCTGATCGCCGGGGATCGCGTCATGCCGACGGGCCTCGAAGACCTGCAGAAACAGTTCCAGCTCGAACGGCTGGAGGTGAACCTGTTCCGCGGCCAGAGCCGCGACACGGGCAGTCCGCAGGTGTTCGGGGGCCAGGTGCTCGGCCAGGCCTTGCTGGCCGCGCACTCGACCATCGACGACGGCCGCGAGGTGCATTCGCTGCACGCGTATTTCCTGCGCCGCGGCGATTTCAACAAGCCCATCGTGTACAGCGTCGATCGCAGCCGCGACGGCGGCAGCTTCTCCGCGCGGCGCGTGGTCGCGATCCAGAACGGCGAGCAGATCTTCATCTGCTCGGCGTCGTTCCAGCAGCCGGAGAAGGGGCTGGAGTACCAGGCGACGGCGCCCAAGGTGCCGCCGCCGGAAGAGCTGAAGCCGTTCTCGAAGCCGAGCGCCGCGGAGCTCGAGAAGCTGCCGGAGAAGCTGCGCCGCTGGCTCGAGATCGAGCGGCCGTTCGAGTTCCGGCCGGTGCAGCCGTACAACCCGCTGCAGCCGGTGGCCTGCGAGCCGGTGCGGCAGATCTGGCTGCGCGCCACCGGCAAACTACCCGACGACCCGGCGCTGCATCGCTGCCTGCTCGCGTACGTCTCCGATTACTGGCTGCTGGACACGTCGACGATGCCGCACGGCTCGTCGTTCCTGCGCGGCAACCTGATCATGGCCAGCATCGACCACGCCATCTGGTTCCACCGGCCGGCGCGCGTCGACGAGTGGCTGCTGTATTCGCTCGACAGTCCGTCGAGCTCCGGCGCGCGCGGGTTCGCACGCGGCACGTTTTACTCGCGCGACGGCGTGCTGGTGGCGAGCACGGCGCAGGAAGGGCTGATACGGCTCGTGCAGCCGCAGTCCTGATCGCGGGCGTCATGGCGGCCGCGGCCGCGGCCGTGGCGACGCCTGCGTCGCCGGCCGACGATCGCGACGCGCTGGTCTCGTTGTGGACCGGCCTCTACGACATCTCCGAAGAAATGATCGCCGGCGAAAACGAAGACTCGCCGTTGTCTCCGCTCGTCGAGCAGCAGCGCGTGCAGGTCAACGTGCGGCGGTTGTCGTTGCCGTGGCTGGGGTCACACGTGTTGTACGTCGAGGAGTCGCCGTACGACGAGCCGTTCGAGCTGCGGCGGCGCGTGTTGCTGGTGGTCGAGCCCGCCGCGGCGCGCGGCGAATTCCGGGTGCGGCAGTTCACGCGGAAGACGGAGGCGGCGGCGAACGGCGCACTGGCGGCGGCGGACGTGGAATCGATCCCGGGCTGCGATCTGTATCTGCGGCGCGAGGGCGGGCAGTTTCGCGGCGGCACGCGCGGGCGGGAGTGTCGTGCGACCGGCACGCGCTGGCTCGACTATCGCGTCGTCGTCGGCGACGGGTTGTTCTGGTATCGCAAGCGCACGTTGTCGCTGCCGAAGGACGAGCTGATCGAGGAGGTCGCGGGGTTTCCGCACGTGGATCTCGAAGAGGCGCGGCTGTTCTCGTGCGGGATCTCGTGGGCGAACCCGGCGACGCATGCGCCGCGGCGCGCGCTGATCAGCGTCGATCTGCACGACCGCGGCGGTCGCGCGCGATTCCGCACGCCCGACGGGCGGGATCTCGTGCTCGAGCTGCATGGGCGCGATTGGCCGCTGTCGGAGGGACGCGAGTCGCTGGTGCTCATCCTCAGCGACGGGAAGCTGGACAGCGAGCCCGTCGCGTCGAGCTGGACGTCGCTGGGCGCCGCGCGCGTCGGCATCGACATCGGCTGGCTGGCGGTCGACTGCGCGCCGGTGGTTTCCGAGACCGGCGAACAACGCAGCTGATGGGGACATTCCTCGTTTGCTAGGAAACGAGGAATGTCCCCATTAGCCACTGGACCAGGATGAACAGCAGCCAGATCCCCAGGATCGTCAGCGTCGCGAACACCAGCACGATCGCCAGCGGGATCAACACCAGGCCACGCCGGCTGCGCTTCACCTGCCGATGCGGCGTCTGCAGCCAGTCGTCGAGCAGCGCGAGGTTGCGCGTCTGCGCCTTGTAGACGAAGTCGAACAGGTCGCCGAGCACGGGGATCGTGCCGATCAGCGCGTCGAGTGCGATGTTCGTCAGCATGTGCAGCTGGATCACGCCCGGCGCGCCGAGCTGGCGCGCGACGCGCAGCGCGTACACCGCGATCACGCCGCCGGCGACGTCGCCGAGGCCCGGCACGAGGCCCATCAGCGCGTCGAGCCCGAAACGCCACTTCGTGCCCGGGATGCCGAACGCCTGGTCCATCAGGCGCGTCACCGCGCGCAGCCGCTCGAGGCCGACGTGGGCGCGTTGCTGGCGCGGATCGTTCACGCGGGTTGCCTTACTGAGCGAGGATCGCCTGGATCTCGGTCTCGAGCGCCGGGTTGAAGCGCGCCGGGTCTTCCATCATCAGGAAATGCCCGTCGCCGCGCAGCGTGACCGCGTGGAACTTCGGCAGCACCTTGCGGATGCGAGCCTCGTTCACCGGCTCGCCCAGGTCCGAGTTGATCGCGACGATCGGCACCGACAAATCCTTCAGCGGCGCCGTGAAATCGTATTCCAGCGTCGCGCGCAGCGACGGGATCGCGACCTTCGGCGACGACAGCGACATGTCGTAGGCGATCTTCTGCGCCAGCGCCGCGTCCGCGCCCTTCGCGAAGAAGTGCTCGGCGACCAGCGACCGCGTGTGGCCGATGAAGTCGGCCTCGAAGGGCTTCACGATCGCGTCGACCTGCGCGGAGCTCGGCTTGGGCGCACCGATCGTCTTGAACGTGTCGACACCGATGATGCCGATGACGCGGTTCTTCAGCAGCCGCGCCGCCTCGATGGCCACCGGCCCGCCCATCGAATGGCCCACGAGGATCAGCTTCTGGTTCGGCACGGCCGACAGCGCCGTCGCGACATCCTGGCCGAAGTGCGCCATCGTCCACTCGGTGCGGTTGCCGTCGGTGCCGCCGTGGCCGGCCAGGTCCACCGCGACGAGCGTGTACTTCTTCCGGAACTCCGGCACCTGTTCGCGCCAGTAGTTCGAGTCGGTGGACCAGCCGTGGATCAGCACCAGCGCCGGCTCGCCGCTGCCGTACACGCGGTATTGCACGTGGATCCCGTCGGGCCCGACCGCGATGCGCGGCGTGCCTTCGGCGGACTCGCCCTTCGGCTCTCCTTGGGGCGTGGCGCTCGCGGCGGGCGCGGGCGCCGGCGCGGGTTCGGGCTTGCTGCAGGCGACGAGGGCGAGGCCGGCGACGAGCGCCGTGAGGACGGTTCGCATCATGCCCGGCAATTTAGGCGAACGACGCCGCGTAGTCACCGATCGCGAGAGAGGACGTCAATCCCGGGCTCTCGATGCCGAGCAGGTTGACCAGCCCCGGCAGGCCATGGTCCGCGACGCTCTCGATGCGGAAGTCCGGCTGCGGTTCGCCGGGTCCGTGCAACTTCGGGCGGATGCCGGTGTAGTCGGGCATCAGCGCGCCGTCGGCGAGCTTCGGCCAGTAGCGGCGGATCGCGGCGTAGAACATCGGCGCGCGTTCGGCGTTCACCGAGTAGTCGATGCGGTCGATCCACTCGACGTCGGGCCCGAAGCGCACGCGTTTGCCGAGATCGAGCGTGGCGTGGATGCCGAGACCGGCCGCGTGCGGCACCGGGTAGATCAGGTGATGGAACGGCGAGCGCGCGGCGACGGTGAAGTAGTTGCCGCGGCCCAGGTGCAGCGTCGGGATCTTCCCGCGCGGGTAACCCTCGATGCGGTTCAGCAGGTCGACCGCGCCGAGGCCGGCGCTGTTGACGACGAAACGCGCCTCGATGTCGAACGCCGCGGCGCCGCCGGTGCGCAGCAGCCAGCCATCCGCGAGCCGCGACAGGCTCTCGACCTTGCAGTCGCAGACCAGCGTGCCGCCGGCGTTCTCGAGGTCGCCCTGCAGCGCGAGCATGTATGGGTGCTGGTCGACGATGCCGCTGGTCGGGCAGTGCAGCGCCGCCGTGCAGCGCACCTCGGGCTCCATCTTGTGGGCCTCGGTGCCGGACACGAGCCGCACGCCGTGCACGTCGTTCCTGTGCGCACGTTCGAGCAGGTGCAACAGCACCTGCTCCTCCTCGTCGCCGTTCGCGATGATCAGTTTCCCGCAATTCTGGTGATCGACGCCGCGCGACTTGCAGTAGTCGTACATCGCGCGGTTGCCGGCGACGCAGAAGCGCGCCTTGAAGCTGCCGGGCGTGTAGTAGAGGCCGGCGTGGATGACGCCGGAATTGCGCGCCGACGTGATCGTGCCCGGATGACCCTCCGCCTCGAGCAGCAGCACCTCGCGCCCGGCCAGCGCCAGCGCGCGCGACACCGCGAGCCCGACGACACCCGCACCGACCACCACGCAATCGACCCGATCCGCCATATACTCAATCTATCATGCAAAACCGGATCGTCTCTCGCGCTTTGCGCGACCTCGCTCTCCCGCTGCTGCTGCCACTGCTGTCGGCGACGTTGCTAGCCGGCTGTTCGAACGCGAACAACCCCTACGCGAAGATCGCCGACGGCCCGCTGACCACCGGCAGCCTGCACACCGTCACCTACGTCACCGAGGATCCGAAGTTCGCCGAGGGCCTGGGCAAGGGCGCGTACGACACGCTGGCGCTGGCGCCTAACTATCAGAACGCGATCAAAGTCGAGTCCGTGTTGTGGGACGTGCCCGAGGAGGTCGCCGGCAAGGTCGTCATCCTGAAGGCGCCGCCCGGCGCGCCGGACATCCGCGTGTTGCTGCTGCCGGCGTTGCCGCCGGCGCCGCCCGCCGCCGATGCCGACGCGCTGCGCGACTTCTACCGCAACGTGCTGGGCACCGACGTGCCGCGTGCGCCGGGCAATCTCTCGGCCCCGGGCGTGCGCGTGCAGGTGTGGACGTACCTCGTGCCCGACATCCTCGACGTCAAGCGCAAGCTGCGCGCGCACACGATCCCGTTGCTGACCGAGCCGGTGGGCATCACCACGTCGTACCTCGGCAACGAGCAGGCGATGTCGCTGCGCGCGCCGGATGGCGCGATCGTCGAGCTGGTGCAGACGGCACTGCAGTAGGCGCCGGGGGCTAACCGCGCGTCAGGACCTTGCCGGGATTCATGATCCCGTTCGGGTCGAACGCGTGTTTCACGCGCCGCATCAGCTCGAGCTCCACCGGGTTCGCGTAACGCTCGAGCTCGAACACCTTGAGCTGGCCGATGCCGTGTTCGGCAGAGAAACTGCCGTGGAACTGCTGCACGAAGTCGTGCACGGCGCGTTTGACCTTGGTCTCGACCGCCTGCAGCTGGAACACCTGCGTGCCGGCGCGCTGGTTGATGTTGAAGTGCAGGTTGCCGTCGCCGAGATGGCCGTAGGCGACCAGCACGCCCTGCGGGATGTGCTGTTCGACCCACGAGCCGGCGCGCTCGATGAACCGCGGCACCTGCGAGACCGGCACGGAGATGTCGTGCTTGAGGCTCATGCCGTCCTTGCGCTGCGCCTCGGGGATGGATTCGCGCAGCCGCCAGAACGCGGCGCGATCGCGCTCGCTCGCGGCCAGCGCCGCGTCCGCGACCCAGCCGGCTTCGGTCGCCTCGGCCAGCGTGTTCTCGAGCACCGCGTCGAGCGGCTCGTCGGCGCGCGACGAGGACAACTCGCACAACACGTACCACGCGGACGGCGACCCCAGCGGATCGACGACGCCCGGGATGTGCCGCGTGGTCAGGTCGATGCCCACGCGCGGGATCAGCTCGAACGAGCTGACGCGGTCGCCGCTGGATTCGCGCAGGCTGCCGAGCAGCGACACCGCCGCGTCCGGGTCGCGCACCGCGACGAACGCCGTCGCCCGAACGCGTTGCGCGGGGAACAGCTTGAGGCAGGCGGCCGTGATCACGCCGAGCGTGCCCTCGGCGCCGAGGAACAGCGACTTGATGTCGTAGCCGGTATTGTCCTTGCGCAGGCCGGTCAGCGTCTCCATGACGCGGCCGTCGGGCAGCACCACTTCGAGGCCGAGCACCAGCTCGCGCGCCATGCCGTAGCGGATCACGTTGAGACCACCGGCATTCGTCGACAGGTTGCCGCCGAGCAGGCAGCTGCCCTCGCTGCCCAGCGACAGCGGCAGGTAGCGGTCGGCGCCGGCCGCGGCTTCCTGCAGCGACGCGAGCACGCAGCCGGCCTCGGCGATCATCGTGTAGTTAGCCGCGTCTATGGCGCGCACCTCGTTCAACCGCGCGAGCGACATCAACACCTGGCTGCTCGACGCGTCCGGCGTCGCGCCGCCGCAGTAGCCGGTGTTGCCGCCCTGGGGGACGACGCCGATGCGGTGCTCGTTGCAGTACGCGAGCACGCGCGACACCGTCGCGACGTCGGGCGGCGCGAGTACCGCCAGCGCGTGGCCGCGGTACAGCGCGCGGTGGTCGCGCAGCATCGGCGCCGTGCGCACGGGATCCGTGATCAGCGCGTCGTCGCCGGCCACGGCGGCGAGACCGTGCACGAGGTGGGCGGGGTCGTTCATGAGCGGCCGATGATAACGCGGCGCGATGACGCGCCGACATGACGGATCGGCTATGCGCCGCGGCCGGTCAGGCCACGGCCAGCGGCGCCCGGCGGTTCGCCGGCTTCGTCAGCAGCATCTGCACCGTGCCGAGCTGGCGTTCGAGGAAGCCGCCCTCGCAGTAGCACAGGTAGTACTCCCACAGCCGGACGAAGCTCTCCGGGTACCCGAGATCGCGCACCTTCGCGACGTTGCGGAAGAACCGCTCGCGCCACAGGCGCAGCGTGCGCGCGTAGTGCGGGCCGATGTCCTCGAGATCGAACAGCTTCATGTCCGTCTTGCGCGACAGCGAGTCGAGCATCACGCGCACGCAGGGGATGAAGCTGCCGGGGAACACGTAGCGCTGGATGTAGTCGACGTTCTTCAGCGCCTGCTCGTAGAACTGGTCCTGGATGGTGATCGCCTGCAGCAGCATCGCGCCGTCGGGCTTCAGCAGCCGCGCACATTGCGCGAAGTAGCCGTCGAGGTACTGCGCGCCGACGGCCTCGATCATCTCGATCGACACCAGTTTGTCGAACTGGCCCTCGAGGTCGCGGTAGTCGGTCAGCAGCACCGTGATGCGGTCGGACAGTCCGCGCTCGGCGATCTTGCGCACGGCGTAGTCGCGCTGCGCGGCGGAGATCGTGCAGGTGGTGACGCGGCAGCCGTAGCGCTCGACGGCGTGGATGGCGAAGCCGCCCCAGCCGGTGCCGATCTCGAGCACGTGATCGGTGGGCTGCAGATCCAGCTTGCGGCAGGCGGCCTCGAACTTCGTCGTCGACGCGACCACCAGCGACGCATCCGGCCGCGGGAAGATGCCGCAGGAATACGCCATGGTCTCGTCGAGCATCAGCTCGTACAGCGGGTTGCCGAGGTCGTAGTGCGCCGCGATGTTGCGTGCGCTGCCGTTGCGCGAATTGCGGTTCGCCCAGTGGAACAGCTTCAGCAGGGGGCGGCTGACGAACGACCAGCGCGAATCCATGCGGTTCATGACGTCGCGGTTCGCGACGAAGATGCGGACCAGCGCGGTGAGATCGTCGCAGCGCCACAGGCCGCGGATGTAGGCCTCGCCGGCGCCGACGGTGCCGCCGAACGCGGCATCGGCGAACGTCTGCGGATGGTCGATGTAGAGCGTGCAGCCCAGGTCGTATTCCGCCGAGCGCCGGCCGAACGTGAGGGTCGCGCCGCCCGGCTCGACGACGCGCAGTTCGCCGCGCGAGAACTCGGCGAGCCGCGCCAGCATGAGCTTGCGGCCGAGTCGCGCCAGCAGCGAGGGACGCGCGCGGGGCAGGTCGAGGCCTAACAACGGAGACTGCGTGTTCATGTCTGGGGTTGCGCCTGTGCTTTCTTGAGCTTCGCGGGATGGACGTGGAAGGGCACGCGCTTCAGCCACAGCTTCAGCGCCTGCCAGTGGATCAACGCGACGACGCGGGTCGTCATCAGCGGAAAATTCAGCAGGGCGCGCGCCAGCGAGCGGCCGGTGATGGGCTCGCGGCGCAGGTTCAGCGTCGCGTCGAAGAGCGGCTCGGCGTCCGGGCCGTCGCCCGCCGCGCGGTTCTCCATGTGCACGTGCAGGCCCGCGGCCGGTGCGCCGAAATTCCAGCGATAGTGCATGTCCATCGGCAGGAACGGGGATACGTGGAATTCCTTGTCGAACTCGAAGCGCCAGGCGCGCGCGCCGGCGGGATGCGCGGCGCCCGGTTTCGCGCCGGCGACGGGCAACACGTAGGCATGGCGCTCCTTCCACGGCGTGTTCGTGATCTCGGCGACGATGGTCTCGACGTGCTCGTCCGCGGCGTCGAACACGTAATAGAAACTCACCGGGTTGAAGCTGTAGCCGAAGAAGCGCAGGTGCGTGAGCAGGCGGATCGGGCCGGCCGGGCGGGCGCCGGTGCGCGCGGCGACGAGATCGCGGACCGCGGTGTCCAGCGGCACCTCGGGAGGACCGAGGAAGTCAGTGCGCTCGAAACGCGCCAGCGCCGGGCGGCGCACGGACCAGAACCAGCGGCGCTCGAACACCGCCGGGAGCTCGGCGAGATCGAGATAACTCATGAACAGCCGGTACGCGAACTCGTTGCCCGCCGGGCCGAAGCGCCGGTGGCGGATGGTGCCGGTGTACAGCGCGCTCTTCATCACGCGCTCCGCGCCAGCGCGGCGGCATCGCTCGTGCCCGCGATGACGCGCGCGAAATCGTCCAGCGCCCATTCCGCGCTGACGACGCCGTCCTCGTGGAAGCCGTAGCGCCAGTACGCGCCGCAGTAGAACGTGCGGTTGACGCCGCTGATCTCCGCGCGCCGCCGCTGCGCGGCCACACCCGCCGGTAGATAGACAGGGTGGTGGTAGGTGATCGTCTTCAGCACCTTCGCCGGGTCGATGTCCGCGGTGCGGTTAAGCGTGACCAGGAACTTCACCGGCGCATCCAGCGACTGCAGGATGTTCATGTCGTAGGTGAGGGCGACGCGGTCGCGCAGGCGGTTGTCGCGCACGGCGAGCAGGTGGTAGTTCCAGGCGGCGCGTGCCTTCGGCGTGCGCGGCAGCAGCGAGTCGTCGGTGTGCAGCGTCGCCTCGTTTTCCTGGTACGGGAAGGCGCCGAGGACGAGCTGCTCGGCCTCGCTCGCGTCGTCGAGCAGGCGCAGCGCCTGGTCGGCATGGCAGGCGAAGAACACGTGGTCGAAGCGCTCGGCGCCGGCCGCGCTGCGCACCGTGACGCCGTTGCGGTCGCGCTTCACGCCGAGCACCGGCGTGTTCAGACGGATGCGATCGGCGAACGGCGCCGTCAGCCGCCGCGCGTATTCGCGCGAGCCGCCCTTGACCGCCTGCCAGACGGGCCGGTTGTCGACGTTCAGGAAACCGTGCTTGTCGAAGAACTCGACGAAGAAGCGCGCTGGGAACGCCAGCATGCCGCTCTCGGTCGCCGACCACACCGACATGCCCATGGGCACGATGTACTGCTCGCGGAAGGCGCGCGAGTAACGACCGCACTCGAGATACTCGCCGAGCGTCAGCCGGTCGTTGCCGCCGGCCAGCAGCGCCTTGCACTCGCGGTTGAAGCGCAGGATGTCGGCGATCATGCGCAGGAACGACGGCCGGAAGAAATTTCGCCGCTGCGCGAACAGCGAGTCGACCGACGTGCCGTTGTATTCGAGCCCCGTGCGCTCGCAACGCAGGCTGAAGCTCATGTTCGAGTCCTGGTAGCCGACGCCGAGCTCGCCCAGCAGCTTCAGGAAGCGCGGGTAGGTCCAGTCGTTGAAGACGATAAAGCCGGTGTCGATGGCGTAGTGCCGGCCGGCCCACTCGACGTCGTGGGTATGCGTGTGGCCGCCGACGTGCGCGCCGGCTTCGAACACGGTGATGTCGTGCGCGGAATGCAGCCGCGAGGCCGCGACCATTCCCGATATCCCCGAACCGACGATGGCAACTCGCATGGGTGACCGACTGTAGCCGAACTGGTCGGAACTACGTCAGCCGGGGGAATTCGGATGCAGGCCCGCGCGGGGCCGGACGGCGCCTACTGGCGGGGCGGCAGCGGCTCGATGCGACGGGGGTGGTGGTCGCGCATGGCCACGGGCACCGGCTTGAGATCCCACACCAGCCCCATCCACGACATCGCCTTCAGCAGGTAGTACGTGATGTCGACTTCCCACCAGTAGAAGCCCTGGCGCGTCGAGCTCGGGTAGTGGTGGTGATTGTTGTGCCAGCCCTCGCCGAGCGTGATCAGCGCGAGGAACCAGTTGTTGCGGCTCGAATCGCCGGTCTTGTACCGCTGCTTGCCGAACACGTGCGACAGCGAGTTGATCGTGTAGGTGCCGTGCGAGCAGAGCACGGTCGAGACGAAGAAGCCCCAGATCAACATCTGCCAGCCCGTGGTGTGCAGGCCCGGTGCCCACGTCTCGAGCGCGACGCCGAGGAAGAACAGGCCGACGGCCAGCAGCACCGGCACGATGATGTCGAAGCGGTCGAGCCAGCGCAGCTCGGGGAAGTTCATGAGGTCGCGCACGCGCTTGAGGTCGGGCGCGAAGCCCTTCTTCGACAGGAACCAGCTCATGTGCGCGCGCAGGAAACCGTGCTGGATCGGCGAGTGCGCGTCCTCGGGCTTGTCGGAGTACTGGTGGTGATCGCGGTGATGCGCGGCCCACCAGATGGGACCACGCTGCACGGCGGACGAGCCGACCACACCCATCAGGAACTGCATGACGCGGGAGGTCTTGTAGCTCTTGTGCGAGAAGTACCGGTGATAGAACCCGGTGATCGCGAACATGCGGATGAAATAGAGCGCGACGCAGACGAACAGCGCGATGGGGCTCCAGCCAACCGTGAATACGAACAGACAGGCCGCGTGCATCAGGATGAACGGCGTCGTGCGCACCCAGTCGATGCGGTCGGCTTCCGGATGGTCGGCGGCGGACGCGGCGGCGCTGGTGTCGAACCAGTGCAGCAGCGAACGCGCGGCGCGGGCCAGGGGGTTGCTTTGCGTCGTCGAGGTCATGCGGGGCGCGGTTCCTGTGGGGATGCGACGAGGGCCGGATGATGAATCATCCGGCCCTCGCGTGATGGATTTAAGTCGCGTTATGAAGCGCTGTCGAGTGCGGCAGTCCGCGTTTCCAGCGCGGCGATGCGCTCGTCGAGCGGCGGGTGGCTCAGGAACAGCTTGCGGAAGCCCTGCGCGAGCCCGCCGTTGATGCCGAACGCCTGCAGCTGTTCCGGCATCCGACTAGGGGAATGAGCCGCCTTCAGCGCCTGCAGCGCGCCGATCATCGCGCCCGTGCCGGCGAGGTACGCGCCGCCCGCGTCGGCGCGGAATTCGCGGCGCCGCGAGAACCACGCGACGATCATGCTGGCGAGGAACGCGAGCACGACCTCCGACACCAGCACGACGACGAAGTAGCCGATGCCCGGGCCGCTCTGCCGCTCGTTCGAATTGCCGCGCAGGAAGCCGTCGACGACGCTGCCGATGACGCGCGCCAGGAAGAACACGAAGGTGTTCAGCACGCCCTGGATCAGCGTCAGCGTGACCATGTCGCCGTTCGCGACGTGCGCCACTTCGTGGCCGAGCACCGCTTCCACTTCATCGCGGCGCATGGCGCGCAGCAGGCCGGTGCTGACGGCGACCAGCGAGTGGTTCTTGCGCGGGCCGGTGGCGAAGGCGTTGGGTTCCGGCGAATCGAAGATGCCGACCTCGGGCATGCCGATGTTGGCCTTCTCGGCATGGCTGCGGACGGTCGCGACCAGCCAGCGCTCGGTCTCGGAGGCCGGCTGCTCGATGACGCGCACGCCCATCGCCCGTTTCGCCATCCACTTGGAGATGGCCAGCGAGAAGAACGCGCCGCCGAAGCCGAAGACCAGCGAGAAGATCAGCAGCGATTCGTAGTTGAGGCCCCGCGCGGTCAGGTAGTTGTCGATGCCGAAGAGCTGGATGACGACCGACAGCAGCAGGACGACGGCCAGGTTGGTGGCGATCAGCAGGGCGATTCTTTTCATGATTTTCCGAACGGGCTCCGGGGTGGGGGAACGCCAGGGACTGGCGGCAATTCTGGCGTCGTCGCCGGCGAATTCAAGCAGCCGGGACGGCCTCCAGGATCAATCGCTCAGCAGGAAATCCAGCACCGCCGACGCGTCGTCCAGCGACAGCGTCCGCCCGCCGTATTCCGCGACCCGAACGCCCGCCGGGACGGCCACGGCCGCGATGCCCGGATCCTGCGAGGCGAGTGGCGCTCCGGCGCCACGAAACACTTCGACACGCCGCAGCCAGTCGAGTTGCTTGAAACCTTCGACGATCACCAGGTCGACCGGGCGCAGCTCCGCCAGCAGGGCCTGCAGGCTGGCCGGCCGGGTCGAGGCGGCGATGCGCGCCCAGCCGGCGTCGGAGGCGACGATGACCTCGGCCGCGCCGGCGACCCGGTGCCGGTGGCTGTCCTTGCCGGGCGTGTCGAATTCGATGTCGTGGTGGTGGGTGTGCTTGACCGTCGAGACGGTCAGGCCGCGCTGGCGCGCGGCGCCGATGAGGTTTTCGATCAACGTCGTCTTGCCACTGCCCGAACGACCGACAATGGCGACGACACGCACGGGCGGCGACTAGCTAGTAGTTGTCGTCTTCTTCTTCGTCGTCGAAGTCGTCGTCTTCGTCGTCGTCTTCATCGTCCTCGTCGTCTTCATCCTCGTCTTCGTCGAGGTCTTCGTCGTCTTCCTCTTCGTCGTCGTCATCCGTGTCGTCCGACCAGCCTTCCGGCTCCTCGGTGGGCTCCAGGTCCAGCTCGTGCCACGTGTCGAGATCGAGCTCCTCGGTCTCGCCGTCGAGATATTCGATTTCGACCAGCTCGTCGTCTTCGTCGACGGAAAGAACGCGGAAGGTTTCTTCCTCTTCCTTGTTCTCGTACCACTTGCCTGGAACCGGTGCGTATTCTCTGCCCACAACTCGCGCCTCTGTCTGGAGGGCGGAGAGTTTAGGGGCTGCCCGCGGCTCCGGCAACGGCCTGTAATGTAAGATCGGGCCCCTTTATGAGCACCTCGCCTCTAACTCGTGCACGCCGGATCGTCGTCAAGGTCGGCTCCGCGCTCCTGGTCGATCAGTCGAGCGGACAGGTCAACCGGACCTGGCTCGAGACGCTGGTCGAAGACCTGCTGCGGCTGCGCGCGCGCGGGCAGGAAGTGGTGCTCGTGTCGTCCGGCGCCATCGCGCTCGGGCGCCGCGAGCTGAAGATGGCGCCGGGCGCGCTCAAGCTCGAGCAGAGCCAGGCCGCCGCGGCCGTGGGACAGATCGCACTCGCACACATCTATAAGGAGCTGTTCGCGGCGTCCGGCGTCACCGTCGCGCAGATCCTGCTGACGCTGGAGGACAGCGAGCGGCGGCGGCGTTACCTGAACGCGCGCGCCACGCTGTCCGAGTTGATCGGCCTCGGCACGCTGCCGGTCATCAACGAGAACGACACCGTGGCGACGACCGAGATTCGTTATGGTGACAACGATCGCCTCGCGGCCCGGGTCGCGCAGATGACGAGCGCGGACTGCCTGCTGCTGCTCTCGGATGTCTCCGGTTTGTATACCGCCGACCCGAACCTGGATCCGTCGGCGCGGTTAATCCCCGAAGTGCGCGAGATCACCGCCGAGATCGAGGCGATGGGCGGTGGCTCCGCGTCGGCCGTCGGCTCCGGCGGCATGGCGACGAAGATCGCGGCCGCGAAGATCGCGACCGCCGCGGGTTGCGCGATGGCGATCGCCGCCGGCGCGCCGCTGCATCCCGTGCGCCGGCTCGAAGAGGGCGCGGACTGCAGCTGGTTCCTGCCGGCGTCGAACCCGGAGAACGCGCGCAAGCAGTGGATCGCCGGCGCGTTGCGCCCGAACGGTGCGATCACGATCGATGCCGGGGCGCTGCAGGCGCTGCGCTCGGGCAAGAGCCTGTTGCCGGCCGGCGTGGTCGCGGTGAGCGGCCGGTTCTCGCGCGGCGACACGGTGAGTGTGCTCGACCGGGACGGTGCCGAGATCGCCCGCGGCATGATCGCGTACGGCGACCAGGACGCCGCGCGCATCCTCGGCAAGCGCAGCGCGGACATCGAAGCGCTGGTCGGCTTCCGCGGTCGCGCCGAGATGATCCATCGCGACGACCTGGTGATGATGCGCGCGGAGTTCGCGGCATGAGTGCCGCGCCGATGCTCGACATCGCCGCCGCGATGGACCGGCTCGGCCGCGAGGCCGTGACCGCCGCGCACGCGCTGGCGCTGGCACCGACCGAACAGAAGAACCGCGCCCTCGCGGGCATCGCTGCCGCGCTACGCGCCGGCAAGGCGCTGCTGCTGGTCGCGAACGCGCTCGACATGGACGCGGCGCGCGCGAAAGGTTTGACGGGCGCGATGCTGGACCGGCTGGCGCTCGACGACGCGCGCATCGAATCGATGGCGAAGGGCGTCGAGGAGATCGCGGCGCTGGCGGATCCCGTCGGCACCACGGTGGCGCAGTGGACGCGGCCCAACGGCCTCGTGATCTCGCGCGTGCGCGTGCCGCTGGGCGTCATCGGCATCATCTACGAGAGCCGGCCCAACGTGACCTGCGATGCCGGCGCCCTGTGCCTGAAGTCCGGCAACGCGGCCATCCTGCGCGGCGGATCGGAGAGCGTGCATTCGAGCCGCGCCATCCACGATTGCCTCGTGGCCGGGCTCGAGGCGGCCGGGCTGCCCGGCACGGCGATCCAGCTCGTGCCGACGACGGATCGCGCCGCGGTGGGTTACCTGCTGTCGTCGATGACGGATTACATCGACGTCGTCGTGCCGCGCGGCGGCAAGAGCCTGGTGGCGCGCGTGCAGCAGGAGGCGCGCGTGCCGGTGATCGGGCATCTCGAAGGCGTCTGCCACGTGTACGTCGATCGCGATGCGGATCTCGCCATGGCGAAAGCGATCGCGAAGAACGCGAAGCTGCGCCGCACCGGCGTGTGCGGATCGGCGGAGACGCTGCTGGTGGACGCGGCCTGCGCGGCCACGCACCTGGCGCCGATCGTGAAGGAGCTGCTCGACGCGGGTTGCGAGGTGCGCGGCGACGCGGCCACGCGCGCGGTCGATGCGCGCGTGAAGGCGGCGACCGAGCAGGACTGGTACACGGAATATCTCGACGCGATCATCGCGGCGCGCGTGGTCGACGGCGTCGACGCGGCGATCGAACACATCGCGAAGTACGGCTCGTCGCACACCGAGAGCATCGTGACGGCGAATACGGCGACGGCGGAGCGGTTCCTGGCGCGCGTCGACAGCGCCATCGTGCTGCACAATGCGTCGACGCAGTTCGCGGATGGCGGGGAGTTCGGGATGGGGGCGGAGATCGGGATCTCGACGGACCGGTTTCATGCGCGCGGGCCGGTCGGGGTCGAGCAATTGACGTCGTACAAGTACGTCGTGCGCGGAAGCGGGCAACTGCGGCCGTAAGGGGGACAGTCCCCGTTTCCTAGCAAAAGGGGACAGTCATCGGGGGCCGTGGCCGCCGGTGTGTCGTTCGTTCGTCGCTCACTGCGCGCCTTTACATTTT
>Ga0335075_10001064_pt1 | contig 46305 bp, 35 predicted proteins | sample Lox_Sample_24_FD_206723 | JGI IMG/M metagenome (GOLD analysis project Ga0335075, IMG submission 206723) | Soil microbial communities from Loxahatchee National Wildlife Refuge, Florida, United States - Lox_Sample_2.4 | ecosystem: Environmental > Terrestrial > Soil > Wetlands | place: USA... | reverse complement strand
AGCGCACGCGCCCTCGCGTGCGGCGGTTGACGCCTCGTCAACCGCTCGGGCGCGCCACCGTGCTCGTTCAACGCGCGGTGGCGCGCGTCCCGTTCGACCGTGAGGCACGGTCGAACCGCACGCGAAGGCGCGTGCGTTCCCCCACTCACTGCCGGAGGCGGAAGAACTGCTGGCTCGGGCCCGCCGTGTTTGTGTAGGGACCGGTTACGACGGGACCCAATACATCGATGTACGGGCCTGAAACATTCGTGGCGCTTTGAAGGATGAAGTTCCCCTGCCAGTTCAAGATGACATTTCCCCCGACCTGGCTGGCTGTCATCGCGCCCGGCTCAGGCGGTTGCGAAATAAAACGGACCGCGTCCGCATACCATCGCTGGGAACTCAGCCCGCTGAACCACGTGAAGGTGATCACGGGGTTGTTCACGCTTGGGGTAATGGTTCCGACGGTCTCCCATGTATTATTGATGGCGTCCTCGGAACCACTGCTAAACACCGTAGTTGTTACCGGAAATGTAGTGGCTGACACGCCAGTGACGGTGTTACTGACCACGATACTCGGAGTTTCCTCGTATGGACTATCGTTTTTACCCCAACTGACCGAAACGGAATAGGTCGTGCCGGCCAGCAGGGACGGTGTCACAGAAAACCAGGTTGATGTGCCGGCGGTATTGGAGAAACGGCTGCTGCCAGGCGAGGAGCATCCGGGCGCCATGCTTTTGGTGGCGGAAATCGTGCTGGAAAAGCCGCTGCCAAAGGCAAAAGCCGGATTATTGCTGCCGGAGGTGCTGTTGCCAAAACGGCTTTCCACCACGTTTGTGGTTTGGGCTATCACCACACTGATAATGCGCAAGGTTCCGTCCGTCGTTAGGGTGCTCGTGTCCCAATCCAGGCCCGTGCCCGGGGACGCCGGCGAGAGCGAGCTAAAGGCGCCGGAGTAGGCTGAGGCGTCGAACAACTTGAACGTGTTCGTCGCGGAAAACGTTCCGGCTTGATTGCTGAGGACCAACTCTCCGCCGTACGTGAGTTGCGTCATGCCTGCGATTTCACCGGACGCTCCCGTCGCGGCATTGACATCCATGGAAATTGAACCGCCCGATTGCACGGCCAGCGTGTTGCTGACGAACAGCTCCGCGAAACCGGGACCCGGCGAAATTGTGCCGGGCGCGCTTACCGTAATGGGGCCGGCCAATATTCCTGTGCCGGTCAATGTCCCGCCGTCCACCGCGATGGGATTTGACAGGATGCCATTTACCTCCAGCGTTCCGTTGCTGATGGTTGTGGTGCTCGTACAACTGTTCGTGCCGGCCAAGATCACCGTGCCCTGCCACAGGGTCAAGCTGCCTGAGCCGCCCATCGGGCCGTTGACGGTGAGCACACGATTTGGCGCAATGGCCCAGTTCTGGGACGCCCCAAGCACCAGCGCCGAATTGATGGTTGCATTGTTGGAGGCTGACAACATGTCGATACCGCCGGAATTGATGGTAAGAGAATTGCCGGAAATACTAATCGGACCGGTCTCTTGAATGGACAATCCATTCACGGTTGTGTCTTGCCCCAAAATCGTGCTGAAATTTCCGATACTCGGATACGAGAACACAACGTCGCTGGCCGAAGTCGGAACCGTATTAGACACCCAGTTGCCGCTGTCGGTCCAATCGGCTGAACTGGCGCCGGTCCAATAAACTGTGGCGGCCACCGGAGTCAACAACACCGCGCTCATCGGCGGTACGGTGATGGTCAGTTGCCCGTTCGTTGCGGAGAGCACCGACTGCACGCCGCCGGCCCAGGTACCATCGGGATTGATGGTCGCGCCGCCGATCGTGTAGCCATTGGTGCTGGCAAGATTCGTCCCGGTCAACTCGATCATTTGTGCCGCGGTGGCTATCGACCCCAGGTCGATGGACACCTCGACGGAATCATTTGTTTCCTTATTGTCCAACACCGCGCACGTCGCGCCGCTGTCCTCACGCACGCCGTAGGCCGTGAAATTGATGTCCGATCCCAGCGAGACGACGGCGGGCAGGACATTGCCCCGGGGCAGAAGCGAGAACATCTTCATCCCATAAAATACGGGGCGGGCCTCGACGACGTTTGTACCGTTATCAAAAATAGGGGTGTATATGGCCGTATTGCCGCCGCCATGGAAATTGACCCCCTGGCAGCCGTTAATTGCGGAGGTGAACATGAAGTCCAGTGCCCACAGGGCCGTTCCATAAGTGTCGCTCACATTGGCAGACCCGCCACCGTAGTACGAGTTGCATTCGTCCGTGCGATATCCCAGGGGCAGGCCGGCGGCGCTGGCAGCCGTGGCTATCGTGTTCACAGTCCCGGGCAAACTCGTATCGGGCGTTAGAAGAAGAGCCATGGTTGCGTCCGGCGATTCACCATCCCCGCGATAGTAATGTTGCGTCACCATTGAAATGACACCGGCCTCGTCACCGGCAAATGGAACCGTATATCCCGAAGTGTTGTAAGCGGACACTGGACCCGTGAGCGTCCAACCATTTTCCCCATTGGTGACGGCCCAACCGGGAACCGTATTGGTAATCGCGGCAGCCATCGCCTGCCATTGCGAGAGGAATTGAGCGAAAGTAAAATTGGTGGCGCGAATGCCATTGTTGGCGTATTCATCGGGTTCATTGCCAATCTCGAAGCCGAGCAGGCTTGAGCCCAGGTCATTCGCAGCGTAGGCCGCTTCGGCGGCGCAATTCGTGGGATTATTCACGGACATATTGATGCCGTAGATGACGGACCAATTGGTCGGCAAAGCCTTGATAAAACCAGTGAAGGCATCAACCTGGCTGGGTAAAATCGGGGTCGTATTCGATAGACCGCCCCAGCATGTCGTGTCAACACTGTCGGCGCCGACCCGCAAAACGGCTGGACCAATCTGGCTGAACATCTGAATCATCGAGACGTCATTGGTGAGAAATAAACTACCGGTCAATTCTGACTTATCGTAGCTAAGACCAAGGAACGCGGGGTTCAAAGGCAGTCCCGGGTTGCTCAACGAGAAGCTAACTGTTGCCGGAACCACAGTCCCCATGGCAGTGCTCGCGGCTCCAAAGAAAAGCACAATGGCAGCCCAGCAGACGTTTTTGATGATGTTTTGCACGGGTTTATTCATGTATTACATCCAAAAACGGATGCAAAGCAATTATAGTATGGCCGTCGGATCAATGCAAAGCACTACGGAACCTGCCCTGCTCGAAATCAATCAAATCAAACCGTGAGAATTTTTAAATGACAATACTAATAAGCGGTCGAACGGCATCCGGCGGGACAACAACCGATGCCGAGGTATGACACGTCATGCAGGGAAGATACCGTTGGTCGACTCCGAAACCTTCAAGGAATAACAGGCGTGCTCGGGAAAGCGCAGCCGATTAGCGCGAGTAGAGAAGGGAGTATTCATCAGGAGATATTCCCGCACGTTCGACAAGTCTATAACGGTGAAGTGACCATCGCTTATCACAATTACGGCGAAGCAGCAGTTCGTGGTATAATCGTTTTGATATTATGAATAATACCTGCCCGACGTCGAAAAGTAATCGAACCTGCGTTTCAAACGCATCGAAATCGTTGGAGCATATGCAATCGTCGACAGTCGATCGGAGAAATGCTTCCAAATTCGGTTCGGCGATGCCTTTCCATCTTTGGAACAGCTTTTTCGTTCGCGCCCTGTTACGCCCTTCAACCAGAAGATATGCGAAGCCAGGGTTATAATTCGCATTATATCGAACACGTGACGGCCAATCGTAATCGGAGTAAATCCTAAAAAGCTTCTGGGTGGCCAATGAGGCAAAAAGCGATGCCTCCTTGGCGTCCGTAGCCAGAGCCCTGTCATGCACGAAGCTGTCAAAAAGATGTAACAGCTTTTTCCATGTTGCTTCGTGTGGCCGTCGCGACTTTTTTTTGAACGTATATTCGGATAAGGAAAGCGTCGTGACTGATGTTTGATGAAACTCAAACATCCCGGGGCCTGGGAAATTCGCGGCCGCAGCAATCGATTTAAATATGCCAATGTTTTCTTTGTCCATAAAGAAGACCGGCTCCCCGATCAGACGCAATAAAGCTTGGGCAGCAAAAAAACAATGGTAGTAGATTGTTACAACATTCCACGCATCACTACGAATGCAGTTTTCAACTCCAAATCGGTAAATCTCCAATGCCTGCTCGACACAATGATTCAGCAATCGCTCCACGTCTCTGAGGAAAACCGAGGCAATTTCGACAGGGGCGCATTCGATAGTGATGTCAGTCGTGGAGGCAGTTCGGAGGTTGAAGCCTCCACACTGAATCCAGCCAGCGAATGTTGGGGCGTCGCCGACTGTGTTCTTCATCCCGTCCGGATAAAAACTTAACATCTTCGCCCGTAGATGAAGGAAAATCGGGCCAGTCATACCATATCGTCATGCGCATCGATTTGCCCCGACACAGAATGCTTGAGGGCGGGAAGAATGCTAGCCTTAGTTATCTTGGTCTTGCCGCCGGTAAGCACGCTTGCAAGGTCAATATTGGCCAAGGGCGCCAGAACATCCTCGAGAGATTCCAGCTTATAATTACGGTGCTTCGCATATGAAATGCGGGTAATTTCGTCGAAAAGAGCGCAAAACGCTTCAAAATAGACAGATTTGAAAAGCAGTTCGGTGTCCCTAAGGCGGCGTTCTAGCGCCCGGAAAAAATTTGTCAACAACGTATAGCTCTTTTCCTCCGAAAGTTGCAACATAACGGGCAGTTCAGCGATCTCTTTTACCGCACGATTAAAAGTTACACGCGAGATCTTCCCTCGAACGGATGCTGCGGGACTCAATCGCCCATTAAAGGGTGAGTTGGCGTCCCTATTAAGACGATCGAATAGCCCCCGAAGCCGCGCCTCAGTCGCGCTCTCCTGTTCTGCTACTTGCTTGATATCCAGCAGCAATGCTGCAGGCACTCCTCTTTGGTTCGTATTAATATCTATGAAAAGAGCCGCCTCCTCCTTTCTTGAAAGCCCTTCGTAAATGGCCACTGGCACTCTGTGTTTTTTCTTCGTTTGGCCGTATCCAAACAACCGGTGTTGACCATCAATCACCAAAAAACTTTTTGGTGCTCGCTTAAACTTAATCGTTTTCGTTTTGGAATTGTATTCGAGTTCGGCCTCGGGTTGCGCCGAGAGAACCACATTTGTCGGAATCGATCCTTGGCTGTTATCTAGATATCGGGCGATGTCGGCCGCGCGGGATTCACTTAGGGTTCTCTGAAAACCCGCGATGGAATCCGCGTCCCGCCGGGATACAAAACTAAACGGGAAAACATCTTCAACCGGAAGTGTGGCAAGGTAGAACTTATGTTTGTTTTGGGTCAAGAGCATGGCCGGGTATGACGCTATCTCGGAATCGGTGGGTGGCAACACAAACAGACTCGGCTCTTGAGAGTGGTCTAATCGGGTACGTGCCATAGTGGATCGTGATTGTGCACTGGATCGGGAGCGACGTCAACTTCGGCAGTTTTCAAAATAACTCATCAGAGGACGGGTTGGCTGTTAACGTTTGACCGGTTAATCTGATCGCACCAAAGGCAGCCGATGGCGACCAGAGTATAGACTTTCCTCCTCGACCGGATGGTCGTTGATGGGTAAAGCTTAGGAATGGAAATGAGAGATATCGGTGAGTGCTGGAGTAGTATCAGAGGTTTTCTTGATAATTATTCAACGAAGGACATCAAGGGGATCTTAGGACGTGCAGGCGTGCCCGTCGCACCCGGGACAGGGACACATAAAGGCCCGGTTCTCGACGCTGCCGATTTCTCTGTGGCTGGGCTAGATTTTGAACAGAAAAAACGCTTGGTAATTGGCTGTATCGAGGAAATCGTCCTTTTCGAGAAGACTAAAAACCAAAACTTCGCAAAACTGGGCATCCCGGCGGATAATGCAGCGCTGGCGAGCCTGCAGCGGGTTTTGGCAAGGGTGGGATATGGCATCAGCGGGGAGGACGTATTTCCCCTAACGTTGCAGTTGGACATTGAAACCGCCTCTTTTCCAGAGGATGTTGCCATGGCGATTCAAGAGGCGTTGCGCCGATACCGGGACGGGAGTTTTGCTGGGGCGATAACGGCGGTGACTGGTGCCGTTGACAAGATTACCGAATCCATTTTCTCCCAGAATTCGTTGGGCGACCACAAGGCGGCATCATATCAGGCACGTGTGTCGAAATCATTTTCCACATTCGAAAAGCCGTATTGTGCTCCCTTACTCGCCAAGAATCTGCCCGAACATGAGGTTAAGCTTATTTGGGAGAATCACAAAAAGGCCGTCAGCAACTCAGCCTACGTTTTGGCTGCATTCCGTAGGGAATACTCTGACGTACATGGGCACCAGAATGCGCCGGCGGAATTTGTTCAGAAATCTCTCGACTGCGCTGTCTTTATTCTGCGGTCGTTTAGCGGGGTAAAATAAAAATGGGCACGATCCAAAGTTCCGGGTCGGTTCCTTGTATCGCAATATTTATTGAATCATGAAGGCGGTGGGGACTTAGATACCAGCTATTGCCCGTCAGTAGCAATCCAACCGAAACCTACATTTCCCGAGCACCTTCATTCACGTGTCTTCAAATTTCCAAAAAAATCTTAAAATTAGGTCCGTTCCTGAATTCCTGCTTTCCTCATTCCAGTTTTCACCGCAGAAACGTGGATTTTACGCGCCTTGAATTGAGCATGTAAGGTATCCATATAAGGCAAGGCACATAGCATTGCGTCAAATCCGTCGTAGAATCTCCCGCCTGCTTTGCCGCGGCCGGGATGAGTTGAACCGAAAAATGATCGATTGTCGTCGTCACGGCAACGAACACCAAAAAAACAATAAATAAGACCGGGAATATCCTGCGCCGTTGAAAGAATAATATCAAAAGCAGGATCGCAAAAACCATGATGGTCAAATTCGAAAGAAATTCGAGGATCAGGAGCGGCGCCCATAAACCGTTGTACGCGGCGCCCGACGGATCGGTCAACGTATGCCATGTTTCCGGCGCGTAAACAGACGCGTTGCCTGCAACCGCCATAAATGCGCGGAGCGGGCTAAGGAATAAGCCAATCGCCGGCAATATCAGCCAGCCGCCCAGCCCTGAAAGTTGAACGCCCGATGCATCCAGTGGAGGCGGCATCGGAGCGCCGCGCCAGAAGTGGTGCACGGCCGCCGCGACCACTGCCAAAAGAATCAGGTAAATTCCGCCCAATGCCCCAATGGTCCAATTGAAAGTTGCATTGTTTGGCGTTTTCGCAGGCGTGCTGGAAACGACAGAAACGTCATCAGTTGCCCACGTTAGCGAGTATCCCAGCGCGTCTTTCATCTGATTCAGGGTCTTTACATAGTCGGGCATCGCCGCCGGTGAAACCACGTTGGACAGGGTTTGATATTCATACGTCATCTCGAACGAGTTTTTGCCGATTACCCGGGTCGCATCCAGTTCGGCGGCATCGCATTGAAAATGGTTCGTTTCGCCATCTATGGGCCAGTCTTCGGGCAAAATCACTTTGGTAGTGAGAATAGAGTGGCAGGGATACGTCATTGCCAGGGGCATTGAGCGCAATGTCGTCGCGGGTTCGACAAAAAGGTCGCGAATCGTCTGCGGATAAAAATCACATTCGAAATTTTTCTTGTCGTCCGACAGCGTCCAGAACTGCTGGATCTTGTAGTGCTCGATCGTTTCGAAGGTGTTTTGATCGCGATGATCGACAACTTCCAGCGGCCGTGCAACGGATATGTTCGGATATTCCTTGGCATAGTAATTCAAATAGTTCTTTTGCAGTTCTTCACGCGTTTGATCCGCAAAGGTTTGCCGGAGTTGGTCGGCATCCGACCCGACAGCCAGTGTTTGGACTGTGTATTCGGCGGGCTCTTTTCGCTCGTGCACAACGAATGTTTCCCGGATCGTGGTTTTTGGCCAGCCCGCCTGCTGCTGCGGAATAATGGTCAGGTCCGTTGTATCCGGACGCGCGAGCAGGCCGCAGCCGTAGTCCGGAAAGAACCGATCGTCAATTGCGCCGCCCTGATTGACTGCCGTTGGGTCGAGCCAATAGGTCTTGCCGTTAAGCCGAACCCGGCTGACAACGTGGTCGAAGGCATAAGGCGAAGGCAGCCAGTCCTGGACTGTCCCCATATTTCCGGTGTCAACCATGATCTCGGAGGCGTCGATGCCCATTGCCTGGCAAAGAGTGCAAAAAAGATAGGACTTGTCTTTGCAATCACCAAACCGGCGTTCGAATACCAGCGATGGGTCATTCGGCTGATGCGAATTGGGGCCGACCTCGATGCCCATGTAGCGAATGTCGTTCTGGACAAACTCCAGCGCCGCCGCGAGACGGGCCTCTGGACTTTGATACAATTGCATCCATTGGGAAATCTTTTCCTGCAATTTTGGGTCGATATTTTTGGGATGGGGATACAGATTTGCCGCCCATTGCCCCACTTTTTCCCAACTGGCGAACTCACTGAATTGGACCCACGGATAGGCGTCATACCAGGTTGGCAACAAATCTTCTGCATTGATCGCCGGCAGATTGGCAAATTCCCAAACGTATTCAGTGGTATCTCCATTCTCTTTAACAGCAGGCTTTGCTTCCGTACCGTGATTCTTAATGCCCAAAAAACGGCGGGTCGGCCAAAGCAGGCGAAACCGCTGCTTAGCAACGGGGCTCGACCATCCTAAATAGAAATTGTCTATATATCGCCCGCCAAAAATCGGGTTCGCGCCAATAACCGTGTAGGAGTAGTCGATCCGGTCGCCAATACGCACATCTTCCAGGAAAACTACCGCCGAAACTTCCCCGTTAAAAACGTTCATGTCCAAATCACGCTCCTGCTGGATGACCTTGATTTTTCCCGCATCCAAACGGTTCAAGACATTTGTTCCCCGGTGAATCACAATGTCATGAATAACGAGGCGTTCATAGCTCGGATCGAAATCCATGCTCAGTTGAACGCAATCCTGGACACCGTTGGCGTTGACCGGTTCCTCGACAACGCGATGGTAATGTTCATTCAGCGAAACGTTTACCTGGTCGTCGAGAAGAACATATTGCAGGTTATCGTCCGTTGTATTTGTCGTGGATTCCACATCCGCAGCCAAACTTTGAACATTTACCCATTGCGCCGGCGGTGCAATGGAAAACGAATCCGCCGCGCTGACCGCCCGCGCGCAGGCGATCAGAACAACAAAGCAATGCAGCAGCAAAAGCGCCTTCCAATTCCCCATTACGTGATGTTACCAGACGCCGAAGTCAGAATCCATCGTTTAGCTTTGTTATGAAGGAGAGCGCATCTCAAAATTTGAGCACCATGAACACCGATTTATTAACACCCTGCTTTAGCGGGGTGTTTGGCCAACCGACTGCTCTCTCAACCGCTTCAGCGGTTTTATGGGTGGTAAACCGCTGAAGCGGTTCAAAAGCTTTCGACACATAATCACCCTGCTAAAGCAGGGTGTTAATGAGATGCCCGGGAATCCGCGGAACTTTCAACGTTCCAACAAACTACTGATTCGCCAAATTGGGTGAATCCGGTTTGTATTTTCGCTGCAGATCGCTCGGGAGTTCAGTAAAATCAAGCTTGGTCATTCCCAACCCGCCGCCCCGCATTGTATAGCTGATAACGATTCCGTCCGCATCGACTTGTTCGACATGCGCGTTGTTATAAATATCGCCAGTGACAGTCACGAGTTGATTGCTCGGCTTCACCACCGGTGGCCTGGACACAGGTCTCGCCGGCGCCGGGGTTGGCTTGCGTGTCGCCCGTGCCGCTAACTGTTGTTTCTTGACCGGCGCCGTAACGCTTCGAACGCTGGCAGCGGGAGCTTTTTTGACAGCAACGACCGCAACAGCCGGAGCCGGGCGGGCAGCTTCGGTTTCAGCCATATCCGGAGCCAGGTGGATGGAGACGGTCCCAATCGGAGCGGCAGGAGCTACGCTCGTTGAAGCAACAGCAACCTGGGTCGCAGGAACTTCGTTTGCAGAAACAGCGGCCGGCGTCCCTTGCGTCCCTTCTGTGCCTTGCGTCCTTGCGGAAGAAACTTCATTTGTAGAAGCCGCAACGATTGCAGCTTCTTTTGTCAAAATGTCAGCAGCGGCAGATTGATTCGCCGACGCTTCGTCAACCGGAGCAGCAGCGGTCGAAGCCACCACAGGTGCGGCAGGAGCTGCATTCGTGGAAACTTCGTCGGGCGATGCAGCAATCGTTGAAGCCGCAGTTGTGGAAGCGACGGCAACCTGGGTGGCGGAAGCTTCGTTTGTGGAAACGGCCGGAGTCTCATCCGTTGAGGCGGCGGCAACAGGGGTGGCAGAAACTTCATTTGTGGAAGCAGCAACGGTCGTAGTCTCGTTGGTCGAAATTTCGGCAACGGGAGGTTGATTCGTTGAAACGTCCGCGACCGAAACAGGAGCGGTCGGAACTTCATTAGTGGCAGTTTCAGCAACAACAGGAGTTTCATTCGTGGAAACAGCCACAGCGGCAGCCGCAGGAGCCACATTCATGGAAGCGTCGACAGTCGAAGCGGGAACAGCCAGAGTCTCATTCGTTGAAACGACGGCAACCTGGGTCGAAGAAACTTCATTTGTGGAAGCAGCAACGGTCGTAGTCTCGTTGGTCGAGATTTCGGCAACGGGAGGTTGATTCGTTGAAACGTCCGCGACAGAAACCGGAGCGGCCGGAACTTCATTAGTGACAGCTTCGGCGACAACCGGAGTTTCGTTGGTGGAAACGGCCACAGCGGGAGCCGCAGGAGCTACATTCGTGGAAACGTCGACGGTCGAGGTGGGAACAGCCGGGGCCTCATTCGTTGAGGCGACGGCAACTTGGGTTGAAGAAACTTCATTGGTTGAAACAGCAACGGTCGCAGCCTCGTTAGTCGAAATTTCAGCAGCAGGAGATTGATTCGTTGAAACGTCCGCGACCGAAACCGGAGCGGCAGGAACTTCATTAGTGACAGCTTCGGCAACAACCGGAGTTTCGTTGGTGGAAACGGCCACAGCGGGAGCCGCAGGAGCTACATTCGCGGAAACGTCGACGGTCGAGGTGGGAACAGCCGGGGCCTCATTCGTTGAGGCGACGGCAACCTGGGTTGAAGAAACTTCATTGGTTGAAACAGCAACGGTCGCAGCCTCGTTAGTCGAAATTTCAGCAGGAGGAGATTGATTCGTTGAAACGTCCGCGACCGAAACAGGAGCGGTCGGAACTTCATTAGTGGCAGTTTCAGCGACGACCGGAGTTTCGTTAGTGGAAACGGCCACAGCGGGAGCCGCAGGAGCTACATTCGTGGACGCATCAACAGTCGAAGCAGGAACAGCCGGAGTCTCATTCGTTGAGGCGACGGCAACTTGGGTTGAAGAAACTTCATTGGTTGAAACAGCAACGGTCGCAGCCTCGTTAGTCGAAATTTCAGCAGCAGGAGATTGATTCGTTGAAACGTCCGCGACCGAAACAGGAGCGGTCGGAACTTCATTAGTGGCAGTTTCGGCTACAACCGGAGTTTCGTTGGTGGAAACGGCCACAGCCGGAGTTGCAGGCGCTTCATTCGTGGAAACGTCAACAGTCAAAGCAGGAACAGCCGGAGTCTCATTCGTTGAAGCAACAGCAACCGGAGTCGCAGAAACTTCATTTGTCGGAGCAACAACAGTCGTAGTCTCGTTAGTCGAAATTTCAGCAACCGGAGATTGGTTCGTTGAAACGTCCGCGACCGAAACCGGAGCGGTCGGACCTTCATTAGTGGCAGTTTCAGCAACAACCGGAGCTTCGTTCGTGGAGACGGCCACAGCCGAAGTTGCAGGCGCTACATTCGTGGAAGCGTCGGCAGTCGAAGCCGTAACCGTTGGAGCCTCATTGGTCGAAACCACAGCAACGTCGGTCGCCACATTCGTGGAGGTATCAGTAATGGAAACGGGTCCCGTCGAAATCGCGTTAGTTGAAATGTCACCCGTAACCGCGGCAACCAAAGCACTCATCGTGTTTGTAGAGATCGTGCTGGTTGAGTCGGGTTGCGCCGCGGCGAATCCATCCGATTTTTTTTCCGACGCCGCAGGGGCCGCCGGGGCGGAGCCTGTTAACGCGCTTTTGGACGCACAGCCGGAAACTACGCCTGCGGCAAGGGCGGCGCACAAACCAAAATAGATTGTGGTTTTCGCGGAAAGATTTTCCCGGGTGGAAGACAGGGTAATCGTATGCTGCCCCACCAGGTGAATGCCTGGGCGGTTTTTACGTCGACTGTTTTTTTTCATGCTCGTGCTCAGAGTTATCCGGAATACACAAAACCGTGATATTGGCGGCGCCGTCGCGGATAAGCCCCGGACAAAATCAGCAGCCGCCATGCCAGTTCCTTCGCCGCAAGCACAACCACGGATGAGAAAATCGGATGCAAAATCTTCAATAAGATCAGGCATCATCATGGCACCACATGCAGCGCGACGAATGGTCCATCCACTTCAACGTATCCCATGACGGCACACGCTCTCACGGCCCGCCCTCCGTAGCTCCTGAGCGAAGGAGGGTCTCGCGTTTTTTCCATGCAATATCGCCCGCCACGAACCGTATAGGCCATTGAAGCCGCATGGCGAATTGCCGCGGCGAAACTTTTAAACAAATTGAGTGTTATGAATATTCAACCGATACGGAAAACGCTGCTGCTGGCGATTGGCGGCGTGTTCGTCTGGTGGGCATGGAAGTCGCCCGCGCAGGATGTTTCAAGCGCAAATGCAAATGCCGCAATGCAGATGCCTTATAGCGTGAACCAGGTCCTGGAACTGGAACAGGCAAAAATTGGCGATGCCACGATCATCGCGTATATCAAGAGTTCCGGGACATCCTTTAATTTAAATGCCGCGCAAATCGTCTTTTTGCGGCAACAAGGCCTGTCCGACGCGGTCATTACGACAATGCTGACCCAGTCGAGGCCAAATGTGGCGGGAGCCGCAAGCGCGCAACCGGACCCGGAACCGCAGGCGCCGCAGCAGTATGCGGAAACGCCAGCCGCGAACACGACCGATCCGTCGATGATTTCGCAGCCGCCGGTCACGTACGTCCAAACGGCGACTGCGCCGGCACCGTATTACTCGTATTACCCGTATTATGGTTATTCCGGCTACTACGGTTATTACAGCTGGCCGAGACTTTGGTTTCCGTGGCCGTTTGGCTGGGCCTGGTATGGCGGCGCATGGCACTGGGGGTGGGGAGGGGGTGGGGAGGAGGCTGGCACGGTGGTTCGGTGGGTTGGCATGGGTCCTGGGGTGGAGGGTGGCACGGTGGAGGCGGTTGGCATGGAGGCGGTGGCTGGCACCGCTGATTGAGAAGTTTTGTAGCGCGAGATCCCCAACATCAACCTCGCGCTGCCCGAGACGCCGCTCTGTTCGAGGAAAACAGGGCGGCGTCTTTTTTTAATTAAAAAGGAAAAAGGAAAAAGTGAGAGAACGCGCCCTGATCGTACAGCGTCATTCGCCGCACAATTGTCTAACCACCGGACGACTATTCTCCCTCTCCTTGGGGAGAGGGCCGGGGTGAGGTTCTTTCCTTCGATGTTGGGAGTTCGATGTTCGATGTTCGATGTTCGATGTTTCCCTCTAATTCACGCAAACCGGCTTGCCGATGAAGATGCCTTGTCCCATCCTCAGTTCATGTCCGAACGCGCGGTTTCCAATTTGAATAAACCGGACGCGGCGCTGGAAATGACGCTGCGTCCGTCTCTGTTTTCCGAGTTCACAGGCCAGCCCAAAGTCAAGGAACGCCTCGAAATCGCCGTGGCCGCAGCCAGAAAACGCAAGGAGCCGCTCGACCATATTCTATTGAACGGCCCGCCGGGACTGGGCAAAACCACGCTGGCCAATATCCTGGCCAAGGCGATGGGCGCAAATCTCAAAAGCACAAGCGGCCCAACCATCGAAAAAGCCGGTGACCTGGCCGGACTGCTCACCAATCTTGAAGAAGGCGATGTCCTGTTCATCGACGAAATTCATCGGTTGCAGAAGACGATCGAAGAATATCTCTATCCCGCGATGGAGGATTTCAAGCTCGATATCATCATTGACCAGGGTCCCAACGCGCGCAGCGTGCGCCTGAATCTTCCGCGGTTCACACTCATCGGCGCCACGACGCGTAGCGGGCTGTTGAGCGCGCCGTTGCTGACGCGATTTGCCGTTCGTGAGCGGCTGGATTATTACACCGCTGAAGACCTGGAAAAAATCGTGCTGCGCTCGGCGAATTTATTGAACGTCCAAATCGAACCATCCGGCGCGCATGAAATCGCCAGGCGAAGCCGGGGGACGCCGCGCATCGCCAATAATTTACTGCGGCGTGTCCGCGATTATGCCGAGGTGCGGCATGACGGAAAAATCACGGCGCCGGTCGCTGACAAAGCGCTGGCCATGCTGGAGATTGACCAGAACGGACTCGACGAAATGGACAAACGGATTCTGGAAACCATCGTCGTAAAATTCGGGGGCGGACCCGTGGGCGTCAATTCACTGGCCGTAGCCGTGGGCGAAGAACCGGACACGATCGAGGAAGTCTACGAACCGTATTTGATCATGGAGGGATACCTGAACCGCACGCCGCAAGGACGCGTTGCAACCGAGTTAGGGTTCAAGAAACTCGGAATAAAGGCCGTGACTGGCGGACAGCAGAGACTATTCTAACAGGATTTTTATGACCCAATCATCACCCGCATATCAAGCCGGCGTCATCGCCGGAATCATCATTTTTTTCTCGCTCGTTCTCGGCCTGATGGTTTTTTTTGTCGTCTCGCTGGTTAAGGCGACCACGACTCGTCGCCCGGGCTGGATCGTCGCTGCGTCCCTTTCCGGCGTGCCGTTCGCCCTGTTTTTGGTGTTCATGGTCTTTGCATTTGTCGCCGGCTTCAAGCGCGGCTTGAATCGCTCCTCTGAAATCAGCGCCGCCCGCCGCGGTGAACCCTCCCAACTCCTGACAGCCGACATGACACCAATATCCGGCAATGCGTTGCCTTACCAAATTTCACTTCCATCGATCGACGAATGGCAAAAGAAGACGTCGTTGCGGCAATATGATAATCTATTTGTTTATCACGATAGCGCCTACCTTGGAATTATTGCCGAAGGCGTCGGGCTGGGCACCCCTCAACACATCTGTGACATCTCACAAAAACATTTCAAGGAAAAGGCTGCCGAATGTACTTTCACAGATGTTCAGCCAATCGACATTGATTCACACTCCTGGCTGACCTATGACGTGGACGCAACCATCAGCTATGCCCATATCAAATATCGCGTCTACGTCTATGCCGACGCCAACTATACCATTCAAATTTTGGCGTGGAGCGGAGGCGCTCTTTTTGACCATAACGCGCCGGTCTTCGACCGAATCGCCAAATCCTTCAAATTGCCGCAGTGAGGATCGTTGAAGCGTTAGGAGACGGTGTGGAAGCTGCTATTAATTGGCCGAAAATGAAGGAAACCGACAAACTAGTTGACTCGAAACAGGCCTTCGCCTGGAAAGCAGTCTGGTTCAGCTTTTACGCTCCTCCGGCCAGCGCGCTGGCTGTTTACGCGTCGTTTTCCTTCTTGAACCATTCCTGTTCGAATGAAACCTACGCTTCCGCCGGAAGATTGATTCTTGCGGGCGCTTTAATTGTCCAAATTGTGAGTTTAATCATGGGATTCGTGGGCAACCTGATCGCCGAGAGCGCCCTGGCAAAAGGAATCGCTTTTATTGGTCTTTTGTTTTCCGTGGGCATTGGATTTGTAACTCTGATTGTCCTGTGCTTACTGTCGGGGGCCCCATTCTGGAGCGGGTGTTAGCAGGGCGTTGAAACTCCAACCGTGAGTAAGAGAGGGTATGAGGTGGAAAAAGGGTTAACAAACCATTAACAAAGGGTTAACAGGGGGTTAACACAGATACCAAGTTTTTGAATGTAATCAATTTAAGTGTTAACCGGGCGGCGTCAAAATAATCATGCCTGAAACAACCGATATCCAACGCTCAATTCCGTAAGAATCAATTCGGGCTGTTCCGGATTTTTTCAATTTTCTCCCTCAAATGCGCGATATACACGCGCAAGTAATGGGTGTCGTTGTCGTGACCGTTGATCTCCATTTCCGTGAACAATTTGAAAAACAAAAGAGGGGAATGATCCTCCCAATGCCAATATCATCACGCCTCAACAGGCGATGTGCGACAAATGGGCGTCTCCCGTTGGGACCCTGGCAGAAAATAATCCCGGCGACCTGGGCTGGCTCGAACTGCATGCCACCAGCCATCAATGAAGCGGCTTTGGAAATTGATGGTGGAATTATTAATGATCGCTTGCAAAAGGTTTGGCGCATTAGGAAAATCGGGAAGACGGTCCGTGCTGTACGCGGGCCAAGCCATACAGCAATTATCAGGTTCAAAAAATAGATTGAGCGGCATATGTGCCGGTTATTGTTTGGGATCTTTTCCTTGTTTTCGTGCGCAGGGGCGTTAGCAGACACGAATGAAGTGTCGCTGGCGGATTACAAGCCGTATTATAATGGGAAGCCCTGGCCCCGCTGGCCCATGATTGCCTATGTCGAAACGGCATCGAACATTTGGGTACACCCAACCGATCCAACTCGTTTTCCAACTGTACAGGAGGCATGCGATTCTAATTCCGACTTTGCCACGGTCATTCTTCGGCTCCCCGACGGAACCGCTTATAAAACGTATAGTTGGAACACACCTGTCCTCGGTTTTTCCTACGTTTATTCGGGGGACATTAACGGCGACGGAAAACCGGATTTCGTCGCTGTCCAGTACAGCGGCGGTTGCGGTCTTGCTGCGGAATATTGCACGGGGGTTTTCGCATTTTCGGATGGAGACGGAAATGGAAACGGTTACAAATTTACGCGAATACGAACCATGGATCTCACCGCGGCTGACCTTGTGATTGACCCGGCAACGAAGCAGTTTCGTCTAGTTCAGACCTCGTTCAGGGGAGCAACGTCGATTGATGGCCGAAACCACAATTTTTGGGTGCATCGCTTTTATATTTGGAATGGAAACTCCTTTATAACTGATTCAACTCTTCCCCCCGTCTGGATTATGTATTTATACCGTCCGAATCATGAGCCCACAAAAATGTTGACGCCCGAACTAAAACAGAAAGCCTGGGACGAGGACCCGGAATTGGACAACATTGAGTGGTAGTGAAAGTCCGGGTCTTCAAGGGCACGGGGTCACAGAACCTTATTCTTTTGGTCTCTGATACCACTCGATCTCCTTTTGCTCTTGGAGCTCCGCTGTGTAGCCGAGTAGCTTCCACCGCTCTCGCATATCTGTATGCGCACCGGCAGTGTAGTAAATCTCCACGATATTGATACTGTCTGGCGCCATCCTAACCAAGTACCCTGCGCCGCCGTCAACCTTCTCTAAAATCTCTGGCCCGTAGACGCTCCCTGCGACGTAAACAACGTAGTCAAAATATGAAATGACCATGTGTTTTTCATGGGGGTCGTAATACGCGAGACGCCGAACCTCCAGCGAATGCGTCTCTTCTCCAGCTTGTGTCACGCCTTGAAAGGACACGTGTGCTCCAGCCTCAGGCGGAAGTAATACGGGTTGGTGCCTCAGTTCCATTGTCGAGCATCCGACGGCGAATAGAAAGCCCAAGATAATACAGAAATAGGCTGCGACTCGGCGGCTCAAGAGTCTATGACGGGATGCATTTGACAGATGGTTCATTCCCCAGATTTCCCGCATTGTCAAGTGGCTTGGGCATCTTGTCAATCCGCCAGCTATAGTCCTGACCGCCGCCATTTCTATAACAACCACTTTCCCCAAACTCATCCCCCGATTATCTTAACCAGAACCCGCTTGCGCCTGCGCCCGTCAAATTCCCCATAAAAAATCTGCTCCCAGGGACCGAAATCGAGTTTGCCCTTCGTAATCGCCACGACGACTTCGCGCCCCATGACCTGGCGTTTTAAGTGCGCGTCGGCGTTGTCTTCGCCGGTCAGGTTATGGCGGTACTGAGAGACCGGTTCGTGCGGCGCGAGTTTTTCGAGCCAGGTTTCATAATCATTGAGCAGGCCGTCCTCGGCGTCGTTGATGAAGACAGAGGCGGTGATGTGCATGGCGTTGACGAGGCAAAGGCCTTCCTGCACGCCGCTTTTGGTGACGAGCGCCGCGATTGTGCCGGTGATATTCACGAACCCGCGCCGCCCCGGCACTTCAAACGTGAGATATTCGGTCAACGATTTCATCGCTGCTCCAGCGGCCCCGGATTTTCTTTCAACCATAGTTTGGTTCTCCTGTAATCCGGATAGACTCGCCTAACTTCCTTCCAAAATCGAGCGGAATGATTCATCTGCGCCCGTGCATATTTTGCGCGTCATCGCGCCGCCTGGGCGTTCATCGGCGGTTGCCAGCTGCCTCCGAGCGCTTTCACCAGCGTGACGGCCGCGACGAACTGCTGGCCGCGCAGTTGCACGGTGCTGAATTCGATGGTCAACTCGGTGGTCTCAGCGGTCGCCACTTCGAGATATGTCACCAACCCATCCTGGTAACGGTCGTTGGCTGCGTTCAGTTGCCGTCGCGCGGCCATCAAAGCCCGGCTTTGTATTGCGTACTGGCTGGCCAGAAGATTCTGGGCGGCGAGGTTGTCTTCGACATCCTGAAAGGCGGCCAGAACGGTTTGCCGGTAGTTGTCGATGATTTCCTGATAAGTGGCCTGCGCCAGATGCAGGTTTGCGCGGAGTCTGCCGCCTTCAAACAGCGGCGCGTTCACCGTGGGTCCCACTGCCCAAAATCGACTGGGCCAGTACAAGAAGGTGCCGACGCTAAGGCTCTCGAAACCGGCGAGCCCGTTCAATTGGACCGAGGGGAAAAAGGCCGCCCGGGCCACGCCGATTTCGGCGTTTGCCGCCGCCATATGGCGTTCAGCGGCCGAAATATCAGGCCTGCGCTCCAGCAATTCCGAGGGCAGTCCAGGCGGAATCACAGGAGGCGCGCCGGAAAGGACACGCACCGGGAGCCGGAAAGTAGAGGCTGGTTGTCCGACCAATAGCGCCAGGGCGTGCTCAAAGCGCGCGCGATCCAGCGCCACAACGGGTACCTGGGCCTCCGTGTTTTCGAGCACGGTCTGCGCCTGGGCGACTTCCAGTTCGTTGCCCAATCCGCCGGCAAAACGGTTGGTCGTCAAGTTGTACGATTTGCTGAACACCGAAACGCTCGAAGTGAGGACCGCTTGCTCTGCATCCAGGGCGCGCAGGCTGAAATAATCCACAGCCACGTCGGCCTGGATTTCCAGCTGCAGGGTCCCAAGGTCATCGGCGGTGGCCTGAAACTGAGCCCGGGAGGACTCCACGCTGCGCCGCACGAGGCCCCAGAGATCCACTTCGTAACCCAGATCAAGCCCCGTAATAAAGTCATTGTAGGTGGTCGGATGGCCGATCGGCAACCCGGTTGCGATGCGGGGTCTATTGGGCGATATGCGGTTGTGCTCAAACGACGCCGGGAGCGACAGGTCGGGGAAGAGTCCCGACCTGGTCTGAGCCACGGTGTCCCGCGCCTCGAAAAAACGTTGCACGGCCGCCTCGAGCTGCTGATTGGACGCAAGGGCCTGCTCTTCGAGGGAATTGAGTTCTGGATCGCCAAACATTTCCCACCAGTTGCCCCTGGGAAGCTGGGCGCGTGGTTGCGCCACCTTCCAAATGCCCGCGGCTCCGGCAAATTGTGCCGGAACAGCCGTGGGCGCGGGCCGAACGTAATTCGGCCCAACGGCGCATCCCTGGAGAACAGCCAAAGCTATACCCGCAATGGCGAGTCGTGAAATGGCTGATCGAATCAGCATATTATTTCTGTGACGTGTTTTGTGTTTGCGTTTGGACTTGCACTTGCGAGCCGTTCATCAGTGAATCGGGTGGATTTACAACCACGCGGTCAGACGTTATAACGCCACCCAGGATATTGATCGTCTGTCCAAAATCGCGTCCAACCTGGATGGAACGCAGTTCCACCGTGCTGTCCGGGCGTACGACGGCCACTTGCAGTCCCTGGGCTCTGAATATCAAGGTGTTCGACGGCAGGCTCAAAACATGTTCGGGTCCCACTTGTTTCAGATTTACCTGGCCGAAGCTGTAAGGCAACAGTTGGTGCTGCGAGTTGTCCAATTCGAGTTCGACAAGCAACGTTCGCGAAGTGCCGGAGATGGATTCGGACGACGTTATGACCGTCGCGGTGAAACTTTTGCCCGGCGCAACCGGAGTAGTCAGCGTCCCCGTCTGGCCGGGAGCGACGGCTGAAGCGAACGTTTCCGGCACGCGAACATAGACACGCAATTTGTCCGTTTGCGCAATATGGAACAATTGCTTTCCACCGGCGCCCGCAACGATGAGGTCACCGTTGTCTACATTGCGCACGGTAATCGTGCCCTTAAAAGGCGCCACAACCCGCTCAAACGAAACCAATTGTTCCAGCCCCCGCACTTTGGAGAGATCCGCCTGGACGCTGGCCGCGGCAATTTCACGACCGGCGGATTTTTCGGCGGCTTCCTGTTTGGAGACGGAGGCCGTTTTCAATAATAGCTGGTAGCGTTTATCGGTAATTTCGGCGAGTTCAAGATTGGCCTGGGCGAGGACAAGTTCCGCTTTGGCCTGATCGAGTTGTTGGTCCAAATCCGGAGATTCAATTTCGGCCAGCAATTGGCCGGCCTGGACGTGAGCGCCAATATCAACAAGCCAGTCTTTCAAATAACCGCTTGCCTGCGCGTAAATGGACGCCTCGAGCCAGGGACGAATCTCCGCCGGGAGAATAAGCCCCGCGGTATTGGTTGTCCACACCGGGGAAACCACGGACACAACCGGAATGGCCATCTCCATTTCAGTTGAAATCGCTTTGCGATGTTCCAGCCAGCGTGGAATGAAACCCACGATCAGCCCGATAACTATCACGATTCCCAACAAGAGCAAAAACCTGCGCTTGGGTCCGGGATTTCGAGCAGATTGTTCAACCGGATTCTCTCGCGGTTGAGGGGCCGGAAAGGGTTCCTTGTTGTCAGCATTGTTCATGGAAAATTTATTTGGTGAGTGATGTTAGCCGCTGAACCGTGAATCCATTCATGGATGGTCGTGAAAACGACCGGAACAAACAGCAACGTGGCAAAGGTTGCGACGGCCAGCCCGCCAATCACCGCCCGGCCCAGCGGCGCGTTTTGCTCCCCGCCTTCGCCAAGGCCCAAAGCCATTGGAATCATGCCGATGATCATGGCAAGCGCCGTCATCATGACCGGGCGCAATCGCGCGGCGCCGGCTTCCAATGCCGCTTGTTGCGGCGGCAACCCATTCTGCAAACCGCGGCGTGCGAAGGTCACGACCAGAACCGAATTGGCCGTGCCTACGCCCAGGGACATGATGGTTCCCATCATGGCTGGAACGCTCAAGGTTAACCCGGTGAGATAGATCGCCCACATACAGCCCGCCAACGCACCGGTCACGGCGGTGAGAATGATAAACGGGTCCAGCCAACTCTGGAAATTAATCACCAGCAGCAGGTAGATAAGCAAAATTGCGCCTACGAAGCCTATCTCCAGTCCCCGAAAACTGGAGCGCATCGTATCGGCCTGGCCTCGCACCGTGATTGAACTGCCGTGGGGCAGGGATTTTCGTTCTTTGGCAACGATTAAATCGAGGCTCTTGAGGACGCTGCCCAGATCCCGATGGTCAACGGCGCCATAGATGTCCAATACCGGAACCAGGTTATAATGCGAATAAATCGCCTGGCTGTTTGTCCGCCAATAATGAGCGAGATTTCCCAGCAACTGTTCGTTCCCGGTGCCGGGAACACCGGCGCTGACCGGCATGGAATTCAAATCGGCGATGGAAGTCATCTTGTATTGGGGCACCTGGATGTTGAGCAGATATTGGACGCCTACGTAGGGATCGAGCCAAAATGTTGGCTGGACTTGCGTACTGCCGCTTAAATTCAGCAGGACGGAGCCGGCAATATCCTTTTCCGAAAGACCCACTTCGGATGCGGTGGTCCGGTCAATGGCGAACTCGAAGCGCGGCAAATCCGCGGGCTGCTGTATCCGGCTGTCCACTACACCGGGAACATGGGAAATTTTGTCCGCAATATCCGCGGCGATTTGATGGTTTGCGGGGAGATTTCGCCCAAGCACTTCGATATCCAACGGCGCCGGCAAGCCAAAGTTGATGGTCTGGCTGATAATATCCGCCGGAAGAAAATAGAAGGTGACGCCGGGAAATTTATGGTGCAGCAACAATCGCAACTGCCGCACGTAATCGGCCGTCGGTCTGTGGCCCGGATTAAGCGAGACGATAATATCCGCGTCGGCGGTTCCGGCTGTACCGCTGTTATTATAACTGAGATTGATGCCGGAAACCGGGAGGCCAATGTTGTCGACAATACCCTGCATCTGCCGGGGCGGGACGACCTGCCGGATTACATCTTCAACCCGGTCAATCAAAACCGCGGTCTCTTCGATCCTGGTGCCGGTGCTCGCGCGAACGTGCAACTCAAAGATGCCGGCATCTACACTGGGGAAAAAATCCTGGCCGATAAAGATAACGAGGATCGTTGAACCTATGCAAAACGACAGGAAACCACCGGCAAATCGAGCCCGCCGGACCAGCACCGTTGCCAATAACGCGCGATAGGATTCACGGAGACGGTCAAAAGATTTTTCAAATCGTTTTTGGAAACTGATTGCATGCCCGACCCATTTGCGAGGATTGGTCGAGGAAGAACGCTCCTCGCCGCGAGCAAGCCACATGATCAATGTTGGCACCAACGTGCGGGACCATATATATGACGCCAGCACCGCGAAGACGACTGCTTCTGCCAACGGCACAAACAAAAAGCGCGCTACGCCGGAAAGAAAGAACATCGGCACAAAAACGATGCAGATGCACACGCTGGAAACCATCGCCGGGAGGGCGATTTCACCTGCGCCCGTCAGGATGGCGTCTTTCAGCGGTTCTCCCATGTGCAGATGCCGTTCAACGTTTTCGATGGTTACCGTTGCGTCATCCACGAGAATACCGACGGAGAGGGCGAGCCCGCCGAGGGTCATTAAATTAATCGTCTCGCCCAGTGCACTGAGAATGGCCAACGAGGTAAGAACAGACAGAGGAATGGATATGGCGACAATAAGAGTATTGCGCCAGGAACCGAGAAACAACAGGATCATCGTGGCTGTCAGCGCCGCGGCGATGACTCCTTCCCGCGCGACACCGGTGACGGCGGCCTTCACGAAGAGCGATTGATCGCCAAATAGCTTCACTTGCACGTCTTGGGTAACTGTCCGGAGAACGTTTGCCATGGCGGCTTTGACTCCGCTGGCGACCTGGAGGGTCGAGGCGTTCCCGGTTTTCAACACGCTGATGAGCACGCTGTTGACGCCATCCAACCGCACCATGTTTTGCTGCGGCATGTAACCGTCGTGGACCTCGGCGACATCACGGATGTAGATGACCGTTCCATTAACGGTTTTTATCGGCAGATTATTGATCCGATCGATGAGCTGCGGGCTTGTGTTGAGGTCTATGGGATATTCGTTGTCGCCAATTTTGGCTGTGCCACTGGGATAGACCAGGTTCTGCGACGTCAGGGCACTCGCGACATCCTGTTCTGAAAGGTTCTGAGATTCCAGGGCCCTAAGAATCAAATCCACCGCGACAACGCGGACTTTTCCGCCATACGGCAGCGGTACGCCGGCGCCCGGCACGCTGATAAGGCCGACCCGGATCGTATTGAGCGCGATATCGTAAATTTGCTGTTCGGACAGGGTAGAACCGCCGATGCCAAACTGGAGGATGGGAACCGTCGAAGCGCTGTACTGGATAATCAGTGGCGGCGTTGTTCCCGGAGGCATCTGCTTAAGGATGGATTGTGATTGGGCTGTAACCTGGGCCAAAGCGCTATTGATCGAAGCGCCAGGCTGGAAGAAAATTTTTACGACACCCACGCTGTCATACGAAGTGGATTCAATATGTTCAATATTATTGACGGTGGTCGTCAGGGCGCGTTCATCAGGGTAAACGATGCGTTGTTCCACGTCCTCGGCCGTCAGACCCGTGTATTGCCAAATGACGCTGACGACGGGAATATTGATGGCGGGGAAAATATCGGTGGGAGTTTTAATCAGTACGAGCGGAGTGACCAACAGCAGCAACAAAGCTGCAACAACAAACGTATAGGGGCGACGCAGAGCAAGGCTTATGATCCACATATCTTTCCCTCTCCTTTGGCGTTACCACTTTACGCCGCACGAAAACGGCCAGCAAATTATAATATCAGCGATTTTTCAAATCCGATGAATCCTTGTCACGGCCGGGTTGTTCATGAGGAAGGTTCCTTCCAAATGCTTCGAGCAGGGAATTCACAAGGACTAAACCCCGCCGAAAGTCGCGGCTCCCAAATTGTTTCAGGATTGTCCAGAATCCCGGTGGTTTAGCTTCGTGCGCCTTCGTCACGGCGATGGCTTCAGGCAACGACCGTGCGAAACTTTCGACTAATTCGGGTTCCACCTCGCCGAGGATCGTCGCCAGGACAATGGCGTTTCGAATTCCGCGGACGGATCCGGGCGTATTCATCGCATTCACGAAGATTTCCAATACTTTGTCGCTCGAGCCGAGCGCTCCGCGCATCAGGTCGAGCACGCCACGATCATGAAGTCCTTGTAACACTTCATAGGCGGACAACAACGCTTCAGCGTGTTCCAGCGGCGCGTTTTCGAGCCGGGTTTGCAGTTCAATGCGTGGGTCACGGACCGGCACGTCTAAAAGAATGGGCTGAGCCATAAAATAAATTGGGGTTGAAGGTTTAAAATCAATGATGATTATTCCCCGGCATTTGATAACCCGGGCGTTTCCATTTTCGCTCAACCTGGACTCCGTCTTGCGGAGTAGGATGGCCGAACCGATGATTGATGCGCGGTAACGGGCTTTCGCCCACTTCCGGGAGCACGTGAAGCTGGACAGCGGTTTCCTTGTAAGCCGGCGTGTGCGTAGCTGTGTCCGTATTGCTGCTCGTGAGGCGGTTCACGGGACGCTCGGCGGAATTCATAGGCATGTAAAGCTCATGTCCGTGCACCCGGTCTGTCACCAGTGCGCGCACGCGGACCTGTCCATGACGCGAGATGAGTTGCACCCAGGTCCCGCTCTGGATTCCACGCTCGGATGCCAGTTCGGGCGAGACTTCTACAAAAGTGTCCGGGGTCTTCAGACGGATTCCCGGGTCGCGGTACGTGAGATTGCCCTCGTGAAAATGCTCGAGCAGCCGGCCGTTGTTTAGATGCAGATCAAATTCTTCATCGGGCGGTTCGGTTGGCGCGGAATAGGAAAGCGGATAGAGTCTGGCTTTGCCGTCCGGAAAATTGAACTGTTTTGTGTACAGCACGGGCTGGTCGGTGCCATCCGCGGCCACCGGCCATTGCAATGACTTATAGCCCTCGAGCCGTTCGTAATTGACACCGGCGAAGAGCGGGGTCAACGAGGCAATTTCGTCGTAAATCTCGGATGGATGTTTGTAATGCCAGCCGGCGCCAAGGCTGTTGGCAACGTCCTGGATGATTCGCCAGTCAGGGCGGCTTTCGCCCAAAGGCTCAAAGACCTGGTAAAGCCTCTGGATGCGCCTTTCGGTATTGGTAAAGGTTCCTTCTTTTTCAAAGCTGGGACTGGCCGGCAAAATAACATCGGCATAGCGACATGTGACGCTGAAAAAAATATCCTGAACCACAAAGAATTCGAGCTTGCACAGGCCGTCGTTGACGACGTTGGAATTGGAATCGACAAGGCTGATTTCCTCGCCGAACAAATACATGGCCTTGAGCTTGCCCTGGTGAATCGCATCAATCATCTCGTGGTTATCGAGGCCTTTGCTGGACGGCAGCCTGACTTTCCACATGGCTTCGAAGCGCGTCCGCACGTCGGGATCGTTCACCGACTGGTAACCGGGCAGAAAGTCGGGCATCGCGCCGTGGTCGCTGGCGCCCTGGACATTGTTGTGTCCCCGCAAAGGATAGGCGCCGGTGCCGGGCCGCATGTAGTTGCCGGTCACGAGCAGCAGATTCGAAATCGCTGTCGAAGTGTCCGAACCCATGCTGTGCTGGGTCACACCCATCGCCCAAAGAATGCAGACTTTGTCCGCCTCCACAATCATGCGCGCGACCCGCTTCAACGTTTCAACGGGAATGCCGCATTTTTCCGAGGCGAACTCCAGCGTAAAGGGTTTAAGACTCTTTTTGTATTCCTCCATGCCGTTTGCCCATTTCTCGAGGAACGAAGTTTTGGCCAGTCCGTTTTCCAAAATGTAACCGGTGATTGCGGAAAGCCATACCAGGTCGCTTCCCGGCTTTGGGCTTAGGAACAAGTCCGCGCGCCGGGCCATTTCATTTTCGCGCAAATCGAAAACAATGAGTTTTTGGCCGCGCAGTTTGTGCGGCCGCTTAACGCGCGTGGCGTATACCGGGTGGCTCTCCGCTGTATTGCTGCCAATGATGATTACGAGGTCCGCGTGTTCCATGTCGTGAATGGAACCCGAATCTCCTCCATAACCCACCGTGCGAAAAAGACCCTCGGTAGCAGGCGCCTGGCAATAGCGGGAGCAGTTGTCCATGTTATTTGTGCCAATCACAGCGCGCGCCAGTTTCTGCATCAAATAACTTTCTTCGTTGGTGCACTTGGATGACGAGATAAAAGCCAGCGAATCCGGCCCGGTCCGGGCTTTAATTTCGTTGAACCGCCGGGCTATCAAATTCAAAGCTTCATCCCAACTTGCCGGGCGAAACTTCCCATCCTCGCGAATCAACGGTTGAGTAAGCCGGTCGGCGCTGTTCACAAAATCCCAGCCGAACTTGCCTTTGATGCACGTCGAAATTCCATTGACCGGGCCTTCGGAAGGGGAAACCTTCAGGATGTGCCGGTCTTTGGTCCAAATATCAAAGCTGCAGCCCACCCCACAAAAGGTGCATACAGTCTTGGTTCGACGAATGCGCGAATCCCGCATCGCTGACTCGGACTCAGAAACTTTGAGGATTGCGCCGTAGCCCATGTCCGGTTCGACCGCCTTGACGATGTCAATCATTCCGTCGAGAGCCAACTTTGGCAGGCCGGACAAAAATCCCGCATGGCCGAGCATGGATTTTTCCATCAGGGCATTGCACGGGCAGACGGTGACGCAATGGCCACAGGAAACACAGCTCGATTCGCCGATCTCCTTCCCTCCGTCCCAGAGGACGCGGGGGTTCGGGTCGTTCCAATCGATGCTGAGTGTTTCATTGACTTCAACATTCTGGCAAGCCTCCACGCACCTTCCGCAAAGGATACATTGGCTGGGATCGTAGCGATAAAATGGATTGGTTGAATCAACATCATAAGGTTTTGGTTTAAACGGGATATGTTGATGTTCGACCGCCAGCAGTTTGGTGGTGTTATGGACCGTGCAATTCCCATTATTGTTGTCGCACACGGTGCAATACAGCATGTGGTCGGATAAGATCCGGTCAAAGGCTTCGCGTTGGGCCGCTGTTGCGGGCCCCGAAGCGGTTGAAATCTTCATTTCGGCTTCGACCACGGTCGCGCACGCGCGGACAAGTTTTCCGTTTGCCTCGACCATGCAGGTATCACACGTTTGAATCGGGCCGAGTTGGGGATGGTAACAAACCTGGGGAATTTGCCTGCCGATGCGGTTCAGTAATTCCAGGATGCGCTCCATGGGCCTGGCTTCTACGACGGCGCCATCAACGGTCACATTGATATTCATAAGCTCGAACCTCCGTTCATGAGTTCCTTGATTTCAGCCGTTCATATTCCGGCGCCGCCACGCAAAACCTCTATTTCAGTTATCGACGGGCGGCAAAACGGACGGCTGTCGTCGAAAGTCTACACTACACATCATGGAGCCGCAAATTCAACGCCCCGTGACGAAGTTTTCGACTCATTGCAGAATCCGCGAAAAAGAACTTCAGCAGCATGCAATCGGCAATGGAACCCGGGTTGGCCCTGGGTTCGTCAGCCAAAGAGTCTTCCGACCCTGGCCGCATTCGTTGGCACGCTCTATGCAAAAGGTGAGCCTATCGCCTTGCTGGCCGAGAGGGTGAGGGGCACAAGAATTTATTCGGTCATCTACAAAAATCATTAAAACAAAGCTGAAAGGGATGGTATGAAAACAAAACAATTGGGAGATTCTGATTTATATATCACGCCGGTGGGCTTTGGCTCATGGGCCATCGGCGGCGGCGGCTGGCAATTCGCCTGGGGAAAACAAAGTGATGATGACTCGATTGCCGCAATTCATCGCGCGCTGGAATTGGGAATAAACTGGATAGACACGGCGGCGGTCTACGGCACAGGACATTCCGAAGAGATCGTTGCGAGGGCCCTGGGATCATGGTCCGGCCCGCAACCGTATGTATTCACCAAGTGCGGCCTCCGTTGGGACGCCCAAAGACAAACCCATAGTGACCTGACGGCATCTTCCATCCGCCTTGAATGCGAGGACAGCTTGCGCCGTCTGAATACGGACGTGATTGATCTCTATCAAATTCACTGGCCGGTCGAGAATATAGCCGAGCTTGAGGAAGGATGGAGTGCGATGGCCGAATTGCGAAGCGAGGGCAAAGTCCGCTGGATTGGCGTTTCCAATTTCAATGTCCAGCAAATGGAGCAAGCGGAGGCAATTGCGCCGATTGCTTCGTTGCAGCCGCCCTATTCGCTTATTCACCGGGAGGTTGAAGAAGAGATTCTGCCGTATTGCGGCAGCCAGGGCATAGGTGTGATCGTCTATTCACCGATGGCTTCCGGCCTTTTAAGCGGCGCTATGACCCGGGAACGGATAGCCGGGTTGCCCAATGATGATTGGCGCAAACATCATCCCGATTTTAATGAGCCAAAAGTGACAGCCAATTTGGAACTTGCGGAACGGCTGCGCGCTATCGGGAAGCGGTACAATTGCTCGCCGGGTGCCGTCGCGATTGCCTGGACCTTGCACAACCCGGATGTGACTGCGGCGATAGTCGGCGCCCGCAAGCCAGGCCAACTCGACGACGTCGTCGCCGCTGCCAGGCTTCAGCTTAATGAGCATGACCAGAGAGATATCGAGGGATTTGCCGAAGCCGCGTGACAAAACGCTACTCTATGGTCGCGAATCCAGCAGTCCCGGATTTTCTTTCAACCATCGTTTGGCGGTCCTGAAATCGGGACACACGCGCTCAACTTCCCTCCAAAATCGAGCGGAGTGATTCATCTGCCGCAAATGCATCAGTTCGTGAAGAATAATGTAATCACGGACAAAGGGCGGTGTTTGAATGAGTCGCCAGTTCAATGAAATAACGCCTTTGAAGGAACAGGAACCCCAGCGGGAACGTTGGGCGCGGATAGTAACACGGCTCACGGATAATTTGTGCAATGCGGCGAATTCGAACGTCCGCGTGGGCAGTTCCTTTGCGGCCAGCGCCCGGAGGTGGCGCTCGATTGCCGGGCGTAAATCAGCGGTGGGATCGACGATGGAGATTAGCTCGCCGCCAACTCGAATAGTATTTGGGAACTGCGGATTGTCCGGGACGCGTTTGGGTGATAGCTGTGGAAGGAAGTCAGTTTGACGACTACCCTCACCCCCAGGAGAGGGAGAAACATACGCCGGCGGTTGGCCGATTTGGACGACGTTGGCGGGCTCACAGGCGAATCGCGAATCAATTAGAGCTTCGATTTTTAACTTCTCGCCTCGAAAGAGAATTTCGGTTCCGAGACGCCATTCTTTTGGCCGAACCGGACGTGAGGCAAGGTATTGCAATTGGCGTTCAAGCCACGATCGCTGCCGTTGCGCAAATTCCCATCCTTCCCTCGCTGAGCCGTTGCGCGGAATTGTCAGCCGGGCCAGGCCATCCTCCCGCAGGCGCAAGACATAGCGACGGGCCCGGCGGCTCCGTACAACTGCAACTGGAACTTCCCGGCCATTGACCAACAGCATTTCCCGGCGGGCTTGTTTTGCTTCGTTCACTTACGTGTTCTAACTGACGCTCTCAATGGCGCTCATGGCACTGAGTTCTCATGCCGCGGCCCGTGGCACTTCGTCGGCTTCCACTTTTACCTTTTCGTTGTACTGGCCGATGGCGCGAAACTTTTCGTAACGCTTTTTGAGCCGGTCGGCCACGGGCAACGCCATCACTTCTTCCAAATGTTTGAGGCAGTGGGTCTTGAAATTCTCCGCGGTGGCGGCTGTGTCGGTGTGCGCACCACCCGCGGGTTCCGGGATAATCTCGTCCACAAACTTGAGTTCAAACAATTCGCGCGCGGTAATTCTAAGCGCAGCAGCGGCCTTGGCCGTGGCCGAGCGGTCCTTCCACAGGATGGCCGCGCAGCCTTCCGGGGAAATGACGGAATAATAGGCGTTTTCCATGATCAAAACGCGGTCCGCCACGCCAATGCCCAGGGCGCCGCCGCTGCCGCCTTCTCCGATGACTGTGGCCACGATGGGAACTTCCAACAGCATCATTTCGCGCAAGTTCACAGCGATGGCTTCGGCGATGTGCCGTTCCTCGGCCGCGACGCCGGGATATGCGCCGGAAGTGTCGATCATCGTGAGGATGGGCAGTCCAAATTTATTTGCCAGCCGCATCAGGCGCAGGGCCTTTCGATAGCCTTCAGGGTGGGCCATTCCAAAATTTCGCATGATGTTTTCCCTGGTATCGCGCCCTTTTTGGATGCCGATGACCATGACGCGGTGTTCGCCCAGTTTGGCGAATCCGCCCACCATGGCGTGGTCTTCGGCGAAACAGCGGTCGCCATGGAGTTCCTGAAAACCGGTGAACGCGTGCTTGACGTAATCAAGCGTGTAGGGCCGTTGCGGATGCCGGGCCAACTGGACGCGTTGCCAGGGAGTCAAATTGGAAAAAATCTGGCGGCGTGTTTCATCGAGCTTTCTTTCGATGATTTGAATTTCCTCTTCAAAACTGATGCCCAGGGAATGCTTTTCGGGATGCTCACGCAACTCCTCCAGCTTTTTTTGCAGTTCGATGATCGGTTTTTCGAAATCGAGCTGATGTTTCATATGCTTAATGTGTATCGGTTTTTAAAAGCGCGCGCAATCGCTATCTGGCCTTTGTTCAAGTTTGCTTCGGTTTGATTTTACCGCTCAGGAGCTTTTCCAACTCGCCGCTGAGTTCCAATTGCGCTGCCCATTGCTTCAGGTAAGGTATGTCCAACGCGCTGGCCTGCACAGCAAGAATTCCCGCTGCATCGGCCAGCTGCCGTTCAGAAGGGGAAATACGATTCCAAATCAACTTATGCAGGATCACGTCTTCCGCGGTAGCAATCCATGCTGGTTCAGCCAACAAAGTGATTGGAACACGGCGTCTCAACATTTCGCGATCGAACGGCTCCGGTTTTGGGAGCCAGAAATCCACCTTTAACGCCGAGCGGGTATCAATTGCGTTGAACTGATGCGGCGGCAGATACGCGGCGCGTACGTCCGATTCTTGAATATAATAGTCCCCGCTGAATTCCTGAACGATGCGCGTCACAGCCGCCATTGGCAATTGGATGACAAAATCCAAATCATGCGTCGTGCGCGGAATGCCCCAAAAATTGCTCGCCATCGAGCCGGTCAGGTAGTAGGTGATGCCGCTCCGGTTTAATCGTCGCAAACAATCCGCAAGCAGTTCTTGCTCATTCATTCGCCGCGCGCCAGCCTGAGGCGGGCGTGTAACAAGCTTTCAACTTCAGCTTCACCGGCATTTGGGTGCTGCCTGCGAATTCCTTCCCGCGCAATTTCACAAGACATCTCGTGCAGCTCCAGGGCGATTCTCAATCGCTGCTCGCCTGTCATCTGGCGATATCGTTGGATTTGTTCGTTCAGTGCAGCCGCGGCATTCATGTTTCATCGTACTATAACTCCAAATCTCTGTCAGTCACAGCCCCATTAGACGCCGTGGCCACGTGCGCCGCATATTTTGCGAGCACACCGCGCATGTAACGCGGCTTCGGTGCGCGCCACGCTTTGAGGCGTATTTTGAGTTCGGCGGAGGGGATTTCGAGATTGATTTGCCGTTTCGCAGCATCAATGGTGATGCGGTCGCCATTTTTCACGATCGCGAGCGGACCACCCGAGTATGCTTCCGGGGTGATATGGCCAACGACGAAGCCGTGGCTGCCGCCGCTGAAACGTCCGTCGGTAATGAGGGCGACATCTTTGCCAAGTCCCCGTCCCATGATGGCGGAGGTGGGAGAAAGCATTTCGCGCATTCCGGGGCCGCCTCGCGGACCTTCAAAACGGATAACGACGACGTCGCCTTTGACGATCGAGCCGTCGAGAATTTTTTCCAGTGCGGATTCCTCGGAGTTGAAGACACGCGCGCGTCCGGTGAATTGGAGACCTTCCTTGCCGGTGATTTTGGCCACGGCGCCTTCGGGCGCGAGGTTGCCGCGAAGAATGACAAGGTGGCTGTCCGGTTTAACGGGCCGATCAAACGGTTGGATGATCGTCTGTCCGGGCGGATAAGGTTTCACGCCGGCCAATGTTTGCGCCATGGTTTCACCCGTCACAGTCAGGGCGTCGCCGTGCAACAGGCCTTTGTCCAGGAGCATTTTCATGAGCGGACGAATGCCGCCGATGGCGACAACTTCGCTCATCAGGTGTTTGCCGCTGGGTTTCAAATCGGCCAGCACGGGGACGCGTTTGCCAACGCGTGTAAAATCGTCGAGCGTCAGCTTGACCTTTGCCGCATGGGCGATAGCCAGCAAATGAAGAACGGCATTGGTCGAACCGCCGAGGGCGATAACAACGGTGATAGCGTTTTCAAAAGCTTTCTTCGTCAAGATGTCGAGAGGCCGGATACCGCGTTTGAGCATCTCCACGACGCATGCGCCGGCGCGGCGGGAATCGTCCTTTTTCGCATCGGACACCGCGTTTTGGGCGGAGCTGTTGGGCAGGCTCATTCCGAGCGCTTCGATGGCGCTGGCCATGGTGTTGGCGGTGTACATTCCGCCGCACGAACCGGGGCCGGGAATGGCGCATTGCTCGACGGCGCGAAATTCTTCGTCTGAAATCTTCTTATTGGCGTGGGCGCCGATAGCTTCAAACACGGAAACGACGTCCAGCTTGCGCTCCGGATTATTGGCCAGGCAACCGGGCAAAATCGTTCCGCCGTATACGAAAACGGCGGCGCGATTCATGCGCGCGATGGCAATCAACGCACCGGGCATGTTTTTATCACAACCACCGATGGCCACAAATCCGTCCATTCCGGCGCAGCCAACCACCGTTTCGATCGAGTCCGCGATGACTTCGCGCGAGACGAGTGAATATTTCATGCCTTCGCTGCCCATCGAAATGCCGTCGGAGATAGTGATGGTATTAAAGACGATGGCTTTGCCGCCGGCTTCGTTCGCGCCGTGCTCGGCTTCGAGCGCGAGTTTGTCAATGTGCATGTTGCAGGGCGTGACATTGCTCCAGGTGGAAGCGACACCGACGATGGGTTTTTTGAAGTCTTCTTCTTTGAAGCCGACCGGATAAAGCATCGCGCGGGCGGCAGCGCGCTCATCGCCGTCGAGCAGGATGCTCGAATAGGGACGAAGCGGGTCAGCGGACTGTTTTTTGTTCATGGTTGAAGATGATGCCTGAAAATGAGCGAAGTTTAAAATGATTTTTGGTTTGCGATTTGACTTTCAGCGGGAGTGATACAGTTTGTTTGGCTTGCCTGAGTTGAGAGGAACGCATGAAAGCATACAAAATTTTTGAATCAGGGGAACCGCGATTGCGTCTGGTGGAATTGCCGGAGCTAAAGGCGGGTCCCGGCAAGGTCGTCGTCCGTGTGCGGGCAACTTCGCTCAATTACCGTGACCTTATGGTGCTCACGGGGCGTTACGGCGAGATGCGTTTGCCTATCGTCCCGCTTTCTGACGGCGCGGGGGACATTGTCGCCATCGGTGAAGGCGTGACGCGGTGGAAACCGGGCGACCGCGTAGCCGGCTTGTTTTTTCAGGGCTGGCATACCGGGACTTTTCAGCGCGAAATGGGACATACGGCTTTGGGCGGCGAGCTGGATGGAATGCTGGCGGAATCTGTGGCTCTTGCCGAAGACGGCGTGATCCCCATTCCGCCTCACATGAGTTTTGCCGAAGCGGCCACGTTGCCCTGCGCGGGACTTACCGCATGGCACGCACTGGTCACGGTTGGAAATGTCTCCGCCGATGAAACGGTCCTTTTGCTGGGCACGGGCGGGGTTTCCATCTTCGCGCTGCAATTTGCAAAAATGCACGGCGCGCGCGTGATTATCACGTCGGGGAGCGATGAAAAGCTGGCCCGGGCAAGGGCATTGGGCGCGGATGAAACGATTAATTATCATTCCACGCCGGATTGGGAAAAAGAAGTGTACCGGCTGACGAACAAGGCGGGCGCGGACCATGTGATTGAAGTGGGCGGACAAAACACGCTCGGCAAATCGCTGGCTTCTCTGGCAATCGGCGGACAGATTCACATCATCGGCGGCGTCAGCGGATTTACCAGCGAGGTTTCGCTCGGCGCGATTCTCGGCAGGTCAGCGGTGATTCGGGGCATCCGCGTAGGCAGTAGCGAAATGTTTGAGGCCATGAACCGGGCAATGATTTTACACAGGACCCAGCCGGTCGTGGACAAGGTATTTGATTTTCATGATACGCCGGCCGCGTATCAGTATTTGCAAAGCGGAAAGCATTTTGGGAAAGTCGTGATTTCGATTTAACTGACGAATCTGCGAGTCCATGGGCAGGGACGTTCAAGTGACAAATGACCAGGAAATCGCCGGCATCTTTTCGAGCATCGTCGTGCCTGGCAGCGTCGGTTTTTGGAAGGGCCGGCCCGCCTTCTGTTGATGGAATGCTGGCATCTTCAAAGAAGAAACCGGCTGAGGCGTAAACATCCAAACTCCAAGCCCCAGCGTCCAGAGAAACATCAAGGTCCAAAGATCCAATGCTTACTCTTTAATCGCCTTGAGGCCAGCTTCTCCGCTAAGGGCCGGATGGCCGGCGACGAGGGCCCGCATGGCTTTTATGTCGCTTGCGTCGACTTCGCTGCCATTATTGCCCCAGGAATGGCGAATGTAGGTCAGCACGGCAGCGAGGTCTGCATCTGACAACGCCGCGCCCATGGGCAGCATTTGGGAATTCCAATCCTGGCCGGCAACGTGGATTTCACCGCTGATGCCGAGTTGAGGGATTTCTTCGACACGTTTGAAGCTGCTGGCATTGACCCATTCCGAGCCCGCCAGCGGCGGGTACTGACCCGGTTTGCCTAACCCATCTGCACCGTGGCAGGAGGCGCAAGTCGCCTCGTAGGTCCGTTTGCCTTCCAGCAATACCGCTCCAGCGCCGGCAATGGGCTGATACGAAGCCAATTCGTCGCTGGACTGATATGGCGCATACACTTGCGCGTCGAACCAGCCGCTGTGACGGTCGAAATAAACGCCGCCGATGAACAGAAGCAACAGAGTCAGCGCAAAAATCCATACCGGCGCCGTCGGACTTTTCTGTCCTTCGGGCGTCTGCGAACTGTTTTTCAAATCGTCACTCATTATTTGTGCGTTCCAGTACTCGGCGCGGATGCCGTCGTAAACGGCGCATCGTACAACGACACGTCCGCACGCAGGCTCACCAGGTATGCCGCGAGATTGTTTGCGTCTTCAGTAGGGACCACCTCGTACCCGGCGGGCGGGCCGAAACCTTCCGGCAGTTGCAGCGCGTCCGGCGACGGTGTTGCGCCGATTTTTTGGACCTTAAACAGATAGCGGAATGGCGGCATCATTGAATCTTTTACCTGGCTTTGGGGTGCGTAGAGATGGAGCAACTGCCAATCCAGGGGATAGCGCATGCCCACGTTGGCCAGGTCTGGTCCCACTCGAATGCTCCCAAGCTGGACGGGATTGTCCCAAAGAAAATCCTCGGCCACGCTGTGGCGCATTCCCCATCCCCGCGAAATGTCCGGCCCGACCGGGACGATGTGCGTCTCGGACTTGCCGCCCGCGGCGGTAATTTGGCCGGAAACGGCGTCGGCCTCGTCTTTCGAAAGGCCAGTCAGTTTCAAGCTGGAAATCAGGTTGCTTACGGCGGCCGGATCGCTGCCGGCGCCGGTCAAAACCACGTCGCAAACCACGCCGTCCTGGCCAATTTGCGTCGTGTGACAGGCGGCGCAGCCATTGGCGCGATAGACCTGCAAACCCAGCGTAGCGGCGCCGGGACGCTGGTTCGGATAAATATCCGAAGAGTTTAGAACGGCCGCTTGTCCTTGAGTCCCTAATTGCAGGACTGGACCGAGCACAAAGCCGCACCAGGAAAGGCCAAGCACGAAGAGCGTCCCAAGAAAGATGCGGAAACCGGTTTTCACGATTTCACCTCCTCAGCTTCAAACGACTCAGTAAGTGAAGCAGCTACGGCTTTCGCCTGCCGGGTCAGCCATGTCGAGGTCGCGGCGAAAATGTTGGCGGCAAACATCAGGCTGCCCAGCAGGAGCAAACAAAGACCCAGCGTGCTGAATTTGAGATAGTTGAGGGTTCCCGCCGTTATATCGTGCCAATGAATTTCCGGATTTTGCATTTTTAATCCTTGTTCAATACCACAAATGGCCAACAGCAAGGCCACAAGCACCGACCCAACGATGAAGCACCAGTGTTGAAAGCGGACGAAACTGCGAAACGGCAATTCAAATCCCATAACCCCCGGCAATGACTCGTATGCCGCCCCGCAAATGACGATGGCAAAGAAGCCGAAAATTTGAAGATAGACCTGCGCCGGCATGAACCAGGTCATTCCTACGACGGCGTTGCAATGAGGGCATCCTGTTGCAATCAGCATCACAGCCTCATTCAGGATGAAAATGGCCATTGCAAATTTCGCATAGCAATACGGGCCGCCTTTGCACTCGATGTTCACGCCGCGGATGGTGTTGACGAAGACGATGGCTATTGCGATCAGGGGAACCGCCATTAGGAATGCGGCCACGGTGCTGGCCGTTGGGAGCCATGATGGCACAGGCGCGCCCTGTGGAATGCCGCACCAGGGAGCAAACAGGACAAACGTCCAAAATCCAAATAAGGCGAAGTATTGGCTCTGCAAGGGACGTCCCGCGATTTTCGGCAAAAGGTAAAAGGCCACACCCAAACCGACGAGCGCAAGCCAAACGTAGATCAGGTTGTTCGAATACCACCAGCCAATGACGGCCTGGGCCACTCCGCGGACTGGCCATGCGATCAGGAACAGGTTCGCACTGGAATAAATCCACGGAAACCAAAACAACGCGGCCAGAAGAAACCAATGCGGCGGCTTTAACACACGCTCGCGCCGCGCCCCGAACGTAGCCATTGCGGAAATGGCGATCAGCAAAAATGCGGCGAAAAGCAAAATGGAACCCGAACGGGGAAATTCCAGCCACGTGAATCCGGTGCTGTCGCCAATCAAAATTCCAACAACGCCGATTAATACAGCCAGGAACCAGATGTTGGCCGCGACGATGGGCACGAGCGGAAGCAGGAGCTCACTTTCGCTTAGCCGGGCAAAAATCCACAACACGACGCCAAGTGCCGCAGGCATGGCAAAGCCGTAGAGGATAGCGTTGTTTGCAGCAGGCAGGACACGGCCATAGGTCAAAAACGGACAACCCGCAAACAAGTCCGGTTTGTGAAATGCCAGCGAAGCAATGATCTCCAGCGCAAGGCCAATGACAAGCCAAAGAGACGCGACCCCAAACAGCACGAGCAGCGGCAAACGGCACGAGGCGTCAATGGCGGAATATTTTTTCTCGATCTCGTTCATTCGAAAGGATTAGCCGCTGGTTTTACCGGGGCGGTTGCGCGCTGGGCGCGCGCTATCAGGTCCGCGCGGGCCTGTGCAGGATTGCTCCATTCATGGGCGGCCAGTTGCTCGGCGGTTGCGATGGGCAGGCGGACAATGCCGCGGCTGCGGTCAATCCACGCCGGGGTGTCGAGTGAGGCAATTTCGTTGGTCCGGATGTCATACAAGGCGCTGGAGATGGTTGCCGCGCGATTAGCGTCGATGGCCGGCACTGTCGCGCTCAATTTCACAATCACGACCAACACGATGAAAATGAGGCTTCCAAAAATGTACCCGACCGCCGCGCCGGAAGCGTGGTTAATATTCGATATATCGGCCGGGTTTTGACCTGGATTCATCGAGAGCCTCCGTTGGGAATGGTGTCGGGCAATTCTTCCGGCTCGTGGACCACACCCATCGCTTCCAGGATGCGCGGGTCGCGTTGCGGATAAGGCGGATAGCGGAGGAATTTCTTAAGAAACGCCCAGCCAAGAAATCCAGTCATGAAGATAAAGCAGCCGAACTGCAGCCAAATCCAGTGGATGGGGTACGTCTCCGTATGGATGACCGGGTAAATGTTGAACGCCAGGTCCAGGTAATGCATTGCCCATGCCCACAGGCAAACCGGCACCATGACTTTAAAGTTCAATTTCACCCGGGCCGGCAGCAGCACGATGAACGGCACGAAGAAATGGCCGAAAATCAGGAGCATGTTGACGCCCCACCAGGAGCCGTTCTCACGCATCAGATACCAAAATGTTTCATCCGGCACGTTGCCGTTCCAGATAACGAAGTATTGCGCGAATTCAAAGTACGCCTGAAGCAGCGTGAAGGCAAAGAACAGGACGCCCAGATAATAAAACTGGTTGTCTTTCATCACATCCGTGATCACCCGCTGACGATACAGAATCGCCGCGATGATGTACGCCGTGGCCAGCGCGACCCATCCGCACGAAGCAAACATGTACAGGCCGTAAATCGTCGAAGACCATTGGTACTGCAACGACTGCATCCAGATCGTCGGCGCTATTGTCACCGTAGCGGCGAATGCCAGGATTCCCCAGCCGGAATGAAAACGCATTTTGCGAGTGCAAAGAGCGTCGCCCGTCACGTCCTGCCGCAGGGACCAATAATTGATGCGCGCCGTCAACAGCCACCAGATGCCGAAGAAAATCGCTGAAACCACGATAAAGCCTGGATACGTGAACAGCGGCATTTTTGCGGCGAGGGCGCGGTCGCCCGCAGGGATATCGCTCGCCAGCCGCAACCAGGGATAAATTTGCCGCGCCAGCAAAAAAGCGATGGGAATGAACAAAATCGCCAGCCACGGAAAGAGAAGTGAGCCAATATGCTCGCAAAAACGGCGTGTCGCCACAGACCAACCCGCGTCCGTCAAATGGTGGATCATGGCCAGGAACAGGCCGCCGAGGCTCAATGTCAAAAAGAACATGAACGCCGTCAGCCAGCAATAACCAAACTCCTGGCCAAAGCGCTTCGGAGTCGAGAAAAGCCCGATCAGGGACAGAATTCCGCCGATGACCATCAAAACGGTCGGCAGGCCCCGCCAGATGGACAAATCCAGCGGCGGCGGCAGATCTTCTCTTTCGTGTTTCATTATTTCAACGCGGCTTGTTGATCCGCGGACAAATCATTCGTTGTGCCCAGCCAGCTCAGTTGCAAGGCCCGCAGATAGGCTACGATGGCCCAGCGATCCTGCGTGGGAACGAGCGGGCCGTAAGCGCCCATGGTATTTTTCCCATGTGTGATGGTGTCAAAAATTTCCCCGTCCGGCATGGTCACGATTCTTTCATCATGCAGGTTCGCCACAGCGGGCATGTCGCCAATTTTTTTGGTGATGCCGTTGCCGTCGCCGAGCCGGCCGTGGCAGGGCGAGCAATAAATATCAAAGCGGTCGCGGCCTCGCGCGAGCAAACGACCATCGACGGGGAGCGGGTTGGTTTCGATAAAATTCGTCGTGCCTGCGATTCTCCCGGTATTTACCGGCGCGTCCTGGAACAAGTAAACCGGGCCATCCACCGTTTGAATCGGCTGGCTCCGCGCGACAGTCCCTGCAATCGGCAATTGGGAGCTAATGCCATTGGCCACGATGTTGGCCGGCCTCTGGGGCTGCAATTTCGCCTGATTGTCCATGTCCGCAAAAATCTGAATCGGCGGTTTGCGGGAAAGCCCGCCGCGAAACCCGGCAATACCCACGACAGCCGCGCCGAGCGCCGCGCCAATGAGCGCAAACGAGATAAGGATGGAAATGGCGTCGCGCATTATTTGTCCTCCACGATTTCTATGTGGCCGCCGCCGAGGTCCTCGAGCAGCTTGCGCGTTTCCGTTTCAGAAAATTTTGGATCGTTTGAACCAATAACCAGAAAGAATTTGTCGCGTGACACCAGTTCAAAACGCTTTTTCGCAAATAACGGATGATGATGGCGCGGCAGTTCGTTCAGCGCGACCATGCCGATAAATGTTCCCAGGCCCGCCATTAGCACCAAAAGGATGTAGGACGGCACCACGGACATCGGCGGGCTGAACATTGGTTTCCCGCCGATGTTAATCGGGTAATCAAAATCGTTCATGTACCAAATCATGAGCATTGTGCCGATGAAGGCGCCCCCGCCGAAAAGGAACGAGAACCAGCCGACCTTGGAATTCCCCAGACCCATTACCTTGTCGAGACCATGGATCGGGAAGGGAGAGAAAACATCCCAGCGCTTGTAGCCGGCGTCCCGCACTTTTTCCGCAGCGGACAAGACCGCCGCAGCCGAATCGAATTCGGCGGACATGCCGTAATTTTTGTCACTCACGGCTTGCCTCCTTTCAATGCTTTCACCGGACGATGCGGATCGGCTTCGGGGGAGACACCTTTGACTTCAGAAATCGGGATCATCGGCAGGAACCGCACGAACAACAGATAGAGCATGAAAAATGTCCCCAGCGTGCCGACATACACGGCGACGTCCACCCAGGTGGGAAAATAGACGCCCCAGTTGGCCGGCAGAAAATCCTGGTACAAGGAGCCGACGATGATGACGAAGCGCTCGAACCACATGCCGATGTTCAACAGGAACGCGATGGTGAAGACGAGCCAAAGGTTTCGCCGAACCCATTTGATCCAGAACAATTGCGGCAACGATGCGTTGACGACAATCATCATCCAGCCACCATACCAGTATTGATGGCCAAACATACGGTGGCCGAAGACCCAGGCGTCGTAGGGATTGCCCGAATACCAGGCGATGAAAAACTCCACGAGGTAGATGTAACCCATGATGCAGGACATCATCAGCGTCATTTTGCAAATCTTTTCAATGTGCTCCAGGGTAATAATTTCCTCCAAACCGCACCACTTGCGCAATGGGATGAGCAACACCAGAATCATGCCAAAACCGCAGGTCACGGCGCCGGCCACGAAATAGAATGGGAAAATCGTTTCGTGCCAGCCGGCAATTTGAGCCGTGGCGAAGTCCATACCGACGATAGAACTCACCGTGAACACCAGCAGAGTAGCCAGACCGGACAAAACGAGATACGCCTTTTCGAAATTGTGCCACTGCCGCGCTGAACCGGTCCAACCCAGGGCGAAAACGCCATAGAGGAATTTTTTCACGGGCGTTTTGGCGCGATCGCGCATCAACGCCAAATCCGGAATCAAACCCATGTACCAGAACGTCGTTGAAATGATCAGATAGGTATTAACTGCAAACACGTCCCACATCAGCGGCGAACGAAAGTTTGGCCACATGCCTTCGTAGGTAGGTATCGGAAACATGAACCAATCGAACCATGAACGTCCGACGTGAATGCCCGGATACAACCCGGCCATCATGACGGAAAAAACGGTCATTGCCTCCGCAGCGCGGCCAATCACGGTACGCCAATGCTGCCGCGTGAGAAATAACATCGCTGAAATGAGAGTGCCCGCGTGCGCCACACCAACCCACCACACGAAATTGATGATGTCCCAACCCCACATGACAGGCATGTTATTTCCCCAAACGCCGACGCCGGAGGAAATCTTGTAAACCAATGAGACAGGCAAAACAACCGTCGCACCGAAGGCCGCCGGCAAAAACAGGATCCACCACCACAGGGGCGTTTTGCCGTCGTTAAACGCAGTGAGCTTGTCGGTCAGCCAGCCCAGGTTTTGCCGGGGCACGGGCGTCATGCGCCGCAGTTCAGCCGGCGGCGCCAGCGATTCCAGCGCCTCTGTCTTTGGGCGCGATTCAAATTGTGTAGCGGATTCAGCCATGGATTCTTCGCGTTAACTCTTTTCCGGCGCCACAAGCTGGCCCCCGGCTGCTTTGTATTCTTCCGTGCTGTAGGGCGCGTGATAGTCCGGCATCGCGGGATTTGGATTGCGGACGCGCGCCAGGTACGACGTGCGTGGTTTCGTCAGCAAATCAGCCAACACCGCATAATTTCGCGGCTGGTTCTTCCAAAGCGACACTGTGCTCTTCGGATCTGTAATATCTCCAAACACAATGGCTCCAGCCGGGCAAGCTTGCTGGCACGCCGTCTTCGGAATTGTGCCTTCAGCTTCCACCAAACGGACTTTGTCCGATGCTCCGGCTTTGACCTTTTGGGCGATTTCGGCCTGCTGGATGCGCTGCACGCAATACGTGCATTTTTCCATGACGCCACGCATGCGCACGGTCACGTCCGGGTTTTTGGACAGCTTAATAAGGTCCCATTCGTCCTCCGAACGCATCGGCGCCCCGCGGTCTTTCCACCACGTTGCCAAGTCCCATTTGCCGTCGGTTGAGTGCAAAATGGGTGTCGGATAGAGCGGCCCTTTCAGATCTTCGAGCGGACGCTTGTTGTAGTCGAAATAATTGAACCGGCGGACTTTGTACGGGCAATTGTTTGAGCAATAACGCGTGCCGATGCAACGGTTGTACGTCATCACGTTCAGCCCCTCTTCGTCATGCGACGTGGCGTTGACCGGACAAACGTTTTCGCATGGCGCCGCCTCGCACATCTGGCAGAACATCGGCTGCGTCACCGCCTGCACGTCTTCAATCCAATTCTCAAACTGTTGTTCGTCGTCGGACTTGTTCTCGTCGGCATTCGGATCCAGGAGCGATGGATCGTGCTTTCGCTTCGGGTCTGTCGTGTAGTAACGGTCAACCCGCATCCAGTGCATTTCGCGTCCGCGCGAAACCTGGTCTTTGCCAACGATGGGAATATTATTCTCGCTCTGGCAGGCCAGCACGCACGTGCCGCAGCCGACGCACGAACCCAAATCCACGACCATTCCCCATTGCTGAAACGCCGTTTTCGCCGCCTCGTCAAACGGGTTGGGATACAGCGGTGCGACTACCGGCGGTTCTTTGTCCTTAAATTCTTCGGCGATATTCTCGGGTTTCGGTTCATGATGAGCTGCCGCCAGGAATTCGCTCAAATTTGCTTCGCGCACCGCCGGACGGCCTTCCATGGACCAATGCGATTGCGTGGTCACGATGACATACGTCGCTCCTGTCTTGCGAATCGTCGCGCCGGTTTCAACGTATTTACCGTTGAAAATTTTATAAGCGTTGAAGCCCACACCGGTGCCGACGCGGCCAGACTTGACTCGCCCATAACCGAGGGCCAGTCCCAGGGAATAATCCGCCATGCCGGGCTGCGTCCAAATTGGGCCTGTAACCGTCCGGCCATTAAGCGTGATTTCGACCATGTCGCCGTTTCGCAAATCCATTTCGCGCGCGGTTTTATGGCTCACTAATACGGCGTTGTCCCAGGTAATCTTTGTGACAGGGTCCGGCAATTCCTGCATCCAGCCATTGTTGGCGTAAAAACCGTCATCCATTTTGGCATCGCGGTAGAAGACAACTTCCAGGCTGCTGGCCGAGGAAGCGGCTGGCGCTGGCAGCGAAGGGGGAGTGCCTCTGAACGACGGCTTCACCGCCCTGGTTGCGCCTTTTCGAAACCCACTAAACAGGAAAGCCTTCCACTCTTCGTCCGAATGGCCAAACGTCGCCCTGACGATGTCGTAAGGATTGGTCTGCGATTCGCCCGCAATTCGGGCCAAAAATTCCAAATCCGTCATCCCGCCAAACAGCGGTTGAATGAGCGGTTGAATCGGAACCAGCGTTCCATCGCCAGTTCGGGCATCGCCCCACGATTCGAGATAATGCGCTGCCGGAAAATGCCAATCGCTGACGGCGGCCGTTTCGTCCTCATAATAACCCAGCCGGACGACTTTTTGGGGTTTGCCCGCCCCGAGTTTGTTCAAAACATAAGCCGGGTTGCCGCCCAGAATGATCAGTGTATCGGGCGTCGCGCTGGCCAAATCGCCTTCGGGAATTTCTTGCGCCTCGTGAAGCGTGACTGTGCCGCCAATGGCGCCCAACGCCGAATTGATGGCGTAAGCAAGCAAGTGAACTTCCATCGGCTGCCGCTGGCCGGCAACCACCAGAGCATTTTCCCCTGCCGCAATTAAATCCTTTGCGCATTGGCTCACCCAACCTGGGTCAACGCCTGCGGGCATTGAAGCTGTTCCGACATTTGCCTGGGCTGCTACGGCAGCCGCAATGGCTCCGACGAGACTGGCCGCAACCCGCAACCGATGGTCCGCATTTGCGCCCGTCAGCGTAAAGAGCGACTCGATGGCGTAAAGGCGGCTCATGTCTTCACCCGGCTTGCGACTGGCGGTGAACTTTCGGATGTGATTGTGCGCGTCGTCTTCGCCGCCAATGAAATCGCAATCGAGCGAGAGAATGACCTTTGCCTTATTGAAATTAAATTCGGGCTTTACCGGCCGGCCAAATGCCAGCGTGGCAGCCTTTTGGTGAATCGCCGAATCAATCGCGTCAAATGTGAACCATTGCGATTTCGGGAACTTTCGCGCGATGGCTTTTTGCAGGCGGGCGCGGGACGGTGAAGTGCTGCTTTCGGCCAGGAACGCTGCCCCCTGGCCGTCGTTCGAGGCCATTTGTGATGATAAATCGTCGAGGAATTTTAGCGCATCATCGCGCGAAACCTCTTTGTCGCCTGCAAGATAACGCCGCGCGCGGTCCGGATCGTAAAGATTGAGAATCGAAGCCTGGGCGTAACGGTCCGTGCCGCCGTTGCTGCCGGGGAACATCGCATTGCCTTCGATTTTTATTGGCCGGTTATCGTACGCCCGCACCACCAGCGGAATTGCGCCCATGCGCGTGGGCATTGCCGTGGCGTAGTATTCAAGCGTGCCAAAAACGTAATTTTCCGGCTGTTTTCCAAATGGTTCCAGCTGTTCCAGGGGTCGGCGGCAACCCGCGCCAGCCAATCCAAGCCCGGCCAGCATGAACGACGCGGACATGATCTTCAAAAAGTGCCGACGTGACGTATCGTCTACCCATTCGCTCGCCCCTTTTGGAAATTCGCGATGCAGCCATTCCTTGAACTCCGGCGTATCCGCCAGTTCATCCAGGCTCCGCCAATAACGGCGACCGCTCATTTCAGGCGTTGAATTGGTGGAATTCTTCATTTCTATAACGTTACCGATGGCATGTCGAGCAGCTTTCCCGTGTTCGCACGTTCCATGCATGCACGGCATTGGTTCCAAAATGTAGCTGCATTTCCTCGTTCTTTTGCGAGTCTGAGCTCCATTGCCAGCCCAAATCTGTCACTTTGGATGGCGGACGAATACTGGCAGCCGGATCACGATGGCAATTTAAGCAGAATTTCATGCTCAACGGTTTGTCCTGACGCACTTCATCCATTTGATCCACGCGCCCGTGGCATTCCACGCAGCTAATACCGCGCGCAACGTGGACGGAATGGTTGAAGTAAGCGTATTCGGGAAGGTGATGGATTTGAATCCATGTAATGGGCTTGCCCGTCGAAGCGCTTTCGCGAACGATGGCCAGGCGCGGATCATCTTTGAGAACCGTGCTGTGACAGTTCATACACGTGGATGCGCCGGGCAGGTTCGAAAACCATGACCTTTCAACTCCATTGTGGCAGTAACGGCAATCGATTCCCAATTCCCCCGCATGGACTTTGTGAGAAAAAGGCACTGGCTGGACCGGTTGATAGCCAATGTTGGTATATTTGGGCGTGAAATAATAAGTGACGCCAGCGGTCACGGCCCCGGCACTCAATGCCGCGCCGACGCCTAAAATCAACGGCAACCAGTTTGTCCACTTCGGAAAAATTGCTGACATCTAAAATAGTTGGGAGCGCCGCAGCGCGACCACTTCCTCAATTCAAAACAACCCGAAAAAATGAATCTGTTTCAACGCGGCGCATATGCTAATGAATCTGCCGGCCCGCTGGCAAGAAAAGTTTGTGAAATTTTTCACGTATTCGCCGGGGCTAATGTTTTCAATAATTTTTAAGCTGTCAACCTCCAGCCGTCAGCTTCGCCGGGATTGCGCACTGCGTCAAGTACTGTGACACTGTTTATTGCAGCACATCACGCAACACGTGGGGTAGAGTAGGCGAAGTGAAACGCTGGGGATTGAACTGACCGAAGTTGTCGGTTCCGTTGTTTCACTTCACCCCTCATCAAACCGGACGAACGGATTTCCCGTATCCGGCTTTCCGGGT
>Ga0335075_10001062_pt1 | contig 46344 bp, 53 predicted proteins | sample Lox_Sample_24_FD_206723 | JGI IMG/M metagenome (GOLD analysis project Ga0335075, IMG submission 206723) | Soil microbial communities from Loxahatchee National Wildlife Refuge, Florida, United States - Lox_Sample_2.4 | ecosystem: Environmental > Terrestrial > Soil > Wetlands | place: USA... | reverse complement strand
AAACCGGAGCGTGGCGATGATGAAATTTGGCTACTGCGCGAGCAGTGCTTCGGGCGGGGCCTTCTCGTTGACACACATACCCTCGCCGTGACGATCACCGGCGATCCGCGCCTCCACCGCTCGCCCAAGCGTCTGCAGATCGCCGCCCTTGCCGCCAACCTTTTCGATCGCGGCTGCGACGAGGTCCGACGCGATCCAGTCCGGCTTGTGGCCGAGATTCTTGATCCAGACGAGCTCGGCATTCGGGATGTCGCGCGCCAGCCCGATCGAGTGCAGCTCCTCGTAAACGACAGTGTCGTAATCGCCGGAGATGACAACGGTCGGCGCGGCGATCTCCTTGTATCGCGGCTGCGTTTCCGTGACGTGTTTGTGCAATCCCTGCACGTCGATCGCGTTGGCGCGGAATGCGCCTGGCCTCAAGACAAGCTCAATGGAAGCACGCTTGATGTAGTCGTCCGGAACGGCATTCGGGGCGAACACGCAGGCCGTCGCGCCGGCCATACGCGTTGTGCCGGCAGGCCCGGCGATCGTCTCGGCGAACAGGCGCCCGATGACAGGCCGCGCGGTCAGCTTGTAATACCAGGAGGTTGCGCCGCCCGGCCAAGGATGAGTTGCGGCCGCCAGGAATACGAGACCGGTGGTGCGCCCGGGATAAGCCAGCGCGAAAGCGCCTATCGCGCCGCCGCCGAAAGAATGGCCGACGATGATCGCTTTCTCGATGCCGACATGGTCCATCAGCGCGGCGATGGTTTTCGCTTGGCCGAACGGCGTCTCGTTGCGCTCGCCGCGCTCCGACCAGCCGTGGCCGGGGCGGTCGAGGAACAGCATTTCGGCCTTGCCCTCGAGCAGCGGCCGGATCGGCACCATCTGGTCGAGCAGATTGGCGCTGGCGCCATGGATGAACACGACCGGTGGCAGCGTCGAATTCTCCGCAGGCACATGGACGTAGTGCAGCCGCGTGCCGTTGACCGTCGCGAAGCTGCCAATCGGCGGGTTGCGCCGCTCGATCAGCCAGGCATTCAGCCGCGTCAGCCCGGCAAGGGCGAGCAGCAGCGCAAGCAGGAAGGCGATTGATGCGTAAAGAAGGTTCATGCGGGGCGAGAACGAAACCGGCGGGACTAAGAACCTATACGTACCGGTTCGCGAAAAAGGTTCAAATACCTTCGCCGGCCAGTTCCTCGGACAGCGTCGCGACCTCGTTCTGGGCGCTGCGCATCATCGGGTAGATGTCGAGCACGCGCTGATAGGCTTGCAGCGCCAGTTCGTTGCTGCCGCGGTTCCTGAGCATCTGCGCCATGCCCGACAGCGCGCCGAAATGGCGCGGCTCGAGCCGCAGCGTATGCTCGATGTCGGCCATCGACTTGGAGAAATTGTTCATCATGAAATGGACCGTGGCGCGGCGGTTCCAGCCCTCGGCGAAGTCAGGCTCCATCACGACCACCTGATCAAGGAAATCGAGTGCGACGTCGAACTTCTTGTCCTCGGTCGCTTTTGCCGCCCACTGCATCATCAGGTCGATCGAGGCGCTGCCCGATTTGAACCACTCGTTCCATATCTGCTGCGAGATGCGTTCGGCCTTGCGCTCGTTGCGCTCGCGCTTCAGGTCGGCAAACAGCCTGTCGAGGCGGTTTTCGGCCGGCGCTGCGAGCGGAGCGGCCTTGTCGGCCGGCGGGGCCGCTGCTTCGGGTTCGGGGGTCGGCGCGGGATAGGCCGGATCCTGGATGATCTCGCCTTCCGGCTCCAAAGCTTCTTGCGCCAAGGCCGGTAAAGCCGCGCCAAGAATCACCGCGAGGGAAAAAGCGAAAACGCTCCGCATGCCGGGAATCTAGCCCGCGCGCGCGAAGCGTCAAACTGAAATTCGTGTGATGCCAGCCTTCTCCGCGCCTTGTTCAGGCCGGAAAGCAGCCAAAATCGATCAACCTTGGCGAGCCTTGTAGCGCGGCGCGGTCTTGTTGATGATGTAGATGCGGCCCTTGCGGCGAACCATGCGGTTGTCGCGGTGGCGACCCTTCAGGGCCTTGAGCGAGTTCTTGATCTTCATTGGTTTAGCCCGAAATCAAAAGCGCGCCGCCAGTACTCGCCTGGCTAGGCGCGCGAAAATCGTGGCTGGCTCATAAACGAAGAGCCTCGCCGCTGTCAACCTATGAGCCTATCGGCCGGATTCGCGTCAAATGGCCCATTTTCCGGCCCGGACGGCTTTCGGCCTTGCCGTAGAGGTGGATCACCGTCTGCGGCTCGGCATAAAGCTCCGGCAGCCGGGCCAGATCGTCGCCGATCAAATTCTCCATGACGCAGTCCGAATGACGCTTGGTGGTCACCAGCGGCAGCCCGGCAATGGCCCGGATATGGTGCTCGAACTGCGATACCGCGCAGGCGGCTTCCGTCCAATGACCGGAATTGTGCACCCGCGGCGCGATCTCATTGGCGATCAGCCCGGCCCTGCTGGCGAAAAACTCGATGCCCATCACGCCGACGTAGTTCAAATTGTGCATGACCACGACGGCATATTCCTGCGCCGCGATCGAGGTCGCTTGCGAAATCTTCGCCGGCACGGTGGAGGTCCGCAAAATACCCTCGCGATGCACGTTCTCGGCCGGATCGTAGGTGATACAGGAGCCGTCGATCGCCCGAACGCCGATCACGGAGATCTCGCGCTCGAACGGGACGAGCTCTTCCATAATCAGCGGCACGCCGCCCATGGATTGGAACACACCGGCCGGATCGACAGTCTCGCCGCGTCGAAAGACGCGCTGGCCCTTGCCGTCATAGCCCATGCGGCGTGTCTTCAGCACGCCCTCGCCGCCAAGCTCCTTCAGCACATGCGCGAACCGCTCGTCGCTATCGACCTGGCCGAATTTGACGATCGGCACGCCGCTCTCGCCAAGAAAGCGTTTCTCGATCAGCCGGTCCTGTGAAACTTCCAGCGCCCGTGGCGGCGGGTAGACCGGCACCGATTTCGCCAGCGTCTCGGCGGCCTCAACGGGCACGTTCTCGAATTCATAGGTGACGACGGCCGTGCTCTTTGCAAGCTCAGCCAGCGCCGCCGCATCGTCATAGGCCGCGACGATATGCTGGTTCGCAACTTGCGCGGCGGGACAGTCCGCCTGCGGTTCGAGGATGACGGTTCGGTAGCCAAGGCGGGCGGCGGCCATCGCCAGCATGCGGCCGAGCTGGCCGCCGCCGATAATGCCGATCACCGATCCGGGCGCGAGTGGTCCGCTCATTCCTTGTCCGATGGGGCTTCGGCGACCTTGGCCGACTGCTCCGCCCGCCAAATGTCGAGGCGCCCGGCGAGCTTGTCGTCGGACAGCGCCAGCACGGCCGCTGCCAGCAGCGCGGCATTGACCGCGCCCGCCTTGCCGATGGCAAGCGTCCCGACTGGAATGCCGGCCGGCATCTGGACGATGGAGAGCAGCGAGTCCTGCCCGGACAGCGCCTTCGACTCGACCGGCACGCCGAACACAGGCAGCGGCGTCATCGCCGCCGTCATCCCGGGCAGATGCGCCGCCCCGCCGGCCCCGGCGATGATCACCTTATAGCCGGCCTTCTTGGCGCCCTTGGCGAAGGCATAGAGCCGGTCGGGCGTGCGGTGGGCGGAAACGATTTTCTGCTCGAAGCCGACGCCGAGCGAATCGAGCGTCTCGGCGGCATGTTTCATGGTCGTCCAGTCGGACTGGCTGCCCATGATGATGGCCACGTCGCGGCGCTTGTTTTTCACAGCCTATCCCCAGGCGGAAGGAATGCGCCGCGTAGCCGAAACGGCCCCGACTCGCAAGGTCGGATAGGAAGCCAGGTCCAGGGGCAGGTTAGGCGATGATGTCGGGGATGATCTTGTCCTCAAGCTGCTTCAGCCTGTCCTTGAGGACAAGTTTCTTCTTCTTCATGCGCTGGATCTGCAGCGGGTCGCAGCCCGTGGCCATCATGGCGTTGATCGCCGCGTCGAAATCCGCATGTTCCTGTTTCAGCCGCGCAAACTCGAGACGAATCTCGGCCTGTTCCTGATCCTGCATGTCCACGGTCTGCAAGGCCCTCGAACGCCGTTAGCCGGCGCCTTTTTGAATGGCCGGCAGACGCTTCGTCTCCGGCGCGCCGCCCATAGCATATTTTCACGTTTTCGCGAAATCCCGCCATGTAACATTCGACATCCGAACCGGATGGTGGCACACTGTCATTGTACCGTCACGGTCTCGGGCCTGCGGTGGACCGCCCGTGATGGTGTCATCGAGGAAACCATAGAAGGGAGATCCGCTCATGTCTCTTGAATCCCATCTTGAAGAGCTGAAGCGTAAGCACAGCGACCTGTCGCGCGAGCTCGACGAAGCAATGTTGCATCCGTCGGTCGACGATCTGGAAATCGTGCAGCTGAAGCGGCGCAAGCTGGCAATCAAGGACGAGATGGAACAGCTTAGGGCCACGACTCACTGACCCGTTAAGCTGAGAGTCTTTCGCCGCGAAAGATGCGGCTCAAGCGCCGGCGACGCGAGGTGTCGCCGGCAGCAACGGTTGATTTTCCTGTCTGAACAGCCGAAAGCCCGCTTTAGCGGGCTTACTTCGCTGCTATGAGGCTTGCCAGAACTGGTCGAGCCACAGATTGAGCGGCATGAAGCCGGTATTGCTCACCGCATAGATGCGCTTTGTGCCCTCCGACCGGGCATGCACCAGCCCGGCGTCGAGCAAGACCTTCAAATGTTGGGAGACTGCAGGTCGGGAGACAGGAAGACCCGAAGCAAGCTCATTCACAGTCTTGGGTCCACGGCGAAGTTCTTCGAGTAGAAAACGCCGATTCGGGTCGGCGATCGCCATGAACGGGTCTGGAACCATTGCCTTATTAGTTAACCAAGATCGTCCGCTTTACAACGCCCGCGCGCAGGAGTTGCAAGAATTATTCTCGTGGTGTTGCAGATTTTGTACGCGGATCGAGCCGCGCCGCCTCCGGCGTGACCGAACGCTCGATCGGTACTGTCTTGAAAGCCTCGCGCGCGGCGACCGGCACCGGGGCGCGGCGGCGGATGCGCAAGAGCGTGTAGACCGCGAGCGCGGAATGCGCGAGCGCGGTGGCCAGGAACAGGCTCTCCGGCGTCAGCGAGCCCATCAGGCTGGCACCGAGCATCGGCCCGACCATCGTGCCGAAACCGTACAATAGCAGCAGGCCGCCCGAGACTTTGACGAATTCTTCCGGGCTGGCGTGATCGTTCGCATGCGCTACCGCGATCGAATAGAGCGTATAGGCAAGCGCGCCATAGGCTGCCGTCAGCATCAGGATGAAGACGGCCGAGCGCGGCGCAACCAGGAAAATGAGAACGCCGATGGCTGCCGCGATGAAAGCTGCGCCGGCAAGCACGTAGCGGCGGTCGGTTGTGTCCGAGACGCGGCCGACGGGCATCTGCGTCACCGCGCCGGCGACGACGACGAGGCTCATCATCAGCGCGATTTCGGCCGTGCTTATGCCGACCCGCGCGCCGTAGACCGCGCCCAGCGTGCCCCACGCGCCATTGGCGATGCCGATCAGAAAACAGGCCGCAAAGGAAACCGGAGAGTTCCGGTAGAGGCCTTTCAGGTCGAGCGAGACGTCTTGCAGCGGTTTTGGGCTGGCCGCGCTCGATACGGCGGTCGGGATCAGCGCCAGGCAGAAGAAGATGCCGGCGACCATGAAAAGCGATTCCTGCGCGACGTTACCGGCCGCGACGATCATCTGGCCGCCCATGATGGAGGCGTAGGTGACCATCATGTAGAGGCCGAAGACTGTGCCCCGGTTTTCGTTCGTCGCCTTCTCGTTCAGCCAGCTCTCGATGACCATGAACGCGCCTGCCATGGTGAAGCCGGTGAAGGCGCGCAGCACGATCCACACGACTTCATCGATCATGAGGCCGGTGAGCAGCGCGATGATCGCGCCCGATGCAGCGAAGGCTCCAAACGCCCGCACGTGACCGACGCGCCTCACCAGTCGCGGCGCGAAGAAGCAGCCAGCGACAAAGCCGCCCGCCCAGGCCGTGCCGAGAAGACCAAGCGATGCGGTCGAGAACCCCTCGATCTGGCCGCGCAACGGCAGCAACAGGCCATGCAGACCGGATGCGGCGAGGAGGAACGCGGTGCCGCGCAGAAGCGAGAGGATTGGTCGGTATGCCGTGAACATGTCGCTTCGTTGGACGGTTTTTAGAGATGCGGTCGCAGAACAGGGACAATGCGGCTTTTCGGCGTCCGCCGCGCCGGGAACGACTATCCGCGGCGGAAAAAGGCTTCAGCCGCCGCTTTGGTCGCGCCCTTGGTCGAAAGTTCGGCCTCCAGTCGCGCGATCTCGGACGTCAACTGGACAATGCGTTCCTGAAGTTCGGCGGCCGACAGCCGCGACAGGTCCTGCCCGATTTCGTGAACCGGCGCCTTTTTCCGCGGTTCGTCATCAAAGACAGCCATCACCAATCCTCCGTTTGCATCGAGAGGCATGCAGAATACATAGTCGAATCGGAGTGACCAAACAGGTTCGAGGAAAAGCATGCCGCGCGAAGAACTTCCTGAAAAGATGACGGCGATCGCGATCGCCGAGCCGGGCGGCCCGATGGTGCTGAAGCCCGAGCGGCGCGACCTGCCTGAACTGCGCGACGGCGAGATTCTGATCCGGGTGCGGGCTGCAGGTGTCAACAGGCCGGATGTGGCGCAGCGCGCCGGCGCTTATCCGCCGCCGCCCGGCGCCTCCGATCTGCCAGGCCTCGAAGTGGCCGGCGAAATCGTCGCGCTCGGGCCGAACACGAAGCGCTGGCGGATTGGCGATACCGTCTGCGCGCTGACGCCCGGCGGCGGCTACGCCGAATATTGCCGTGTCCACGGCACCAACGCATTGCCGATCCCGGCAGGCTTCACGTTCTCGGAAGCGGCAGCACTTCCCGAAACCTTATTCACCGTCTGGCACAATGTCTTCGAACGTGGCGCACTGAAGCCGGGTGAATGGCTGCTCCTGCACGGCGGCACATCCGGCATCGGCACGACAGCGATCCAGCTCGCCAAGGCGTTCGGTTCGTTTGTCGTGACGACTGCGGGTTCGGATGAAAAATGCGACGCCTGCACCAAACTCGGCGCCGATCGCGCGGTGAATTACAAGACCGGGGACTTTGTCGCCGCGACACGGGACGCCACGGGCGGTCAGGGCGCCAACGTCATCCTCGATATGGTCGGCGGCGATTATGTCGCGAAGAACTACGAGGCGGCTGCCGTCGAGGGTCGAGTCGTCCAGATCTCGACGCAGCGCGGCGCGGTCGGCAGCGCGGATTTCTCCAAGCTGATGGTGAAGCGGCTGGTCCACACCGGCTCGACGCTTCGGCCGCGCACCACCGAATTCAAGGCGGGCATCGCCGCCGCACTCGAGGAAAAGGTCTGGCCGCTGTTGGCGGCGCGAAAGATCCAGCCGGTGATGGACATGATCTTTCCGTTGAAGGAAGCCTGGCGCGCGCATGAGCGCATGCAGGAAGGCGAGCACATCGGCAAAATCGTGCTGGACGTCGCGTAAACCCTCTCGCCAAGATTCTTTTCCGTGCGTTGTCGATTCCGGCAAACGCCCTTCGTCGTGTTGTCGGAAACCCGGTCCAAGGAGACGATACATGACCGCCAACACAAACGACCTCGTGCTCACCCGCATCATCGACGCTCCGCGCGAGAAGGTTTATCGCGCCTGGACCGATGCAACGATCCTGCCGCGATGGTTCGCGCCAAAGCCCTGGTCAACCTCGGCCGCTGAGCTTGACGTGCGCGTCGGTGGCGCCAGCAAGGTGACGATGCGCGACCCCGACGGCAACGACTATCCGAACGAAGGCATCTATCTCGAGATTGTGCCGAACCAGAAGCTCGTCTTCACCGACGCCTACACATCCGGCTGGACGCCGTCGGAGAAGCCGTTCTTCACCGCAATCCTGACCTTCGAGGATACCGGCAACGGCAAGACGAAGTACACTGCGATCGCGCGCCACTGGCGCGCCGAGGACAAGGAAACGCATGAGAAGATGGGTTTCCACGAAGGCTGGGGCATTTGCGCCACGCAGCTCGAGGAAGTCGCGAAGACCCTCTGAATCGTTCGTCTTCAGATACCGCCGGAAACGAAAACCGCCGCCCAACGGGCGGCGGTTTCTCGTTACGGAATTTGAACTTACTTCTTGGCGCCGCCGGCCGGCTTCGCGCCCTTGGCGCCCGGCTTTTCCTTCTTCGGCTTGCGGGCTTCCTTGCCCGGACGCATCGAACCTTTCGCCATGCCAATCTCCCTTGGTTCAAGCGGCCATTCCCCCAACGGCCGTCGCGCGAATCTCGTAACCTGATTGCGCTTTTCTGCCAAGGCGGAGCGCCGGCTTATGAACCACGCAAAAGAAAGACCGGCGCATATCGCGCGCCGGCCTTTTCGATCCTGCCGAGATCAGTTCAGCGCTTCGACCTTGCCGAGATTGACGAAGATCGTCTCGCCGGACGAGTCGTCGACACCGTCATTGTCGGTGACGATGAAAGCGTCGCCATTCGTGTCGATGGCAAAGCCTTCGAGCTTGTCGACGACATAACCGTTCGTCGCCGATTTGAGATCGCCGATCAAATCGCGCGCCAGCGTCTTCTCGACCACCGGCAGTTCGCCACCGAGCTTCGCCGGCTTGAACGCATCGATTGCCACCCTGTAGAGCCGCTTCACCTTGGCAAGGTCGCCAAGCTGGTTGTCGCGCTCGACGACGTAAAGATTACCCTCATGCGCGGTGATCTCGGAAAGACCGATCCAGCCGTTTTCCGTAGCCTCGAGCGGATACCGCGCCGCAGACCATTCCTTCGCCGCCGGCGTGTAGGCGAGCAGCTTCACTTGGCCTTTCGGATCGTCCTTCCACTCACGCTGCACCGCCATCACCAGCATACGCGCATCGCCCTCGCCGACGACCGTGATCCCTTCCAGGCCGAAGCGGGTTTCACCCGCAAGCAGTTCCGCCGGGAACGGGATTTCCTGGTCGATCTTGCCTTCGGCATCGACATGGAAGACCGCATGCGGCGTGAGCTTGGCGCTGTCGCCCTCATTGGCGAGCCAGAAGCCGCCATTCGGATCGACGGCGATGCCTTCGAGGTCGAGCTTCTGCGCAGTCGCACCGTCGCGCGTCACCGTCATCTTGCCGGTGATCTTCGCCGGCTTCGACGTCGCGTCGATCGTGAAGATCGACGGCGCGTTCGTGTAGACCGAGTCGGACACGGCAAAGAGCTTGCCCGCGGCGGCCGGATCAGCCGCAAGGCCGGAGAGCGCGCCCCAGCCGAGCGGCAGGCCGCCCTCGGCGGCATCCGCGACGATCATCGGATAGCTCGCTGGATCTTCCGCGCGCTCGAAGATCATGACGTGCGAACGGGCGAGCCCGTCCTCGCCGAGATCGGTTTCGTTGGCGGTGACGAAAAGATTGCGCGACGGGATCGCGACAAGCCCTTCCGGCCCGATGCCGGACGGCAGCACCTGAAGAAACTGCGGCTCCGCACCTGTATCCTTGTACACGCCGACCAGAGACGCACGCTCCGCGCCGACGAAGATAAGCCTGTCCTCGCCGAACGTGCCGACCTCGAGACCCTCCGGCTCGATACCCTTGGAGTTGCGCTTGTCGGGATAGTGGCCGGCATGCGCCGCCTGGTATTCGAACGCCGGGCCAGATTCGTAGAGGGCCTCGCCGCTCTTCGAGAACATGGTGAAGCCGCGCGAGCCACCCTCATAGTCACCCTCATTGGCGACGACAAAACGGTCGTTGTCGAGCCACTTCACCGAGTCGGGCTCGCGAAGCTGGTTTTCTTTCTTGCCGGTGAAGTTGAACGCGCCGTCCTTCTTCGTGTCGATGTTTTCCAGCGTCACCGCCCCGGCGCTGAAATGCGCCTTCACCGTACCCGTCGCGGCGTCGACGATGGCGATGTGGTTGTTCTCCTGCAGCGTCACGGCGATCTCGCCAGCATCGTTGATCGCGACGAATTCCGGCTCCGGATCCTCCGGCGCGGTTTCGGCAAGGTCGGTCAGCTCGACCGTCTTGATCGCGGCGCAATCCACGCCGCCATTGGCGACCGGCATGATCTTGAGGTTGCCGGCAGGCATTTGCGGGATGACGCCGTCATTGACGTCCTCGTCGCGCTCGTTCTCGATGGCGATGGCGAGGAAACTGCCATCTTTGGAGAGAGTCACCGAGTCCGGCTGGCCGCCAAGGTCGCAGCTCGCTTCGATCACCTTCGTGGCGAGATCGATGATCGAGAGATTACCGGATGGCTTGTCCTTGCTCTCCGATGTGTTGATCCCGGCAAAAACCTTGCCGCCGGCAACAACCACCGAGGTCGGTTCGCCTTCGACCGCAATCGAGCCTGCGGCCTTCGGCGCTTTCGGATCTGTGATGTCGATGAAACCGACGCGGCCGGCCGGGCTGTCCGAATAGACCAGCGTCATTCCGTCCTCGGTCGCGGTGATGATTTCCGATGAGGTCGCCGTCGCCTTGTCCGCATCGGCGGGCAGATTGTCAGCCACCGCGAACGTCGCGATGCGGTTGAACATCATGTCGGCATGCGCCGGTATTGCCGTCGAAGCTGCGAGCGCGGCCGCCAAAGCGGCCAGATGGGTGGTGCGGATCATTGCCCTCTCCTGTGGTGGGTTCGGAGGGGGTTTGTGCCCGCTGGATTTCAGGCCGATGACGGTCGCGTAACAATTCCGTGACGTTTCGAGCCCGCGGCACCCTGCGCAAGATTTCTTGCTCCCGGCGCTCAAATCGCCTATATGGCCCCTGATTTCCCAGAAATTGGTGGTTTTACCACCGCCCGCGACAGGGACGCGGGCGAGGAAGAGGAATTTTACCTATGACAAACACGCTTCTGATGCCCAAGGCGACCGCCGTCTGGCTCGTCGAGAACACCGCGTTGTCCTTCGACCAGATCGCACAGTTCTGCACGCTGCACCCGCTCGAAGTCTCGGCGATCGCCGACGGTGAGGCCGCGCAGGGCATCAAGGGTCTAGACCCTATCATGACCGGCCAGCTTACTCGCGACGAGATCGCCAAGGGCGAGGCCGATACGAACTACAAGCTGAAGCTGTCCGATCCCAAGGTCCGCGTGCCGGAATCGAAGCGCAAGGGCCCGCGCTATACACCGCTGTCCAAGCGTCAGGACCGTCCGAACGCGATCCTCTGGCTGGTGCGCAATCATCCGGAGCTGAAGGATGCGCAGATTTCCCGCCTCGTCGGCACGACCAAGTCGACGATCGAGCAGATCCGCAACCGCACCCACTGGAATTCGTCCAACCTGCAGCCGATGGACCCGGTGACGCTCGGCCTCTGCTCGCAGATCGACCTCGACATCGAGGTCAACCGCGCCTCGCGCGGCAAGGAGCCTGCTGCGCCGGCCGGCGACACGCTGCTGCCGGCCTCGGTCACTGAGCGCCTGACGCCGGAAACCCAGGCGCCGAAGAAGGACGAGGAGAAAGAGCTCGACGCGAACGCGGTTTTCGCCAAGCTGTCTTCGCTGAAGTCGAAGGACCCGGAAGAGGAATAGGCTCCGCGCCCTGTCCAACAAAAAGCCCGCTCGAAGCGGGCTTTTTCTTTGTCTGAATGATCGCGATCAGCTTGACGGCTGCGGCTCCATGCCGCCTTCGGTCTCGGGACCCTTCTTGCGGCCACCGGTGGCGCCGGCCTTCGGCACGGCCGAGCCGCGCGACGGCGGCGTGTCGTCGCCGAGATCGCGAGCGGGTTTCTGGCCCGCGATGAGCTGCTTGATCTCGTCGCCCGACAGCGTCTCGTATTCGAGCAGGCCTTCGGCCAGCGCGATCCATTCCTTCTTCTTCTTGGTCAGGATCTTCTTGGCTTCCTCATAAGCCTCGTCGATCAGCCGGCGCACCTCCGCGTCGATGAGCTGCGCCGTCTCTTCCGAAACGTTCTGCGTGCGCGCCACCGAATGGCCGAGGAACACCTCTTCCTGGTTGTCGCCGTAAGCGACATGGCCGAGCTTGTCGGAGAAGCCCCAGCGCGTGACCATGGCGCGCGCGAGCTTCGTCGCCTGCTCAATGTCGGAGGCAGCACCCGAGGTGATATTCTCCTTGCCGAACTTGAACTCCTCGGCGACCCGTCCGCCCATCATGATGGCAAGGCGTGACACCATATACTTGTAGCTCATCGAGTAGCGGTCGCCCTCGGGGAGCTGCATCACCATACCGAGCGCACGGCCGCGCGGGATGATCGTTGCCTTGTGCAGCGGGTCGGCGGCCGGAACGTTGAGCGCCAGGATGGCGTGGCCGGCCTCGTGGTAGGCCGTCAACTCCTTCTCGGCCTGCGTCATCGCAGTCGAGCGGCGCTCCGCCCCCATCATCACCTTGTCCTTGGCGTCCTCGAACTCCTGCATGGTGACGAGCCGCTTGTTGCGGCGCGCCGCCATCAGGGCAGCCTCGTTGACGAGGTTCGCCAGATCGGCGCCGGAGAAGCCCGGAGTGCCGCGCGCGATGACCTTCAAATCGACGTTCGGGGCCAGCGGCACGTTGCGGATGTGGACCTTGAGAATCTTCTCGCGGCCGTTGACGTCCGGATTCGGCACCACGACCTGGCGGTCGAAGCGGCCCGGACGCAGCAGCGCCGGATCGAGCACGTCAGGGCGGTTGGTCGCGGCGATCAGGATGATGCCCTCATTCGCCTCGAAGCCGTCCATCTCGACCAGCAGCTGGTTCAGCGTCTGCTCGCGCTCGTCATTGCCGCCGCCGAGACCGGCGCCGCGATGGCGGCCGACCGCGTCGATTTCGTCGATGAAGATGATGCAGGGCGCGTTCTTCTTCGCCTGGTCGAACATGTCGCGCACACGCGATGCGCCGACGCCGACGAACATCTCGACGAAGTCAGAACCGGAAATGGTGAAGAACGGCACGTTGGCTTCGCCCGCGACGGAGCGCGCCAGCAGCGTCTTGCCGGTGCCGGGAGGGCCGACGAGCAGCACGCCGCGCGGGATCTTGCCGCCGAGCCTCTGGAACTTCTGCGGATCGCGCAGGAACTCGACGATTTCTTCCAGGTCCTGCTTGGCCTCATCCACACCGGCGACGTCCTGGAACGTCACGCGGCCATGCGCCTCGGTCAAAAGCTTGGCCTTGGACTTGCCAAAGCCCATCGCCCGGCCGGAGCCGGACTGCATTTGGCGCATGAAGAATATCCAGACGCCGAGGATCAATATCATCGGTAGCCAGGATAGGAGGTATCCGAAGATCGTGTTCTGCCCGTCAGTCTCGGGCCGCACGGTGATCGTGACCCCCTTCTCCTCAAGCCGCTTCACGAGATCGGGATCGCCCGGCGTATAGGTCGTGAAGCCGGTGGAATTGTCGGAATAGGTGCCGGTAATGCGGTCGCCTGTGATAACGACGGTCTTGACCCGGCCGGCATCGAGGTCGGTCAGGAATTCCGAATAGGCGATCTCACGGGACGCACCGCGCTGCTGCGGGGTCTGGAACAGATTGAAGAGCGCGATCAGCAGGACGGCGATGATCGCCCACAGCGCGAGATTGCGATAGTTCGGATTCATGAAGCGTCCTGTCGACGTGGAAGCTGGCAATCGCGCCAGTCTGCGCGGTTTCGGTTAACATAGGGAGACCAGGCGCCAATGCCAAGCCAAACCCGGCCTTTGGGTTAAGCTTCGCCCGCAATGTGGCTGGCAAAAGGCGGCGTCGGAAAAGGCTTTGCGCCGATCAGCGACGCAATGGCGCGGGCCGGCGCAATGTCGAAATATGGCAGCAAGCGCGCCCAGGGCGAGACGATCGGGTTGAATAGCGCCTCCGTACGATCCGCCAAGAATGGCTTGCCACTAGCCGAGAGCAAGGCTGGCTGGCACGCCAGCGCCGCGCCGACCAGGCTGTGGGGAATGCTTGATCCTGGCAATTCGACCTGCCTTGGGGACCTGGTGCCGAAAGCCGCGACGGTCATGCCGTCGGCGGCCTGTTCAAGCTGAAACCGGCCGTCCCAGATGTCGCCGGCGCCCGCCCGACGGACGTCAGGCAAGCCTCTCGCTTCGCGCCGCAGATAGACACCGCTCTTGCGTACGTCGATAACCGCCCGCGCCAGCGTCGCACGCAGACCCGGTTGAAGTTTCCGGAAAAGTGCCTCGGTCCGGCCGAGATCCGGCAACTGCTCCTGGCCGCCAACCGTCGCAAGCAGGATCCGCAGGGCATACACGGCGCCGTCGCTCTCTTCGGCAAACTCCGGCGCCAGGCGAACCAGCCCCGGCGCAGCCAGGGCCGCGCAGCGCTCGATCAGCATGGCCGCCGTCTCGCCGTCGGCCGCGCGCTTCCTCGCCGCCTCGCGGGCGAGCGCCGCCAGCCGAGCGCGTTCCCCTTCGCCCGCTTCGGCAATCGACTTGCGGATACGGACGCGTTCATAGGCGGGATTGTCGTTGCTTGGGTCCTCGATCCAGCGGATGGTTTCGTCGCGGAGAAAGTGACGCAAATTTTCACGCGAAACGTCGAGCAGCGGCCGTACGTACCAGACGCTATCGTGAAGCGTCGCCGGCGCGATCGCTGCTGTCCCACGCCCTTCCGATCGCGTGCCGCGCATCGAAACGGTTTCCACCTGATCGTCTTCCGTGTGACCGACGAAGACGATGTCTGTTGCGGCATCCCGTGCAGCGTTCGCGAGCAGCCGGTAGCGCGCCTCGCGTCCGGCCGCCGAAAGCCCCGTCCGCGGCTTTTCACCGTCCCATCGCAGCCCCCGATGCGAGATGCCGCGGATCGCACAGAGCCTTGAAACCTCCAGCGCTTCCGCGGCGGACTCCGGACGCAAGCCGTGGTCGACGGTGACGGCGACGAGCTTCACATCAGGATGCCGGCGGTCGAGAAACGATTTCAGGAGGAGGAGAAGTGCGGTGGAATCGCCGCCGCCGGAAACCGCGACAAGGACTGCTTTGCGGGAGGCAAAATCGATCGGGGAAAAAAGCCGGACGGGATCGAGGTCCGGCCGGCTGCTCAGCATCCGGTTGCCGCCTGTTCCTGCTTCACGCGCTCCTTGAGCGAGCCCGAAGCGGCGGGATAACGCTTGCCGACCTCCGAAAACGTCGCGCAGGCGACGTCGCGCTGGTTGAGCCCGGCCAGCGAAACGCCGAGCTTGAAGAGCATATCCGGCGCCTTCTTGGAGTCCGGGTAATCCTTGTTCGCGGCGAGGAATACTTCCGCTGCATCGCGGTACTTCTGCTGGCCAAGCAGCGATTCACCCAGCCAGAAATGCGCGTCCGATGTGCGTGCATCGGACGGGAACCGGTTGATATGGTCGCGGAAGCCTGCCTCCGCGTTCGAATAGTCGCCCGACAGGATGAACTCGTAGGAATTGCGATAGAGCTCTTCAGGGTTCTCGCTCGACGGAAGCGAAGCAACCGTGGTGCCGTCATGACTGTCCATCGGTTCGCCATCGGCGGGCGGGATGATCGATCCGCCGCTGCTCTTCACCGTGCCATCGGGCGCAACGGTGATGTTCCCGAGGCTCGGCGTCGGCAGCTTTGTGCCATCTTCGACGCCATCCGGAAGCGCCGTCCCGCCCGAGGCGCTGGCGGTCGCGTCGGGGGCGCGCGCCACCGTGCGGTTGGTCTTGCCGCCGCCGTCACCGCGCTTTTCGAGTTCCTGGAAGCGGAACTCGTTGTCCTCCTGCATCTTCCGCATCTGTTCCTGCATCTGCAGGATCTGGAAGTTGAGTTCCTCGATCGTGCCGGAGAGCTGGCGCACCTGCTCTTCCAGCGCCGTGATGCGCGGATCGCCCGCCTGCGCGAACTGCACGTTCCGATTGGCGGGCACAGTTTCGCGGGCCGGCTCTTCATTCTTGCTGCCGAACACGCCAGGCAGGCCGAGTCGCCCGAGCAGGCCGCCGGACTCCTGCGCGATCGCCGGGCCGCTGAATGCGGCCGCTCCAGTCATGATGAGAACGGCACAAGCGCCGTTCAGGATTGCTCGAAACTTCATCTATCCCCGTCCAGGAAAACCAAGGTCATGACGCGCTTTTCACGTCCGCTCATTTGACCTCATCAAAGCACGCGACTTCGACCAAATTTTGTTTCGGGCCGCAATGGGCCACCATGTGTTGCAACGTCGCAACACAAACGCAAACGGCGGCCAACGGCCGCCGTTCGAAAACCAGTTCGAGCCTCGCTTAGCTGCCGGCGCCGTTCAGCACGGTGACGGCGCGGCGGTTCTGCGACCAGCAGGAGATGTCGTCGCACACCGCGACCGGACGCTCCTTGCCGTACGAGATGGTGCGCAGGCGATTTGCCGCCACACCCTGCGAGACGAGGAAATCGCGGGTCGCGGCAGCGCGGCGTGCACCAAGCGCGAGGTTGTATTCGCGGGTGCCGCGCTCGTCGGCATGGCCTTCGATCGTGATCGAATACTGGCCGTATTGCGTGAGCCAGCGGGCCTGCTTCGTCAGCGTACCCTGTGCATCGGCGCGGATCACGGAGGAATCGACGTCGAAGAAGATGCGGTCGCCGACGCTGACAGTGAATTCCTGCGCCGAGCCTGGCGCACCTGCGCCACCGCCGAGGCCAAGGTCGGCCGGGCTGTTCGGGGTCTTCTTGGACGCGCAACCTGCGATGGCAAGGGCTGCGACAAGCGCGATGACGGCGGGATTTCTTGTTATGGCTGCGATGCGGCGCATCGGCCCTCTCCTTCGGATTCAAACGATTTCGTTGATCGATGAGTAACCACGTTGCGGTTAATCAGCGCTCAAGAAACGCGGTTAACGATCTGTTGCGGTCCCCTTTGTCGGCTATCGAAGCCATGACCACAGTCCCAAGGGGATTTGCGTCCTCACCCTTGGCCAAAATGGGGCCGAAAGGCGGCTGGAATGCAAAAATGAGGCCTTTCGGCCCCATTTGGACATTTGGTCGCGATCGGGCCGACCGCGCTGAGCAGAGGCGGCCGCCGCGGTAACCGATTGTTGCCACCTATTCGAGCAGGGGCGACCAGGCCGGGTCCGATGCGAAGTTGGCGGTCGGGATCGCCTGCTCGTTGCGACCCGTCAGATCGACGGTGTGCAGTCTCGGTCCGCCGCCGCCCGAAGCTTGGCGGAAGAACATGAGCACCCGTCCGTTCGGCGCCCAGGTCGGGCCTTCCTGCTGGAAGGACGAAGACAGGATGCGCTCGCCCGAGCCGTCCGTGCGCATGACGCCGATCTGGAACTCGCCGCCGACCTGCTTGGTGAAGGCGATCAGATCGCCGCGCGGCGACCATACCGGCGTCGAATAGGTGCCATCGCCGAAGGAGATGCGGCGCTGGCCCGAACCGTCCGCGCCCATCACGTAGATTTGCGCACGGCCGCCGCGGTCCGACGTGAAGACGACCTGGGTTCCGTCCGGCGAATAGGAGGGCGACGTGTCGATGGCGGCGGAGTTGGTGAGCCGCGTCGTCGTGCGGCTCCTCAGATCCATCAGGAAGATGTTGGAGTTTCCGTCCTCGCGCAGCAGGCTCATGATCACCTTGGCGCCGTCGGGCGAAAAGCGCGGCGCGAACGTCATGCCGGGGAAGTTGCCGACGAGCTCGCGCTGCCCCGTCTCGATCTGCAGCAGGTAGACCTGCGGCTGACCGCTCTCATAGGACATGTAGGTGATTTCCTGCCGCGTCGGCGAGAAGCGCGGCGTCAGTGCGATCGCCCGCCCATCGGAGAGGTAGCGCAATCCCGCGCCATCCTGATCCATGATGGCAAGCCGCTTCTGCCGCTTGTCCGCCGGTCCCGATTCGTCGATGAAAACGACGCGCGTATCGAAATAGCCTTTTTCGCCGGTCAGCCGCTCGTAGATCGCGTCGGCGATGATGTGCGCGACACGCCGCGTATTGGCCTTGTTGGCGAAAAACTGCTCGCCGATCAGCTGCTGGCCGGCAAACGTATCCCACAGGCGGAACTCGGCGCGCACGCGCCCGTCCGCTTCCTGCGTCACGCGGCCCGTCACCAGCGCCTGCGCATTGATCACCTTCCAGTCGTCGAAGCGCGGCGCCTGGTCTGGATTGGCGATCTTCTCGATGAAGGCGCCCTTGTCAATCGGTGCGAACAGGCCCGAGCGCTTCAGGTCGGCGATGACGATGCTGGTGATCTCCGACCCCATCGCATCGCCCGATACGAAATCGGTGATCGCGATCGGCAGCGGCTCGATATTGCCCTTGTTGATGTCGATCACGACCTCGGCGCGTGCGGGCAGCATCGCGGCGGCAAAGCCAGAAGCGAGCGCACCGGCGACGAAGATCGATTTCAGCAGTTTTCTCATTCGCTAAACCTTGTTGGTTCTTCGTTCACATGTCCCGAGCAGGGCAATGCGCCTAGAACATGTCGCTCGGATCGAAATTGACGGTGACTTGATCCCAGCCGCCTTCATACTTGTCAGCCGGCAGATTGTAGGGCGCGCACTGCAGCACGGCGCGCCGCGCCGATTCCGCCGCCGCCCGCTCGATGCCTTGGCCGCCGCCACCCGACACGATCTCCGGCGCGCCTTCGATCTCGCCCGCGGGCGAAAGCCGGAAGGCGATCGTCACCTTCAGATTTTCCGCGTCCAGCGCGCCGGCCGGCACGTTCCAGCAGCGCTGGATCGCCCCGCGCAACGCGTCCATCTCGCTCTGCGTGAGCTTCTGGCCGGTCGTCTTCTTCTCGCCACCGAGCGAAGCGACCTCTTCCGAGTGCCGCGCACCGCCGCCGGCCGCCTTCTCCTTGTTCAAGAGCGCGGCGACGTCATCGAGATTGAAGTCCTTGTCGTCCGACTTCGGCTTCTCAGCCGTCTTCTTTTCCGGCTTTTCCGTTTCCTTGTGATCCGGCGCCTTGGCCGTTGCAGCCTGCGGCGGCTTCGGGCGTGCCGCCGGCGATGGCGCGGTCTCCGGCAGCGCCACGCTCTCGGCATCCGGCTGCTCGGCGACGATCGTCTCGGCGACGGGGTCCGGCTTCACCTCCTGCTTCGGCGTGGAAACCGGCGCGACCTCGGTTGCCGGCACGGCGGCCGTCTTCGTGTCAGGCTCGGGCGCCGGCTTGGGATCGGCCTTCACCTCCGGCTTCGGCGTCGGCTCGGGCGCGGATTCTGAGGCGGCCGCCGTTTCGGTCGGGCGCGGCTTGGCATCCGGCACCGGCTTCTTGTCGGTGTCGACATCATTGTCGCCGACCCGCTGCGCGTCGACCACGACCTTCGGCTTTTCGGTCGGCGTCGGCGCCGGCTGTTCGTTCATCGTCGCCTTCTTGTCGCCTTCCTGGATCTGCGTGATCTCTTCCATCGGAATGATGTCGACCGGCAGCGCTTCGACGTCGGCGACGTCGAAGGCGCTCGGCGCCGACAGCGAGACCAGGCCGAAGCCGATCAGCGCAGCATGCAGTATGACCGATGTGGTCAGGCCGACCTTCATGCTCTTACTGAGTTTCCTGTTCCTGGAGCGTCACGAGGCCGAGATTGCGGAAGCCGGCCGCCGACACGCGCGCCATGACCCGCATCACCGTGCCGTAATCGGCGGTTTTGTCGCCGCGCACATAGATGCGCTCTTCGTAGCCGGTCTTGGCGATCGCCTCGAGCTTCGGCACGATCTCCTCGATCGGAATCTCCGTTTCCTGCAGATAGATCTGCCCGCCCTCATTCACGGAAATGGTGATCGGCTGGGTCTCCGAGTTGAGCGCCTTCGCCTGCGTCTCCGGCAGGTCGATCGGCACGCCGACAGTGAGCAGCGGCGCCGCGACCATGAAGATGATCAGCAGCACCAGCATCACGTCGACGAACGGCGTGACGTTGATCTCCGATATCAGGCCGTGATGGCGGCCGCGCCGCCTGTGGCCCCTGGCTCCGCGCCCGCCGGTTTGTCCTATCGACATTCCCATGATCTGTCCTCAAGCCCCGGCGGCTTACGCGCGCGGTGCGACCTTCTCATCGATTTGGCGCGAGAGTATGGCGGAGAACTCGTCCGCGAAGCCCTCCATGCGCACGCCGAGCTTGCCTGCATCCGACGACAGTTTGTTGTAGGCGACGACAGCCGGGATAGCCGCAAGCAGGCCGATTGCGGTTGCCAGCAGCGCTTCCGCGATGCCGGGCGCCACGACGGCGAGATTGGTGGACTTCGAGCCGGCGATCGCCTGGAACGAGGTCATGATGCCGACCACGGTGCCGAACAGGCCGATGAAGGGCGCCGCCGACCCAACGGTGGCCAGGAAGCCGAGCTTGCCTTCCAGCCGCTCCATCTCGCGCGTCAGCGCCAGGTCCATCGCCTTGTCGATGCGGGTCTGCAGGCCGAGCGGCGACTTGGCGCCCTTCTCGAAGCTCTTCTTCCACTCGCGCATCGCCGCGACGAAGATCGAGGCCATGCCGGTGGTCTTGCGCTCGGCGAGGTTGCGATAGAGTTCTTCCAGCGATTGGCCCGACCAGAAGGTCGTCTCGAAGCGGCCGAGCGAAACGCGCATGCGGGCGAAGGCGATCAGCTTGTCGACCACGATGGCCCAGGTCCAGATCGAGGCGCCGAGCAGACCGATCATGACCGCCTTGACCACCCAGCCCGCCTGCCAGAACAGTGCCCAGACGGAAATCGCTGCGCCTGGCTCGGCGAGATTGAGGTTTTCCATAGTTTTGTCCCTTGAGTGTACGGGCCTGGCGGCGGCTGGCCCACGCGCATCGTCCCCTTTAGGCCGGCCGCGAAACCGCGTCCGGAAACGGCCCCCGGTGCGCCAAAGCGGCCTTTTCGGGGCTAAATTTGGTGAAAGGAAGGCGCACGGAATCCGTACAACTCCCCTCGATTTCTTCATGGACTGTTATGGTTAAGGATGGGTTAGGAAATGCGGCGGAGCGCCGCTGGCAACCACGCCGATCGACATTTCAACGTCGCGATTTCGGCAGCTTTTTCGCCTCCGCCGCCAAAGCGGTAATCGCCTCATCCGCGTCAGCGTGTCGCGCAAGCTTCCGTTGCTGGTCGAACTTCTCGTATTCGCTCTCGGCTCGCCGCCTGGCATCTTCTGCCTTCACGCTTCCGCCGTCTCGCAGAACCGTACGGCCGAGTTGGCCCAACTGCCGGTCGAGCAAATCCTGCGCATCCTGCATGACGACGATGCGGCCGAGATCGAGCTGGTCTTCAAAAATGTCGAGCAGGATGGTGGTCAGCCGGTTCAGCTCCCTGATCTCGCGCTCGCCGAGATAATTCTTCGAGACGGTTACGTCCTGCTTGCGGATGCCGTCCTTCGCCCACGTCTGCAAACCCATATTGGGCGACGCATGATCGGCGCGCGACGCGATGATCTCCGACGGCGTCTGCGATGTCACTGCATGAACCAGCTTGGCCTGCGTGCGCTGGTAGAACGCCCGCGACGCGTCGGACGCACTGTCATAATCGCGGCACATCGCGCAGATGCGACGCAGTTCACGATAGACATTGGCCTCGTCTGAACGGATATCGCGAATGATTTCGCGCAGTTCCGCGAGACGGTCGCCCGCTTCGTGCTCCTTGAGGCGCGGGGCGTCGATGACGAATCCCCGCTGGGCGAACTGAACCAGCACGGCCGTCGCCCAACGGCGGAACTGCGTCGCTTGAACCGACGACACGCGGTAGCCGACGGAAATCACGACATCAAGGTTATAGAGAACCGCTGGCCGGCCGAGACTTCTTTGCGTTTTTCGCAAAGAAGTCGATTCATCAAGCTCGCCCTCGGCGAAGATGTTCGCGATATGCCTCGATATGTTCGCGACATCCCGTCCAAACAGTTCGGCGATCTGCGCCTGCGACATCCAGAGGGTCTCACCCTCGTACCGGATATCGAGGCGCAAGCCCTTGTCTGACGCATAGACGAGGAAGCGGTCGCCAGTGTCGGCATCTTCCTCGAGGTGAATGGGTCCGTCACTCATCGAAACAACAATTCCCGCCGATGAGAACATTACAGGAACATTGCTGCGATTTCTAGTCCCTGTCGTGCCCCTTCGGCATGAACACGTCGATCCATTCTTTTGGAAAGCGCCTCGGCTTGCCGATCTCGCCGATGATGGCCGCCTCGACCTTGGCCTCGACCAGCAGGAAGTCGTCGCGCTTGATCTGCTGCGCCATGAAGATGCGCGCACCGGAAATCTTCTCCGTCAGCGTATCGATGGTCAGTATGTCGTCGATCCGGGCCGGCGCATGGAAGACGATCTCCATCTTGCGCACCACCCAGACGATCTTTTCGCCGTGTTTGCCCTCGGCAAGCTCGGTGTGATGGACGCCGGCGAGCCTCAGAAAATCCGACCGGCCGCGCTCGAAGAATTCAAGATAGCGGGCGTGATAGACGACCCCGGAAAAATCGGTGTCGGCGAAATAGACGCGCGCCTTGATGCTATGGCCGAACGGCGTGAGCTTGCCCGATAGGCCGGCAAGCAGATCCTGATCCGATTTGTCGTCCATGCATCCCTCCGATAACCCTTGGTGGATGGCATCATCGCTCCCCATATTCAAGCGGACACGCCGGAAGACCGGTGTGAGGGAGGTTCTTCATGCAGCGTCTCCTGCCGCCTGTTCTTGCGTTGCTTCTGCTCGTGCTGATGGGCTTGTTCTTCACCCTTCTGCCGGGACCGGTGATCTTTCCCGAACCCTGGAACTGGATCGGTCTTGTGCCGATCGTCGGCGGCGCCGCGCTGACGATCACGGGGGCACGCCTCTTCGGCGAGCGCCGCACCAACATCAGGACCTTCAACGACCCGACCATCCTGGTCACCGACGGACCGTTCCGCTTCAGCCGTAACCCGATGTATCTCGGCTTCGCGCTGTTCCTGACCGGCGTCGGCATCCTGCTCGGCGCGCTTGTCCCGCTGATCGTCGGCCTGTCTTTCTGGCTGATCGCCGACCGCTGGTACATCCCGTTCGAGGAGGCGGCCATGCAGCGCACCTTCGGCGAACAGTACGACGAGTACCGGCAAAAGGTGCGGCGGTGGTTTTGAGCTACGCGCCTAGCTCGATAGACAGGATTTCGGGCCGCACACCGAAGCGCACCGGCAGAATGCTGAAACCCAGGCCGCCGGACACGATGAGATTCCGCTCGTCCTCGACGATATGGCCGTAGGCGTAGCGATTGCCGAAGCGTGACGGTACGATCGGCGAGTAGCCGAACAATCGCACCTGCCCACCATGCGTATGCCCCGATAACGTCAGCGACACGCGTGACGGCACTTTCGGAAAAATGTCCGGCTCATGCGCGAGCAGGATCACGGGCTCGCCTTCGGCAATCTGTGCCAACGTACCATCGAGATCGTCCAGGCCCGCGAAACTGGTGCGCCCCCAATCCCGACCAGGACGCAGTCCGATCTGATCCCCAAGACCCGCGATCCAGAACGGGCGGCCATTCTTCTCCAATCGCACGGAGTTGTTTTCCAGGACCGGGATGCCCGCCGCCTCGAGCGCCCTGCGCGCGATGGTCGGCCCTTTTCCATCGCGCTGCGCGGTCAAGTCTTCCCACCAGTCGTGGTTGCCGAGAATGGCATGGACGCCGAGCGGCGCTCTCAAACCGGAAAGCGCGGGCGCCCATTCAGCCGCATCGACCCAATCCGTCACCATTCTCGTGCCGGCGACATAGTCGCCAAGCAGCACGATCAGATCAGGCTCAAGCTCGTTCGCCCGATCGGCGAGCGATTGGATGCGTTCCGGTGTCATCCACGGCCTGCAAGCGTGAATGTCGGCAAGCGCGACAATTTTGATTTTGAGATCCTGCGGCCAACCTGGCGGCGTCAGCGCGTACCGCCTCACCCGCGCGAGCAGCATCGGCTCGATGCCTATTGCGTAAGCGCCCGCGGCAGTTGCCGCGAGAAGCGAGCCTCCTACGAAGCGGAAAAAACCTCGACGCGTGAAAAGACGGGTCAATCGTCTTCCTGGAACAGTTTGATCTGCTGCTGGGCGAGATCGGCCGGCGCGTCCATGCCGAGATGTTTCCAGGCGCGCGCCGTCAGCACGCGCCCGCGCGGCGTGCGCTGGATGAAGCCCTGCTGGATGAGATAAGGCTCGACGATGTCTTCGATCGCGTCGCGCGGCTCCGACAATCCCGCCGAGATCGTTTCGATCCCCACCGGTCCGCCGCCAAAATTGCTCGCGATCATGGTGAGGTAGCGCCGGTCGAGCTGGTCGAGTCCAAAACCGTCCACCTCGAGCCGTAACAACGCCTCGTCGGCAATCGCGCGCGAGACATGATCGGCACCTGCGACGGTTGCGAAATCGCGGACGCGTCGCAGCAGCCGCCCGGCGATGCGCGGCGTGCCACGCGCCCGGCGCGCGATCTCCAGCGCACCGTCGTCGCCAAGTGGCAGCCCGAGAATGCGCGCGCCACGCCGCACGATCTGGTCGAGCTCCTCGACCGAATAGAAATTCAGCCGGACGGGAATGCCGAAACGGTCGCGCAGCGGATTGGTCAGCAGCCCGAGCCGCGTCGTCGCCGCGACCAAGGTGAAACGTGCCAGATCGATCTTCACCGAACGCGCCGCCGGCCCTTCGCCGATGATCAGGTCGAGCTGATAGTCCTCCATCGCCGGATAGAGGATCTCCTCCACCGCTGGGTTAAGCCGGTGAATCTCGTCGATGAACAGCACGTCGCGGTCTTCGAGGTTTGTGAGCAGCGCCGCGAGGTCGCCGGCCTTGGCGATGACGGGGCCTGATGTCGAGCGGAAATTCACGCCGAGTTCGCGCGCCATGATCTGCGCCAACGTCGTCTTGCCGAGACCGGGCGGACCGACAAAGAGCACATGGTCGAGCGCTTCGCCGCGGCCGCGCGCGGCTTCCACGAACACTTTCAGATTGGTGCGCGCGGCCGCCTGTCCGACGAACTCGTCGAGCGACTGCGGACGCAGCGTCTGGTCGGTGTCCTCGCCGCGCTTTTCGGGTGTGATCAGGCGAGGCGCGAGGCTCATGCCAGCAGTTCCATCGAGGGAATCGTCGTGGCCGATTTCTTGTCGAACGTAACTGTCTTCTCGCAGCCGGCGACGCGCCCGGCCCAGGCAATGAGGTAGTCTGCAAGATCGGCTTCGGACGCAGTCTCATCGCCAAGCAGAAGCCCGAGTTCCCTCCCGAACTCGAGAACAAGCCCGTCGCTGGCGAGCAGCGTCCGAAGCATGGCTATGATATCCGGCATTGCATAGCCCAAGGTTCGATTGAGGACCCAGACTGTTTCAACGATTGTGACGGCACTGACAAAGGCTGGATCGTCTAAGCCTCGACCAGACAGCAGCTTGCGAGCCAATCGATTCTGACGCGGATCGTCGTCGACAAGAAACCGGATGAGAACATTGGTATCGATGCCGATCATGGGCGATCAGCTCTGTTATCGCGCTCGAACTCGTCCCACTCCTCGGCAACGACATCACCCACAGCGTCGTTCATCTCCTCGACTGTGAGGCTACGGCCGTTTGGCGGCCGTCCGAGCATGCCAGCTAGGTCCGCAAGCTTCCTGTTTTTCGGTCTCGCGATGACCTCGCCGTTCTTGACGCTCACGTAGAAACGAGTGCCCGGCGCCAGCCCAAGCTCGTCGCGAACATCCTTCGGAATGGTCAACTGACCCTTGGACGTCATTGTCGTAATCGCGCCCATTGCTCTTACTCTGGCATTATTTTCTTACCGCCTTAAGATAGTAAGAAAAGCGCACTCCAGCAATACCTACCGCGCCAGCTCCTTCAGCCCGAGCCGGATGAGCTTTGCCGAATCCGCGCCTTCGCCGGCCGATTTCAGCGCGGCAGCAACGGCGGTTGCCGCCATGTCGCGCGAATAGCCGAGATTGATGAGCGCCGAGACGGCGTCCGTGATCGGCGCCGGCGCAACACCTTCGCCGAGTTCCTGCCTCAGGCCGATCGTGCCGCTGGCAGCGCCGGCGAAAGACGGGGCCTTGTTCTTCAGCTCCGTGACGATGCGCTCGGCCACCTTCTTGCCGACGCCCGGGGCGCGGCTCACCGTTGCGATGTCGCGCAGCGCGATCGCATTGGCGAGATCGGACGGTGCCAGCGTCGAAAGCACCGCCAGCGCGACCTTCGCGCCGACGCCCTGGACATTGCTTTGCAACAGCCGGAACCATTCGCGTTCGAGCGCCGACTGGAAACCGTAGAGCCGGATCACGTCCTCGCGCACATAGGTCTCGATGAAAAGCACGACGGCCTCTCCGACACCGGAGATCGCAGCCAGTGTGCGCGACGAGCAATGGGCGACATAGCCGACGCCATGCACATCGACCAGCACATAGTCCTCGCCGATTTCCTCCACCGTGCCCTTCAGCTTGCCGATCATTCCCCCTCCGGAAGCATTCAAGCCGTAGCGAGCGCCGCCAGCCGTCCGGTCACGCTCTGGCGGTGATGCGCATGGCAGATCGCGATGGCAAGTGCGTCGGCCGCATCGTCGCTGTCGAACGACGCCTTCGGCATCAGCACCTTCACCATCATATGGATTTGCTTCTTCTCACCGTGACCGACGCCCACCACCGCCTTCTTCACCGCGTTCGGCGCATATTCAGCCACGGCCAGACCCGCCAGTGCCGGCACCAGCATCGCGATCCCGCGCGCCTGCCCGAGCTTCAGCGTCGCCGAGGCATCCTTGTTGACGAATGTCTGCTCCACCGCCGCCTCATTCGGCATTTGCCGGCTGAGCACCTCGGCCAGCCCGTCATGAAGCTGGCAGAGCCGCGCGGCCAGACTCTCCTTCTCGTCCGACTTCACCGTGCCGGCCGCGATGAAGCGCAGCGAATTGCCGAGCGTCTCGACCACGCCCCAGCCGGTGCGCCTCAGCCCCGGATCGATGCCGATGATGCGAATCGCGTCCATGCCCCACCCTAGTTGCCGCACGGCAGCCTTGCCACCGGAATGTGAACGAAACGGAAACACCATGCACAGCTTGGTGTATGCGAATTGGGCCAGTGGCGGTGCCGGCCGTACGCTTCGCCGCGTAGAACGGTTGCGTCTCAGGAATTCCCGCGTGCCGGCTCTGCCCGTCTTCGACGCCGCCTTCTTCATCCTCGCCGTGACCGTCTTTGTCGCCGGTGTGGCGCGCGGCCTGTCGGGTTTCGGCACCGGCATGATCGTGGCGCCGGTGGCCGCCGCGCTTTACGGACCGAAGGTCGCGCTGGTGGCGCTGGTCATCATGGACTCGCTGCCTACCATTCCGGTTACGATCCCCGTGCTGAAGATCGCCCGCTGGCGCGAGGTGCTGCCCGTCGCCGCCGGCATCGCGGCGCTCTTGCCGCTTGGCGTCTACATCCTGAAGGTCGGCGATGAGGTGATGCTGCGCTGGACGATCTCGGCGGCCATCCTGCTCTGCGCCGCGCTTTTGTGGAGCGGCTGGCGTTATCTCGGCCGCCGCACCATGCCGCTCTCCTTCGCCGTCGGCGGCATAGCCGGTGTGCTGTCGGGCATCGCCTCGATCCCCGGGCCGCCGATCATCTTCTACTGGATGGCGGCGGAGCTGCCGGCGGTAATCATGCGCGCCAATCTGCTGACCGTCTTCGTGCTTGGCGAATCTCTGTCGCTGGTGAACCTGTGGGCCGCCGGACTGCTGGTCGGGCCGGCGGTGATGCTCGGCATCACGCAGGCGATCCCGTATTTCGTCGGCCTGATGATCGGCTGGAAGCTGCACACGCGCGCCAGCGACGAGTTCTATCGCCGCATGACGTTCATCCTGATCGTGCTGGCCGCGGTGCTGGCGCTTCCGGCCATCGAGCCGCTCTTCCGCTGGCTTGGCCAGGCGGCCGGCTAGCGATCCTTGTCAGCCGCGTGCAAACGCGGTCTTGAGCAAGGTGAGCTGGTCGGACACCGGATTGACGTCGCGCAACGGCTTTTCCGCCAGTTCCTCGGCGCCCGCGCCGTAAATCTGATCGTCCATGCGGCGAACCAGACCCTGAAGCTTCAGCGAGCGGTCGACGAGGTCGCGGAACGCCGCGGGCAGCTCGTTCCAGCCGGGCGCATCGTCATTGGCCGAGGCCGTATCCAGCCGCACCTTGGATTTCTCCGACGCGACCTGGTCGCGCGTCATCTCGCCGGAATTCGCCGCCCGCTGCAGCAGCAGCCATGACGCGACCTGCATCAGTCGCGTGGTGAGCCGCATCGATTCCGCCGCATAGAGCGTCGCGGCGAGCCGCGTCAGCTTCTTCGCCTCGAACCGGCCCGGACCGTCGAGATACTCGGCCGCCTGTTCGACCAGGCGCATGCCCTCGGCATAGAGTGGCTTGAACGAAGGCGAGAAAATACGACGCTCCGCGAGCTTGATCGTATTGCCGCTGTCCCTCGACGCCTCGGTCATCAACCACTGCCCTCGCACGCTACCCGGATCCGCCACGACCGGACTTCAGAACTCTTACTGAGAGGTCGCAAAAATGCGCCGCTCGATCAGCGATGGCAAGCGTATGTTTAATAGAAGGTTAACGCCGCAATCGGCCTTGGACTTATCCACCGGCAAGCGGCGCCGCGCGCCGGAAATGCGGACAAAAAAAGAGCCGCGGGTAAAGCGGCTCTCAGGAGTTAACAGGGAGGCGTCAAACAGAGTGGCTCCAACCACTCGGTAAGAATCCAGATCACTGGATGAACACAGTAAACGCACGTAAAGCTTAACCGAAACTTAACGCGCCGTAAGGAATTGGAAATAAACGGCTATTTCTGTACCATTAAGGCACAGAAGGCTTCAAAGATGACCAAAAGCCTTCCAGCCGGGCAGGTTTAGTTCTGCCAGATCGTCTTGAGCGCGATCCAGGCGAACAGCAGCATCGACGCGAAAAACACCAGCGAGGCGATCGCCGTCACCGGCTCGAGCGAGGTGTTGCCGCCGAGCAGGAAGTAGAGCGACACGACCAGCACCACGCCGCCGGCAGCCGCCAGCCAGAAATGGATCGTCGCCAGCATCGAATCCCGGGCCGCCGGGAACATGTGATAGAAGAACGCGAACACCGCCGACATCAGCCAGCCGAGCACCATCGCATGCGCATGGACCGGCATCTGGCTGTGGTCCTGGCTCATCGCCATAGATATGCCCAGCATCATTCCGCAAACGCCGTAGATGACCGCCAGCGTGAAAAAATTGCGCGCTACGCCTTGCATGAGAGTCCCCTCCTTTGCCTTGCTCCGCCATGGGCGAAGCTGGGTGAAAGCGCCGAACCCCTCCGGCGCTTGGCGCGAATCTAGCAGATTCGCGCCAAGCGATCATCGGCGGATCGAAGCGGTGTGACGATTCCCTTGTAACCGGACTGCATACCTGCGTGCGCTGCCGCGACATTGTTCCGATACGCGGCGGATGCAAATCCGCGCTCCTCAGCAAATTGCCGGCATGCCGGCCGCATGGAGCATTCAATGGACTGGTACTCGATCGTCAAATTCGCCCATGTTTTCGCCGCCATTCTCTGGCTCGGCGGCGGCTTCACGATTCTTATCATGGGGGCGCTTGCGGAGCGAAGCGGACCGGACGCCATGCTCGCCAATCTGAAGACCACCAACGCGCTCGGCCTCCTGCTCTTCATGCCGGCATCGCTGGCGACGCTGATCACCGGCTTGGTGATGGCCACCGTGTGGACCGGTTTCTCCGACCTCTGGATCATCATCGGCATGGCCGGAGCCGCGTGGACCTTTGTCACCGGCGCGTTCTTCATCAAGCCGGTGGGCGAGAAGATCCAGGCGCTCGTCGAGACGGAGGGCATGTCGCCCGCGGTGCTTGAGATGGGACGCCGCCTCACCCGCGTCGCGCGGTTCGACTACGCGGTAATGGTCGTCATCATCGCCGACATGGTGATGAAGCCGGGCTGGGGCGACTATGCGATCCTCGGCGCCATGGCAGCGTGGCTCATCCTGGCCGCGGTCTATCTCAATCTTCCGCGCAGCGAACACGGCGCCCCGGCGGCGGCTTAGCCACCAGTTTCTCTCGACCTTTTTCCGATGTTCGGCGCCTGCGACTTGCTCTAGTCTCGGCGCCGAAGGACGGCGCATGGCAGAAAACGACAAGGACAAGAACGAATCGGGCCGGATTCTCGCCCGTGTCGAACGCGAGTCGGCCGGCGGCGGGTTCTTTTCCTCCACCATGCTCGGTGGCAAACGCGGCGCTCCTTCCGCCGACGACGACTGGATCGAGCACTGGGGCACGAGGATTGGCCGCATGATCGGCATTGCCGTGGCCGCTGCGCTCATGGTCTGGATCGTGCTCTACGCGCTCAATCTCATCTGAGGTCGCCGCTTGCAGACACCCCGCGCCGTCATTGTCGTCTCCAGCCACGTGGCGCGTGGCTCGGTCGGCAATCGGGCGGCGGTCTTCGCGCTGGAGACGTTAGGCTTTCCGGTCTGGGCGGTTCCCACCGTCATCTTGCCCTGGCATCCCGGACACAGCCGCGCGACGAAGATCGTGCCGGACCCCAAACAGTTCGTCGCCCTGATGAAGGACCTCGAACGGTCACCCTGGCTGGGCGAGGTTGCCGCCGTGCTGTCCGGTTACCTTGGCGATGCCGAACAGGTGAAGGCCGTCGCGTCACTCGTCGAGGCTGTGAAGAAACGCAACCCGGACGCGCTCTACATCTGCGATCCGGTCATGGGCGATTCCGGCGGGCTCTACGTCGCCGAGGAGATCGCGACGGGGATCAAGGACCAGTTGATGACGCTCGCCGACATCGCGACGCCGAACCGTTACGAGCTCGAATGGATGACCGGCGCCAAATTGGGCGACCTGCGCACCGCGATGATCGCCGCCATGCATGCTGGCCCGGCGACGATGATGATGACCTCCGCGCCCGCCATGCTCGCCGGCGGCACCGGCAATCTGCTGATTACCGCGGATGATGCGCTGCTCGCCGAACATCGTCTGATCGACAAGCCGCCGAACGGACTGGGTGACCTCACCGCCGCGGTTTTCCTCGCACGGCTGCTCGACGGACAGCCCGCCGGCAAGGCGCTGCAATCGACCACGGCCGCCGTGTTCGAAATCCTGGCGCGCACCGCAAAGCGTGGCGCCGACGAGCTCCAGCTCGAAACCGACGCGCAAAGCCTGTCGCACCCGATGGCGATGGTCCATCTGCGCCATCTCACCCATCCCGGGCGAGACCGCCGCGCGTGAGCATCGACGCTGGCGGCCACACCATCGCCGGCGTTGACGGCTGCAAGGCAGGCTGGGTCGCGATCACACTTGCGCCCGGCAGCAAACCCGAAGCGGCCGTCTATCCGGCGTTCACCGACCTCCTCTCGATTCTCCCCGTCGATGCCATCGTCGCTGTCGATATGCCGATCGGCTTGCCGGATTTCACGGCCAAGGGCGGACGCGGTCCGGAACGGCTTGTCCGTCCATTGCTCGGCCAGCGTCAGTCGAGCGTGTTCTCGATCCAGTCACGTGCCGCGGTCCATGCCGAGTCCGGACCGTTCGGATCGATCGACGAGTGGTACGCCGCGCATCGCCGCGCGAGCGACGTGGCACGGCAAACCTCCGACCCGCCGCGCGCCATCTCGATCCAGGCCTTCGGCATCTTTTCAAAGATCCGCGAGATCGACGCGCTGCTCGTCGCGCAGCCCGACCTCCGAACCCGCATCTTTGAATCGCATCCCGAAGTCGCGTTCTGGCGGCTGAACGGAGAGAGGCCTATGGCGACGCCAAAGAAGGTGAAGAATCGCGTCAACCCGGAGGGCATGGAGGAGCGACGGGCACTGCTCTCTGCGCGAGGCCTGCCTCGCGTCTTCCTTGATCAACCTCCCCCGCGAGGTTCGGCTGATGACGACTTCCTCGACGCGTGCGCCATGCTCCTCATCGCGGCGCGGATCGCGCGCGGCGAAGCGCAGTCCTTTCCCGATCCGCCCGACCGGGATTCACATGGATTGCCGATCGCGATCTGGGCGTAAGGCGCTAGACCAGCCCGCGCTTGGCCATCATGGCTTCCGGCGTCGGCATCCTGCCGCGGAAAGCGAGGTACAGCTCTTCCGGATCCTTTGAGCCGCCCGCAGCATAAATGTTCTTCAGCAGCTTTTTGGCCGTCGCCGAGTCGAAGGAATTGCCTGTTTCCTCGAACGCCGCGAACGCGTCCGCGTCCAGCACCTCCGACCACATGTAGGAGTAGTAGCCCGCCGAATAGCCGTCGCCCGAAAACACGTGGCCGAAATGTGGGGTGCGGTGGCGCATGGCGATCGCCTCCGGCATGCCGAGCTTCCTAAGCGTCTCCGCCTCGAAGGCAAGCGGATTCTCCGGCGCCGAAGCGTTGGCGTGATAGGCCATGTCGACCAGCGCTGAGGACGTGAACTCGACCGTGTTGAAGCCGGCGCCAAAGGTCTTCGCGGCCAGCATCTTATCGATCAGCGCTTTCGGCATCGGTTCGCCGGTCTTGTAATGCAGCGCGTGTTTGGCGAGCACCTCGGGCACTGTCATCCAGTGCTCGTAGAGCTGCGACGGCAGCTCGACGAAATCGCGCGACACGGACGTGCCCGACACGGACGGCCACGTGACGTCGGTCAGCATGCCGTGCAGCGCGTGGCCGAATTCGTGGAAGAGCGTGCGCGCCTCGTCCAGCGACAGCAGCGCCGGCTCGCCTTCCTGCGGCTTCGCGAAGTTCATCACATTGTAGATGATCGGCTCGGAACCTTCGCCGAGCTTGTAGCCGGACTGCAACGAACTCATCCACGCGCCGGAGCGCTTCGAGGGTCGCGCGAAATAGTCGGCGATGAATGTCGCGAAAACCGTTCCGTCGGCGCGCTTCACGGTGAAGGCGCGGCAATCGGGATGCCAGAGCGCGACGCCGCTTTTTTCCTCGAAGGAGATGCCGAACAGTTTTGTTGCTACGTCGAAGCACGCCGCGATGATGCGGTCGAGTCGCAGATATGGCTTCAGCTCCGCCTCGTCGAAGGCGAATTTTTCAGCGCGCAGCTTCTCCTGGTAGAAGCGCCAGTCCCAGCCGGAGATCTTCTCGTTGCTGCCCGACGCAGCAGCGAGGCGCAGGAGTTCCGCTTCGTCGGCCGCAGCCTTGGCGCGCGCCTTGTCCCAGACCGGCTCCAGCAGACCAAGCACGGCCTTCGGCGTCTTCGCCATCGTGTCGTCCAATTTCAGCGCCGCGTAGCTCTCGTAGCCCAGCAGCTTCGCCTTCTCGGCACGCAGCGCCAGTGTCTGCCGCACGACGTCGCCATTGTCGGTTTCACCGCCGTTCTCGCCGCGATGCGTGAAAGCCTTGAAGGCGATTTCGCGCAGATCGCGGCGGTCGGAGAACATCATGAAGGGCTCGTAGATCGAGCGCGACAGCGTGATCGCGTATTTGCCCTTCTGGCCGCGCTGCTCGGCGGCGGCAGCCATCGCGCCCTTCAGGAAATCGGGCAGGCCGGTGAGGTCGGAGGCATCGAGAAAATGCACCCAGCCGCTTTCGTCGGCGAGAACGTTCTGGCCGAAACGAGCGCCAAGCGAGGCAAGGTCCTCGTTGATCTTTGCGAGTCGCTTCTTGCCGGCGTCGTCCAGCCGCGCGCCGGATCGCACAAATCCCTTCCAGGATTTTTCGAGCACGCGCAGCGTTTCGGCATCGAGGCCGAGCGAGGCGCGCTTCTGGTAGAGAGCGTCGATGCGCGCGAACAGCGCGGCGTTCATCGAGATCGCGGAATAGTGCCGCGCCATCTTTGGCGCGATCTCGCGCTCGATCTTCTGGATCGCCTCATTCGTATTGGCGCCGGCGAGACACCAGAAGATCGACGACACGCGTTCCAGAGCATCGCCTGAAAGCTCGAGCGCCGCCATCGTGTTGTCGATCGTCACCGGCGCGGCGTTGCCCGCGATCCCGTCGATCTCGGCATTGTGCGCGGCAAAGGTGGCATCGAACACCGGTCCGAAATCGCGCTCCGAAACCTTTGCAAAGTCCGGCAGGCCGAGCGGGCCGGTCCAATGGGTCAGCGGATGCGTCGAAAGATCGATGGCGGTCATCTATCCGGTCCAGAATGTGTCGTGGCGCGATGTAGGGTGGGCGGCGATCCGGCGCAACCGTGTTCAGTCGATGTCCGGCCGTTCGAAGTCACCCGTCTGAGGATTCATCGCCCACAGTTCGCCGGACGAAATGTCGAACCAGGCGCCATGCAAAGAGATCCTGCCCTTGCCCTCAAGGATACTCACACAGGGAAAGGTCCGCAGATTGGCGATCGAGAAGCGGATCGAGATGCGCTCAAGCGCTCTCTGCCGCTCGCTGGCGGTCATCATCGGATTGCCGGCAACGGTTTCCGCCGCCGGTGCGACAAGGCTCATCCATTTGCCGATGAAGTCGCCGGGGGAGAGCGGCGCGGCATTCGGGTCGAGCGCGGCGCGGATGCCGCCGCAGCGGCCATGGCCCATGACGACGATATGCTTGACCTTCAGACTCTGCACAGCAAATTCGAGCGCGGCCGAAGTCGAGTGGAACTCGCCGTCCGGCGAATACGGCGGGACGAGATTGGCGACGTTGCGGACAACGAAAAGCTCGCCGGGGCCGGAATCGAAGATCACTTCGGGCGCCGCGCGGGAATCGCAGCAGGCGATGACCATTGTGTCCGGCGCCTGGCCCTCGCGCGCCAAAGACCGCCACTTGTCGCTCTCTGCGACATAACGCCGGGTGATGAAGTTGCGGTAGCCGTCGAGGAGCTGGTTCGGAAGGTGGGCCATGGCCGCGCACCTAACGGCAAAGCCGGCTATTGTGCAACTGCGAAGAGCCAGTGTCGGCGAGCCGAAGTCTGATCGCTTCAAGACCGGCCTGGCATGGCCAAGCAACGATGGTCGTGAAAGCATCAGAGTCTATTCGAAGTCACTAATTTATCTAGCCGACCACCTTGTTGGAAGCATTGGTAAAACAAAGAACCTCTAGTTCTTTATGCTTGCCATCAAACTCAGCCGCTCGACTCTGCACTCGTGTATTAGTAAGCTGTTCCTGATCCAGATTTCTCGGAATTAGGACGGTCGGGTTCTAAACAATTGGGGTTATCCTATGCGCGTGCGAACTGCTCTTGTTGCTCTTGGTTTGTGCCTCTTCTCCAGCGCTGGCCACGCCGAAACGTCGCGTTGGATGACCGGAGGTGAATTCGAGACCTACATCAATTCCGCCATGCGGAAAGGCCTCATTCCGACGAAGATTTCCTGCGCGAAGGGCGCAGATCACAACGTCAAGGGTGCCGCCATTCGGGTCCGGGTGAATACCGAACCGAACACCAAGCGGATCCAATGGGGCATAGCCTGGGGAGATCTGAGCTATTACAACAAGCAGAAAGCGAAGTATGAGGGAGCGGGCTTCAAGCGCGTCTCTCATTCATCCTTCAGCTATGGCCTGACGTACCAATGCACGCTCTGGCATAAGAGCTGACGAAGCCCACCGCGCTGCCGCGGTTTGAACCATAAGCCGTCGCCGCGGCGGCCGATCCCCTCACACGACGACGAAATCAGCCGCAGTGAGCTTTGCGTGGTTGGCGATTGTCGCGAACTGTATTGCCGCGCCGCGGCCGCTGCCGTCGGCGTCGTAATAGAGCGCACCCTTTGCCTGGTTGTAGATGATGTAGTCGTCGCCATCCCTGGTTTCGGTCGACAGCTTGAAACTGTCCTTCGACAGCTTGCCGGCCTTCACCAGTTTCCGGAAAATGCCGTTCTCCAGCAAGATCGTGTCGTCGCGGACGGAAAAATCCATGATCATGTCGCGGTTTGCCGCGCTGAGCCGCGCGTCGAACACGAAGCTGTCGGCCTGGGCGCCGCCGTAGAGCTTGTCCGCGCCGAGGCCGCCGTTCAGCACGTCTCTGCCATTCATGCCTTTCAAAATGTCATTGCCGGCAAGGCCGCTGAGGCTGTTGGCGCCGGCATTTCCGGTCAGCGTATTCTTCAGCGCGTTACCGGTCCCCTTGACCGCTTTCGCTCCCAGCAGCGTGAGGTTTTCCACGTTCGCGGCAAGCGTCCACGCCAGCGCCGACGTCACCGTGTCGGTGCCTTGTCCCGCGATCTCGATCGTCTTGTCGCTCGCATGATCCACGACATAGGTGTCGTTGCCTAAACCCCCGCGCATCACATCCGCGCCCCGCGCGCCATTGATGCTGTCATTGCCGGCAAGGCCGTAGAACATGTCGTTGTCGTTGGTGCCCGCCATGCGGTCGTGGCCATTCGTGCCGGTGAACGTTTCCGGCATCGGCGTCAGGTTGAACGTGACGATGTTCTCCATGACGGCCGTGTTATGCGTCGTGCTGTCGTCAACGACCCGAAAGCGAACGGTCCCTGACGCCAGGCCGTTGGCGTCCTTGTTTGGAACCCACACCAGCTTACCGATATCCGTTGCCTCGATAACCTGATCTGAATCGACAAAGGTTCCGTCGAGCAGCAACTGCCCCTTGCCGGCGATCGCCGTTATTACGACGGCGGCGAAACCATCGCCATCAGCGTCAGCGAAACCGAAGTCGGACGGTGAGAAGGCGTATGAACCATCCTCCTGCAACACGATCGTCTCGTCTCTGCCCGTTGGCGGCGTATCGACGACGACGAAGCTGAGAACATTAAGCAACGCATCGACATTCTTCTCACGGTCGCCGGGGACGTGATTATTGTTGACGACAGAAAACTCCAGTCTGAATTCACCCCCCGATCCCGCGCCGGCAGCCCAGACGAGTTGGCTGAACTCCGACCGCAAAACGAAGTCCCCATTCGACATCACGCGGCTTCCAAGCTTGAGCGAGCTGCCATCGGGAATGGCCTCGATGATTACACCGTGGAACTGGTAGCCTTGGGAATCCGAAAATCCGAAGTCGCCTTCAGCAAAAACGTGCGAGGCGCCAACATGCACATTGATCGTCTTGTCTGATCCCAACGGCGTCGCCACGACCCCGAGCGTAACGGTCGCTGGCGACATATCGACATCGCCGCTGCTGTCGACCAACTTGAACTTGAAATTCGCTACATTGGCGCCAACCACGCCTGCCGGCGGCATCCATTTCATCCGAAAGATATCGGTATACGCGACACGAAAGCCCGGCGATGTGATCGGAACGTCGCCGAGAAAAAGACGTCCCAACTCAGGCAAGGATGTGAGGATTATCGCAGCAGCGGAATCTCCATCCTCGTCGTGAAAAGAGAAGTGCCCCTCGTGGAAAGGGAAATCCACCTGTTCAAAGGCCCAGATCGTAGAATCCCAACCTTGAGGCGGCGTTCCAACAAAGTCGTGAGGACCGGCGCCTGCCATCCAGCGGTCGGCGCGGGGAAAGGGCGGTATATCGTGAAGCTCGACGCTATCAGTGCTTCCGCCGAACGAACTACTCATTGGCGACATCCCCCCGGTTGTTCGCCAGAACACTTGAACCAGTCACCGGCCGCCCGCAGCGAGTTCTTTACGAGCCTTTCTTGTCTGCGGCCGCCGTCAGTCGATACTTAAGAAATATTTAACAGCTGCAACTGCACTCGAGTCAACGACACCTTCAGGTTGCATCGCGCTGCGGGGCGCGGCTTTCGATGAAGCGCGCCAACGTGATCAGCCGACCTGCTTCGATCAGTGCAACAGCTGATCCAGGAACTGTCTGGTTCTGGGGTTCTTCGGGGAAGTGAAGAAGACATCCGGAACCGACGTTTCCACAATCGCCCCCTTGTCCATGAAGACAATTCGGTCGGCCACTTCACGCGCGAATCCCATCTCGTGCGTAACGCAGATCATGGTCATTCCATCGTCAGCGAGGCCGATCATCACGTCCAAGACCTCCCTGATCATTTCAGGATCTAGTGCGGATGTCGGCTCATCGAAGAGCATAATTTTAGGCTGCGTGCAGAGTGCCCGCGCAATCGCCACTCTTTGCTGCTGACCTCCTGAAAGCTGCCCGGGATATTTCCGGGCCTGGTCGAGGATTCGCACTCTCTCAAGGTTCGCCAGCGCCAGGGCTTCCGCATCGGCGCGGCTCATCCTCTTCACGCGCGTCAGCGCCAGCGTACAATTTCTCAGCACGGTCAGATGCGGGAACAGATTGAACTGCTGGAATACCATGCCGATCTGTTGCCGGATCAAGGCAAGCTGCCGCATACCCGGCTTAAGCTCGATACCTCCGACCAAGACCTGTCCATTCTGGTGGGTTTCAAGCTGGTTGATGCAGCGAACGAGCGTGGATTTTCCCGAACCGGACGGCCCACACAAAACAACGCGTTCTCCATCCGCGACGGAGAGGGTGACCTTATCTAGAGCCAGGTAGTCGCCATAACGCTTTTCAAGGTTTCTGATCTCGACCGTTCCGCGGAGATCGTCCGATACCGGGCCGTTCTGGCTCATATGCCGATCCATGGCGTCGTCCTATCGTTTGCTCGAGACGAGGAGTCGCTGTTCGAGCGCTTTGACAGCGCAGGCGATGATCAACGCCATCGCAAGAAAGATCAGCCCCGCGACAAGCATAGGTTCCGCATAACGGAACGTGTCCGAAGCGACATCCAGCGCACTTCCGAACATCTCGGGTACCGCGATGACAGCCAGGTACGGCGTCGCCTTGAGCAGAGAGATGAAATAGTTGCCCATCGGCGCGGCAACGTTGCGCAGCATCTGCGGCGCGATGATCAGGAAGATGGTGTCGATCCGACCTAGGCCAAGCGCCTTGGCGGCGTCGAATTGGCCAGGTTCGATTGCGTCGATGCCCGATTTGAATACCTCGGCCAGATATCCCGAATAATAGATGCTGAGCGATAATACCCCGACCACCAGCGCCGGAAGTGTCAGCCCATAATACGGAAGCACGAAGTACAGCGTGTATATCTGCACCAGAAGCGGCGTCGAACGGATCGCGTCGATCACGAACCGCATCAGATATCCAAGCGGACGGTTTAGTCGTCGAAGGATTTCCCAAATGAAACCCAGCAGCGAGGCGCCGATCGAACTCACGATGGCCACCCAGATCGTGGTGAAGACTGCCGCCAGAATGTGGGGCAGGGTTGAAAGCGCGAAGGCAAAATCAAAGGTCACGCTGTCTGACCCCCGACGGGTTGGCGCGCTTCTCCAGCAAGCGTCCGAGAATGGTTATCGGGTAACACAAGACCAGATAGGCAAAGAGCAGGCCCGCGTAGATGCCCACCGGGTTGTATTCAATCTGCGCGAGTTCTTTGGCCCGGTAGGTCATGTCTGTCAGCGCGATCAAAGACACCAATGCCGTTCCCTTGATCAGCTGGATGAGCTGATTCATGAAGGTCGGGATCATCGATCGGATTGCTTGAGGCAGTTCGATGTGAGTCAGGATTGTCCATCGTTTCAGGCCAAGCGCCATTCCGGCCTCGACCTGGCCACGCGGCAGCGCCTGCAGCGCAGCGCGAACGGCCTGGCTTCCATACCCACCGATGTTCAGGCCGAGCACCAACGATGCGACGGTCATGCTGGAGAGGCTGATCCCGAACGCCGGAAGGCTGTAGTAGAAAACGAACAGCAGCACGATCACTGGCGAGCTCCGCCAGAATTCGATGACGGCGGTCACCAATGTCTGGCGGAAGCCCGTTAGAAAGTACTGCAGCACACCTGCGAAGAATGCGAAGGGAACCGCATAGAGGAGCCCAAGGAGTGTCACCGTGGCAGTTACTTGGAAGCCCTGGAAGATACCGGCGATGATCTCGAGCTGGGTCACCCTGGTTTGACCTATGCCGTGCTATTGACCGCCGGCGCAAAGGGCTTCGGTCTTGACGGAGGCGGGCGCCAGCTCGTCTGCTGTGAAGCCGTATTGCTGGACGATGGCGAGCAAGGTCCCATCCGCTTTCAGCTCAGCGAGCCGCTTGTTATAGGCCTCGACCAGATCGGAGTCGGTCTTGCGAAAGGCAATCCCGGCAAAGGCGACCGCCGGTTGGCCGTTCGGTTTCACATAGCCCTGAAATGGCGTTGCGCGCTCAAGCCCCGCGACTTTCGGATCCTTGAGCACCGACGTCACGGTCGCGCTGGAAAATGTCACGGCGTCCACACGGCCGGCCAAGACCGCCGAAACAGAAGATTCCGTGTTTTGAAATTGCTGTACCTGTGCTTCCGGAATGCCGGCGGCCATCGCATTTGCCAGATTTGAGCTGCCGCGAGAACCACCGATCGATAGCTTGGGATTAGCAACGATGTCGGCATAGCTGTGGATGTTTTGCGGATTGCCTGCCTTAACAAGGAGGGCATCGCCAAGCATCAGGTCCGGTTCGCTAAACGCGACCTGTTCACATCGCGCGGGCGTTATGGAGAAGCCGGATGCGACGGCGTCGACCCGTTCAGCGAGCAAGCTGGGTATCAGTGCGCCAAGGTCGGCGATTACAAAATCGACCTCCTTGACACCAAGCGGCCCGAGAGTCGCTCGGATCATATCGGGGTGGAAGCCGGTAAGTTGGCCGTCCGGACCACGAAAGCCCCACGGCGCCCGGTTATGAATTCCGATGGTGATTTTGCCGCTCGATACGATCCTTTCAAGGGTCGTTTCGGCAAAGCTATGTTCAGTCGTGGCGGCACTGACGCCTGCGAGTACAAGGCAGGTGGCCAATACGCGTGATCCCCAGCAATTCGTCCTGAGCATCGAGCCCTCCAAGGTTGACAACGCCAATCAGGTAGACTAGGTATACCAGGTATGTCAATAACGAATTGACGGGCACCGCCGGCCGACGCGCCGCGCAAAATCGACAAGGGAGCACTAGCTGGTGGTCGATCAATCTCGCCTTAGCGCGAACTCGCTGCACGAAGGGGTGAGGGATGAGATCTTGAAACGTATTGCCGACGGCCAGTATGCCGAAGGCGGCGCTATTCCGTCTGCGGCTCTGCTGAGCGAAGAGTTCAGCGTGAGCGCCATCACCGTGAAGCGCGCTCTGCGTGACCTTCAGACCTCCGGCGCATTGATCGCGGTTGCCGGCAAGGGGACATTTGTAAAGCGCCGCCAGCGATTCTTGCGTGAACTCGACATCGGAATGTCGTCGATGGACAACGCGCGCCGTAAAGGGCTTACGCTCACGGTCGATCGTGTTTCCGTGACGCGCGAAAAGATCGTCGATTCGACCTTGCTGGAATTCGACGCCGGCCGTGATCTGCGCCTATGCGTGCGAAAGGTGATCTTGGCGGATGGCATTCCCATCATGCACGACACGACCTACTTCTCGAACCAGCTTCCTGATGACCTCGTCGAGGATTTCGGACGATACATCATAACAGAGGCGCTGAAGCGGCACGGGATCGAGCTTGCCGAAACGCGCCTCGTGATCGACGCCTTACCGGCAACCGCCGAGGCCCAACAGGCATTTTCCATTCCAAGCGGCTACCCAATGCTGCGCCGCGTCTATTGTCAGAAGACAACGCATGACGACATGACTGTGCTGGGCTTGGCCGAGTCCCCGTTCGATCGGCTCGCCTGCACGATCACACTGCCGACAGGCGGCCTTCGGTCGACGGGCGTCCCGGCGTGAATGCTGGCGGCTCGTTGATGCACGGCGGGCGCGACCTAACCGTTCCGCCCGCGCGCATATTGAACCCAAATATCGTCGGAATGCGCTGCATCCGGTGCAAAGAAGACTATCCGGTCGCGGACTACCTGGAGGGATGCCCAGCCTGTCAGGCGTCAAAGATTCCCGCCAACCTGGCGCTGACCTATCGAGAATTCCCGAGTTCGAGTTCCGAATTCCGCGCAAGCGATTGGTTGGCATATCCGGGCGGACCGGTGTTGGGGGAAGGCAATACGCCGACGGTCAGCTTACCCGCGTTGGCAACGCAGGTCGGCATCGCAACGTTGAGGGCCAAGTACGAAGGCTCAAACCCGACAGGTTCTCACAAGGATCGAATGAGCGCGTTGTTTATCCAACGCGTCAGGGAGGCCGGGTTCGAAGCCGTTGCAATCGCGTCGAGCGGTAATGCGGGAGCGTCTCTGGCAGCCTATGCGGCGAATGCCGGTGTCGCCTGCACTGTGGTGACAACAACGAGGATGAATGCCAACTGGCGGCGCGCCATTGAAATGCACGGTGCCCGATTGATCTTTGCGCCAACTCCCGAAGAAAGATGGCGCCTCGTGGGAGAAGGAGCCAGATCGGGCGAGTGGTATCCCGCCAACAACTATCTAACCCCCGCGGTTGGCAGCAATCCGTTCGGTGTCGATGGATACCGAGCCATCGCTTTCGAAATATTTCGGGACTGGCCCGAAATGCCTGCAACCGATGTGCTTGTTCCGACCTCGCGCGGCGACGTGCTGTGGGGCGTCGCGCAAGGATTTTATGAACTGCGAAATGCAGGCTATATTGCCGACGTTCCGAGAGTTCACGCGGTTGAACCGTTTCCGCGCATCGAACTCGTCCTCGAGGGACTGGACTTTCGCACATCTGTTGACGGCGAGTCGCTGCTCAGTTCGCTCAAGGGGAACACGGTCGCCTTCCAGGCCCTGGATGCGCTACGCAAGACGGGCGGCTCAGCAGTATCGGTAGACGAGCGCGATGTTATCGATGACCAACTGCGAATGTCGCGGGCTGGGCTCTACCTGGAACTCTCCAGCGCCGCGGCTCTGACCGGTTTGAGCCAGCTTAGGCGGCGCGGCAAAATACCGGCGGACGCGCACGCTGTACTTCTAACCACGTCCCACGGCTACAAAGACGGCTCTGAGGTCGGCAATCGTGCCTCCGGCCCACCTCTCCCAAATTCTCCCGAAGCGGACTGGAAGGAAGAGTCGCCGTGGCCGATCTGAAGATGTTGGACCGGGTGTCCGGCCCTCTACCTAGAAATGGTCGCGCTCAGGAGGCGGTGATGGCGTCATACACACAAGTCTGGACTCCGCTCGATTTCGAGACGGACGGCAAGCAATACGACTGGCTGCGCGTGCCATACTCAACAGACCTTTCCGGCTATGGCGTGATCCCGATTCCCGCCATCTGCATTAGGAACGGCGAGGGTCCGACCGCGCTCCTTGTCGGCGGCAGTCATGGCGATGAGTATGAAGGACAGGTGGCACTCGCCGAACTGGCGCGAGAGATCGACGTGGCGCAGGTGTGCGGCCGGATCATCATCCTGCCATCGCTGAATACTCCGGCGGTGGAGGCTGGCAGGCGCGTCTCGCCACTCGACGAAGGTAACCTGAACAGATCGTTCCCAGGCAGCCCGGTGGGTGGGCCGACCGCGATGATCGCGCACTATGTGAGCGCCATTCTCCTGCCGATGGCGGACTTCGTGATCGATCTGCATGCGGGCGGACGCTCGACCAACTATCTGCCGTGCGCTTTGATCAGGGAGGGCCGGAACATCGAGGAAAAGCGCGCGCTTTCCGATCTTGCATCAGCCTTTGGTGCGCCGATCACTTCAATCAGCGATGGCTCCGGCGGCGGCGGTGCAACGACACTTTCGGCGGCCGCGCAGGCTCTTGGTGTTCCGGTGCTCACCGCTGAGCTAGGCGGTTGCGCCACCCTGTCACGAGACGGAATGGCCGTCGCGGCTCAAGGTCTTAGGCGTGTCCTCGTCGGACGCGGTATCCTGGTGAACGCTGAGACCCATCCTGCCAAACCTACCCGATTCATGCGTGTCAATGGCAGAGGCTCGTTTGTCTACACCATGCGCAAAGGGTTATTCGAACCTGCGGCAGATCTGGGCGAGACCGTTCAAGCCGGCCAGCTCGCAGGCGTTATCCACGCCATCGACCAACCCTGGCAGACTCCGGAGTCGATCACATTTTCAGAAGCAGGAATGGTCGCATGCCGTCGAGCCTTGTCGCTGACTGCGTCCGGCGACTGCCTCTACAAACTCCTTGTCGACGACACTCGCGAGTCTGTATGAACTCTTCGTCAACCTGCCGTACAAAGGCGGCAGGTAGCCGATTAGCCGATCGTCCGTGCCCGGTCAGGTTGGTAAGCTGCAATCGTCACGGCAAACATGACGACAGCCATGTCGCCCAAGTCGCCAGTCCGCTTTCGCTTGCGGAACTTTTTCCAGGCGATCTCAATGCCTTAGCGACGCTTGGCGGAGAGGGGGGGATTCGAACCCCCGATACCCTTGCGAGTATGCCGCATTTCGAGTGCGGTGCATTCAACCACTCTGCCACCTCTCCGGTCGCGTGGTCGGCCGTTAAGGCGCGGCGCCTAGATAACGGCAGCCGCCCGGCGTTACAAGGCCGAATCGCGGCCGAATTGGCGCGACATGGCGCCCCGCGGCGCGAAAGCGATTCAGCGTCCCGGGAAGCGCCGGTCAGGCGACCGCCTTGCGCGACGCGACCTCCTCATAGGCCGCCTGGAGACGGGCGCGGACGGAGCCCGGGCGAAAAGGGTCGGTGCTGCCGATCGGGTCGCCGATATGCTCCTCGCGAAGCTCGTCCATAAACTGGTCCCACAGCTTCGAACCGCCCTTCTCCAGAAGCTCGGCGCGAATGGACAACTCCTCGCTCACCGGCAGCCATTTGCGGCCCCACATGCCGAGATGGGCCATGATGGGCACCAGCGTCAGCGCCATTTCCGTCAGCGAATAGACCGCCTTCTGCTTGTGGGTCGGATCGTCGGCCTTGGTGAGAAGACCGTCGTCCACCATGGTCTTCAGCCGGTCGGCCAGGATGTTTGACGAAATGCCCTCGTTGGAATTGAGCAGCAGCTCGCGGAAATGGCGCCTGCCGCCAAAGATCATGTCGCGCAGGATGAGCAGGGTCCATTTGTCGCCGAACACCTCGACCGAGAGGTTGATCGGACAGCCGGAGCGGTGAGCATTTTCCATTTTTATTCCCGCCTTCAGAAAAACCAGTTGCATTTCAAAACCAGTCATGCAAATCTACAACCAGTTGCGAAATGCAATCACAATGTAAGGCGAAAGTGCGGATTGCGCAACAGGCAAATGGAGGACGACATGCAGAAGACCGAGCGCGCGATCCGGACTGGCGGCGTTGAGCTCGCCACCGAAGCCTTCGGTGATCCGGCGAATCCGCCGGTGCTGCTGATCATGGGCGTGATGGCTTCGATGCTCTGGTGGGCGGACGGATTTTGCGAGCAACTTGCAAAAACGGGCCGCTATGTCATCCGCTACGACAATCGCGACACCGGTCGCTCGACCACCTGCGAGCCGGGCAAGCCCGACTACACGTTCGACGACATGACGGATGACGCGGCGCGCGTGCTCGACGGTTACGGCATCAAGAAGGCGCACATTGTCGGCGTGTCGATGGGCGGCATGCTTGCGCAGCGCGTCGCGCTGCGGCATCCCGGACGCGTGCTGTCTGTGACCGTCATCAGCAGCTCGCCGGTCGGCGTCGATACGTCAGACCTGCCCGGCATGACGGAGGCTTATCAGGCGCATTCGGCCGAGGGCGAAAAGGTCGACTGGTCGGACACCGCACAGATCGTCGAATACGTCATCAAGGACACGCGCGCGATCGCCGGAACCGCATTTCCGTACGATGCCTCGGCAGCACGGGCGCTGGTCGAAAAAGACGCGGCCCGTGCAAGGATTTATGCCAGTATCACCAACCACTTCATGCTGGTCGGCGGAGGCGTGCCGCTCGATGTGCGCAACCTGCAACTGCCGCTGCTGGTGATCCATGGTACGGCTGACCCGCTCTTTCCAGTCGAGCATGGCGAGGCGCTCGCCGAGGCGGTCACCGCCAGCAGGATGGTCAGGCTCGAAGGCGGCGGCCATGAGATTCACCCCGGCCACTGGGATCTGATCGTTTCCGAAATCGAAAACCACACAGCGAAGTAGGAGGAGACCATGTTCGAACGTCTTGGAGCTTATTCGGCGCAGTCGCTTGCCGTGCTGCGCATCGTCACCGGTCTGCTGTTCGTGCACGCGGGCATGGTAGTGCTGTTCAACATCCCCGCGTCGATCTACCCGGAGCTGGCGGAGATCGACACACTGATGATGATCGCCGGCATCCTCGAACTCGTCGGCGGCGCGTTGATCCTCGTCGGATTTCTGACGCGCCCAACTGCTTTCATTCTCTGCGGTTTCATGGCGGTCGCCTATTGGGGATTCCACTTCCCGTCGAACCCCTGGCCGGCGAACAATATGGGCGTCGGCGCGATCCTCTACTGCTTCATCTTCCTGCACCTCTTCTTTGCGGGACCAGGCGCCTGGAGCATCGACGAGCGGCGCGCATAGGCGACGATACCGGACAGCAGAGGGATGAAGAATATGGTGCTCAAGGACAGGACCGCAATCGTATATGGCGGCGGCGGCGCGATCGGGAGCACGGTCGCGCGCGCCTTCGCGCAAGCCGGCGCAAATGTCTTCCTGGCCGGCCGGTCGCAAGCCAGGCTCGAAAAGACAAGTGCCGGCATTCGCAACGCCGGAGGCAGCGCGGAATGGGCTACCGTCGATGCGTTGGATGAAGAGGCCGTCACTGCCCATGCCGCGAACGTCGCGGCCAAGACCGGCAGCATCGACATCGCCTTCAACGCTGTCGGGCTCGCGCATGTTCAGGGCGTGCCGTTCACCAGCCTCACGGCCGCCGACTTCCTCTATCCGGTGACGGCCTATGCGCGAACCTACTTCATCACCGCACAGGCGGCGGCGCGCCACATGAAGCCGGGCGGCGTCATCATGATGCTGTCGACGCCCGGATCGACAATGGCGGGCA
>Ga0335075_10001061_pt1 | contig 46357 bp, 47 predicted proteins | sample Lox_Sample_24_FD_206723 | JGI IMG/M metagenome (GOLD analysis project Ga0335075, IMG submission 206723) | Soil microbial communities from Loxahatchee National Wildlife Refuge, Florida, United States - Lox_Sample_2.4 | ecosystem: Environmental > Terrestrial > Soil > Wetlands | place: USA... | reverse complement strand
GCGAGGTTCATGTTTTCTTGGTTGAACGGTCCAACGATATTGGCGAACGCGGTGAACAACGTTGTCAGCAATGAGTCGACCGAGGTGATCTGGGTAGTGGACGTCGCTGCCAACGAGTCGACGTCGGAAGTGGCCGCGTCCGCGCTGGGAAATATGCCGGTGCTCGGTATGGAGAAGAACGCCGGACAGTCAGAGACGCATTGGAGGCTGATGCTGCCGGGACCCTGCGCCCAGTCGCCCAGCACGTCTCGAATCAGCAGGGAGGCATCACCCGCGGTGGTGGCATCGGTGTCATTGATGAAATTGACTGCGCCGCTTGGCTCCGAGGGCCCGATGTCTATGGTGAAAGTACCGTCGGGATTGACGACGAGACCGTGATCGAGTTCCAGACTCTCCTTGCTGACCGCTGTCGAACCGGTGATCGCTTCGGTCGCGATCGCTAGAGCCTCGGTCCCCTTGCCGACGGTGCCGGTGAGTTCATAGGTCGCGCCGGGAGCGAGGCCGGCGGTCGCATGGTAGTAGATGTCGGGGGTGAAGAATTGGAAGTACTGACGCGAATCGGCGGCATCCCCAGCCACCACCTCCGGCGACTGGAAAAAGACCCCGTCGAAAAGCTCGGTGACTCGTGAGAGTCCGGCCGAGAGCAATTCATAGTTCGTGTTCTGTAGACCCGTCACCAGCATGGCGTCGCTGTCCGGTGTGGCGAACGGCAGCGACGAGTCGTAGGCCACCGCTGTTTGCATTGCGTCGAGAAGCTGGTCGAGCGCCGGCTGATACGAGGGTGTATCAGCGGTGGCTTGCGGTGCGGTGATCGTCGTCAACAGAGCGCCGGCCAGCCCGGTTGCGGCCAATCCGGCCACTTGAACGGCGCGGGCAGACTTATTCGTGGTCATGCCGCTCCCTTCTCTGGGACGCGTTTAGGAGAGTATTCGTCATCCCGATGGCAAATAAGCTGATTTCGTCCGCTTAGGGCAGCCATTGATCGACGAGATCGGCCCACCGCCGCTAGATGGTCTCCTCGAGGTCGCTGCGCCTGCGTCGGGTGGTCACGTCGTCGGGGGCGATCGCGCCGACTGCGAGTCGCGCCACTTCGGCGATCTGATCGCGCTCGAGCCCGAAGGTGACCAACGTGTCGAGATCGTGCTCAGTATCGATCTCGTCGGCCAACTGCGAGCGGGCCAGCAGCACCGCGGCGTTCTCTTCACCGACCTCTAAGAGCATGGCGACGAGGCTGGACTTCTCGACCTTCACGAGGCGCGGCTACACCGGCCGGCGAACTGACAGCTCGAGACCGTTGTCGCGCATGACGGTGCGGCACTGCTCCGGGGTGTAGCCGAAATTCTCCAAATCCTTGATGTACGAGGCCGGGTCGGCCAGGCCTTCGACGTGCGGGTAGTCCGAACCCATGATGATCTGGGTGTCGCCAATCAATTTCAGCAGACTGACCAGTTCGTCTTCGTAGAACGGCGAAACCCATACGTGACGCTTGAAGGTCTCCCGCGGGTCCTCTTTGTAGATGAAGGGGATTTGACCGTAGGACTTGGTCAGCTTCTCGAACAGGTGGAAAACCCACCCGGAGCCGCTCTCGATAGATGCCATCCGCAGATTGGGGAAGCGAAGGAACAGGCCGTTGTGCAGGTGGTTGGCGAACGTGTCCTGCAATGCGTCCCCGGAGAACAGTGACCGGAAGCCAAGCAGCGCCTGGAAGGACATCATGTAGTCCGGCTCTCCCCAGGCGGGCATGAACTTCGAGTAATAGGTCTCACCGGAGTGGTAGCAGACCGTGACGCCGGAATCATTGGCGAGCCGCCAGAAGTCGTCGAACATCGGGTCACCCGGTGCGCGCATGCCGACGTCGGTGGAAATGGGCCCGGGGATCATGACAATGAAACGCGCGTCGCGCTCCAGCGCCCACTCCAGTTCCCGCACGGCGGCATCGGGCTTGCACAGCGTGATGTAGGGGGCACCGAAAATTCGTTCCTTGTAGGCGAATCCCCAGTCTTCGTCCATCCAGCGGTTGAACGCACGGAAGGTCGCCACCACGGCGTCCAGGTCCGGCAGCAGCGCCTGCTCCATCCCGACACCGAGTGTCGGCAGCAGGATGCAGCCCTGCATGCCTTGCTCGTCCATCAGCGCGAGCCGCGCATCACGATCGCGGTATGCAGGCCGAATGGGCTCAAGTTCGCCGAACAACGAATTAAGGTCCGCACCATGGGGATTGCGGCCCCGGAAGTATTCGTCGAGCGCACCCGGCTTACCGACCGGGTCGAACGTGGGGTTCGGGATGAACCTGTTGACCCTGCCGCCGACGACCAGACGCTGCTTGCCGTCGATCTGCGCCCACTGAATCGCACGCTTCTTGTATTGCGGTTCGATGTGCCGGGTGAAGGCGTCGACGGCTTCGTAATAGTGGTTGTCACAGTCGAAGAAGGTGAACCCCAGCTCTGTCGTCATCGTGTCGTCCTTTGTCTAGTTGCGTGGCAGGCCGAGGATCATCGAGGCGATGATGGTCAGCTGTATCTCCGGCGTACCGCCGCCGATCAGCTCGGATGGAATATCGAGGTAGGGCCGAATTACGGCCGGATCTGACTCCTCCAACATCGCGATGCGGCCAGTCAGGCCGAGCGTCGCGGTCGACGCGCGGCGCAGCAGCATCACCATCGCGTACTTGGCGATGCTCGAGGTCGGTCCCGGCGGCTGTCCTTCCACCAGGCGCAGGGTCTCGCGCAGCACCATGGCCTTGATCGCGGTGGTGTAGGCCTCGACGTCGCCGAGTGCCCGCACCGCGGCATCCTGGTCGGGGCCGTCGACGGCCGCTACGTGTCGCAGCGCGCCTGAGCGGTCGATGTTGACGTAGTTACCGATCGCGGTGCGTTCAACGGCCATCGTCGCGACGGCGAGATCCCAACCGCTGCCCGGACTTCCGACCAGCATGTCATCGGGAACGAATACGTCGGTGAAGAACACTTCGTTGAAGTCGAAGTGTCCGCTGGCCTGCTTGATCGGTTCGATGGTGATACCCGGCGACGTCATGTCGATAAGGAAGTAACTGATGCCGCGGTGCTTGGGCGCGTCCGGGTCGGTGCGAGCCAGCAGTGCCCCGTACTGCGCGCGGTCGGCCATCGAAGTCCAGATTTTGTGGCCGTTGATGAGCCATCCGCCGTCGACCTTGACGGCACGAGTCCTCAACGAGGCCAGGTCCGATCCGGCGGTCGGTTCGCTGAACAACTGACACCATCGCTGCACGCCGCGCAGGATCGGCCAGACGAATCTCTCGCGCTGCGAATCCGTCCCGCTGTCGAGAATGGTCGGGAGGATCCACTCAGCGATACCGAGGGAAGGTTTGACCAAGTCGGGACGTTTGTCGAACTCCTCATTGATGATGACCTGCTGCACCGCTGAGGCGCCGACACCCCACGGGGGTGATAACAGGGGAGCGACCAGGCCGGCTTCGGCCAGCAGGTCTCGTTGCTCGCCGAAGGCAAGGCCGGGTGCCCGATAGTCATCCGAGGGGTGGTCGTTATGCAGAGTCAGCGCGTCGTCAAGCGTTGTCGCCACCGACGCCCGGAACTCAGCTTCGACATCGCCCAGATTCACTGCGGTGGAGCGCTTCACCGTCAGTGCAAGCTCGCCCACTTCGCGGCTCCAACGCGTCGTCGGCCCCAGCGACGCCGCCAGGGCGATGGCGCGCCGCCAGTACAGGTGATTGTCGTGTTCCCACGTGTAACCGATTGCGCCGAACATTGTCAGAGCGTCGAGCACCAGGTCGGGTCCTCCAGCAACCGCAATCAGTGCGGCCGAACCCGCTGCGAGCCGGTGCTGCTCGAGGGATTCGTCCCAGGCGCGCACCGCATCCCAGGCGGCGGCCGCCGCCAGCTCGGCGTTCACCAGCAACACCGCAGCTTTGTGCTGCAGAGCCTGAAACGCGCCGACCGGTTTGCCGAACTGTTCGCGGGTGCGGATGTAATCCGTTGCCGCCTCTGTGCACCGTCGAGCGGTGCCAGCTGACGCGCACGCGGTGAGCGCCACCACGACGCATCGCGCCCGTTCGGTGGATATCCCGGACAGCTCCGAATCCGGTGCAACGAGATGGTCATCGAGGGTCAGCACGCCCACATCCGTGCACAGATCGGTGCCCTGTTGTTGTTCGATCGTGAAGTCCGCGCCGCGGGTGCGGTCCGCTTCGAGCACGAACCAGCGGACGCCGTCCGCACTGTGGGTAGCAAGCAGGATACGTTGCGCGGCAACGAGTCCCAAGATAGAGGTGGACGAGCCGCTGAGCCGCCAGCCGTCCGTCTGGGTGACGGCGCGGACGTCGGAATCGTCCGGCAGCACGACAACCGCGGTGGCGCCCGCAGCGAGTTCGGCCAGCAATGACGTAGCTGAATTATCGGCCAAGGCCGCCACGGCGCTGGCTGCCGCGGTGCTCAGCACCGGCCCTGGTAGCAACGCCGAGGCTGCGGTCTCGATGACGCACGCGAGATCGCTCAGCGTGCCGCCGTGACCACCGGCAGATTCCGGGAGATGCACCGCATGAAAGCCATGTGCGGTGAATTCCTCCCACCACGAGGGCAATTCGCCGGCCGCGATGGAATCGAATGCCGCCCTCGTCTTATCGATCGGCGCGTGACGGGCGGCGAACCGGCCGACCGCGTCGCTGAGATCCTCTTGCTCAGCCGTGACCGCCAGAACCATAGGGCGTCAGCTCTCCAGGCCAAGGATGCGTGCGGCGTTGCCGTACAGGAACTTCGGCCACACCTCGTCCTTCAGCGGTACGTTCGGCAGCTCGCTGAATATCCGCTCGAGCGACAGCCCCATCGGGAAGTACCCCGCATAAAGTACTTTGTCCGCGCCGCGCGAGTTCGCATAGTTGATGATGGCTTTCGGGTAGTACTTGGGCGCGAACGCCGATGTCGAGTAGTACAGGTTGGGCCACTTCAACATCAGCTTGACGGCGAGATCCTCCCACGGCTCGCAGCCATGGCGGGTCACGAACACCAGGTCGGGAAAGTCGAACATCACGACGTCGATACGTGAAACCTCCTGCGGTGCAAAAGGAACACGCGGCCCGGGAACACCAGCGCACACGAAGATCGGGATGCCCAGTTCGACACAGGTGGCATAAATCGGATACATCTTCGGATCGTCGATGGGAACCTGCGGAAAGGTGCCCGCCGGAAACACCGAGGTCGCCCGGATGCCGTACTGCTCGTAGTCGCGGCGGATTGCGTTGACCGAACCCATGACGTCATTCGGGTCGGCGATCGCACCGGAGGCTATGAAACGGTCGGGAAACGTCTTGAGCGCCAACGCTGCCGAGCCCTCGCTGACGCCGATCATCGCCTTCTCGATGCCGAACCTGTCCATCTGCTGAAGGACCAGCGACACCGGATCGTCGGTCGGCAGCCCCTTGGGCACGTCCTTGAAAATGTACTCGACCGGAAACTCGAAGCTTTCTTTGGACTCTCGATCTTTGGTCTGCCTGCGGATGAAGTCGTACTGGGCGGAACCCTCGTGAGGGAAGCCGATCATGGTGTCGATAACCGGCAGACCAACAGGTCCCGCCATGGCGCCCTCCGATCAAGCATCACCGCGGTAGCACCGTCGCTACCCGGTCAATACTGAAACATGGTTCTACCTGTGTCAAGCCGGGGAGGGCAGCATGCTCGGAAAACAGAGTCGATGTGCCGTATTGTGGAAAGATTGTAGAGAACGCTGTTCTAGTGCCGCTTGCTGGTCATGGTCCGAACGGAGGTCGCACCGTCAACACGAAAGCGATCGACAATGCGCAACCGGACATCGTTCCGTTGGCCGATATGACCAGCGGGCAGTTGGTGCGGCGAGCCAAGATCATCGAAGAGGTGATCGATCTGATCGCCGAAGCCGGCGCCGATGCGGTCCAGATGCGCGATGTCGCCCAGCGGTCCGGAGTGGCATTGGCCACCGTCTACCGCTACTTCAGATCGAAGGAACACCTGCTGGCGGCAGCGCTGGAAGACTGGCAGAAGCGACTGACGCGGCGCATTCTGGCTGCTCGTAGTGCGACCGACGAGGGCCCGTTACCGGGTGTTTTGGATTACTTGCAGCGCGCGCAGCGCGCCTTTCATCGCAACCCAAACATGACCGCGCTGATGCTTCAGGCGATGACATCCGCCGACCCCGAGGCGAAAGCAGCGATCGACCACATGAACCACACGAACGTCGAGATGTTCAATCGCCTTCTTGAAGGTGTGACGGAAGACGACATCCCGAACGTCAGCTTTGGCCTCAACGCCGCCTTGAGTAATGCGCTCGCTGGGGTCCTCGCCGGGATGTTGACGTTGGACGAATCCTTGGATCGGGTGGAGTGGGTCGCGCGCACCTTGATTGGTGCCACGACCACGCAACCGGTCTAAGAGTCTGACCTCTTAATGGTGAGGGGCGCACTCCGGGTGGAGGCGTTATGCTTCACCGCGCAATGCCGTCGAGGGAGGGGATCATCATCGCCGGCAAGCTGAAGGTCGATCCCGTGGCGCTGCACCACGCCCGGTGGGAGGTCCGGCACAGCCAGCACAGGCTCAAGGTGGGCGGGTTGGGATCGCACGTGGCCGACGCGATGGTCGGCTACGTCACGACCGAGGACGAGTCGACCCGGGCGATCAGGTCTCTACCGGAGTAGGGGGAGCGGGTGGAGCCGCTGACTCCACATCGGTGAACCGCTTTAGCACTCCTCACGCGGCAACTACCGGTCAGTCCGCGGCTGCGAGCAACTCCTGAAAAGCGTGGTCCATGCAGTTGGCGTACGTGGCCGGGTCGGGCAGTGCGTCGCGATCCGCGGTCGCGCTGATGGACAACGTTCCGTTGTAACTCGCTACGACGTGGATGAGGTTCATCCCGCCCACCAGCGGCCCGAGGCCCGCGGCCCGCACGAGTCGGGCTCCGCAGAAGAAAAGCGGTTCGGTCGGACCCGGAACGTTGGTCACCGTGGTGTTGGCGATCGTCGGGCCCGAGAACGGAAGCACGCTCGCGGCCTTCGCGGTCATCCCGACCAGCGCGGTTGGCATCGTGCCAATCAGATCGAGCAGCTGAGTCGTGGTCGAATGATCCGACCCGGACCGGCTTGCCGCGGACGCTTCGGCAATCACTGCGAGCCGTTCCAGCGGGTCAGCGATGTTCGTTCCAAGTGTTTGCAGCCGCCCGAACAACGCGTTTCCCTGGCTGGTCTTATCGCCGGCCTGGCGCAGTGACATTGGGCAGGCCGCGACCAGCGACTCATCGGGAAGCTCGCCGTGGCCGTCCAGATACTCGCGAAGGGTGCCGCCGACGTAGGCGAGCGCCACGTCATTGATCGTCGAGCCGGGCACGCTCGCCTTGATCCGCTTGAAATCAGTGAGGTCGTGGAATCGTGCCTCGAAGACGCGGTGCGGTGCCACTGTTTGGTTGAAACGGGTCTTCGGTGGCAATGACGGCACGTTACCGGTGGCGACCCGGCTCGCCACACCGCCGATGAGCTTGCGCGGCAGAATTGCTAAGCCGCGTAACGCCTTTGGGGCGCTCGATGCGAGGACGGTGCTCGCCCGCAACGGGCGTAGCGCCGCGTTCACCGCCGTGCGGGCGAGTAAGTCTGCGGTCGAGGGAAGGGGGCTGGGGTCCCAGGGACTGTCTGGACCAGCGGGGCGCGGGCTATCAGCGGCAAGGTCATGCAGCGCCGCGATCATTTGCACGCTCGCCATGCCGTCAACGGCACAGTGGTGCAGTTTTAACGCCATCGCAAACGAGCCGTGCGGTACTCCGGGCACGGCGTTCAGGCCCTCGATGACGGTGATCTCCCACGGCGGACGACGCAAATCGATCTGCCGGGAATGCAGTCGCGCGACCTGGATGCAGAGCTGTCGCCAGTCACCGGGCTGAGGGAGCCCGATATGCCGGACGTGATACTCGAGGTCGAAGTTGGGGTCATCTACCCAGTACGGCCGATCCAAACCACCCGGCAGGTCGGTCAACCGCCGCCGAAAGACTTCCGCGAGATGCAGCCGGGCTTCGAGCTCGGCGAGAATCCCCTTGAAGGTCACTGTGCCGCCCGGGGCAGTCGACGGGTCGTAGATCAGAAGCAGCTGGATCTGCAATGGCGTTGCAGGTCGTTCGGCGCGCAGCATCATGTCATCGGTCCAACTCAGCTGCTGCACAGACGGCCCCTCACGGACATTCTCTTCGCCACTTTAGGCTCGGCAACCCGCGTGAGCGTGCAATTGAACTTCCCACAGAGTTGACTCAAGATGCGTTGACTCAAGATGCGTTGACTCAAGATGCGCACTTTTGGGTACAGGATGCACAAGCCAAGCCGAGCGCCCCAGGGAGTTTGACATGCATCGTCCTGACACGATGATCGAAATTCATCGTGAACGCGTTCAAGATCAGACCCTCGAGATGTTCAGCGGTGACAAGTACACCGAGTCCGTCGACGGCACCGGCTACTCGGCGACGGCGACTCTTGATCTCACGCTGGATCGCGTTTGGTTCGTCGTCGATTCGCATGAACGGCCGTGGCAGGAGGAGACCGACGGTGATTCGCATGACCCGCTGCGGCATTTCGCGATCGACCTGGTGATCTTCGATTCGAAGATCGTCATCGATTCGGTGACGTGCATCCCGCTCGTGGAGCTCCCGCCGGCGACGGTCACGATCCCGGACGGTCCCCGCGCCGGGGAGTCGCGCGAGATCCCGTACAACGAGATCCCGGTGTTCGGCCGGTTGACGATGCACGACCAGCTCGAGCCGCATGAAGTAGAACCGGGCAAGCAGACCATCGCACTGAATTTCACCGCACAGGATGCACCGGCGTTGGTGGCCACGCCGCCGCCTGACGAGTACACCCCGCGGCTGTTCGGTTCACACATCGAGCGTCGTCCTGACGGCCATACCGTCCTTACCGGACAAGACCCGCGGATCAGCTGGGAACTGGACTACGCCGAGGCGTATTGGATAACCCATTGCATCGCAGGCGAATTGATGGTCAATCTGGAAAGACTGCAGCACCCCAGCATCTCCGACGACGAGGCGAGGGTCCGCGTGCTCGACTCGCTGGCCGCCCAGATCGGAGATGCGGTCCGGCCCAAGCTAGCCGAGATGGGGCACAAGGGCATCGTCAATCTGCTGCCGTCGCCGCTGGATGTCGACCCTGAATCGGATGACGACAGCACGACCAAGGCCGTTGACGCCGTCGTGCAGCGCTTCGAGATCGGCGAGGAGACCCACGAATCCATGGTGGTTCAGCTGCAGACGCTCCGGGTTCTACCGCCCGGCGAGGAGCTGCCCGCATCGATCCTCGCCGAAAACCCGCGCGAGAAAACCGGATTGGCCGTCACAGGCTGGAGCATCCTGCGGCAGGTCCGTGACACCGTGATGAACAGCTTCAATCTCGACGAAGCCGACTTCGACGCCGACGCCCCGTGCCTGCTGGAAGGTCCCAAAACCATCAGCATCGGCGGTCAAGACCGGAGTCTTGACGCGCTCGACGCCGACATCGTGCCGCGGACCGAGGACGGCCGGTTGGTGGTCGACGGAACCGTAAGCGCCGAAACCAAACTCTACGATTTCAAGGCCAACTTCAAGGTGATCTACGAGATGGGCCTTGACGACATGCCTCGCGACCCGAACGAGGGGGAGAACCGGCCAGGCGACCTGGCCACCGTCGAAACTCTCGAGCAGGAGCTGGGCACGGCGGCCGAAAAGAAGCGCAAAGGTGAGATCTCTGATCAAGATTACGAGGCGATAGTCAAGGAACTCAGCGAGCAATTCGACGAGCTGCCGCGGACCGTGGGTGTGCGACCCGCGCAGAATCCCCCGGAGCCGGAAGTGAATCCGCAGTTTAGCCTCACCGCAGCGGGTAAGGTCGCCGCGGCCGCGGGCGCCGCGGCTGTGGTCGGCCTGCTTGCGCTGCCGGTGACCGCGGCAGCTGGCGCGGCTGGCGTTGGGGTTGCCGGCGCAGGCGGTCTGCTGACCCTGGCGATCGCCCAGTACCTCACCACTGTGCTGACTATCGACTGGTTTGGCAGCGGAATCGGATCACGCCAAGTCAAGAAGTCGCTGAACGACCGCCCCGAGGGAACATCGCTGCCTTCGATTGGAATACCGGTCGACGCGGATCTCAACCGCCAGCGCCTCGCGGTGTACTTCCGACCAGTGCCGGGCAAACTGTGGGTCAGTTGTGTCATGGCCGAGGACACCGGCATTCGGCTGGTGGGTGGCCGATGGCCCACCGACGGCCATCCTTGGAAGCTATCTCACGATGACGCGGTTTTGTTCGTCGACTCCGGCGAACTGCAGCTCTTCGTCGACCCGGATAGCGCCACCGACAACAAACTTCGTATCGGCGTAGTGAGCTCAGCGGATGGACAACGCCAACTACAGCTCGACGACACGGATTCCGATGCACTGCGACGGCTTCCGCGGTGCGGCGCCACACCCGGCGATGACGGAGACAGCTTAGCGTGCACGACGACCGACTCCTGATTCCCGGCTAGACGTGCTGGCGCGTCGCGCGTGCCGACCAGTTCGCCTGCATTATCGATGCGTCCGATTACTTCAAGCACGTCAAGGCGGCGATGTTGCGCGCTCGGTACCGAATTATCCTGGTCGGCTGGGATTTCGACGCATGGATGACGTTCGAGCGGGGTGCCAAGATGCTGCCGGGGCCGAATCAACTGAGCGCCTTCCTGTATTGGATGCTATGGAAGCGACCAGATCTTGAGATCTACCTGCTGAGATCCAATCTCCGTCTGTTACCGGCGTTCGGCCGCATCCGGGGCGGGCTCACCCCGGTGACGTTTATGAATCAGATCAGCAGCAGGCGAATGCACTTCGCCGTCGACGGCGCCCATCCGACCGGATCTGTTCATCACCAGAAGATCGTGGTGATCGCCTTCTGCGGCGGCATCGACCTGACCGCCGACCGGTGGGACAATCGCGCGCACGGGCATGAGAGTCAGCGGCGTCGGACGCTGAACCGCAGCTACGGGCCACGACATGACGTTGCGGCGCCGGTCGACGGGGCGGCCGCCCGCGCTCGGCGAGCAAGCTTTGACTCGGTGGGGACCGCTGGCGGAAAGTGACCTCGTTGATCCCGACCGTGTTCCGCGGTCACTGACGCAGAGCTTGCAGCGTTTCGTTGCGGGGCTCAGGAATTAGGCGACGGGTGCGGCCCAGCTTGGTTCTCGGCCAGCACCCGTTGCTTCTGCTCGCCGATCACCTGGTTGAGGTAATCGGCCTTGGCGCATCCGTAGTAGCCCGCGAATTGCAGTGCCAATTCGTCCATCTCGTCGAATGAGATGTCGCCGCTCTTCAGTGCCGCGTAGACGTGCGAGATGACCGGAAGCTCCGCGTCCTGGAAGGCGACGCATGCGACGGTAATCAGCCGTCGTTCCTTGATACCGAGCCCGGGGCGCAGCCACATCTCGCCGAACACAAAGTTCAAGATTCCGGCGCCGGAGTACGGGTTATCGCGCGGTGGCGCGAACGGGATGCAATTGATGTCCTTGAAGGACTGCTCACCACCGCGCAGTCGTTGCTCCGGATCGCTCTCGGTGACGAGCGGCAACAGCGCCTCGGGTGGTGAAGATTCCTCGCCGCGTTCCGCCGCGATAGCGGCCCACTGTTGATCGACGACCATGTTGAATCGGGATGCCTTCGGCCACCCCGCATAGACGGCGAAATGCAGTACGGCTTCCCGCATCTCAGCAATCGTGATGTCGCCGCTATTCAGCGCCGCAAATACATGCTGCTCTAAGGGCGTTACCGCATCGGCGGCGGCGACGCATGCCAACGTTACGAATCTCCGATCACGGCGGCTGAGCGTCGGCCGCGACCAAATCTCCGCGAAGACGAAATCAATCAACCCTGCTGCTATCACCGGGCTCGGATCGGCAGGAGCAGGGACCGTCATGACTTCGGTGTACTCGCGAATGCCCCGCTCTCGTCGAGTTGCGCTCATCGCGGCTCCTACCTGATCGTTACGCCGGCGTCGACCTTGAACTCGAGCCCCGTGACATACCTCGATTCGTCGGAGACCAAGAACAGGACGGCATTGCTCACGTCCGACGGCTCGATCAGTGGCGCCGGCAGCGCGTTGAGGAAGATGGGCACCAGGTCTGGCCGGCCGACGATCTGATCGTGCATGGACGGCGGGGCCATACCCGTCGCGACACCGGTGGGGTGAACGGTGTTTACTCGAATATTCTGTGCGGCAAGCTCGTTGGCCAGGGCCAGACTCATGCCCACGATGCCGTGCTTGGATGCGGTGTACGGCAGATGCAGCGGTGTTCCCTTGATCCCCGCCGACGAGCTGATATTGACAAGGCTGCCGCCGTGCTCGACGAGGTGCGGAATCACGGCGGCGCACGTGTTCCACGCACCGATCAGGTTGACATCGAGAACCAGGCGCCATTGCTCGGTCGAGGTGGCATCCCACGTACCGACTGTCAGAACCCCGGCGTTGGCGACCGCGGCGTCAAGGCCACCGAGCTCGGAGACTGCCTGGCCAGCTATGGCTTTCATTGCCTCGGCGTCTCGAACGTCTGCGACAAACGTCATAGCTGTACGTTGATGTTTGCGGACCAATGTTGCGGTTTCCTCGAGGTCTGCTTCCGTCGATAGCGGATAGTCCAGACCGGGAATCGGTGCGCAGATGTCTACCAGGACGAGGTTTGCGCCTTCTTCGGCGAGCCGCACGGCGTGGCTGCGGCCCATCCCTCGCGCGGCACCGGTGATCAGGACGCGCTTGCCGTACACGCGGCCCGATGAGTTGTCAATTCCCATGGTGGTTCACAACTTATTGCAAAAGCCGGCGTCGACGGGGAAGGTCACGCCCGTCACGTATTTGCCTTCATCGGAGACGAGGTATGCGATGGCGGCGCTGATGTCTTCAGGTTCGAGCATCTCGACGGGTAGGGGATTCTGCAGGTGCTGCCCGCCACCGGGATAGTTTTCGAGGAACTCGGTCATGGCGGGATTGACCGCCATCATGGTGTTGACCGCTGTCGGATGCACGGTGTTGACTCGAATATTCGCGGGGGCAAGGGCATTGGCGAGAGTGCGCATCAATCCGACGATGCCGTGTTTGGATGCCGCATAGCCGAGACCGCCGCCTTGCACGCCGCCGAACCCCCTCAACCCGGCCGTCGAACTGGTGAAGACGATCGACCCGCCGGGCTCACCGGCAAGCAGATGCGGGATCGCCGCCCAGGCAACGTGATACGCACCGTCAAGATTGACGCCGACCGCTGCGCGCCACTGATCCAACTCCTCTTCGATCGTTAGCTCGCGGAACGCCACGGGAGCTATCCCGGCGTTGGCCAGCACAATGTCCAAGCGCCCGAAGTGCTCTACGCCGGCATCCATCGCCGACTTGACCTGGTGAAAATCACGCACGTCCGCGACGGTGCCGACCATTTTGCCACCGGCCTGCTCAACCAGGCCGATCGTTTCGTCGAGTTCCTCACGCGATGCCATCGGGTAGTGGTTAGCGGGAATGTCTGCGCAGATATCGATGCCGATGACGTCGGCGCCCTCGCGGGCTAGCCGGACCGCATGACTGCGGCCCTGACCGCGCGCAACCCCGGAGATAAAGGCGACCTTGCCGTCAAGCTTGCCCACAATTCCTCACTTCGAATTCCATCGTTAGCGCAGATCAACGCCCAGTAACGTGGTTACTGAGGTGCTACAGTAACATGGTTACCGTGGTGATTGAAGGGGTTGGAGAACATCAGGTGGACCCAATCATCGAGATCGTTGTCGATCTGCTCGACACCGAGGGCTACGAAGCCGTCCAGCTTCGCGAAGTCGCGCGGCGGGCGCGAGTATCACTGGCGACGATCTACAAGCGATACGCAACCCGCGACGAACTCATCGTGGCCGCCCTCGAATGGTGGATGGACACAAACCGCTACGCCGGTCTCGCTGCGCCAGCGACCTTCACGTCGGATTCGTCTGTCTACTCGAACCTGATGGTCCTGTTCCGAACGATTTTCGAACCGTGGGAACAGCACCCGCTGATGTTGCGGTCCTACTTCCGGGCGCGATCAAGTCCCGGTGGCAAGCGGCTCATCCAACGCGGTCTTGACGCCGTTCTTCCTGTCGCGAGAGCGATACACGCACAACTCGATCCAGAGTTCGCGCAAGATCTCGAGCTCATTCTCACCGGAGTGGTATTCGGATTCCTCGGACAGTTCACCGAGGGGGAAATCGACGTGACCGAGATCGTGCCCGGGATCGAACGGGCCGTTTTTCGGTTAACCGCGGCGTATGACGAGAACTCGGCACGTCAACTACAGCCGCGATAATCTGCTCCGCAGCCCTCGCCGAGCTCATGCGCTTGTGGCGCCATGTCGAATTAGCCGGTGTAGCCCCACATCTGGGCCGAGGTCTGTTCCCCGCTAGGGTAAGACACGAACTCGATCGGGGTGCCGTCGGGATCGCGGACGAAAAACATGCGTACGCCACCGATCTCCACTGGTTGCTGTTCAGGCTCGTAGCCGGCGGCGCCGACTGAAGCCAGGGTTTCGTCGATGTCGCGCACACTCAACGAGATGTTCGTGTAGCCCAGCGTGAGTTCAGATATCGCACGGAAACTGCGGTGCGCGAACTCGAGAAGCTCCACGACGGTGCCGCCGAGCATCCCGCCGACCATTCGGCCGCGCGCTCCAGGCTCTCCGGTCACGACTTCCATCGACGGGCCCTCTAATTCGACGTCGAAGAAGACGGCAAGCCCGAGGACGTCGCGGTAGAACGGCAGCGATGCGTCCATGTCGGACACAGCGATGCAGACATGTGAGAAGCCGATAATCCCCATCTGGTGTTGCGTCATGCGGAGATCCTAAGCCGACGGCGTGGCGCGAATGTTCCCGTCAGGGTGTAAGAATCACTGAGCCGGTGGTCTTGCGGTCCTGAAGATCGCGGTGGGCTTGCGCCACGTCCCTCAGTGCGTACTGCGCGCTGACGGTCACCTCGATGATCCTGTCACCGATCAGCTCGAACAATTCTCCAGTCCGCCAGGAGAACTCGTCGTGGGTGCGCATGAAATGGGGTCGTGACGGCCGAGACAGGTACACCGATCCAGCGGCGTTGAGCCGCTGCGGATCGAGTGGTGGCACCGGTCCGCTGGAGGCGCCGAACAGCGCGAGCGTGCCACGTACCGCAAGGCTGGCGAGGCTCGCGTCGAACGTTGACTTGCCCACACCGTCGAACACCGCGGCTACGCCTGCACCGTCGGTGAGCGTCCGGATATTGACGCCGAACTGCTTAGGCTCGACGGGGTAATCCAGCACCTCGACCGCCCCGGCTTTGCGCGACAGCTGTGCTTTCTCCGGTGTCGAGGCGGTGGTGATCACCCGGGCACCCAAGCTGGTCGCCCACTGGGTCAGGATCAGACCCACGCCGCCGGCCCCGGCGTGCAGCAATACGGTGTCACCGTCCTGCACCGGGTACACGGATTTGATCAGCAGGTGCGCGGTCATTCCCTTCAGAAGCGCCGCGGCAGCAACATCAAAGCCGACACTGTCGGGCACCTGCGCCACGACACCGGCTGGCGCGATGCAGTATTCGGCGTAGGCGCCGATGGCGTCGGCGCTGGCGACCCGGTCGCCGACACGAAAGGACGTCACGCCGTCGCCCACGGCCGCGACGATGCCGGCCACCTCGGCGCCGAGAATGAACGGCAAGTCGTGCGGGTACAGCCCGGACCGGAAGTAGGTGTCGACGAAATTCACACCGATCGCCTCGGCTTTGATCAACACCTCGCCGGGGCCAGGGGAGGGTCGCGGCCGATCGACGTAGTCGAGGACTTCTGGCCCACCGTGCTCGGCGACTTCAATGGCATACATAACACCTAATTTCACGGTGCCAGGCGGGCACCGTCGATGGAGCCGGTCACAAGAATTACGGGGTTGCGGTGTGGCGTCGAACAATCGCCTGACGGACGACCGCGAATCAACAGCCCGTTGATCGGCGCATGCTCACCATAGTGACGCTACGCCCGCCCGGATTCTGGCAACCTCGGCGCGGGCGAAGCGCACCCGGTCGGTGTCGGCGCCTCGGGCGGCAGCCAGCTCGTCTGCGAGAGCATAGGCGGCATTCAGGACGTAGCGGGCGCGTTTGCGTTCGTGACCTTTGCGGGCAGCCTTGCGATAAGCTTTGCGGGCCTTGCGATTACCGGCTATGGCGCCGAGTTCCGCAGGGGTGATGACGTTGCGAGCCTCCTCGGGGGCCATGACGTCGTGGACGAAGTCCCGTTCCCGTTGCACGGTCAACTTGTACACCTGCACAAAGATCGCGAGCGCTACGACGATCACCCCGATGAGCAGCCCGATCAGTTTCAGTCCGCTCGGTCCGGCGATGGCGCCCAACGAGTCCCATGTTCCGTGCAGCAGCATCGGTATCGCGATCAGAAGCAAACCCCGTCCCACCCTGCGCGGTTCAGCGAGCCGGCCAAGCAGGTACACCAGCCCGGCGCAGAAGATTGCGCTGTATAGGATGTGGGCGGCGACTCCGCTGACCATCCGCAGAACGATGGTGCCTACCGACGCCCCGATCTGGTTCGCGCCGAACTGGGTACCTGCCGATGTCAGTGCGTAGGTGATGTCCTCGGTGATCTGAAATCCCAGACCGATGAACGCGCCCATGATGAAGCCGTCGAACGCGGTACGTATTTGCCGTGGTGCCATCGCGATGAGCAGGAACAGGCCCGACCCCTTCGCCCATTCTTCGGTGAACGGAGCCGCGAGTCCCGCACCCCAATTCAGTGCCCATACCTGTCCGAAGGTCTTCGAATAAAGAGCCAGGATCGCGTCGTTTGCATTTGCGGCCATCGCTCCGGTTGCGGCGAAGGCGCCCCACACAAAAGCGACGACCATGAGCTTGGCGGGAAGCTTTGCGTAGTGGTCGATGTGCGCGGTGAACCACCAGAACAGCGCGGCGTAGATGGCGAATGACGTGACCGCCAGCCCGATCGCTTGACCGTAGGCGTCGTATTTGGCGGCGAGCGTGGAGGCGAAGACCAAGAAGCCGATTCCGACCAGCAACAGATAGCCCCAGAATGCAAAGTTACGGGGTTGGTAGAAGCTGAACCGCCTGCCCCAGCCGGAGAGGTCGAGCGCGATGTCGCGTGCGCGATCGAGGTCGGCAAGCGTCGTGGTTGTCACCGCTTTTCCTCTCCGGTTTGGCTGATGCTGGCAATCATCTGCAGCACCGCGGCCGCGGACTCCGAGCCGGCGTCGGAGGGTCCGGTCGCCACGGCTTCGACTCCGCGAGTCCCGAAGACGAAGGCGGCGATGATGCCGGCGGTGTGTGGCCCGGTGACCCGCACCGAAGCACCCAACTTTCCCTGCTCGGTGACGACGGTGCTGGGGGCGCCGGTCACGCGGACGCCGCGACCGCGATTCAGGGCTTCGGAGGTCGTCTCGATCTGGTCGAGCAGTTGCCGGGCGTCGCCGTGGAATTGTCCGGTGCGCACGCTGAACTTCCGAGCCCCGTCCTCGACGGTCGCGGTCGCGGGATACTCGCCGGACAGCGGGGCGTGGCCGGCGCGGAGACCGGAGGTGATGCCCCAGCCGGCCTCCGGAACGAATGTCACGTTGCCTTCGAGCTGTAACACATCGCCGGCTCTGACGACGTCGTGATAAGGCACTGTCGCGTCGATGACCGGCAACACCACTGACATCACGATGGCCAGCGCGAACACCACTAACGTCGGGCGAATGGTGCGCCGATCCAAGCCGAACCATCGCTCGTCGGCGGGCACCCAGCGTTCGTCGGGTTCGAATCTCGTCGGCGCGGTCGCGGAGGCCGTGTCCGGTTGAGGATCAGTCATATCTAGCCGATCGTCTGAGTGGCATCGGGGTTCGAGAGTAACGACGGCGAGAACACTGGACATCGAAATCGGCGACATCGGCGTCTTCGGCCTAAGTCGGGCGGTTAACACCTAGGCTTCAGAACGTGACTATCGACCGTTTTGGGCTTGCTGTGGGCGGCATCCGACTCGCTTCGGGGATCTCGTTTCTCGTCGACCCCCTGCGTGCGAACCGATTCTGGGGTGATCCCGACGAGCCGTCGCCGACGGCGCGACTTCTGTTGCGGTCGATGGGCTATCGCGACGCCTTGATCGGTGGGCTGCTCGCAGCGGCCGCGCTACGTGGCCGAAACACGCGCGGCTGGTTTCTCGCTTCCGCCGGCGCCGACGCGTCCGATCTGCTCGGCGGGATGAGCGTGCATCACGAGATGAAGCGCTCCCAACAGCTGGTCGGCTTGGGTGGTGCAGCTGTCGGCATCGTCACCGGGCTGTGGGGCACGCTGCGCCGGACGGCGCAAGCGGAACAAGAATCCGGAGATCGCGGTTGACCTAGTCGTCCGCGGACGCCGTCACGGCGCTGTGCAGGGAATTTCGATGGGAGCAAACGTGGGTATTGGTGTGCTGACATTCGTGACGGACGAGGGTATCGGCCCGCTGGAGTTGGGCGTCGGACTAGAAGAGCGCGGGTTTGAGTCGCTGTTTTTGGCCGAGCATTCACACATTCCGGTCGATGCGCAGACCCCCTATCCGATGGGTGGACCGATTCCGCGGAAGTACTACCGGACTCTGGATCCGTTTGTGGCGTTGACAGCTGCAGCGGTCGCCACCGAGAGCCTGGTTGTCGGTACCGGGATCGCGTTGATGCCTCAGCGTGATCCGATCCTGACTGCCAAAGATGTTGTGTCCCTGGACCGTGTGTCGCAGGGCCGATTCCGGTTCGGCGTGGGCGTGGGCTGGTTGCGCGAAGAAATCGCCAACCACGGCGTTGATCCCAAGGTGCGTGGACGCGTGGTTGAAGAACGGCTGCGCGCGATGATCGAGATCTGGACGCAGGAGAAGGCGGAATTTCACGGCGAATTCGTGGATTTCGACCCGATCTACAGTTGGCCGAAGCCGGTGACGGAGCCCTATCCGCCGTTGTATCTGGGCGGGGGGCCGGCGAGTTTCCCACGTATCGCCCGGCTACACGCCGGTTGGCTCGCGATGACCCCTTCGGCGGAGGTCCTGTCGGGTCAGCTCGAGGAATTGCGTGCTGCCGCCGACCACGATGTGCCGGTGATCAACTTCCACGGTGGCGAACCGACGGCCACAGAGCTTGAGGGCTACCTCCGGTTGGGTTTGGAACACGTTCTGGTGGACCTGCCGACCGAGCCGCGCGACCAGACGCTTCGACGCTTGGACGATCTACAGGCCGAGTTCGCGCAACTGGGATAGGTTCTCGCGCGCGGTTCAGTCGACGTGAGCGATCAGGGTGTCGATGAGTGCATTGATCGCCGGGCTGGCGTGTTGGGATGCCGCGTAGGCGATCGACAGCGTCCAAATGATGGATGGATGCAGGGGGACGGTGTGCAGGTCGGGGAAGCGGTTGGCCGCGCTGGCGGGCAAGATGGCGCTGGCCAGCCGGTGCCGGATCAGCTCAGCGGCGATCGCATAATCGGCGACCTCGTAGGCGGTTATCGGGCGGACGCCTGCGGCGACGAAGCCCGCATCGAGGCGCTGTCGGATGCCCCATCCGAGCGGGAAGTTGATGAAGTCGGATCCGGCGAGGTCGGCGAGTTTCACCCGCGCGCGACCCGCCAGTGCGTGGCCCGACTCGCAGACGAAGACCATCGGCTCGCTCATCAGCTCGCGCAGCGCTACCAGCTTGGAGCCCGGGCCGGAGATCGACACCAGGGCCAGGTCCATCTGGCCGTCGGCGATAGCCGTCAGATGCCCGGCTGAACCGGTCAGACTCTGCCGGAGGCGAACGCTGATCAACGGGTTCGAGCGGCGGAACTCTTCCAGGGCGGCAGGCAGATTCAATGTTCCCCACGACATCAGGGTGCCCAGGGTGACGGTGCCGGTGAGCTGATCACGGAATGCATCTACCGAGGCCCGAGCCCGGTGCGCCGTGTGGATCACTTCACGGGCGTGCTGAAGGAAGACCTCGCCAGCGGCCGTGAGCGCGATTTGGCGTTTGGAACGATCGAAGAGTTCGACGCCGAGCTCCTTTTCCAATCTGCTGACCGACGCCGATAAGGCAGACTGCACCACGTGAATACGCTGGGCCGCACGAGAGAAGTTCAGCTCGGCGGCCACCGCGACGAAGTACTCCAAGTGGCGCAGTTCCACGGCGAAAATTCTATCGCGCTTCGCGATCGCAATATTCATTTTTCTTCGTTGGACGCGATGATCGGATCGGGTGTTGGCTAGATGGTGTTCGATAAAGACCATCAATCGCAGGAGGAACGGACCGATGCGGGCCTTGCGTTTTGCCGAGTTCGGTGACGCTGACGTTTTGCACGTGACGGACTTACCGGATCCCACCGCGACGGCGGGAGAAGCCGTGATCCGGGTGGAAGCGGCGTCGGTCAACCCGTCCGACGTGAAAAATGTTGCCGGTGCGATGGATTGGACGGTGGTACCGCGCACCCCTGGGCGTGATTTCGCCGGTGTGGTCATCAGTGGACCGCCTGAGTGGCAAGGAGTCGCGGTGTGGGGCACCGGTGGCGACACCGGCTTTACCCGAGACGGATCACACGCCGAGTTGATGTCGGTGCCGGTGGAAGCGCTGGTGCGCAAGCCCGGACGGCTCAGCTTCGATGAGGCCTCCACCGTCGGGGTCAACTTCGTCGTCGCCTGGTACGGGGCGGTGGAAACGGCACAGCTGGCGGCGGGTGAAACCATTGCTGTCTTTGGGGTTTCCGGTGGGGTGGGCGGAGCTGTGGCACAAATCGCTCACGTGCTCGGCGCCAAAGTGATTGGGGTGGGCCGCCGCCTGCCCGCTGCGGACACCGCGGCCGCGGCCGTTATTGACGACTTCATCGCCTTCGACCCGGCGGCAGACGTCGGCGCCGAGATCAAGCGACTCACCGGCGGCATCGGCGTTGACGTGGTGTATGACGCGGTGGGTGGGGTTACCACACCGGCGGCGCTCGCCGCGCTGGCCCAGCGGGGCCGGCTCGTGGTAATCAGCGCCGTCGGCTCTCGCGTCGTCGAAATCGATCTCCTGGACCTGTACCACAACGAAACTCGAATCTTCGGCACGGACAGCACAAAGCTCACCGTCGTCGACTCCGGGCGGCGGCTTCAGGAGATGGCGCCCTACTTCGAGTCCGGGGCGTTTCGGCCACTTCCCATCACCGCCACCTATTCGCTCGACGACGCGGCTTCGGCCTATCGGGCTGTTGCCGACCATGAACCCGGCCGCGTTGTGATCCGGCCCTGACAAGGAGAGGCAAGGCAATGTCGACCAATCTAACCGAACAAACGATTACCGAGGCCGTGCGGCGGACCTTTGACACGTCTACCGACGAGCGCTTCCGGCAACTGTTCGTCGGTCTGGTGCAGCACCTGCATGATTTCGCGCGCGAGGTGCAGCTGACCGGTGACGAATGGTTCACCGCCATGGACTTCCTTGAGCGAGTGGGCAAAATCTCCAGCCCAACCCGCCAGGAGGTGATGTTGCTCTCCGACATTCTGGGGTTGAGCGTGCTGCTGGACAGGATCAACCAGCACGTCGGCTCTTCGGTCACCGACTCGGCTCTGCTTGGCCCGTTTTACGTCGAGGGTCGTCCGACCGCCGACAACGGGGACGACATCTCCGACGGCGTGGCGGGTACGCCGATGTTCGTCACCGGCCGGGTTGTCGACGAGCAGGGCAGGCCGATCGCGGGCGCTCATGTGGACACCTGGCACAGCGATGGTGAAGGTTTCTACGACGTTCAGCAGACCGAGAAGCTGCACGACGAGTTCGCCATGCGGGCACTACTGACCACTGACGGTGACGGACGCTTTTGGTACCGGTCCATTAAACCTCGCTATTACCCGATGCCCACCGACGGGCCCTGCGGGGAAATCATGCGCGCCGCAAACCGATCGGTGATGCGCCCCCAGCATGTGCACTTCTGGTTCCACGCCGACGGCTATCAACCGCTGATCACGCAGCTGTTCGACCGAGACGATCCGTACATCGGCCGCGACGCGGTCTTCTCGGATGTGGAATCGCTGCAAGCGGATTACGTGCGTCACGAGCCCGGGGTCGCCCCAGACGGGACGACGGTCGAGGAGCCCTTCGTAACCTTGGACTGGACCTTCACCCTCGCCGCGGACGGGGGTTAGGCCAATGTCACGGATACCATTCGCCAGCATCGATTGGCAACCCGAACCGATCCGCCAATGGATGGCACGTCGCGGCAACCTCAACGTGTTCCGATTGCTCGCCAACGCCCCGAAGGTGTTCGACGGGTGGACGCAGATGGTCGACGAGTTGTTCACCAGCCCTACCTTCAGCAGTCGCATGCGGGAGGTGGTCATCCTGCGGGTGGCCCATTTGCAGGGCTCACGCTACGAACTGAGCCAGCACGTCGGGATCGCCCGCGCTGCGGGTCTGACCGAGCACGATATCAACGCCATCCTCGACCGCGATGATCTCGACGCGGCCGACTTCAGCAACACTGAACGTATCGCGCTCGACGTCACCAGCGAGTTGTGTAACACCCACCAATTGCGGGATGACACCTTCGCTGCGGCCCACGCCGTCTTCGGTGATGAGGCGCTCACCGAATTGCTGATGATCATTAGCTGCTACTACGGGCTGGCTTTGGTGCTCAACGCGGCGGACCCCGATGTCGACGCAGCGGCAAGATTCCAACCCTGACAGGAGAAGCCGAATGACTCGAATCGCCTACCGCGAGCCGGAAGAGATGACCGAGCAGGCCCGCGAATTGACCGCTGCGCGGGGCAATCTCAACGTCTACCGTGCGCTGGCCAACGCGGATAAGGTGTTTACCGGCTGGATGCTGGCCGGGCACGCCGCCCTCACCAGCCCGGTGCTGCCGGTCAGGCTGCGCGAACTCGTCGTCCTGCGCACTGCTTATCTGATGAACTGTCCTTACGAGCTCGGCCAGCACAGGGACGTCGCCCGTACGGCCGGGGTCAGCAGCGACGAGATCGCGGCCGTCACCTCGGAATCTGATTGGCAAGAGCATCATTTCGATGCAGTCGAACTTGCGCTGCTGTACCTGACGACCGAGTTGCTGACCACCCGCAACGTCTCTGCCGAACTATTCGACAAAGTGCACACCGCCTTGGGTTCGGAGGCCACGGTGGAAGTTTTGATGGTGATCGGCCGCTATGCGGGCCTGGCGCTGATGCTCAACGCGCTGGAAGTCGACCTCGACGAATCCGCCCGGCTGCCAATCCCGCCGGTGCAGTCGTGACCGCGCGCCAGAGCCCGTTCCGTAGCGATCTTCTCCAGGGGAAGGTGGCATTGGTCACCGGCGGCGCTACCGGGCTCGGACTGGAGATCGCTCGGGTGCTGGGCAGTCACGGGGCTCGCGTCGCCATCTGTAGCCGGAAGGAAGCCAACCTCCGGGCCGCGGTCGGCGCCTTGCGGGAAGCGCGGATTGAGGCATGTTACGGCGTCTGCGACGTGCGCCGGCACGACGAGGTGACGGCAGTCGTCGAGGACGTGCTACGGACGTTCGGACAGCTCGACGTAGTGGTCAACAATGCGGCGGGAAACTTCCCGGTCCCGATCAGCGATCTCAGCCCTAACGGGTTCAAGGCCGTGGTCGACATCGACCTTGTAGGGACATTCAACGTATCGAAGGCCGCATACGAGCTATGGCTACGTGATCATGGCGGCGCCGTCGTGAACATCAGCGCGGCGATTCAATACCGCGGCATGGCGCTGCAAGCCCACGTCGTTTCCGCCAAGGCCGGCATCGATGCGCTGAGCCGCGCCTCGGCGATCGAGTGGGGGCCGGACGGTATTCGCGTCAATATCGTTGCGCCCGGGGCGATGTCAGGGACCGAAGGAGTGAAGAGAATCGCAGGCGACGAACAACACCGCACTGTGCAGAATCCACTCAGGCGGTCCGGGTCGACCACCGAGGTCGCGGAAGCAGTGCTGTTCCTGGCAAGCGACGCGGCGTCGTACGTCACCGGAGCAACATTGGTCGTCGACGGCGGAGGATGGCTGACCTCCAGTGGCATCCCGGATTTGCCGGGCTACCGCTGACTAGCGAGGTAGCCTCGCGGCAGCACCGAGAAGTCAACGCACGCCGCGGCCATCACGTCGTCCAACGCGGGAGCGACCGGGGCGTGGAGCTCCAACAGCACACCGGCTGACGGTGCTTTCAGGGCGCCGACGTTTTCGTTCAGTAGCCACAGCGTGGTCTCTGCCGCGATACCGGCCCAACCGTTCTGCGCCCTCATCAGGGTAAGGACGCCGAGTTCGTCGCCGACGGGCGAGAGTATCCGATGATGCCAGGCGCTGTCGGCCTTGGAACCGTTGTGCGGCTGCACCATTGCAAGGACGGTGCCACCACCGGATTCGAACCGTGCCGCACCGTCAGCCGGCACAATTTTTCCCGTCGGGGTGTTCTGCCTTGTGACGGTGGTGGTTTTACCGACCGCGATGCGGAGTTCGTCGCCGGTGGGGTTGGACACCGTGTAGTTGCTCTTGCCTCCGTTCTTATATCCGAGCAACACAGCGACGCCACCCTTTTGTTGGGCGTACGCCAATTCGGTGCCGTCGGGGGTGGTGAGCTGAACTCTCAACGCGTTCGACGTCGATCTGGCCAGTCGCGCGATGACGACAGTTGCGTCTCCAAGAATCGGCATGGCGAAATCCTAGGCCTGACGCGATCGAGCCGGCGCACAGGTCACATGGTCACGGTCAGTGGCCAGACGCTCCAAATGTCCTCGCAGTACTCGGCGATGGCACGGTCCGACGAGAACTTGCCGCTGCGTGCGGTGTTCATGATGGACATCTTCGTCCAGGCGTCCCGGTCCTGCCACGCCGCACTCACCTGATCTTGGCACTCCATATACGACGCGTAGTCGGCGCAGACCAGGAACGGGTCGACGTAGCGCAGGTTGTCCACCAGCGGCCGGAACACATCGGTGTCGCCGTGCGAGAACGTCCCGTCGGCGATCAGGTCCAGCACCGCGGCCAGCTCGTCGTTGCAGTCGATGTAATCCTCGGAACGGTAGCCTCTCGCCTTCACCGCCTCGACTTCGTCGACGGTCATACCGAACAGGAAGAAGTTTTGCGGTCCGACCTCTTCACGCATCTCCACGTTCGCACCGTCGAGCGTGCCGATGGTCAGGGCACCGTTGATCATGAACTTCATGTTGCCGGTGCCGGAGGCCTCCTTGCCTGCGGTCGAAATCTGCTCGGACAGATCCGCGGCCGGGTAGATCATGTGCGCGTTCTTCACGCTGAAGTTCGGCACGAACGCCACCTTCAGGAATCGGTTGACCTCCGGGTCGGCGTTGACCGTCTCGCCGACGGCGTTGATCAGCTTGATGATTCGCTTGGCCATGAAGTAGCCCGGCGCGGCCTTACCGCCAAAGATGAAGGCACGTTCCGGAATTGACATGCCGGGGTTCTGCTTGAGCCGGTGGTACAGCGCGATGATATGCAGGACGTTGAGGTGCTGACGCTTGTACTCGTGGATCCGCTTGACCTGGACGTCGAACATCCAATCCGGGTTGAGCTCGACGCCGGTCGCCGCCCGAAGGAACTTGGCAAGTCGCGCCTTGTTGCCGCGTTTCACGTCGCGCCATTGCTGGCGGAAGGAGCGATCGTCAACGAATGGCTCCAGTCCGCGCAGGCGCCCCAAGTCGGTCAGCCAGCTCTCCCCGACGGTGCGGTTCAGCAGTTCCCGCAGCCCGGGGTTGGCCAACGCAAGGAAGCGGCGCGGCGTCACGCCGTTCGTCTTGTTGCTGAATCGCTCCGGCCAGAGCTCGAAGAAGTCTTTGAGCACGCTTTCTTCCAGCAGCTGCGAGTGCAGGGCGGCGACACCGTTGATCGCGTGGCTGCCGACGGTGGCCAAATGTGCCATCCGGACGTGCTTGCCGTCGTCCTCGCCGATGAGCGACATCCGGCGGAGCCGGTCCTCGTCGCCGGGGAACCGCTCGCGCACCTCGTCGAGGAAACGACGGTTGATCTCGTAGATGATCTCGAGATGGCGGGGCAGGGACTCGGCGAACAACTCCAGCGGCCAGGTTTCCAGTGCTTCGGGCAGCAGGGTGTGGTTGGTGTAGCCGAACGTTGCGACCGTGATCGCCCACGCCTCGTCCCAGTCCAGCTCGCGGTCGTCGATCAACAACCGCATCAGCTCGGCGACCGCGATCGACGGGTGGGTGTCGTTGAGCTGCAGGGCAAACCGCTGCGGGAGTTCTGTGACGCCCGCATCGGCGAGGTCGTCCATGATGTGCAGTACGTGCTGCAGCGAGCAGGACACGAAGAAGTACTGCTGCAGCAGGCGCAGCCGCTTACCCGCCTCCGGTTCGTCATTGGGGTACAGGACTTTGGTCACCGTCTCAGACGTGACCTCGTCCTCGACTGCCTTGTAGTAGTCGCCGGTGTTGAAGGCTTCCAACGCGAACGACTCGACGGCTCGCGCGCTCCACAACGTGAGCACGTTGCAGGTGTTGACGCCATAACCCTGGATGGGAGTGTCGTAGGCAACGCCTTTCAGCAGCCGTCCCGGCACCCAGCGCACCCGGTCGTGGCCGGCCTCGTCGCTGTAGTGCTCGGCGTAGCCGCCCCACTTGACCAGATAGTTGACGTCGGGTTTGGCAATCTCCCAAGGGTTTCCGTTGACCAGCCAGTTGTCGGTCTGCTCCACCTGCCAGCCGTCGTGGATCTGCTGGTTGAAAATGCCGAACTCGTAGCGGATGCCGTAGCCGATCGCGGGACGTTCGAGTGTGGCCAGCGAGTCCAGGTAACACGCGGCGAGCCTGCCCAGGCCGCCGTTACCCAGCCCCGGTTCGGGCTCACAAGCCAGGACCTCGTCGAGATCCTGGCCCATCGCGGCCAGCGCGGTCTTCGCCGCGTGCTCCATGCGCAGGTTCAGCAGGTTGTTGCCCAACTGCGGACCCATCAGGAACTCGGCGGATAGGTAGCAGGTCACCTTGCGGCCGAGATCCAGCGAGGTCTGCGTCGACGCCACCCGGCGGTCCTGCATGCGGTCACGGACGGCCAGCGCAAGCGCCCGGTAGTAGTGCTCGGGCCGCAGCGCCGCGGCCGGCCGGCCGATCGAATAGCGCAGGTGATCGGTGATCGCCCGCTGTAGCGCCTGCGCGGCCATCCCGGTGCGGGAGTGCTCGACCAGATCGGCTGGCCTGGTGTGATCGACATCGGTCATGGTCAGTCCTACTCCCTAGGTGGCGGCACCGCAGCGATGCGCGCCGCGGCGCGCAGGGCGACATTGTGGCAGCGGTGTCTGCACACCAGGAACGCAATTGACGTCGGCTTCGTGAACGCAAGCCCACGGACTAGCGAAGAAAAGACACTCCGGCCACGGACGCGCCGGGGCGAGGACCTACTCCGGCCAGCTGTTGTTCAGGATGATCTGGACGAAGTCACCACGCACGAAAGTGTCGTCGAAGTGTTGCAGCACATCGGCATTCATCGTTCCGAATGTGCTGTCCGGCCGATGCTTCATCCCGTCGTTGAACGCCCGGAGGATCCGGTTCTTGAAGTCGGGTCGAGGATGCGCAACGGTGACCGCCTCAATCTCCTCGGCGGATAGGTTGTTATGACCGATGCCCAGCACGTCGGTTTCCACACCCGCTGTGACGAGCGCGATTTCGGGATCCAGGAACTCTGGCACACCGGGTGTCGTGTGCAGCGCTATGGACAGCCAGACCTTGCGGGCGCCGGCCCCGTCTATTCCGCGGCCCAGGAGAAAGTCCCGCGCCGCGTTGGCGCCGTCGACCTCGAACCGAAGCATGGACGTCCGGTAGCCCTCCGTGAGTCCGATGTCGTGAAACATCGCGCCGGCGTACAGCAACTCGGGATCGGGCTGCAGGCCACGCCGACGACCGTGCAGTGCACCGAAAAGGAACACCCGGCGGGAGTGGTTGAACAACAGCTCGTCTTCGGTGTCGCGGATGTACTCGGTGATTTCACGCGTGAGCGGGGTATCGGGAACTGTGATGCCGGCGATGGACTGCGGGGATGTGGCGGTCATCAGTCGATCCTTTCGATCTGATATAGCCAATACAACCCCTAGGCCACGTCCAACACTGCGGGTGGCAGATATTTCTGGTCGATCAGCGACTGCAGGGCGGTGCGGAATGCAATCTCGGTATCAACGACTTTGGTGAACCCGGCTTGGCGCAGCTTGACGGTGCTGACAAAGGCACGGGGGCCTTCGGGTGCGCCGTAGGCGAATGCGAAGTCCGCGTGCTGGTCACCGTGACCGACCAGCTGGTGCAGATTCAGCGGGCGGAGTCCGTATTTGGCGACAATGCGATCCCAGAGGTCGGAGTGGTCGGCAAGATAGGCGGCCAGACTCATCGGAGTATCCGGTCCGATCTGGACGCCGAGCGTTCTGGCCAGCGCGGGCCACACATTCCGCCATTCAAAGACGTCGCCGTTGGTGATGTTGAACCCCTCGTTGGCTGCGCGCGGTGATCCCGCAGCCCAGACCATCACGTCAGCGACCAGGTCGGCGTCGGCTGCTTCCCAGACGAACGAAGGGCCGCCGCTAAAGCCGAACGGTTCGCCCTTCGCCCGCTGGATCGCGGCGTAGACACCGATAGCGGGAAGCACGTTCAGTGCACCAGGTGTGGGGCCGGTGACGAGTTGCGGTCGCAGCGCGGTATAGCTGAAGCCGTGCTTGGCGCCCATCTCTGCGACATACTCTTCTTGATCCAGGAAGAAGTTGGGATGCGGATCGCGGGGATCGCTTTCCCGCGCCGGGATGGCGATAGGGTGCAGGTGCACGCCGTAGACCTTCGTTCCCTGCAGGATGCTGATGTGCTGAAAATCTTTAACGTTTCCTATGATCGGTTCCACCACGTTGCCCATCATCGCGTTGTTTGTCTCGATTTGGTCTTTGCTCGACCAGCCCGCGACCAGGTCGGGCTTTTCGTGCAGCGCCGTGTATGCGATGTGCGTGATGTCGGTCAGCGGCTCGAACGCCGCACGGGCCGCTTCGCGGTCCTGCAGATCGACCGGCAGAAACTCGATCTCCCGACCGCTGAACAATTCGGGCTTGCGGCGCGAGACCCCGACTACGTCCCAGCCCGCAGACAGAAACTTCTCGATCGCAGCGACCCCGATCAAACCGCTCGCGCCGGTGACCAACACCTTGTTAGACATGGTGACCTCCGTTCCTTGCGCGTGTGCTAGCCACCGATCGCCAGCTGACCACCGGTGACCTGCAGGATGGCGCCGTTCACGTAGCTCGCTGCGGGCGAGGCCAGAAAAGTGATGGCGTTGGCGATCTCGTCGGGCGCTGCGACGCGCCCCATGGCGGTGTAGGCGGCAAAGCCGTCTGCAAGGCCTGGCGTGGCGTCAGTGCCGGGGGTCTCGACCGGCCCGGGCTGCACCGCGTTCACCCGCACGCCTGACCGGCCGAATTCATCGGCCCAGACGCGTGTCAGCAGTTCCACGCCGGCCTTGGTGGCGCCGTAGATGCCTCCGGTGCGAGACGGGATAGCGGCGGCGACCGTGCTCAGGTTGACGACGACGCCGTGGCCTCGCTCGGCCATACCTGGCACCAGCTTCTGCACCAGGATGTACGGGGCCCGCAGGTTGATGTCGACGTGCTCGTCGAAGAACACGTCGTCGGTGTCCGCGGTCGCGCCGAACTTGTAGACACCGGCGTTGTTGACCAGGATGTCGACCGGGCCCGCCTCGGCGGCCAGTCGGCGCACGTCGTCGGCGTCGGCAAGATCAGCAGCGATGAAACGTGCTTTGCCGCCGGCATTTTGGATTTCCTGCACCACCTTGGCGCCGCGTTCGGCGCTACGCCCGTGCACTATTACCGCGGCGCCGAGCTGACCGAGTTGCAGGGCGACCGCCTGGCCAATCCCGGCCGTGGCCCCGGTCACCAATGCGGTCGAACCCTCGAGAGTTGTTGTCATCGGACCTGCTCCTTAACCGAAGAACTGTGGATGTCGCGAGCAATAGCGCAGCGCCGGATCCATTTAGTCCGCGACCCATCTATCTGGCTTATCGGCGCTATAAGGGGCGGCTATAAGCTAGACCGATAGCTAGTCGGCGGAGCCGGATAGGACGGCACCAGCGGTTATGGAGTTGCGGGAACTCAGCGCTTTCGTGGCTGTCGTGGAAGAAGGCGGCATGTCCGCCGCGTCTCGGCGCCTCCACGTGAGTCAGTCGGCGCTATCGCAGACGGTGAGCGCCCTGGAGCGCGAGCTCGGGGTGACGCTGTTGGAGCGCACCAACACCGGCGTGCGCCCAACGGAAGCGGGAACGGCATTGCTCGCAGAGGCGCGTGCAGTCTTGGCTCGCTACCACCAGGCCGTGCGGACAATGAGCACTTACGGCAACGAGTCGAGCGGCGTCATCAGACTCGGCATCCCGTTGGAGTTGGCTCCTGATGTGCTGCCCACGGCGCTGGCCAAATTCGCAGCGGATTCACCGAACACGCGCGTCGTTCCGCAGCACCTCTCAACGGCCGCGCAATTCGAGGCTTTACGCAGTGATCAACTCGACGTGGGTCTGGTCCGCGAACGTCCCTCCGGATCCGAATTCGACGCGATGCTCGTTGCGCAGGAATCCGCTGGCGTACTGGTCTCGTCGAAAGTTGCTGTGCGACTGGCTGACTCCGGTGGTGTCCAGCTCGACCAGCTGGCCGAACTGCAGTGGGTCGGCTTCCCCCGCTCCAGCAGCCCGGCTTGGTTTGACGAGCTGACCGGAATCCTTCGAAGCCACGGCATCGATATCGGACAGCCGGTGCCGGACGGTCAGGAACTGATCGCTGCCGTTAAGTTCGCGGCCGTCAGCAGTGGGCAGGCCTTCGCGCTGGCACCTGAGAATGGGCTGCAACCGCGGCCCGACGACGTAACTTGGTTACGGTTAGTCGGTAACCCAGTGGTGCGCCGCACCTGGGTGGTGTGGGCGGCAGAGTCGCGTCGGCGCGATGTCGGGCGGCTGATCGCGTCGTTTCAGCCGCCCGAAGGCATCTGACTCAGCAGCGCGTCGAGCCCGTATTCGAAGACGGCGTCATAGTCGGCGGGGGACTGGAGCGCCTGGACCAGCGCCCGGTCGGGCCAGTCGTCGTCCCACAGCGAGGGGTCTTCCTCTTCGTGTTTGGCTCCACGCACAGCCGAGAACTGCATGATTGCAGACGATATGACGTGAACCTGCACCGCTCGCAGGATCAGTGCGGCATCGTTTCCGGTCACGCCCAGCTCCGCGAGCTGCGCTGCCAACGTCTGCTGAATCGGTAGAAACAGCATCGGCGTCCGATCACGTTCGTGCGCAATGGCAAGCAGGTGTTGTCGGTCGATCAGCGCCCTGCGCTGCGAGCGCGCCAGTGACGCAATCCGTTTGACCGCGGTGTCACCCTCGATGGGCAGATGCGCCATCTCGCTGACCAATCGGTCGACCAGGCTGTCGAAGAGCTTGTCGCGGCCACCGACATGCCAATAGATCGACGTGACCGCCACCCCGAGTTCTTCGGCGAGGCCGCGCATGGTGAATGCCTCGATGCCGTGCAGTTCGATCAGGCGAGCGGCGGTGTCCAGGATCGTCTCCGCGCTAACGGCCTCAGCCACCGGTCATCCGATCCGCCTCGGGTAATTCCAGATAGCGCTCGAGGTTGCGGTGCATGTTGATCACCCGGCGTTCCTCATTGGACAGCGTCGAGTGCGTGAACCCCGGTTGGTGCAGACCGCGCTGCAGTCCGGCCAACACGTTGATGTCCTGCGTGATCACCAGACCGGGCTCGGCCTGCCCCGCCGTCATCCGCACATCGGCAGGCGTGCAGCGCGGCGCGCCTGGCGGCATGCGCGTCCACAGGAACATCACCAGTTCGCCGTGATCGGGGTCGGGCCCGGGATGTGACGTCATCACCGTCAGGTGGTCGGCGTTGGCCAGCAGCGTCAGGTTCGGGAAGACGTTGTACTGGTGCAGCCGCATCATCTGATCGGTAGTCGCCCAGCTCAAATCGACACCTCGCCCGGCGGCGAAAGCCTTGATCTGATCCGCGATTACGTCGATGGCCGACTGGCCACCCGGGAAGGGAGTACCCTCGGCGACGCCCATCAGTGCGCCTTGGGTGCAGACATAGGCGTCCCACACCTCGGCGTCGGTGGGCGCCTGCTTGAGATGCGGGCTGGGCACACCGTAGAGCTGCTCGGACTTGCCGGTGTGCCCCCAAATGACTTGCGGGGCATAGACGTCGTCCATGCACCGGTGCAGCTCAGGGTGCAGCGTTTGAATGTGGTAGGTCTCGCTGTACCCGTCGGCAATGGTCTTCCAATTCGCGTCGACCTCGATGGTCATGGTGCCGTAGCAGCGGAAGTCGCCGAGCCCGAGCCAGCCGATGTCGTCCGGCACCGCCTCCAGAAAGTCGCTCAGCGGCGCCGCGTTGACCTCGAGGTTGACGAAGACGAGCCTCTCCCAGACCTCGACCCGGGCCGTGAACAACGGAAACTCCGACATCTGCAGGGTTCCGAATCCCTTGCGGTTCGGCACCCGCTTAAGAACGCCGCACAGATCCCACGTCCAGCCGTGATAGCCGCAGCGCAGTTCACCCAAGCCCGTACCCGAGCCGGCGCACAACGAGTTGCCGCGATGGCGGCAGACGTTCTGGAAGGCGCGAAGCGTCCCGTCGCCGCCGCGGACGATGAGTACCGAGTAAGGGCCGCAACGGTATTCGAAGTAATCTCCCGGTTCGGCGACATGGTCCACCGTGCACGCGACCTGCCATACCTTCGGCCACATCCGCTCGACTTCGAGTTGTGCAAACGCGGGGGAGTAGTACCGCTCCGCGGGCACCAGGGTCGGTCGTTGTGGCGGCGCGCCGATCGCATCCTCGAGTTGAGCATCGCGCGCTGTTTGGGTCATATGCGCCGCTCCTTCTCATCGCTTCGCTCTGCATCGTCGCCGGCGTGGGTCATATGCGCCGCTCCTCCTCATCGCTTCGCTCTGCATCGTCGCCGGCGCGGGTGGTCATCGAAGCACTCCCGTCGCGTCTGTAACGGTGTTACATTGGACCACTGTAGCGGTCGGCTGGCAGGCAAAGGGAGTAATCGTGTTCGATCTGAAAATCACTGGCGGAACCGTCGTGGACGGAACCGGTGCGGACAGATTCGAGGCCGACGTCGCCGTCAAGGACGGCAGGATCGTCGAGGTCCGTCGGCGCGGGCCTGGCAGTGCGCCGCTGGAAGGCGAGGCCGCCGAGACGATCGACGCAACCGGAAAGATCGTCGCGCCCGGGTTTGTCGACATCCACACCCACTACGACGGCCAGGTCAGCTGGGACGACATGTTGGAGCCGTCCAGCAGTCACGGCGTGACCACCGTCGTCACTGGGAATTGCGGCGTCGGGTTCGCGCCGGTTCGGCCGGGCACGGAGGACTGGCTGATCGGGCTGATGGAGGGTGTCGAGGACATTCCCGGCAGCGCACTCACCGAGGGCATCTCGTGGGGCTGGGAGAGCTACCCCGAATACCTCGATGCGATCGGAAAGAAGAACTTCGCCGTCGACGTGGGCAGCCAGGTGGCCCACGGCGCGATCCGCGCCTACGCGATGGGCGAGCGCGGCGCCCGTAACGAGCCCGCGTCACCCGACGACATCGCCGCGATGGCGCGCCTGGTGCAGGAAGCCGTCGAGGCCGGCGCGCTGGGCTTCTCGACGTCGCGCACCATCGGTCACCGGGCCATCGACGGCGAACCGGTTCCCGGAACCTATGCCGCAGAGGATGAGCTGTTCGGACTCGGCCGGGCCATGGCGGCCGGCGGTCAGGCCGTCTTCGAGCTTGCCCCGCAGGGCGTGGCCGGCGAGGACATCATTGCGCCCAAGAAGGAACTGGATTGGATGCAGCGCTTGGGCGCCGAGATCGACCGGCCCATCTCGTTCGGGATGATCCAGGTGGATGCCGCCCCAGAGCTATGGCGCGAACAGTTGGACATCTCGGCGGCCGCCCACGCGGCCGGCAGTCGGTTGTACCCCCAGATCGCCGCGCGACCGTTCGGCATGCTGTTCGGCTTCCCAGGGCACCACGCGTTCACCCACCGCCCGACCTTCCGCCGGCTGAAGGCCGAATGCAGCCGCGAGGAGCTGGCTCAGCGGCTGGCCGACCCGGCCGTCAAGGCCGCGATCCTGTCCGAGGACGACCTGCCGCCTGACCCAAACAAGTTGTTCGACAACATGTTTGCGCTCGCACAGTACTCACTCGGCCGGCTGTACGCGATCGGCGATCCCCCCGACTACGAGCCGACCGACGACCGCACCGTGGAGAAAATCGCCGCCGAACGAGGCGAGGATCCATTGGCCACGCTCTATGACCTCATGCTCGAGTCCGACGCAACGTCGATGCTGATGCTGCCGTTCTACAACTACTCGCACGGCAACCATGACGCGATCCGCGAGATGCTCACCCATCCCGCGGGCGTCGTCGGACTGTCCGATGGCGGCGCTCACTGCAGCATGATCTGCGACGCGTCATATCCGACCTTCCTGCTGACGCACTGGGCCCGCGATCGCCACCGCGGCGAGAAGCTGCCGCTGGAGTACTTGGTTCGCAAGCAGTCACGCGATACCGCTCAGCTGTTCGGCCTCTCGGATCGCGGCGTCATCGAAATCGGAAAGCGTGGCGACGTCAACGTGATCGACATGGATGCGATCACCTTGCACGCCCCAAAGATGGCCTACGACCTGCCGGCCGGAGGCAATCGACTGATCCAGGGCGCCTCCGGCTACTGCGCGACGATTGTCAACGGCGTGGTCACCCGCCGCGACAACGTCGACACCGGTGCGCGGCCCGGCCGCTTGGTGCGCGGCGCGCGCTGAGCGTCGGGCTACCTGACGGCTTGGTCGATCAGCGTCTCCGCTGCCGCCCGAGCGGGCGCCCACGGCGAGCAGTCGTCTAATGACGTCGCTAGTGCGGCCGCACCTTCGTAGAGCACGCCGAGTTCGTTGCCCAACAGTTGCGGGTCGACGGCGCCCGCTTGTTCGGCCAGCTCGGTCAGCCCGTCGATGAAGCTGCGCTTGCTCTCGCGAACGATTTCTTGAACTCCCGGCATAGCCCCGGCGGCCTCGACGGCCGCGTTGTGGAATGGGCACCCCCGTAGGGGTCCCTCGCGGGCCATGGGCGCTTCGAAGACAGCCAGCAAGCGCTCCCGCGGCGTTTGATCGCCGCCTTGCAGGACAGCGGCGACGCGGTCCTCGACGCTGCGCAGATACTCCTCCACCACCGCCGTCTTGCTCGGAAAGTGTTGGTACAGAGTACGTTTGGAGACGGATGATTCGGCGGCGAGTCGCTCGACGCCGGTGGCGTTGATGCCCTCCCGATAGAATAACTCCGCCGCAGCATCCAGGATGCGCTGGCGTGCGCCACGGCCACCCTTGCTCTTCACCTGCTCCTTGCTCATTGCTGCAGTATACCGACCGGTTTACATCGGACGTCAAGTCGTGTAGCGTGGCGGCAGACAGAAGTACACCAATCGGTTTACTAGGGAGTGGACATGACAAATCGATCGCCAGTGGTGCTTGTTACCGGCGTTTCCTCGGGAATCGGCCGGGCCGTGGCGGACGCATTCGCCGCGAAGGGCTTTGAGGTCTTCGGCACCAGCCGCCACCCGCGAACCACCGAACCCGTCGCCGGCGTGGAGCTGGTCCAGCTCGACGTGACCGACGACGCGTCGGTCACCGCAGCCGTTTCGACGGTTGTTCAGCGTGCGGGTCGCATCGACATCGTGGTCAACAACGCCGGTGCCGGTGTGTTCGGCGCCGCGGAGGAGACGTCGGTTGCCCAGGCGCAGCAGCTGTTCGAGACCAACTTCTTCGGGTTGGTGCGGTTAACCCGTGCGGTATTGCCTTATCTACGTGCGCAGCGCAGCGGTCGCATTATCAACATCAGCTCGGTGCTGGGCTTTCTGCCGTCGCCGTACGGCTCGCTCTACGCGGCTTCAAAGCACGCCGTCGAGGGCTTCACGGAATCCCTGGATCACGAAACCCGCGAATTCGGCGTGCGGGCGGTAGTCGTGGAACCCGGCTACACCAACACCTCGTTCGAGGCCAACGCGACCGATGCCGACTCACCGCTGGAGAGTTACGAGGCCATCCGCGAGCACGTCAAGCAGGCCATCACCGAGGCGCTGCACACCGGCGATGACCCGGATGTCGTCGCACGAGTCGTTCTCAAGGCGGCGACCGACCGCACGCCGAAGCTGCGTTACCCGGCCGGGCCGCTGGCACGGCGGCTGGCGCTGCTGAAGAAGTTCGCCCCGGCCGGCTTGCTGGACAACGGAGTTCGCAAAGCGAACAAGCTGGGCAAGGCACCCAAGCCGGCCGTTGCTTCGAAGGCGCAAGTCCCGGTGGTGTGAAGTCAATCGAGCTTGCGAGAACTCGACATTTGCTGATCTTGATGCTCGCAGCATCGGTAGGCTCAGCCGATGGCGGAAACGTCGTACGCACCTTGCGGTGATCTGAGCCTGGCCTACCAGGTGATCGGCGACGGGCCGATCGACCTCGTTTTCGTCGGTTCGTTCGCCAGCCACGTGGAGCTTTGCTGGACCGTGCCCGAATTCGAGGCCTTCTTGGAACGACTCTCCACATTCTGTCGCGTCCTGTTGTTCGATAAGGCCGGGGTAGGGCTGTCGGATCCGGTCCCGCAAGTTCGCACGCTGGATGACCGAGCGGCGCTCGCTGGCAGTCCTGGGGCCGCGCGGTCCGCTCGACTTGGGGCAGCGGTGCAGCACTTAAAGAGCTGCTGCCGTCGGTCCGGTCGGTACGCCAGCTCGCAATGGTGGAGCGCATGAGCGCCAGCCCAGGGATGGCGCGGGCGACGCTCGAAGCGGCGTTCAGGGTTGATGTGCGGCCGCTTTTGCCGACGATCGCCGCGCCCACCCTGGTGATTCATGCCCGCGATGACGTCGTTCCCGTGCAGCACGGCCGGTACATCGCTGACCACATCCCCGGTGCGCGGATGCTCGAAGTCGACGGCAACGACCACGTGCCCTGGCTCGCCGATCCCGACAAGGTCTTGACCGTGATCGAGGAGTTCCTCACCGGCAGCCATGCCGCACCGTCGCCGTCACGTCGCGCCTTGCGGACTGTGCTGTTCACCGACATCGTCGCGTCGACGCAACATGCCTCGGCGACGGGCGACGAGCGGTGGCGCGCGGTGCTGCAGCGCTTCGGTGAAATCACCGCCGGAGACACGCAACGGTTCGGCGGCACGCTGATCAAGAGCACCGGCGACGGCCACCTTGCCACCTTCGATGGCCCCACGCAGGCCATCCGGTGCGCGGAAGCATTGCGCGACAATGCCGAGAAGCTGGGCATCGAGATCCGTATAGGTATCCACTCTGGCGAGTGCGAACTGCTGGAAAGCGACATCGGGGGGATCGCAGTACATATTGCAGCCCGGATACTCGGCCAGGCTGGCGCCGGCGAAATCCTCGTTTCACGCACCGTCCGCGACTTGGTCGTCGGCTCGGGCACCGGGTTCGAGGATCGCGGCAGCGTCGAGTTGCGTGGGGTACCCGGCACCTGGCAAATCCTCGCGGTGGATCGGCACGGCCCGCCAGCCGGATCGGCCGAGGCGGAGCTGGCGTCGGTGCCCACCCCCGGACCGCGGGCCGCGATGCGCCGTGTGGACCGCGCCGTGGCGGTAATGGCCAGGCGGACACCGTGGATCCTCCGCGGGGTGGCCCGCCTCGCTGCCGGAACAACTGCGCGCGACTAGTTCGTCAGGTGCCGCAGAAGGTTTGGTAGGGACCGAAGTCTTCGGGGGCCGGACTGGCGTAGCGCTCGAGCCCCGGTCGTTCGTGGTAAGGGTCGGCGACGGCGACGAGCAGCCGCTGAAGCGGATCAACGTCGCCCGCCGTCGCCGCACTCAGCGCTTCCTCGACGAGATGGTTGCGCGGAATATAGATCGGGTTGACGCGGTCCATCGAGTCGGCATCCGGGCCCAGCGCCCGCCACCGTGACATCCACTCGTCAAATCCGGCGGGGGGTTCGGCATGGCGCAGGTGGCGGAGGAAGCGGAAGAAGGAGGTGTAGTCCGTCTTGCTCTCCTTCAGCAGCGGCAGCAAGTCGTCGACCAACGACGTGACGACCTCGGCGTCGATATCGGCAGGCAGGCCGAGTTTGGCTCGCATCCCGGATGTCCAGACCGTGTCGTACTCGTCGCGGAATGCCCCGAACGCGTTCTCCGCGAGCGCAATTCCTTCTTCGACGTTGTCGGAGAGTAGCGGAAGCAAGGCCTCGGCGAACCGGGCGAGGTTCCAGCCGGCGATGGCGGGTTGATTGCCGTAGGCGTAGCGGCCCCAATGATCGATCGAACTGAAGACCGTGTCGGGGTCGTAGGCCTCCATGAAGGCGCATGGCCCGTAGTCGATGGTTTCACCGGAGATCGTCATGTTGTCGGTGTTCATCACGCCGTGGATGAACCCGATCAGCATCCACTGAGCCACGAGCGACGCCTGGACCCTGGCCACGGCTTCGAACAGCGCGAGGTATGGGTGGTCGGCCTCCGCAGCCTCGGGATGGTGGCGCGCGATCGCGTGGTCGGCGAGGCGTCGCAGCAGGTCGAGGTTGGCGGTCGCGGCGGCGTACTGGAAGCTGCCGACGCGCAGGTGGCTGCTGGCGACGCGGGTGAGCACGGCACCCGGCAGTAGCGTCTCGCGCTGCACGGGGTGTCCCGTGCCGACTACTGCCAACGACAGAGTCGTCGGGACACCCAGCGCGTGCATGGCCTCGCTGACGATGTACTCGCGCAGCATCGGTCCCACCGCGGCAAGGCCGTCACCGCCGCGGGCGAACGGTGTGGCGCCCGAACCCTTGAGGTGGATGTCGCGAACGCGGCCGTCGGGACCGGCGAGCTCGCCGAGCAGCAGGGCCCGTCCATCGCCCAACCGCGGCACGTAGCCGCCGAACTGATGGCCGGCGTAGGCCTGGGCCACCGGAGCGGCGTCGCCGGGAACCAGGTTGCCGACCAAGAAGCGCAGCCCGTCGGGACTCCGGAGCCAGGCGGCGTCGAGGCCGAGTTCGGCGGCCAACGGCTCGTTGAGCGCCAGCAACCGCAGGTCGGGAAAGGTTTCGGCTTGCCAGCGCACAGCCATCTCCGGCAAGTCGCGCACGAAGCGGTCTTGCAGAGCAACGGTCGCATCCGGAGCAACGCTCACGTCGCCCAGACTACGGAGGATTCGAGATGGTGCCCTAGCCGAGGCCGTGTTCGATCAGGTCACGGGCGCGGTCGATCATCGACGCGAACGGCCCGACGGCAAAATTCAACATCGGGGATTCCACGCCGGCATGCGGGCGTGTCGGTGCGATGGCCTCGGCGGCCCGAACCGCTGATGTCAGCCGCTTGAGCTCGTCGGCGTCGAGTTGTCGCTCCAACTTGGGGAATTCGTACTTCTCCTCATGCAAGGCGTGGTCCAGCACCGCATCCCGCAGCTTGGTGAGCTCGTCGATGAACTGTTGTGAGGTGATATCCAACTTCTCGATCCTCGCCAGCAGCTCTTTTGCTTGGTGTTCTTCTTCGAGCCGGGCGTCGACGATCGAGTCGACGGCATCCACCTCGCGGCGCACCCGGGGATGCACGACCATCTCTTCGGCGGTCTCGTGGACGGCCAGCAACTGGCGCAACTGCACGAATGGCTTCTCCCGCGCGCGCGGGTCTGATGCGTGCAGCACCTGGTCGAACATGTCCTCGATGAGGTTGTGCTGTGCTTTGAGGAACGCGATTACTTCGTCGGGCGATTCAATGATCATCTCGGACATCCCCATACACCTCCAGTGTTTGAAGAGGCGTACCCCGGCACGATGCACTTAAACAGATCGCCTGAAACACCCGATCCCCCGGAAATCCTGTAATCAGGATTAACTTCAGATAAGAAGATGCGGTGGACGGATATAAGTTGCTCGCGAAGGTGACCGCCGTCGGCCTGTTCATTGGCTTGGCTAGCGCGATGATCAATCAAGCCGCCAGCGCTTACGCGGACGACCCGCTATCCGGGAGCGACACGGCGATCATCCTCGGCGGAACCACCGAGCCGACGCCGTCGACCGCTTTCGCGCAGGCTGCCGAGGATCTGTATCTGCACCCGCTTGGTTTCGACGATGGCGCGACCGGCTCGACGGTCTGCGACATGATCGGGACCGATCCCTGCGCCGCGCCGCTGCAGGTATTGACGACGCCCGAACTGATCCAACAGGGCCCCAGTAGTCTCACTGCGGCGGATGACGTCGTCCTCGCCGTGGAGAACGAATTCAACGCGGACCCAGGCGCTTTCAGCGCCGAGCACCCGCTGACGATCTTCGGATACTCGCAGAGCGCCACGGCCGAGTCGATCGCAATGACCCAGCTTCAAGCAGACGGCATCCCCAGCGACGATCTGCACTTCGTGTTCATCGGCGACCCCTCCCTCCCGGTCACCGGCGCTTGGTCCAACCTGGAGCCAGACATGGACGCGTTATTCGGCCCGACTGTGACGAACACTCTTCTCACGGATTTCGGCTTTGACGGCATCCTGGGCAACGTGACGCCGGATGATCTGTACCCGGCGACTATCTACAGTCTGGACACCGATCCGGTCCCCAACTTCCAAGACGTCTTCGAAACCAAGGGCCTGTTGGGCGCAATGCTGGACGTATTCGGCCCGCACGTGGAGTACCTGGGGTTGACACCGTCGGAAGTCGCGGATGCGACCACGTCGACCAACGGCGACCTCACACTTGTCGACATCTCCGACACCGACATCAATAACGTCGACGCGTGGATTAGTGCAGTATTTGAGCACGGCGCCGCCGGCAGCGGGCTCCTTGAAAGCGTATTGGACTCTCTGCAACTGTATTTCACCAACATGTTCTGACCTGAGTCGCGGGCGCACCCAGCTAGTCTGCAATCGGCACTAGTCGAGGAGGCGGTGGCGCATGGCTCCTGCAGTCGACGACATCGACTTCGACGATCTGACGTCGCCCCGGTTGACCGATGTGCAGCGTCAGATTCTGGAATTCACCGAGGCCAGACATGTCGAGTTCGATATCGACCAGATGCTTGACGAGGCCACCGAGCAGGCCGGCGCTGATGACCTGGATGACACTGACGGTTTCCGCGACCGCCTGACCGCGCACGTGGCCGCGATCGAGGCCGACCATGGTCTGACCCAGCTCACCCGCTCCTCGCTGCGGCAACGCGTGGTGCGTCTGGTACGCAACCGACTCTCGCTGACCGACCTGCTCAAGCGGTATCCCGAAATCGAGTCGATCCACATCGAGAAGCCGTTCATTGTCGTCGGGATGCCGCGGTCGGGTACCACGCATCTGGTCAATCTCATCGCCGCCGACCCACGCCGGCGCGCGCTGCCGTATTGGGAAAGCCAAGATCCGATCCCGGCGTTCGGTCAAGGCCCCGACATCTTCGGCGTCGACCCCCGTTACGCGCGAGCCAAGTCTGAACACGACGCGCTGATGGCAAGCGCCCCTGTCGTGGCAGCAATGCACGACCGGTTTCCCGAGGCGATCGAAGAGGAAGTCGAACTCCTCGATCTGGATATGGCCGGCTATGTTCTGGAATGGCATGCCCGCGTGCCGGATTGGCGCGACTACTACCTCGGCCTCGACCAAACCCGACACTACGCCTACATGAATAAGGTGTTGCAGGCGTTGACATTTCTGCGCGGCCCGCGAACCTGGGTGCTGAAAAGCCCGCAGCACTGTGAGCAGCTCGGCCCGCTGATGGCCACCTTTCCCGACGCGACAGTGGCCTTCACGCATCGCGATCCGGTCGCGGTGATCCAGTCGGCGATCACGATGATGGCCTACTCCGACCGGCTGCGCCGGACCAGCATCGACCCGGCCTGGCTGCTGGACTACTGGAGCGACCGGGTGCACCGGCTGCTCAGCGCATGTGTGCGAGACCGCGACCTGGTGCCGGCCGAGCGCAGCATCGACATCAGCTTCCACCACTTCAACGGCAACGAAATGTCCTTGCTCGACGAGCTATACCGTCGCGGCGAAGTCGAACTGACACCGAAGGTACGAGCGGGGTTTCAGCGTTACCTGGACGGCAATCCGCGCGGCAAGCACGGCCGTGTCCGCTACGACCTGCAACGACACTTCGGCATCTCGCCCGACGAACTGCGCGCCCGGTTCGACTTCTATTTCGACAAATTCGACGTACGCGCCGAATGAAGGAGAAGCAGTGATGTCTGAACCGGTTTATCGCAGTCGGCCGGGCGCCGACGCGATGCGCCCGGCTTCCGCCGAAAAGGCCGAGCCGATCGCCCCGGGGCTGTGGTGCTCGCCGGGTCTGTCGAATTCCTACCTAATGACGACCGGCGACGGCCGGGTGATCGTCAACACCGGAATGGGCTTCGAGGGACCGGTGCACCGCGCCAACTTCGACGCCGTCGACTCCGCACCGGTGCGCTACATCATCTTCACCCAAGGCCACGTCGACCACGTCGGCGGCCTGGACAGCGTGCGGGACCCGGATACAACGGTTGTCGCCCAAGCGAACTGGACCTTGTGGCGAGACGACAACGAACGCCTCATCCCGTATCGGGCCAGCCGCAGCGCGTTCGCTTTCAAAGACACGTTGGCGACCGGGATCCAGGCCATTCAACGGCGTCTCGGCACCAAGCGTCTGCCGGCCCAGAGTGTCCCCACCGTCGACCTCGACTTCGAAGACACCCTCACGCTGGAGGTTGGTGGTCGGCGCATGGAGTTGATCTCCGTGCCCGGCGGGGAAACCAACGACTCGCTGGTGATATGGCTACCAGAGGAGCGAATCTGTTTGTGCGGGAATACTTTCGGTCCACTTTTCGGACATATTCCCAACCTGGTCACCATGCGCGGTGATCGCTATCGTGACGCGCTGACCGCCATCGCGTCGGTCGAGCGGGTTCGTGAGCTGCAGCCCGACCTCCTGGTCACCGGCCACTTCGCACCTATCTCGGGCGTCGAACGCATCGATGCCGAGTTGACCCGGCTGCGCAACGCCATCCAGTACATTCACGACGAGACCGTCGCCGGCATGAACGCGGGCAAAGATGTCGCGACCCTGATGCGGGAGATCACCTTGCCCGCCGAATACGAAGTGGGCCAAGGCTATGGGAAGGTCGCGTGGGATGTGCGGGCCATCTGGGAGAACTACTCGGGCTGGTTTCACCATCGGTCGACGACCGAGCTGTATCCGGTGGGTTTCGACGCGGTCAGCGCCGACGTGGTCGAACTGGCCGGCGCCGATGCGCTGGTCGACCGGGCGCGCGAACACCTGGACGCTGACCGGCCGCTGCACGCCATCCATCTCGCCGAGCTGGTCCCCGCAAGTCATTCGGGGGCGCGCAAGGTGTTGAGGGAAGCGCACGAAAAGCTGTTGACCGACACCACGAACTTCTGGGAAAGGGCCTGGCTCACCGAACAAATAGCGAGAAATTCATGACGGCGCGAGTGAGGTTTGATTTCACCGGCACCGAAGCGCTGATCACCGGCGGTACCAGCGGCATCGGGTATGCGACAGCCATGCTGTTCCGCGACGCCGGGGCGCAGGTCACCATCACCGGAACCAAATTGGCCGCCACGGACTATGACGTCGATCTGTCCGGCATGGCCTACCACCAGTTGCGGATGACCGACCACGACTCGGTGGATGCGTTGGTGCAGCACTTCACCCGGCTGGATGTGCTGGTCAACAATGCAGGCGCGAATTTCCCTGGCGGCCTTGATGAGTCGAAGCCGGAGGGTTTCGAGGCGTCGGTGGCGCTCAATCTGACCGGTCCGTACCGCTTGACCGTCGGCCTGTACCGCGCGCTGCGGGCGTCGACGGCCGCGGGCGGCGCCAGCGTGGTCAACCTGGCGTCGATGTCTGCCTTGCGAGCCGTTCCGCTGGTGCCCGGCTACGGTGCGGCGAAGGCGGGGGTCATCGACGTCACCAGAAATCTCGCGGTCAAGTGGGCGGCCAAGGGAATCCGGGTCAACGCGGTCGCGCCCGGCACGATCGACACCCCGATGACTGCGCCCATGCATATCGCCGAAGAACTCGTCGCGTCCGAACTGGCGCACATCCCGTTGCGGCGCTTCGGATCCGTCGAGGAGATCGCACCAACGGTCGCTTTTCTGTGCACCGAGCAAAGCAGGTACACCAGCGGCGCAGTGTTCGTCGTCGACGGCGCATCCGACTGCGTCTGAAAACCAAAGGAAGATCATGGCATTGGCGTTACGACCCGAGGACTACTACCACACCGGCATCGTGGTGCCCGACCTCGATGCCGCGATGGACCGGCTCAGCGCAGTGGCCGGCTACAAGTGGATCACCCCGTTGACCTACACGCTGCCGTTTCGCACCGTGAACGGGAGCCGCGAACTCACCTCGACGTTTGTCTACTCGCTGCAGAGCCCGCACGTGGAGCTCATCCAGCAGGTGCCCGAGAGCCCCTGGACGGCAGCAGCCGGCAATTCGGTACATCACCTGGGCTACTTCGTCGACGATCTTGCCGAGACCGCCCGGATGCTGGAGGCCAACGGCTTCGCCTTCGAAGCCACCGCTGACACGTCGCCGCCGGATCTGGCGCTGTTCGCGTACTACATCGACGCGTTCGGCACCCGCATCGAGATCGTCGACCGCGCGCTGTTCCCTGACTTTCCCGCGTTCCTGCAGGCGGCGGCGCCGTCGGAGGCCTGACGTGCTACTGACCGTGTTGCGGTTCAACTTCGCCTCACCGCACGGAGAGCCGCGCAAGCAGAGTGAATTAGTCCGTGCCGCAATTGAACTGGCGCAGTGGGGTGAGTCGCGAGGCATCACCACCGTCAGCGTCGACGAGCATCACGCGACGGGGCACGGGTGGAGCTGCAACCCGATCATGGCGGCGGCCATGTTCCTGGCCGGGACCTCGAGGCTGATCGCCAGTGTGGATTGTGCGCTGGGGCCGTTGTGGAATCCGGTGCGGCTCGCCGAAGACATTGCGTTGGTCGACAACATGAGCCGCGGTCGACTGCACACCACGATCGGTTTGGGCTACCGCGCGAGCGAATATGATTCGCTAGGAGTCGATTTCAGCCGGCGCGGTGAGCTGATGGACGGCCTGATTGAGCGAATGCTGTCCGTCTGGTCGGACACAGGTTCGTGGACCCGGCCACACCCGCCGCTGTACGTCGGGGGAGGTGCGCGCGTCACGGCGCAGCGAGCAGCGCGTTTTCGCCTTCCCCTCAGCCTGGCCGACCACCTGCCCGACGTCGCCGGCCACTATCGCGAGCTGTGCGCTGAGGTCGGGATTGCACCGCTGGTCATCATGCCCGGGCCGGTCAACCGCGGCATGATCTACTTGCACGAAGATCCCGACAAGGCATGGGCCGAGCTCGGCGAGCATATTCTCTGGGAGGCAGTCACTTACGGCGGATGGTCGAAAGACCAACGATCGCTGATGCACCTGCCCGGGGTTCAGACGCTCGAGGAGGTGCGGGCGTCGGGGCGATACCGCTTCCTGACCCCCGACCAACTGATCGCCGAGGTCCGTGGCGCGGCGGACTACGGCCCGATCGTGCTGCACCCGTTGGTCGGCGGCATGCCGGTCGATGAGGCGTGGAAGTCGGTTCAACTGCTGGTCGACAAGGTCATGCCGGCGCTCATCTGAATCTGCTCGCGCGCAAGTTGGGTTGGTCGGGCGCCAGGAGACTCAATAACCTTGAGTCGCTGGCTGAAGCATCAGTGCCTTCTTCGGTTTGAAGTCGCATGTGATATCAGTCCGGGGCACGCATCGCTGCGAGAAATGCCAGCGGTGCAAACGCATCTCGGGTGGTGCAGCGACCTGCCCCCGGGTGATATCACATATGCCTCATTTTCCAGCATCATGTCATGGTGAGGTGGTGGTGCAGGTGTGGCTGCTGATAGCAAGCGATTGCGGTCGCTGCGGCGTTACCCTGGCCGCATGGGCGCCAAAGGCCGAATCCGAGTGGCCCGGGTCTACGACGATCCGAGTCCCGACGACGGTCGGCGCATTCTGGTGGACAGGCTATGGCCACGAGGATTTCGCAAGGACGATCCGCGGGTGGGCACCTGGTTCAAAGATGTTGCGCCATCGAAAGAACTGCGCGAGTGGTACAACCACCAGCCCGAGCGCTTCGACGAGTTCGCCGTGCGATACCGCAACGAGCTACAGGGCAGCGACGCGCTCGACGAGCTGCGCAAGCTGACGAAACGCGGCGTCGTGACGCTGGTGACCGCCACCCGCGAAGTGCAGGGCAGTCACGCCGCGGTGCTGGCTACGCTGCTCGGCTAGTCCGAAGTTACGGCAGTTTAGATTGGGGAATTCCCGGGTTGATCTGGGGATTTGTCGGGTTTGGTGGGATTTGTTTTGGCTACGCGGCGATGGTGAGGGGGATGGTGGTG